>OLLV01000337.1_pt1 | contig 47218 bp, 39 predicted proteins | sample 1604641 | NCBI WGS metagenome assembly OLLV01 (sample SAMEA104055725, study PRJEB20765) | soil metagenome | biome: Arctic tundra; feature: Polygonal ground; material: soil | place: USA | collected 2011-09 | depth 0-0.5 m
TGACAGGGCAGCGCTATGGATCGGTGGCACAATTTTCATCGTCGCAGTTGTGGTGGCCACAACCTCCGAAGGAAAATTCTTGAGGTTGCCCTTTCTCTCCTTGAGCGAGAAGATCCATTTGGCAAAACCCTGTGATGCGGCTATTTCCGAAGATATCGACGTACTCGATATCGCCCGATATGACGATGTAAATCAGGTGGTTTCTCAGAGCAGCCATGACGTTTGGCTTTATTGGCGTCGCATAATCGTTGGTGTATTGGGGGGCCATCAACCCCATGGGCTGATCCGGCTGTTTGGTATCTACCGGCCATGTGCCAGTGGTTGTCCCTCCGGGTACGGCATGCAGCGACACGACAGCTCTCCGCACCACTACGTTGCGAGCTGGAGTTTCGCCACTGTTGTGGATATTGATGCTGACAATCGAAACCCCATTATCGCCACCATCGGAGATATAGGCTTTCTGCACAGAAAGAAACGCACGCAATTGCTTTCTGGCTACGTCTACACTCGTCCGCCATTGCAAGGCAGCAATCGTCGTATATCCGATGAGAACTACCAAGCCAATCAGTTCCAAGGTGGGTTTATGGGTGGCAAGAAACTGCCGAAATTTCTCACCCTTGCTTTTGCGGGCTTTCTTACTCTGGGATTCGGATGGTTCTCTGTGCGGGGTTACGGTGTTCCCCAAAGGATCGGCATGGGCTTGGCCCTCGCTATCTGTGGTGCAATCATTTTGTGGATCGGATTGTATTGTTCGGGGATGGCCTGGGAGGACGGCGCTGCCAATCGCCGTCTTAATATTCCCCATCTCAGCGAGCAGTTTCTTAGCGTAAGCCTCCGAGGTTTTGTCCACGTATCATCCGATCAGAAAGGGCATATATGAAACACGAATACCACGAAGGCCCAGAAGCCAAAGAGCGATTCGAGAAGCTCGCAACGTCCTTATTTCGTGCGCCTAAATCTACCGCGAAACCGGCTGCAAAGCCAGTGCCCAAACATAAGAAAGCCAGCAAGGGTTAGCGTTTGTGCTTGCCGCGCCCTTGCCGCCATTTAGTGTGAGGTGGCGCTGCCAGTGCCGGTCAGATCGGCGTAGGTCAAACGCCGTCCTGCAACCTGCGAAAGCACCTTGTTGAACCGTTGGGAGTCGGTCTTGGTTTTGGAAGTGTTGAACCGGAACATACCTTCGTCTAAGTAGCGGTCAAGGTGGAACGGCTCGACTGCAACGTAGGTACCGGCGAGAGTCCGCTTTGTGAGCGACCAGAAGTTTTCAAGGCAGTTAGTGTGGACTTGGCCGCGTACATAGGCGTCGGAGTGGTTCACGGTTTCATGGATGTAGTTGGCTTTGAGCGAGTCATAGACCACCGCTTCATCGGAGTAGATACGCGAACCATGATGGATGCCATTCAAAATCTCGCGCTGCAAAGTCTCCCGGCGGGTGTTGGGCACAACCTTGGCCCGGACTTCGCGGGAGCTGCGGTCGAACATCCCCATGATGGCGGTCTTGCCAGCGTACTGCGTGGTCTGTTTCCATTGCGCGTTCTTGGACAGTTCGTTCTGGATTTTCAGCTTGCGCTTGTAGTGCATGTTCTTGACCTTCGCGCCTATGTAGGCTTCGTCTACCTCAACTTCGCCGCCCTCAGTGCTACCCATCTTGGACGGCGTCTCTTTCATGGCCTCACGGATGCGGTGAAGCATGAACCATGCCGACCGCTGCGTGACTCCGATGCTGCGCGAAACCTCATAGGACGAAATGCCATTCTTGCAGTTGGCCAGCATCCACATAACCATCATCCACTTGTCCAGAGTGATGGGGCTGTCCTCGAAGATCGTCCCCACTTTGAGGCTGAATTGCTTCTTGCAGCCGTAGCACATCCAGATGCGGCGGGTCTTGATGAACGAGTGATTCTCCGATCCGCACCGGGGGCAGCTAACCAGTCCATCAGGCCAGCGGAAGTTGACCGCATAAGCAAAGGCGCGGTCTTTATCGGAGAAGTAAACGATGGCTTCTTGCAGCGTGCGAAGCGTGTCCATACTCAAAATACTAGGCTTATTTCGCATGTGTGTCAAGTGATTTATTACCCCTTTAACCACCACCCTCCCCCGGGGGGGCACCCCCAGGGGCAGCACTCTACCGCTCCAGCAGCCCGATCACTTGAACGTCGTCACCGTAACCCGCAGCACCTGCGGAGCCGAAGTAAAGTTCAGCCCATAGTCGGTCTGGTCGCCATTCCAGACCCGGGCGAACTTGAACTTCCCATTGACGTAGGTGCCCTCTTCCACGCGGATAAATTCGCGGTGGTTGCCACTCGCGGCATCGCTCGGCCGAAAGTCCACGCGCGCCGAGACGCCCGTCACCAGAAACTCATCCGGCCCAAGCTGCGCCACCAGCGCCCGCCCCTTGGGGTCGGGGTTTGGAGGCGCAGGAGCCGCCCCGGGCCGCGCAAACGCTCCGCCAAACATCCGCAGCCCATACGACACGGTCGCGGTCCACGGCCCGAACACCATCGTCTGCGGCGCAGTCACCGCCGGGTCCTCGCAAACCGCCTGCAGCTTGCCCTCGAAGTTCAGCTTGGCAATCTCGCGGTCCATCGGCCCGACGATCTCGAAGTTCAGCGCGAACAGATCGATCAGCTTGTCATCCACCACCGGCGCGCCCAGCGGAGCATTCGAGTATCCAGTCTGGTCCAGCCCAAATGTCGACCAGCCGATCGCTCCATGCCCCAGCGCCGCAAAGAAATATCGCGAATACTGCGACCCATTGCCCGACTCCGGAACGAACAGCGCATTGTCCTTGCGCGCATACACGTCCAGAACCTTCTCGTACTGTGCATACTGGCTCATGTAGATATCCGGAGCGATCAGGTCCAGCGAAGGCGCAGTCGCCTTCCAGATGTCGAGCACATGGTCCGTCATCTTGTCCCATGGCAGACGTCCTTCACGCGGCGCGCGCAGCGGGTCTTCGAGCGAGTGGTTCAGATACAGCGGAATTCCATACTCTGCCTTGCCGGCCTTCGCAATCTGCTCCACGTACCGCGCAATCGACCACGCCTGAAACGTATTCTCCGCCTCCGCGCCGAACACCTCGGTCCACGTGCCGGACTGGGTCTTCAGCGCCGCAGTCAACTCCGCCGGAACCGGCCCGTCGAACAGCTTCTTGCCCTCTTCGGAGTAGTCCCGCGCGCTGCCATACGCGTTGATCTCGTTTTCCACCTGCACCATCAGCAGCGTATGCCGCGGATCGGCAGTCTTCAGATGCCGCATCAGCGCGCGAAACGCCGCGGTATCCGCAGCCAGCGTCGCCGCGCCAAACGGAGACATCGTGTCCGCCGCCAGGCCATTGGGCCGAAGCACCCGCGGATACGTCACCGGATCGCGCTTCACCCAATCCGGAACATAGTGCGGCGCGCCGTTCTTCCACGTTCCAAACCACAGGAACACCAGATGCAGATTGTGCTGCCGCGCTCCCGCAAGCAGCGCATCGACGACGGAGAAGTCATAGTGGCCCTTCGCCGGCTCCAACTGCTCCCAGTAAACCGGCATCTCCACCGTGTTCGCATGAAGCTCCTCGGCCGCCGGCCAGACCTTCGGCAGCATCGCGGGCCACGCGCTGGAGTTGTTCACCTGCACGCCCAGCATCAGGTAAGGCGCGCCATCCACCATCAACGCCCATCGCCCGTCCTTCTCGACCACCTTCGGCATCTGCGTAGCAGCGCCGGCAGTCGCGGCTGGCCTGGCAGGAGTTTGGGCAAAGCTCGCAGCCACAATCGGCGCAATAGCAACCAGGACGATACGGCGCAGGACTTTATGCATAGTCACAGAGACTCCTCAATTCACTCTTGGAAGCGTGCGGGAGAATTGTATCGGTTGCCAAAGCTCACAGACGAATCGGCTATTCGCCGAGCATCATCCGCTGCACCCTCGTGGCTCGCCCTGTCCCGCCATCGCACTCGATCAGCGTCGCGCACATCTTCGGATTGCCCTTCGCCGCCTCGAACTTCGCCGGCATTCCGGTCAGGAACCGCTGCAACACCAGCTCCTTCTCCACCCCGATCACCGAGTCATACGGTCCGCTCATCCCAACATCCGTCTGGTACGCCGTGCCATGTTCCAGCAGCCGCTCATCCGCCGTCGGAATGTGCGTATGCGTTCCCAGCACCGCGGTCACGCGCCCATCCAGATACCACCCCAGCGCGACCTTCTCCGAACTCGCCTCGCCATGAATGTCCAGCAGGACCACCTTCGCGGAGATCCTGCTCAGCAACTCATCCGCCTTGCGGAACGGATCGTCGCAGCTCGACATGAACACCCGCCCCTGCAGGTTCATCACCGCATACGCCTGCCCCGTCGGAAGCTCGCCTTCATACACGCCGAACCCAGGCGTCCCTACCGCATAGTTCGCGGGCCGGATCACCCTGCGCCCGCGCGCATGAGATTCCGCGGGCACCGTCATGTAATCGAAGATCTCTTTCTTGTCCCAGATGTGGTTTCCGGTGGTGATGACATGCGCGCCCAGATCGAACAACTCTTCCGCGATCGAAGGCGTGATCCCGAATCCACCCGCTGCATTCTCACCGTTGATCACCAGCAGGTCGACCGCGTTCGACTCCACTACATGCGGCAGATGTTCCCGAACGATATGCCGTCCTGCCGACCCAAAGACATCGCCCACGAAGAGAATATTCACCCTCCGAATGCTAGCACGCGACCCTTCCCGGCGATCTTCCCGTACCCGGCTCGATGGTTACCATCGAGCGGTGGTCGATTTCACCTTGCATGTGATAGTTTGCTCTGCATGGCACAAAGCGGTCGTTTCAGTCTAAGTCTCAGAATTCTTACAGTGTTGGCTGCCGAACCCGACTCGATGCATACTTCAGCGGCAATTGCGGAGGAACTTACAGAGAGCGCAGTCATGGTTCGCCGTTGTTTCCTGCTGTTGCAAAAGGGAGGGCTCATCGAGCAGCGTAAAGGCCCCCATGGCGGAGCGAAGCTCAAGCTCCCAGCCAAGCAAATCGGCCTTGGTGACGTCTATCTCGCCACCGAAGGCGACTGGCTCGTGATCGGAGATCCCACCATCTCGAGCCTGCTCAAACGCGTCCGCGCGGAAGGCGTATTTGCCATGAACGAGACTACGCTCGCTCAGATGCTCAAGCGCATCAAGAAAAAGGCGTCGGCTTCCGGAAGCTCAAACGGCGCCTCTTCCAAATCGTCAGGCAGAAAAGCGACCGCTTAGTTTGTCCCTGACTCGATAAGTCTTTCGCGTCGCGGAATCTTTCATCGATCCCGCCCATGCGGATCTGCATCGTTCGGAGTCCGCGACCCGCATCCCGAACAAGCTCCGGCAACAAATTAAATTTGCGAAAGACGTTGCAGTTCGCTTTTTATTCGCTACAATCGGCGCATGGCTATCACGCGTCGGCAAAAAGAAGTCATCGACTTTCTCTCCTCCTTCACGCAGAAGAACGGTTACTCTCCCTCGTATGAGGAGATCGCAAGCGGTCTTGGCCTGACATCGCTCGCGACCGTTCACAAGCATGTGACCAACCTGCAGAACAAGGGCCTGCTGCAGCGCGCGCACAATCGCAGCCGCTCGATCGATGTGCTGCCTCCGCGTTCCAGCAAGAAGGGGTTCGATCGCCTGCCGCTGCTCGGCCGCATCGCCGCCGGCAAGCCGCTCGAAGCCATCGAGACTGCCGAAAGCATCTCGCTCGCCGATATCATCGGCAACCGCGAAGTCTTCGCGCTTGAAGTTCGCGGCGACTCCATGCGCGATGAACACATCGTCAGTGGAGATTATGTTCTGGTCGAGCGAACTCGCACCGCGCGCGAAGGCGAGATCATCGTCGCCCTCGTCGACGGCTCCGATGCGACTCTCAAACGGTTCTATCGCGAGGGCGGCATGATCCGCCTTCAGCCCTCCAACAAGGAGATGGCTCCCATCTACGCCCAGGCCGCCAACGTCAGCATCCAGGGTAAGGTGCTGGGAGTCCTCCGCAAGTACGCCTGAGCTGGAGCTTGATAAAGTAAGGACATGAGTGATGAAGCGGGTTTGAAGGCAGGAAAGCTGCCCGGTGGATTTGCGTGGGGCGCTGTGCGAGCGGGCATCAAGGCCAGCGGGAACCTGGATGTGGCAGTAGCGGTCGTCCAGGGCGATGACGTTGCTGTCGGCGCCGCGATGTTTACCGGCAATCGTGTCGTTGCGGCACCGGTGACGGTGGGGCGGCGGCATCTGCTGACAACTGGCGGGCGCGTCGGCGCGGTGCTGGTGAATGCCGGGAATGCGAACTGCGCGAACGGTGAACCAGGCATCGAAGGATGCCTGGCGACGTGTGTGGCTGCAGCGGAGACGTTTGGGTGCATCTTCGATGAGGTCTTCCCGTCATCGACTGGCATTATCGGTGTGCCCTTTCCAGCGCAGAAGGTGGTTGCGGCGATGCCGGCATTGAAGGCCGCGATCGGCAGCGCTCGGGAACATGCGGAGCTGTTTGCTCACGCGATCATGACGACCGACACGCGAGCCAAGATAGCCGAGGCGACGGTCCTACTCGATGGCGCTGAGGTGCGGATCTGGGGCACGGCGAAGGGCGCGGGAATGATCCATCCGCAGCTTGGCGCTCCTGTCGGGCCACCTCATGCGACGATGCTGGTCTATCTCTTCAGCGATGTGGCGGCGAATGCGGAGGAGTTGCGCGCGGCGCTGGCTGCCGCGGTCGAGCCCAGCTTCAACTCCATCTCGATCGATGGAGATACGTCCACCAACGATACGGTGCTTCTGCTGGCGAGCGGAGCGAGCGGAGTGCGGCTGACTCGCGAGCTGGTTCCGGCGTTCGATGCTGCGCTCGGCGAAGTGTGCCGGTCGCTGGCGCATCAGATCGTCGACGATGGCGAAGGCGTTGGCCACGTGGTGACGCTCGATATTCGTGGAGCGTCGACCGCGGCGGAGGCAAAGCAGGTGGCGAAAGCCATCGCGCATAGTCCGTTGTGCAAGACAGCCTGGTCGAGCGGCGATCCGAACTGGGGACGGTTGCTGGCCGCGGCTGGTTATAGCGGTGCCGTGTTTGAGCCAACGCGCACGCGCATCTGGATTGGCGCGCTTCCGGTGTTCGAGTATGGCGTTCGCGCGGCCGGCTTTGACGAGGCTGCCGCGCACGCGGCGATGATGGACCGCGAATACACCATCACCATCGACCTGGGCGAGGGCGATGGCGTATGCAGGTTCCTGACCTGCGATCTCACCGCGGAATACGTCAGGATCAACGCGGATTACTCGACGTAGGACGGATCGACCGAACTCCAAAATTTGAAGCATAAAGGGGCACAGCGAATCGCTATGCCCCTTATGCGTGTTTCCGACCGGATCCCTTAGCGCAGAGTGGCGGAGGTGACGACTTCGCGGACGGCGTGGATGTAGTTGCCGTAGCCGACGATGAAGGTGGAGCCAACGAGCAGGAAGAGGCCGCAGGTGACCAGCAGCTTGGTGCGCACGCTGGTTCCGTGCCACTCCTTCAGGACGAGGCCCCAGAGAGTGGCGAAGATAATGATCGACGCCATGTGGAGGGTCCAGGAGGAGAAGTCGTACTTGCCCATCTTGGTCTGGCCCATCGAATAGAAGAAGAACTGGAAGTACCAGATGACTCCAGCCAGGGCGGCGAAGATGTAGTTGGCGACCAGGGTCGCAGGGGAGAGCCGGTCGTAAGTGGAGGGATCGAGCGGGTCGAAGTCGACCAGCGTGTCGCCCTTGGTGGCGGTGGCGCGCATGGGGTTGATGCCGGGCTCGCCGGCGAACTGCTTGATGGATTTGTTCTGGTAGATGAGGATGCAGGACCAGACGAAGTTGGTGATGAATCCGCCCCAGAGGACGACGATCAGCACGGGCAGATTGGCCCAGAGGTCGAGGCGGCCGGAGGCTATGAGCTGCGTCTTGGCGAGCGCGGCGATGGGCTTGCCTGCGTCCAGGCCGAAGGCAAAGAAGGCGCTCATGAAGCCGGCGAGGACGGCGATGGAGATGCCCTTGCCGAAGGAGAAGTCGCGCTCGCCTGCTTCGGCTTTTTCTTCGGGCGTGGTTTCGTTTTCCTTGGAGTAGCCGGCGGCTCCGTTGACGGCTACGCCGATGAGGCAGACGAAGACGCCGAGGAGGATGACCTTGCCGGAGGTGGCGTGGAGCATGCCGACGAGCTCACCGTGATAGACGGGGGGCACGAGAGTTCCGAAGAAGGCGCAGAGGCCGAGGGCGATGGCGTATCCGAGGGCGATGCCGAGATAGCGGATGGCGAGTCCGAAGGTGATGCCGCCGACTCCCCAGAGGATGCCGAAGAGCATGGCGTAGCCGATGCTGCCGGGGTGGGTGCGGTAGGCCTCACCCAGGATGGACCAGACGTGAGGGACGAAGATGGTGGCGAGCAGCGGGGGCGCGATAATCCATGCGGCGAAGCCCTGAATGATCCAGTAGACCTCCCACGACCAGCGCTTGATGCCGCGGAATGGGATGAAGTTGGTGGCGGAGCAGAAGCCGCCGATCCAGTGGAAGATTACGCCGAGAAACGGATTCGGTCCCAAGATGCCTCGCTAGAGAAGAATGAATGGTGAAAGCGAATACCATCCTACTTGATTCGGTGTCGCTTGGCTCTGGCTTGCCGCAAAACAGGGTACCCCCTCCCCCTCCCGCTTTAAGCATATGAGTATCAAAGCAAACAAGTTAGATGCGCGCATAGGCGCGTGCCAGCGCGCGCTACGCGATGCTGTTCCAGAGTTAAATGCGAAAGCCCGGCGCGATGCCGGGCTTCTTCTTTTGCTTACTTCTTAAGTATAGCTGATTGAGCGAAACTAGTGTGCCAAGTTTATTTCTATTTGAATCATGGGGTTAGATGGTTTTGGGGCTTGACATGCGATTTTGCTGGTGTTTTTGAGGGTTTATTTTGTGGAGGGCATAGAGGGAGTAGGCCCGTTTGAAACCCATGTCTCAGAAGCGAGACATGGGGCACCCAGTTTTGTGGGGGTGTTCAGACAGGGCCACACGTCTAATCTAAAGTCTCAGGCTCCGCCGCGAAGCCAAGCCAGCAAGAGCAGTACACAGAAGGCAGCAATCAGCGTCATACCGATCCAACGCCAAGCGGCTTCGTCTGGTGCGGGCATCGCTCATCGTATCAGGAGGGCGGGTGGCCCACATCTTATCTTCCTTCCTCTACATTGGGTGCCCCATGTCTCGCTTCTGAGACATGGGTTTTCGTGGTGGCACGGTTTCTTCTGGCAGCCGTCCACTCCGACTCGATCTCTACCGTTCCTACTTCGCCGGTTGCGTAGTGCGGGTAGCTCGACCACTGCCACTCTGAGGCATCTTTGACCAACCCTCGCTTGACGGGGTTGCGATGCATGTAGTCGATCTTTTCGCTGTGTTTGTCGGGAGTGTAGACGTTGAAGTCGTAGTACCGTATCTGCCAAAAAGGTCGTTGCTTCGATTGCACGGAGACGGACAGCTTAAGGGCCTGGACAGCCTTGCTCAGGACCGCCCGTTTCGGCTCGCTGACCAACATGTGGACATGCTCCGGCATGACCACATAGCCCGCGACGACGAAGTCATACCGTAATCGCATCGTTTCGAGGGAGCGCTCGAAGAGGGCGCGTCCGCCTGGTGAACGGAGGAACGGCTGTCTTCGGTAGCAACTGAATGTGACGAAATGGAAGTTTCCGGTTTGTTGGTAGCGAACTAGTCCCTTGGGCATCTGTGGGTCATCGTAAACCCATGTCTCAGAAGCGAGACCCATTCGGCAGGCTCAGGGCAGGCTATGGGGCACCCGATTTTGTGGCGTCAGTTAGATATGGGCCACTCGCCGAACTAGTCCCTTGGGCATCTGTGGGTCATCGTAAACCCATGTCTCAGAAGCGAGACATGGGGCACCCGATTTTGTGGTGGTATTCAGGCCTGGGGCACCCGCCCCATTTATGCGTTTTGGCCGAGCATAGCGTCGAGAGCATCGAGCACAAGACGCGGATGTGGATCTGTCGTCCGAGATGCAAACATGCTGGGACTCTCATTTTCGCGCTGGAGCATGAGAATGAGGATATTGGGGTACTTCTCCCGCAAGCGCTGATCAATTCCTTTTTGCGACAGATCGGACCTGCGTCCGACAAGCACTACATCGAATTGCTCGACTTCAAGTCGTGCGAGCGCGTCGTCGTCATGTTCGACGGCTTCCGCCTTGTAGCCTGCTCTTTTCAATAGAGCGACGCGTGTCGACCTGAGGCTTGGATCGTGAGAGACAACGAGCATACTTTTCATTGTTTCGCGCCTCGTCATCGCGCATCGACCCTGTTATCTTGTCGCGAAGGCACTCTGAGGGTCTTCATAGAGAAAATTCGACCAAGGTGCTGGTCACTCGCCCCCTCGGAACGTAACAAATTCGCCGTTGGAGCGTCCGTTAGAAATCTAACGTTATGTGAGAGGTGCTTGCTCTAGTCTTATGGACACATACCTTTGGATGAATTCACGCACGAGGACTTGTTTTGCAAACTGGCAGGTTTAAGAACTCTTTTCTGAATGGATTGGGCGCAGAGATCATTGACCGTCTCCATCTCCAACTCGTCACATTTGAGCTGCTCCATGAGTTCGAGTTTCCCGGCAGTCCCATCGAACATCTCTCCTTTGTCGAGGAGGGGATGGCGTCCATGACCACAACCTTTCTGGATGGTTCTCAGGTAGAAGTGGGAATGTTTGGATACGAGTCCGCCATTGGCATTTCCGCTCTCATGGGAGCAAGGCGGGGCGTAAACCGCATATACACGCAGATCGCGGGCTTCGGCTATACCTGTCCGGTTGAGTCCGCCAGAAAGGAGTTCCTTCTCTGCGGGGACTTTCAGGCCCTCGCTCTGAAGTATGTTCAGGCGCAGTTCGTACAAACAGCGCAGTTAGCGGGGTGCAATGCGAAGCACGACGTTCAACAGCGACTTGCCCGTTGGCTGCTTCTTTGCGCAAACCGGGCAAACGTGGACACTTTCAATCTTTCGCATGAATTTCTCGCCGACATGCTCGGCATTTCTCGTCCCAGTGTTTCCTTGGCGGCCGGCATTTTCAAGGACGAGGGACTCATCGATTATGGCCGGGGACAGATCCGTATCCTGGACGCCGCGCGGCTCGAAAAGAGGGCCTGCGAGTGCTATGGCATCATCAGAAATCAGTCACCCAATACACAGAATCCAGAACGGAATCATTTTCTTAGTCTTTAGAAAGAGGCATGAGCGAACCGATTAGGCGTATTGTCCGGTCGCAGGCAACGCCGCTCGCCCATGCATCATCATCTTCATTATGGAAAATCAACCCACTCCACTCATGATCTCCGCGGACAGAATGGATCAGAGCGTTATCGTCACCTTTAGTGATGGAAAGTCCGCGGTCTATTCAGCGTCTCTTCTGTACGCAATGTTGCCTCAGGCCGAGCAACTGGACAAAGCTCAGCCTGAAGAGTAAATGGCAAATTTGTGGTCGTAGCAGCGCATTCGGTGGGCGGGTGGCCCACATCTCATTCTCCTTCCTCAAGATTGGGTGCCCCAGGGCCTGCCCTGAGCCTGCCGAATGGGTCTGAGACATGGGTTTTCGCGGCGGCACGCTTTCTCCTCGCAGCCGTCCACTCCGATTCAATTTCTACCGTTCGTGCTTCGCCGGGTGCGTAGTGGATAGCTCCCCTTCGGCTTCGCTCAGGGCAGAACGACAAGCGAAAGGGCGGGCAACGACAACGATAAAAGCAGCACCAACAACGAAGGCCCGGCGGGTTGCCGGGCCTTCGTTATGGGTGAAAGCGAGTTAGTCTACTTGCGAGCTGCGGGACGGCGTGCGGCGCCTTTGGCTGCCGGATGAGCGGCAGGCTTGGCCGCGGGTTTCGCGGCCTTGGGCAGGACAACGTCTCCATCCTTCATGACGATCATGACGGGGCTGGGGGTGTAGGAGTCGTAGGTGCCGGTGATCGTAATCTTGGCTCCGGGGACGGCAAGTGCGGCGATTGCATCCGCCTTGTCCTTGGCTGCCTGGACTGCCTTTTTGTAGGCGGCCTTGGATGCCGGAGTTGCCTTGGGCTGCGGGATGTCCTCGGGCGCGGCCATGTTGAAGGTGAAGTCCGCGACCTTGTCCTGCACCGCGTTGTCGGAGACGGAGACCTTGATGACGGTGGGCGAGGCCTCGACGACTACGACATCGGGGAACTGCGACGACTTGCCCTTGATGGTGTCCCAGACCTTGGCGGCGTCATCCGGTTTTCCGTTCTGGAGGATGTACTCCTTGTCGGAGACGGCGAGGGTGCCGAGGTCAGGTGTCGTGGAGACGATATTGGCTACGATCTCCGCGGGAGTGGGGGCAGGCGTTACCTTGGTCGAAAGGTCGGCGGGCGGGTTGAGGTTGGCCTCAGCGATGGCCTGGAGCGCGTCGAATCCATCCTCCTTGCCGTGGTACCTCTTGAAGCAGGATTTGGCATTTGGAGTGATCTGCGACTTGTACGGCTCGGGTGCGAAGGCGACAAAGCGGGCACCGTAGTAGGCGCAGTTGAGGTAGTCCGGCGGGGTGGACTGCAGGTAGGCCACCGAGAGGTAGTAGGTGTCCTGAAGGTACGGACCAGGCTGAGTGGTCTGGACTACGGGGACGGAGGCGAGCTCCTTCTTGTAGTTGTCGATGGCGGTCGGGCTGTCCTTCTTGTTGAGGGCCGCATAGGCAATGACGCTATAGAACGAGGGAATAGCCTGGCCCATGAAGGTCTTGAAGGCGTCGTCGGTCATATCGGCTGGCTTGGTGACGACGAGGCCCTTCTGCGCGTAGCTGGCTGCGGAGTCCAGCGCGGCCTGCTGCGCCGTGGGGTCGGTGATGGCGGCTGCGCCTGACTTGCGGAGGACTGCCTCGGCCAGAAGAGCCTGGGGCGTGTTCGGAGCGAGTTGGAGAACGGAGTCGGCTTCTTCGAGGGTCTTCTGGATATTGTTGAGAGGGGCCTGGCTGTAGAGCGCCATGAGCGTCTCGAGCACATTGACTTTGATCTGAGAGTTCGGATAGGCCTTGAGATAGGCTTCAAGCGCGGTGGCCTTGGCCTGCGGGGTGGTCTGGCTGTTGGCGTTGTTGTAGGCGGCTGCTTCTTCCGGCGCCAGCGTGATGGGCTGGTTAGCGCCGGCCTGAGCCTGGGTACCGAGTGCGACCGGTTGCTGGGCGTAGGCGGAAGGCAGACCCGATGCGAGAGGGACACACGCCAGGAGAGAGGCTAAGACTACCTTCTTCATTCAATTACTCCTCGATAATGACTTTTCTATGAGATGCCTGCCGCCGGTGGTTCCGAGGGTCAAGGTAAAGGCGCATGCTTCGAACTGTTTCGCCCCTTCTGCCGCGTGCGGCGCAAAGAGAGATTGCGCTGATTATAGGAAGCAGTTTGCTCCGTTGGCAAGTTTCCTTCGATTTGAGGCTGAATCGAGCGTACGAGGTGCAGATGTGAGACGTTGGCGCGAGGTATGCACGCCTGACCCTACCAGCTATCTGAAAGCGAATCACAGAGAACACAGAGGCAACCGAGAGGACACAGAGACGCTTGTGGGAGCGTGAACAACGTCGAAATTCTTTGTCGCTGCTTTGTGGTGATTTGTCGAGTGGAAAGGGCGCACTCAAGCGCGATGACGATTGATTGACTATTTGGTTACTGGTATGCGGGGGTAATGGAAGGGGTTGCGGGCGGACGGCCTATTTGTGGGGTTCGTGGCTTCTTATCCACAAGATGTTGGGTTGCTGTAGTTGATTCCGGGCGTTTGGGCGGTTAAACTAGATGGTGGCAGTCGAAGGTCTAACTTCCCAGGGGGTGTGGTGTGCTCAAGCTCAAAAAGGTCCAGATTTTGGGGTTCAAGTCGTTCTGCGACCGGACGGAGATCCAACTGTCGGGCGATGGGATTGCCGCGGTGGTGGGGCCGAACGGGTGCGGGAAGTCCAACATCTCGGACGCAATTACCTGGGTGCTGGGTGAGCAGTCGGCGAAGAGCCTGCGCGGGACGAAGATGGAAGATGTCATCTTTGCCGGGACGCGCGAACGCAAGCCTACGGGAATGGCGGAGGTGTCGCTGACGCTGGTGGATCCCGAGGTATATGACGGGGCTTCCAATGTCTCGGAGATTAATGCGGGTGAGGGCGATTGGTCGAGCGATGGTTCGAGTGAACGGGCGCTGGATCTTGCGGGCGACTGGGATGAGACTCGGCTGCGCGAGCGCATGGCGGAGGAGACGGAAGAGGCAGTTGCTGAGGCGCAGCCTGGAGTGATTTTGGGGATGGATGGCGAGGCGGTTGGTTCTGTGGTTGGGGAGGGAGAGCAACCCAGCCTTTCCGATGAAGCTGGAAAGGATGGGCCACCCGAAAGTGTGGCAGGTGCGCCGGATGGGGTGGTGTTGAAGATTCGGCGGCGGCGGTTTGGGCGGTCGCCGGTGCGTGCGGGTGAGGTGACGATTACGCGGCGGCTGTTTCGGTCGGGTGACTCGGAGTATCTGCTGAATGGGAAGATCTGCCGGCTGCGCGATATCCAGGACATTTTTATGGGCACGGGGTTGGGCGGCGAGAGCTACGCGATCATTGGGCAGGAGCGGATTGGGCAGATCCTGAGCTCGAAGCCGATGGACCGGCGCGCGATTCTGGAAGAGGCCGCGGGGATTACGCGGTTCAAGACGAAGAAGCGGCTGGCGGAGTTGAGGCTGGAGTCGGCGAAGCTGAATCTGTCGCGCGTGAACGACATCTTCGAAGAAGTGACGCGGCAGATGGGCACGCTGAAGCGGCAGGCGGCGAAGGCGGAGCGGTATGGGCTGCTGCGCGATGAGCTGCGCACGAAGTTGCGCGTGGTGCTGGCGAGCCGCATGCAGCAGATGGATGCGGAGCAGGCGGCGGTGGCGTCGCAGATTGGCGTGCTGACAGCGCAGATTGCGGAGCAGTCCGCTGCCGTGGATGCGATGGATGAAGAGCATACGGCCGGCGTGCGGCTGGGGTACGAGTTCGATGAGCAGATTCGCGAGGCGGGGGCGAAGGCGAATCAGTCTGCCGTGGAGTTGGAGCGGACCTCGGCGCGGATGGCGGCGAACACCGATCGCGTGGCGGAGTTGACGGCGAGAATTGCGGCAGGCGGCGGCGAACTGGAGCAGGCGCGCGAGCAACTGCGGGCGCTTTCGGGTGAGTTGGAGTCGCATCGCAGCTTTCTGGAGAATGCTACCGCGGAGGCTACAAATTCGCGCGAGGCCGCGGGACAGCAGCAGCAGAGGGCGCAGGAGGCGGTGCGCGCGGTTTCGTTCAGCGAGCAGGAGGCTGAGCAGAACCGGCGTGGAGCGATGCAGTTGATGCAGCGCGCGGCGGCGAGCCGGAATGAGCAGACTCAGGCTGAGGCTGCGCTGGCGGGGCTGGATCGTGAGTCGGAACGGCTGGTTGCGGAGTCGGATGGGGCGCGGGCGGAGCTTGCGGAGCTTGGTGTGCAGCGTGGGCAACTAGCGATGACGTTTGGCGATGTGACGGAGCGGCTGAAGGGGCTGGAGATTGCGATCAGCGAACTGCGGTTGACGATCGATGCGGCGAAGGCGGAGGAGCAAGCGACGAAGCGGCGCGGAGATCAACTGCGCGGGGAGCAGGCGGCGCTGGCAGGGCGGCGGAGTTCGCTGGAGGGGTTGATTCGCGAGCATAGCTACTCGACCGATACGGTGCGGAATCTCTTCAAGGCGAATGCGAAGCTTGGGGGCTCGCTGGTGCCGCTGGGGACGCTGGCGGATTTTCTTGAGGTCGATGGACAGTATGAAGGCGTGGTGGATGAGTTTCTGCGCGATGAGTTGAACTACGTTGTGGTGAAGAGCTGGGATGCGGCGGATGCGGGTGTGCGGATGCTGCAGACAGATGTGGCGGGGCGGGCTACGTTTCTGGTGCATGGTTCGGAAACCCAGGTCTCAGAGTCGAGACCTGGGGCACCCAGTTCTGTGGATGGTGTGGTCGCGTTGAAGGATTGTGTGCGGGTGTTGAATGGGTTTGGCACTTCGCTGGAGGGGATGCTTCCGAAGCTGCGGGATGGGTTTATTGCAGAGAATGCGGATGCGGCGCGGCGGCTGGCTGGGGAGTATCCGTGGGGATTCTTTTTGAGCCCCAGCGGCGAGACGTTCCATAATGCGACGGTGACGGGCGGGCGCGCGGCGGCGCAGGGGCCTCTGGCGTTGAAGCGCGAGTTGAGCGAGGTGCAGCAGAAGCTCGACGCAGCGGAGATGGAGCTGGCGCAGGCGGAGTTGAAGGCCGCGGGTCTGGAGCGCGAGGTTCGCGAGCAGACGGCGACGCTGGATGGGAAGTCGGCGGAGCGGCGGGATGCGGAGCGCGAGTCGGCGAACTCGGGTGCGGCGCTGCGGCAGATGGAGTCGGAGACGGCGCGGATCGAGCGGCGGATGCAGGAATGGGCACTGGCGAGCGAGCGGAACCGCGAGGCTCGCGGGCAGAAGCAGGATTTGATTGCGCGGCGGCAGCAGGAGGCGGCGGCGTTCGAAGAAGAGCGCGCGGGCGTTGAGGCGAAGCTGGCGGAGTTGCAGTCGCAGTTGGATGGGCTGCGCGTAGAGCGCGAGCAGTTGCAGCAGGCGGCGGCGGCGGCGGCGGCGGCGCTGGCGGGGTTGGAAGAACGGCGGAGGAATGCGGCGGCTACCTTCGAGCAGACGAAGCGCGTGGCCGATGGGCAGGAGCAGAGGATTGGGCAGATTGAACAGCAGATGCAGGCGGCGGGCGCGGAGAAGGTTCGGCGCGAAGAGGAGACGACGGAGTTGGCGGCGCAGCATGTAGTGTTGGCGGAGACGCGGGCGAGCGCGGTGGCGGATGGGGCTCGGCTGACGGCGGAGGCAGGCGAACTGCGCGTGCGGATGACGGAGCTGGATGCGAAGTTGCGCGCGCTGCGGCATGAGACGGAGGCGGTGCGCGAGGAGCGTGCGAACCTGACGGCGCGGGCGGCGAAGCTGACGTCGGACATCGAGCATATTGAGATGACTTGCCTGAATGAGTTGAATGTCGAAGCGAATGCGCTGCGCGAGGATGTGGGGATTGCGCGGATCGACTACTCCCAGGACGGGGGCGAGGCTCTGACCATTGAGGACGAGGCTGCGCGGGCGCTGAAGCAGAGGCTGGAAGCGATGGGACCGGTGAACATGATGGCGCTCGAGGAGTACAACGAGACAGCGACGCGGCACACGTTCCTGGAGACGCAGCGCACGGACCTGATGGAGTCGATTGAGAATACGCAGGCATCGATCAAGGAGATCGACGATGTGTCGCGGGTGAAGTTCGACGAGGCCTTCAAGGTGATCAACGAAAACTTTGGCGTGACGTTTGCGAAGCTGTTCGGCGGCGGACAGGCGTTTATGCGGCTGACGGACGCGGAGAATGCGGCCGAGTCGGGGATCGATATTGTGGCTTCGCCTCCGGGCAAGAAGCTGCAGAATATTCTTCTGCTCTCGGGCGGCGAGAAGGCGCTGACTGCGCTGAGCCTGCTGGTGGGGATCTTCCAGTTCCAGCCGGCGCCGTTCTGCGTGCTAGACGAGGTGGACGCGCCGCTGGACGAGACGAATGTGGGGCGGTTTGCGAAGCTGATCGCGGAGATGGCGGCGACTACGCAGTTCGTGGTGATTACGCACTCGAAGCGGACGATGCAGGAGGCCGATGTGATCTATGGCGTGACGATGCAGGAGCCTGGGGTGTCGAAGATTGTGAGTGTGAATTTGAGCAGGCGGGATGCGGAGCGGGAGCGGCGGGCGGTGGCGTAGCGGCAGTGGTTGGTGATTAATGGCTAGTGGTTAGCCATTTTGGTTGGCGGCGGTGTCTAACCAGATATGGGCTATCGTGGGCCGGGATGGAAGATCGTTCGGGTGGGCTTGATCTGCGGCCTCGTTCTGTTGGTGGGAGTGTTTGCTGCGGTGCAGATTCAACTGCGCGTCTTTCACCGGCGCGCTGAGAAGTTGCTTGCGGATATGCAGGCGCTCAAATTACATACGAGCACATGGGCGGATGCTCAGCGGATGATGACCCGATGGGGCAAGTGGGGTCACTACGACGGGCGATGTGATGCCACAAACTGCCGATATGAGATTCAAATTTCCGATGCGTTTAGCGTCTGGTTTGCAAAGATTCCAGAGAAGACCTGGGACTATATTCACCCAGAGCGAATCATCCGACCGTACGACTGGCTGGGTGGCCGTGAAGCAGATCTCAAGGGCTCGTTTATCGTGCAGGACGGATATGTGCTCAGGAAAGGTACTTATTTCAGGCTGTCGGTTCCAATGAGTGGGGGGGATCCATATGGATATGGTTTGATTGCGAATGTCGTTAGCGTGCAGCGAATCTTGGAATGGGGAGATTTTCGCAGTGGTATTCGCCTTGCACGCGATGTTTACTACACGGCGGGCAGACCGGGGGGATGTGAGATATGCATGGAAGTGACGATCGTTTATAGCGATCGCACACCTCCTTCTGAGATCACTCGTTTGAATTCGATTCGACTTGATTGCCTCTTGAGTCCAACGCATTGCAAGACGGTAGAAGATATTCTGCCTGCTTCAGAACCGTTTCATCTATATGACGGAACAATTGGAGGTCGACCAGCTCCAAGCGTGTCCCAGCAGCCTGCTGAACCACCACCGCACATGTGTGATATTCCGGTCTGGGCGCTGGGGAGGGATGCTACTTGGATTCTTTCAGTCGATGTTCTTCACAACGAATTCGTCGAGGACTACTTTGGGAAAAAAGTGGAGAAAGCAACTGTACGGGTTACAGGCAGCCTGAAATTCGATGGCAGCCATCGGGTCGGCGAATTATTCGTCGTTCGTCCGTATGCAGCCGATTTCAATTACCCGTCGATTCTCCCAGAGCATCTTGAACCTGGAAAGCAGTACCTCGTGGCATTCTATGATCGCGGCTATTCCAAGGAGAGGGGGAAATCGAGCGATATTGGCCTCGATCCCTGCGGTGCGCTAGCCGATACCCCCATGGTGCGAAGCGAACTTGAAAAAGGAATCGCGTCGAATGACAATTTGCGACAGGACGAACTCCGTCATTGGCCAATTCCTTGATGGGCCACGCGGATTGGTGGCTGTAATAACAGCAGATTCCTCCGCTGCGCTGCGGAATGACAAACAAGAGAACGAGCAACGGCAAAGGCGAAATACGGGGGTTCTTCGCTTCGCTCAGAATGACAATCCTTTTTGGTAGGACGAGGGCGCGGAATAGAATTGGGGCATGGGCGCTTTGGTTGGCGAGTTGGCGGAGATTCGCGAGAAGGTGAAGAGCGGGACGCGAATTTCTTCGGAGGAAGCGCTTTGGCTTTGGCGCGAGGCGAGCGATGCGGAGTTGCGCGAGTTGGCGCAGGGTGTGCGGGGGCGTTTCCACGCGCCTACAGCTTGCAGCTATATGGTGATGCGGATTGTGAACTACACGAATGTTTGTGTAGCTCAGTGCGATTATTGCGCGTTTTACAAGCTGCCGGGGCAGGAGGGCGGCTATGTGCTGAGCCAGGAGCAGGTGTTTGCGAAGCTGGATGAGTTGCTGGCGCTGGGTGGCGATCTGGCGGCGTTCAATGGCGGGTTCAATCCGCATCTGCCGTTGGATTATTACTGCGATTTGTTTCGTGCGATTCGCGCGCGGTATGGGGATGGGCTGGAGTTTTATGCGCTGACGATTGCGGAGTTTATGTATCTGGCGGATCATGCGAAGCTGAGCTATGCGGCGGCGGCGGAGCGGTTCCAGGCAGCAGGGGTGCGGTGGATTACTGGTGGCGGGTCGGAGATTTTGACGGAAGATTTTCGGCGGCGGCATAGCAAGTTCAAGTACACGGTCGCTGAATATTTTGAAGCCCAGCGGGCGATTGTTGATGCGGGGTTGAAGACCACGGCGACGATGGTGATCGGGTTCGACGAGACGATTGAGGAGCGGATCGAGCATCTCGAGCGGACGCGGGCGTTTCAGGATGAGTTGCTGTCTTCGAAGGCGGGTGAGCTTGCGAGTTTTCTTTGCTGGACGTACAAGCCTTACTTCACGCAGATTGGCGGGATCGAGATTACGACCGGCGAGTATCTGCGGCATCTCGCATTGAGCCGGATCTATCTGGACAATATTCCGCGGATACGGACTTCGGTGCTGACGCAGAATGAGCGGGCCCTGGAAGGGCTGCTGTATGGCGCGGACGATTTCGACCTGCCGATCGAGGATGAGGTGACGCAGAAGGCGGGGGCGACGATCAGCACGGACTTCGAGCGAATTCTGGATGTGGCGCGGGGGCTGGGGTTTGAGCCAGTGTATCGGCATGTGGCGGTGGCTCCGGTGGATGTGTAGAGGAACTGACCTGTTGGTTGCACGGGAATACGCGTGCGGGTCATTGAGGGACTCCATCGGGAGGTGGCAATCTCTCTGCATGCGAGTCAACCTCATCACCCACGTTGCCAATATGCCGTTAGCCAGCAAGGGAGCAATTCCGCTCTCGCTCACGATCAAGCCCGCTTGCGGTCTGCCTGGCGATTACGAGTACCAGACTGACAGCTCTGCGTTGCTGCGTATGCTTCGCAGCGAGACTAACCTGCCTGCGGCGGTCATCCAACGCTTCACGGCTTCGCTCTATAGCGCCGAGACCGCGCGCCTGCTTGGGGTGGAGCTCAGCGAAGGGCTGCTCACCGAGATCGGCTACTTCGTCGACTAGTTTGGGCTCACTGAGAGCCCAAACTATTTTGCGATGAAGCGGAGGAGGCGGTCGGCGGCTTTGCGGATGCCGATGCGCGGGGTGGCTTCGATCACTTTGGGACGGTGGCCGTCGTCGATAATTTGCAGCGGGGACGTGGGGAGGGTTACGTCGAGGCCGTGGTCGGCGGCGCGGGTGATGCCAAGGGCCTGGCAGAGACGGCCAGGGCCGCCGGCGAGAAGTTTCGGTGTGACTTTGCCGGTGAGGCCGCGGAGTTTCGTCATGGTATCGAGGCCCTCCAGTGGGTCAAGAGCGCGGATGAGGACGCCGCCGGATTCGCCGTCGGGGAGGCACGAGACGTTGAGGCAATAGTGCAGGCCGTAGATAAGGTAGACGTCGGTGAATCCGGGTGGGCCGAAGAGGACATCGTTGAATGCGGTGCGTCCGACATAGGCGTGCGAGGCCGGGTCGGCGAGGCCGAGGTAGGCTTCGATTTCGATAATGCGGCCGGTAAGGCGCTCGCCATTGCGATGACGGACGAGAAGCTTGCCGAGGAGGGCGGGGGCGACGATCTCGGGCGAGCGGAGGTAGAAGCGGCGCGGGAGGATGGCCGGCTTCGGATTTTTGCCGGAGGGCCTACGGGGCGATTGCGTCATTTGAGAGGCCGAGACGCACCTTTGCCGAGAAGCGGCAGAGATGGAGTGATTTTTGAAATGGTGGAGGCGGTGGGAGTCGAACCCACGTCCGAAACTACCTTCAACAGAGAGCATTCATGCTTTTCCGCGTTCCTCTTTGTCTCGTCATCGACGCTTAGAACGGGCGAAGACGCGGCGACGACCAGCCTGATCGATCTCGTCATTGCCGTCCAGGCGGAACAGCTTTGACCAGCCTACTGTGCGACGATCGGTACAAGCCCGTAGGCGAAGCCTGAGCGATCGGCTACTTAATTAATTAAGCAGCAAGAGCCATGGTGTTGTTGGCACTTATGATTTTGGGCGCGATTACGGGTGTACCCACCCCGGCATGCCTCTCTGCCGCTAGCAATCCCGTCGAAGCCGTGACGCCCCCATGTGTGGGCTGGCAACTACTATGCTGGGCACTCAAAGAACTGAGGTAAGGATAGCAACCAGGGAATGAGATAGCAAGGACGGAGAGATGCGTGCACTGACAGAAAAGAGACCGCTTGCACGGTCTCTTTCGATTTCCCTGTATGAGATTCACCTAAAAGACGATCTTGCCGGAGAGCTGCATGGTGCGGGCGTTGTTGAGGAATTCCTTCTCGGGGCGGTTGAAGAAGGCGTTGCTGACGGTTTGGAAGTTGTAGCTCGAGGTGTAGCTGGGGCCGTTGACGTTATCTACCGTGCCGGGCTGGTATTGCGCGTGATTAAGAACGTTGAAGGCTTGGATACCGCCTTCAACGGAGTAGTGTTCGTGAACGGTAAATCGCTTATAGAGCGCGAGATCGACATTGTCGATGGGACGGATCGGCAAAGTGTTGCGGGCTCCGTTCGGCAAGGTGCCCGGGCCGGCCTGAATGTAGTAAGCATTCGGGTTAATCGCGGTATACCCGATCGTATTGACTCCGCTGGTGACGGCAGTGACGCCGGAACCCGTCCCCGGAGTGCCGTTTTTGTTGATGATCGTCCGGTCGATCGCCGTACCACTATCGCCATTGAGATTTGCATTGTCGCCGGAGAGCACCGTTGCATACTCAGGCGATTCGTAGGTGTAAATAGGAGAGATCAGCCAGTTGCCTACCAGGTTTTTCAGCAGGAAGTTGTCTGAGTGCTTGTATGCCTGCACATCATAAAGGACTTCAAGCGAGAGCCGATTGGTCCGGTCGAGCGCGGAGCGGCTGTAGTCGCAGGCGATGCATTGCGAGTCCTGCTGACGGCGCGGTGTAAGCACGCTTGCGAACACCTCGTCGGTGGCATCATCCATCGTCTTCGACCACGTATAGGAGAGGTTCATTTGCAGCCCCTTCTGGAACCGTCGAGTAAGATTCGCGACCAGGGCGTTGTAGTTCGACTCCGAGTAGGGCTGGTAGGAGGTGATTTTGCTGAAGAATCCCGCAGCATTCCAGGCCGGTACGATATTCGAGAGCGCCTTCAGCGCAGCAAGGTTGCTTGCGCCCGCACCGGCAGCCTGGAGCACCGTGGAACCTGCGACAGTGAAGAGGCGATTGTTGGTAGTTACTGGCGCTTGTATGTTGATCTGGTCCTGCGTCGGCAGATGGATACCACGAGTGCCAATGTAACCGATCTCCGCTGTGTAGTTGGAAGCGAAGGTCCTCTGGATCGTCAGCGTGTAGTTCTCCGAGTAGGGCAACACCTGATGAACGGGGATGTAGGCCGAGGTATCGCTACGTTGCTGCGCCAAGCCGGCGGGTGTGGTTGGATAGACCTTGGTTCCTGAGCCTGTACCCGGAGGAAGCCCGCCGTTCTTAAGAAAGTTCGGGGATAGAGTCGCGGCGTAACCAGAGCAGGTTAACGTGGGAGTATTCGGCGACGTGCAGGCGTTGCCGGTATCTTCGGTTACGCTGAATTGCGGCGGGAAACTCAACGTTCCGAGGTTGTCGAACAGCACGTCATAAGCGATGCCGAAACCGGCACGCACCGAGGTTTTGTCATCAGGTGCCCAATTGATGCCAGCGCGGGGCGCGAACGCGGTGTAGGTGGGTTTTGGCTCGCTAAAGTTCACCAAACCTGGAACCGACGCTGCGCTGTTCAACTGCTGGGAGCGTTCGCCACTCGGGACGGACGTGAACTCATAGCGAAGGCCCATATTAATCGTGATCGTGGGACTTACGCGCCAGGTGTCATTACCATATCCATAGAACGCGGTCTGGTCGCCGTAGTAGGTGTGGTTGCCGGCAGATCTCTCTCCAGAAGTGTCTGGAGCAAGATCGTGGAGAAAGACATCCGTTGTCGAATACTCGTAGTCACCGCGGGCACGCTGCGTGAAGCCCTGAGGAGATATATATTTGCGACCATCGAATCCGACCTTGAAGGTGTGCTTGCCTTTGATGTAGGTAATGTTATCTGTCGCCTGGTAGAGATTTTGAATTGTGAACTGGGGCGCATTCTGGTCCACACCAAGGTTCAGGCTACCGAGGTCGTCATAGGTGAGTTGGGGAAACGAATCCAGCCCCGGGTAGTTAAAGTTTCCTAACCCCAGAGTGTTCGAATACCGATTGAACCCAAGACGAAATTCGTTGGTCAAATTCGGCGTGAAGAGGTGGTATTCAGAGAGTGCAAACAGGTGATATTTGAAGGGTTGCGCAAGGAAGAAGGCGGGAAGGACCGTCTCTCCCGATGACGCACCGTCGTCTGTCTCGGACTCCCAATCGTGGACATAACGCAGCCGAAGCGAGTCCTTACTCGATATGGTGTAGTCCACGCTGGTGGTCAAGCTATCGAAGAGAAGCGGCGCCGCGGCATTGATCAGGTAGTTTCCCAGCGGGATATTGGTGGAGGCCGCGCTGGCGCCGGTTTGGCCGTTCGTGACCTTCATAACTTGTGCACCAGAGCCGTTTCCACACGCGTTGTCCGTGCCTCCCGTACCGCCCGTGACCTGGGCTCCTCCCAGATAGTTCGCCGCCGGGGTATACTTCGCAAACTGCTGCAGATTGTTTGCGTTGAAGCCGTAGGAGCCGGCCAGAGTGTTGAGCGTTGCAAAGCCCGCTGCGGTCGGGGTGCAGACATAACCTGTTGCATTCTGGTCGAGGGTTTGGCGCTCAAAGTTCGCGAAGAAGAAGAGCTTGTTTTTTAATACCGGGCCGCCCAACTGGCCGCCATAGCGATTGTTATCGTACTTCGGGTTGGGGATCTTGCCCCCGGCTATTCCACTGGCTGCATTCAAATTGCGGTTCTGAAAATACTCGTAGAGGCGACCGTGAAATGTATTCGTGCCCGAGACTACCGTGGTATTGAACTGGCCGCCTGCGGAGTGTCCAAAATCAGGCGAAAACTGATTGGTGATTAGCGTGAAGCTGCCCACCGCATCGTTAGGAAGATAGACGACGGGTCCGGTGACAGCCTTGTTATTGTTATCGACGCCTTCAATTTCGAAGTTATTATTGCGGGACGCTGGCCGCCGATGGATGGGCCGGAGCCGATGCCCAACCCGCCGGAGGAGGCGACACCAGGGCTCAGAAGAGACAGGTTGAGGACACCGCTCTGCACGCCGAGTGAGCTGGCTCCGCCGATGGTTGCACTCGGCAGGTCGGTGCTTTCAGTGTTGGAGAAGCTGGTGGTCAGATTGGTGCTTGTAGTATCGAGCACCGCCCCGGCGTCCGCTGTAACTTCAACCGTCGTGTTGTCGCCGATATTAAGCGTGATATCGCTTGTAGAACTTTTATTCAGTTCGACCTCCACCCCGCGGAGGGTAAATTGCTTGAACCCGTTCGATCTGACGACGACATCATATTTTCCGGCGGGAAGATTGGAGGCGTGATATTCGCCGCTTGAACCCGTTGCAAGGTTGGTAACGACGCCTGTCTCCTGATTGGTGATGGAGACGTCTGCCCTGACGATCACGGCTCCGCTCGCGTCCTTTACAACCCCGACAATATCTCCACTTGTGGTTTGTCCGAGGGCTGAACCCACGCCGAACGCAAAGATGAGAGCGATAACAAGAAGGGCAATGCCTGTCATAAGCAGTCGTACGCGTGCCAAAACGGGGTGACGTCGCATACTTTTCTCCTCCGGTGCGGCCTGGGAAACTGCTCGTTAGATGTGACCTCACAAATTTATGCTTTCTTTACATTGCACTTAGCCATGGCACTTAAGCGAATTTCTTGTGCCTAGTGGAGCAATTCTTTCGCCCAACGTGATTTATTGAAGGGAAAAGGGTTGCGGCAATCTATCCTGGTAACTATTAATCTTCCAATATATTTCCTATGTAATTCGGTATAAATTGGCTGTTATGCCATGAATATGTCCGCTATGTCATGAAAATGACATGCGTCAGAAGTTACCAAACTACTTGCGGGCAAGTCCTCAGTCACTTCGCGAGGGCATCGCTTATACTGCTGGCTGCCCTTCTGGAGATCAATGCATGTCGACCACCGGTCCATCCTCTGCAGACCAGCCGCTCTATGCTCTTGTCTCAGGCGCGGCTCCGGCGACCATCGCGGATGTGATTGCGCGGATGCAGGCGATCGATGCGCTGCTTCCCGCGAAGGATGGCTTGAAGTGGTTCAACCGGCTGTACCTGATGGTGACGCAGGAGGTTGATCTGAACCCGCCCGGCGGGGCGTGGCAGAGTCCGGCGTGGCTGACTCGGCTTGATGTTGTGTTTGCGGGTTTTTATTTCGATGCGGTCGGCGATTTTCTTACGGGGCGGCCGGGGGCGTCATCGTGGAGTGCGCTGTTTGAGGTGCGGTACGGCACAGGGATCGATCGCATCCAGTTTGCGCTGGCAGGGATGAACGCGCACATCAACCACGATCTTGCGCTTGCGCTTCTGGCTACCGATGCCGAGTTGAATGTGATTCCGACTGTGGACAGCCCTGAGCATGGCGACTATGAGGCGGTGAATCTGCTGCTCAAGACGGTGATGCCGACGGAGCTTGCGGTGCTGGCTACGGATACGCTGGGGGTTCTGGCCGAGGACACGGGCGATATCGGGCGGCTGCTTGCGTTCTGGGATATCTGCAAGGCTCGGGAGCTTGCCTGGAACTTTGCGGATCACCTGCGCGAACTCTCGGGGGTGAGCCGGGATGCCGCGCTGTGCCTGCAGGATGGATTGACCGGCGCGCTGGGGCGGGCGATTCTGGCCAGTATTCCGAAGGCATAACCCCCAACCTCTCCGCACAAAAACAAACTTCCAACACTCGGCGTTTGGAAGCGGCTAAGCTCTAGTTCGGCTCAACGCACCAGACTCCGATAGTTTTTGCCTGCTCGCCGGATTCTTTACAATCATTGGATATGGCAGAGTCGGCACGAAGCGGGAGCGAAACGCAGCAGCGATACAGTCCAGCAGAGATTGAACCGAAGTGGCAGACGCGATGGGACGCGGATGCATCTCTCTATGCGGCGGAGTCGCACGACGGAGGCAAGCCGAAGTTCTATTGCCTGGAGATGCTTCCCTACCCCAGTGGCAAGCTGCACATGGGGCATGTGCGCAACTACTCGATCGGCGATGCGCTGGCGCGCTTCATGTGGATGCGCGGCTACAACGTGCTGCATCCGATGGGCTGGGACGCCTTCGGCCTGCCAGCCGAAAATGCCGCGCTCAAGAACAACACGCCGCCCGCCGAGTGGACGCTGGCCAACATCGCAGCGATGCGCCAGCAGATGCGGCGGATTGGGTTCAGCTACGACTGGTCGACCGAAGTCACGACGTGCTTGCCGGATTATTACCGCTGGAATCAGTGGTTCTTCCTGAAGATGTTCGAGAAGGGTCTGGCGTATCGCAAGAAGAGCAAGGTGAACTGGTGTCCCGAATGCCAGACTGTGCTGGCGAATGAACAGGTAATCGACGGGAAGTGCTGGCGGCATGAAGACACGATCGTCGAACAGCGTGACCTGACGCAGTGGTTCCTGCGGATTACGAAGTACTCGGATGAGTTGCTGAGCGGGCTCGACAAGCTGGAGGGCTGGCCAGAGAAGGTTCGCACCATGCAGCGCAATTGGATCGGGCGCAGCGAAGGAACCCTGGTGGACTTCGCGGTGGATGGCGCGGAGAAGATTACGGTGTTTACGACGCGCGTGGATACGATCTTCGGCGCGACCAGCGTGCAGCTTGCGCCGGAGCATCCGGTGGCGAAGGGCTTTGCGTCCTCCGATGCGACGCTGGCTGGGCAGATCGAGCAAATGCTGGCGCAGCAGAAGGCGGCGCGCGAAGCAGGTGACATTGGCGCGATCGAGAAACATGGCGTCGATACCGGCAAGTTTGCGGTCAATCCATTCAACGGCGAGCTGGCGCCAATCTGGGTGGCGAACTACATCCTTGCGGACTACGGAACCGGCGCGATCATGAGCGTTCCAGCGCATGATGAGCGGGACTTCGAGTTTGCCGCGAAGTATGGGCTTGCGGTGCGGCGTGTGATCGCTCCGAATGTGGACACGGATGATCTCGCGCTTCCCTACACCGCGGAGGACGATGCGGTGCTCATCGACTCAGGGGAGTGGTCTGGCGAGTCCCCGCTCGAAGCGCAGCAGAAGATGGCTGCGTTTGCGGCAGCAAAGGGATTTGGCACTGCGACGGTTACCTATCGGCTGAAGGACTGGGGCGTGAGCCGCCAACGCTACTGGGGAACGCCGATCCCCATGGTCTATTGCACGAACGGCCATGCTGGCATCGAGCCGGGCGGCGTCGTGCCATTGCCGGAGAGCGCGTTGCCTGTCGTATTGCCCGCGCAGGTGGAGATTACGCATCAGGGCGGCTCGCCGCTGGGGCGCGTCCCGGAGTTCGTGAATACGACTTGCCCGGTATGCGGCGGACCCGCATTGCGCGAGACCGACACGATGGATACGTTCGTCGATTCGAGCTGGTACTTCTACCGCTATGCCGACGCGAAGAATGCGGGCGCGCCGTTCGATTCGGCGAAGGTGAGCTACTGGTTCCCGATCGACCAATATATCGGCGGCGTGGAACATGCGATTCTGCACCTGATCTATTCGCGGTTCTGGACGAAGGTGATGCGCGATCTCGGCCTGATCAAGAACGATGAGCCTGCGGCGCGGCTGTTTACGCAGGGCATGGTGATCAAGGACGGCGCGAAGATGTCGAAGTCGAAGGGCAACGTGGTCTCTCCCGACGACATGATTGGGCGCTATGGCGCGGACGCGACGCGCATGTATGCACTGTTCGCCGCGCCTCCGGACCGCGACCTCGAATGGCAGGAAGAGGGCGTTGCGGGCATCAGCCGCTTCCTGAGCCGCGTGCATCGGCTGGTGACGAAGTATCGCGATGAAGCAAGCCAGCGTCATCATAATGCTGCGTCGCTGGCCGGGCAGAGCACGATGGGGCTGACGCTGCTGCGCAAGCTGCATCAAACGATTGCGAAGATCACTCTGGACTTCAGCGGGCGCTGGCACTTCAACACGTCGATCGCTGCGATCATGGAGCTGGTGAACATGATCGTGGCGCATGAGGCTGCGATCGACTCAGGCGAAGTTCCTCCGGCGACGATTGCGGAGCTGTTTCGCAATCTTGTGCTGATGCTTTCGCCCTTCGCGCCGTTTCTTGCGGCGGAACTCTGGGAGCAGATTGGCGGCGAGGGCGTGGTATTTCGCGTTGCGTGGCCTTTGGCGGACGAAGAGCTCGCGCGCGAGAACGAGATCGAGATTCCGGTGCAGGTGAATGGCAAGCTCGTTGCGGTTATTACCGTGCCCGCGGGAAGCGATGAGGCGACGCTGAAGACCGCGGCGCTGGCGGATGAGAAGGTCGAGTCGCGTGTTGCGGGTAAGAACATCGCTAAGGTGATCATTGTGCCGGGCAAGCTTGTAAACCTCGTGGTGAAGTAAGTGGCTGACGGAAAAGAACAACCCCACGATAACGCCGACTCCGCCTCTGTGATCATGGAGCCCCCTGACAAGGTGCCGGTGCGCGGGACGCAGTCGTTTGTGTATACGCTTGCGGCTTCGTGGCGGCGGCCTTCGCTGACTGCGCTGGAGCTGCTGTGGCGGTGGGCGTATGGCATTCCGGCGCTGGCGGTGGTGGCGTATGAGGCGACGCGGGTGTTGCGCGCTACGCCGGTGGATATAGGTGCGCTGCAGCGGATGTCTCTGCTGGATCCCATGGCTGCGGCGGCTACTCTCTCGCAGGCGATTGCGCTGCTGTTGCCTCCGGTGCTGAAGGTGGCGGAGTGGGTTGTGCCGGTGCTTGGAGTGGCGTGGGTGGTGGTGTCCGGGTTGGGGCGGAGCGTGGTGCTGCGGCGGGTCGATGCGCAGCTTCATGCGCGGCCGGGGACGCTGATGGTGCTGCAGGCGGTGCGGATGGCGGCGCTTGCAGTGAGCTTTGCGGCATGGTTCGGGGCGATGCGCGGGGCGGCAACATATGCGGTGAATGGGCCGATCGCCTCGGGGCAGGAGCCGAACCTGGTGCTGTATTGCGCGCTGGCGATCGTCGCGACGCTGGGGCTGTTTACCTTGTGGGCGGTGGTGAGCTGGGGGCTTTCCGTGGCTCCGCTGCTTGCGATGCGGTTGGATCTCGGCGCAGGGGCGAGCCTTGCGGCGGCGTTTCGCCTGGGGGCGCTGCGGTCGAAGCTGGTCGAGATCAATCTGGTGATGGGGATCGTGAAGATTGCGCTGATGGTTTTGGCGCTGGTCTTGTCTGCCTGCCCGCTGCCGTTTGAGAGTGTGGCTACTCCGGAGTTCATGGGGTGGTGGTATGTGGGGGTGACGGTTCTCTATTTGATTGCTTCGGATTTCTTCCATGTGGTGCAGCTGGTGGCTTATCTGGAACTTTGGCGGGTGTATGAGGGGGCGGGGTCTTAGCTTAGTTCAGAGGCAAGGCAAAGAAGAACGCAATAGACGGCCAGACGGCGGCTTAGGTGCCTTATATGAGGGGTCCCCCCGGGGGCGGTGGCTAAAAGTGGCTTATTTTCAGCGAGATGCCAAAAGTTCCCCCTTGTAAATTGCTGAATTCAGGATTGTTACGGGCAAATATAAGGAATAAAACGGGTTATGGGCTGCGGTTGAACGGCAATAGAAAACCCCGGTGGGCGCCGGGGTTTTCTGCTTTCGATCCTGTCTTAATTGTAGCTGGCGCAGGAAACTAAACGGCCAGGTTTGTTGGCCCAATGAATCATGGAGTTAGATGATTTTGGGGGTTGACATGCTAGTTTGCTGGGGATTTTGGTTTATTTTTCTTGGTTTGGCGGAGGATGCCCGTTGGGGGTTCGGCATCTCACGGGAAGAGTTGCTGGCACGCTTTGCCCAGGAGAACGACCATGTCCTTTGGAATTTATGCCGCTGGTTATCTGATTCTGATCGTGGGTGTGGCCTACCTGGCGCACCTGATGCATGTTCCGTCGGTTTACATTGTGGCGGTTGCGGTGATCCTGTTCGGGATTGGGATTGTGACGGGTGTGCAGAGTACGCGGCATAAGGATCCAAGCTAGTTCCGGTTCAGCTGTGGGCCGCATTTACAATCGGCTTTGTGGATACCTCGACAATTGTCATTCTGGATTTTGGGTCGCAATATACTCAACTGATCGCGCGCAGGATTCGCGAGTTCAACGTGTTCTCCGTGGTGCTTCCCTGCACCGCTCCGATCGAGCAAGTACGCGCGCTGAATCCGCTGGGGCTGATTCTTTCGGGCGGGCCGTGTTCGGTGTATGACGCGGACGCGCCGGCGGCTGATCCTGCGCTGCTGGCGATGGGTGTGCCGGTGCTGGGGATCTGCTATGGGTTGCAGTTCATCGTGCATCATCTGGGCGGGAGCGTGGAGCCCGCTCCGGCGCGGGAGTATGGTCATGCCGAGGTGGAGATCGTGGCGGAGACTCCGCTGTTTCGCGGCTTGCCGCAGACGATCGATGTATGGATGAGCCATGGCGATGAGGCGAAGAATTTGCCCGAGGGATTTGCGCTGACGGCGCAGACCTCGAATGCGCTGGCGGGGATTGCGGATGAGGCGCGGAGAATCTGGGCGGTGCAGTTTCATCCTGAGGTGGCGCATACGCGGCAGGGGATGGAGCTGCTGAAGAACTTCGTGATCGACATCTGCGGGGCGAAGGCGGATTGGACGCCGGAGCATTTTATTCAAACGACGGTTGAGCGAGTGCGGGCGCAGGTTGGGGATGGACAGGCGATCTGCGGGCTAAGCGGCGGCGTGGATTCGAGCGTTGCGGCGGTGCTGGTGGCGCGGGCGATCGGGGACCGGCTGACTTGCATCTTCGTGAATAACGGCGTGCTGCGCAAGGATGAGTTTGCCAAGGTGCAGAAGACGATGCGCGAGCAGCTGGGGCTGCGCGTGGTTGCAGTGGATGCTTCGGAGAGGTTTCTTGCGAAGCTTGCGGGAGTGACCGATCCGGAGAAGAAACGCAAGGTGATTGGCGGCGAGTTTATTGCCGTGTTCGACGATGAGGCGAAGAAGATCTTCGAGAGCGCTAATGAAGGTGGAGAAGAGATTGCCTGGCTGGTGCAGGGAACGCTGTATCCAGATGTGATTGAGTCGTCGAGTGTGAAGGGGCCTTCGCAGACGATCAAGAGCCACCACAATGTTGGCGGGCTGCCGGCGGATATGAAGCTGAAGTTGATTGAGCCGTTGCGCGATCTGTTCAAGGACGAGGTGCGGCGGATTGGGCGCGACCTGGGGATGCCGGACGACATCATCGAGCGGCAGCCGTTTCCCGGGCCGGGGCTGGCGGTGCGAATTCTGGGTGAGGTGACGGCGGAGAGGGTGGCGCTGCTGCAGGAGGCGGATGCGATTGTCGCCGAGGAGATCAAGGCGGCGGGGCTGTATCGCAAGGTGTGGCAGTCGTTCGCGGTGCTGCTGCCGGTGAAGTCTGTCGGCGTGATGGGCGACCAGAGGACCTACGGCTATACGTGCTGCGTGCGGGCAGTGGAGTCCGAGGATGGGATGACGGCGGATTGGGCTTCGCTGCCGTATGAGGTGCTGCGCGCGATCTCGAGCCGGATTGTGAGCGAGGTGCGGGGCATCAATCGCGTGGTCTACGACATTACGTCGAAGCCGCCGGGAACGATTGAGTGGGAGTAGCTACTGCGGCGGTGCGGCGGGTGCGTCGATGCGGAATTCCAGGATGCGGCTGGCGTGTCCGGGGATGGCATCGAGGACGTGGGTCGCGACCGATGTGGTGATCTGCTTTTCGGCGAGCATCTTCTGCAGCGCGCCGGTTGCCGTGGTCTGCAGGTTGCCGGCTTCGGGGAGGGTTCCGTTGAAGAGCGGCACGCGCTTGTGAAGCTCCGCGGCCAGTTCAGCTTGTGGCCAGGGAAAATTGACGAAGGTGACTTCGAGCATCTGCGATGGCGATCGGGCCTGGACCTGGAACGTGACGGTGAGGGCCTGAGGAGGGCCGTTGACCGACGCCTGGACGCTCGAAAAAGCTCCTGTGTCCTGGAGATCCTGGGTGATCTTTTGCAGGCTGTCCTGGGTAAAGGAGGTTCCCGGCTTGACGTTCGCGGCGGCGCGCAGATCGGATTGGGTGTAGGGCGTGGCTCCGTCGAAGACTACGCTCTTGGCGACGAACTGCTGCGCGGCGGCGGGGAGCGCGGTGAGGCAGAGGGCGGCGCAGAGGAGGGGGAGGCGGCGTGAAAGGCTCATTGAGGTTGAGAGTACCGCAAGGTGCTGCGCGTTGCCACCATCCGCCTCAGGGTTGTTCGGAGGCGGGCTTGATCGCGGCGGAGCGGCGTGGAGTGGTCTCGACGACGATGCGGGTGTCTTTGGCGAAGGTGACTTTCTGGCCGTGGGCGATCCAGCGGCTATAGAAAGCGCGGGCCGCGCCCCAGTAGCCGATGCCGGCGGCGGCGTAGGGTGAACCTCCGGCGAGGCCGACGACCGTGCCGACGAGGCCGAGGCCCGCGGCTCCGCCGACTCCGTTCTTGCCAAGCTGATCGCCAGTGCCGCCGTCGCGGTGGTGGTCCTGGTCGAGCGGGCGCGCGGCCATGAGAGCGAGGATCAGCGGCACGCTGAGCTTGTCGCGGGGTTTGGATTGCACGTCGCCCTCGGAGTTGAGGGCGACGGCCTGGCCGGAGTCGGCGCCGGTGAGGCGGGTCTCGACGGTCTGGGGTTCGGCGTTGGGGAGCGTGAGTTGGCGGAAGCTGAAGCTGAGGACGCCGGTGCGTCCGAAGCGGCGGGAGGGTTTGGCGCGTGTGACTGCGCCGATCAGCGTGGCTCCCTGGGGAATGGCGAGGGTGTGGTCGGGGTTGTAGATGGGTTCGGCGACGACGGCCTGGATGGGTTGGCCGGCCTTTGAAGTTTCGGAGCTGAGCGGGTCGGCGAGATAGGCCTGGATGATCCATGCGCCGGAGTCTTGGGCGGGCGAGGTTTGCGGCGGTGCGGGCTGCTCCCAGAAGTGGGGTTTGCGTGGGGTGGGTTGAGGCAGCGATGGCGTGGCGGGTTGGGCGGGGAGGTCGGTGGCTGCGGTGGTTTCGACGGTCCACGCAGTTCCCTGCTCGATGCGCTCGGGATGGTAGGGAAGCTGGCTGTAGATAAATTGGAGCAGGCGGTCGCCTTTGCCCGGATTGATGAAAACGGCGACGTCGGAGCGGGCTGCGGTGAGGCCGGCGTTGAATTCGCGGCGCAGGAAGCCGCCTTTCATGGGGGGTGGGGCGACGGCGCGGTAGATTGGCGCGCCATCGGTTGCGGTGGTGGAGGGGAGCGGGATGGTTGAGCCATCGGCGAGCGTGATCTGCGAGAACTGCACGACGGGAGTGTGGAAGGGCGTGAAGTCTCCGCCGAGGAGCGCGTGGATGCGGCGGCTGCGATTGGGGTGCAGCTCGACGACGCTGCCAGTGACGACGGTGTCTTTCGGGAGGAGAAGCTGGTTGCCGGCGTAGATGGGATAGAGCAACTGGGCATGGACGGGCTGGCCGCGGCGCATGGGGAGATGCCGAGGGATCGTCACGGCGAGGGGTGTGCCGGCGGGAATGGTTCCGGCTTCGGTCTGGCACAGGGCTGCGATTGGGACTAAGAGAAGCGCGAAGGGCAGAGCCAGCCTAGGAAGCATTCTGTCTTTCAAAGTACGGGGCGGTGGATGAAGGAAAGCTGAAGATGCGTGGGGCAAAGAAAGAGCCGTGACCCTGGGCCACGGCTCTTTCTTTAGACGATGCTTGTTTGGTTTTGGAGGTGCGAATGCTTAGCCGAGTTCCGCGAGGCTCTTTGCACCGTACTTGAGGTACCAGGGGCTGGCGCCGATGAGGCCCTTGTTGACGTTCTCGATGTTTTCGACGCCGGTGGTCTCCAGCCAGTCGCGGAAGGCCTGGGAGCCCTGCTTGGCGAAGATAGCGATGCCGTCTTTCCAGGTGGCGCGGCCGCAGAGGACGCCGTTGAACTTGGCGCCGGATTCGCCGGCGAGTTCGAGGGTCTCGATGAAGACGGGGTTGGAGACGCCGGCCGAGAGGTAGATGAAGGGCTTGTGCGTCATGGTCTCGGCAGTGCGGAAGTGTTCGAGGGCCTCGGCGCGGGTGTAGGCTTTCTCGCCCTTGAAGGCTTTGGTGCCTTCGACGTACGTCATCTCGATGGGGACTTCGACCTTGAGGACGTCGACGTTGTAGCGTGCCTTGCCGAACTCGGCCATGGCTCCGGAGACGATGTCGGGCTTCTTGAGCGCGTAGGCGAGGGACTTTTCGTCGCCACCCTCGGCGTCGTATCCGACGAACTCGAGGAAGAAGGGGATGTCATGGGCGAGGCATTCGTCGCCGATGCGCTCGATCCATGCGTGCTTGTGGTCGTTGATGTGCGACTTCTCGAACGGGGTGTAGTAGAGAAGGATTTTGATGCAGTCGGCTCCAGCTTCCTTGAGGCGGCGGACGGACCAGACATCGAGCAGATCGGGCAGGCGGCCCGCGGTCTGGGCGTCGTAGCCGGTCTTCTCGTATGCGAGCAGAAGGCCCTTGCCGTGGCGGTGCTTCGAGGCAGGCAGGCCGTACTCGGGGTCGAGGAGGATGGCGGAGGCGTGCTTGCAGAGCACGTCGGTGACGAGGGTCTTGAACTCCTCCAGGTCGGCGCCGGTGGCGGTGGCTCCGCGCTCCTTGGCGAGCGACTTCTGTAGCGAGCCGCGCTGATCCATTGCGGCGGCGGCAATGACGCCGCGCGAGTCGGAGACGGCTTTGAGTCCTGCGAGTTTTCCGGGTGTTAATTTCGTCATCGGCACATCTCTCCTGATCGTTCTTTTTAGTCGTGGGTACAGGAGAATTTTACACGTTGGTGAATCGAGTTGGTTTTCAGGCGAAATTAACATGGCCAACCGGGGCAGCGAGTGAGATTATGTTTTTGTCGGACCTTTTCGAAGTTTCGCCTGGTCCGCACGTCGTGCTGCATTGCGGGGAGTGGTCTTCCGACTCCCCCTGGAGGTCGTCATGTCTCTTCTGCCGGTTCCATCTTCCAGCATGTCCCGCGTCTCCAGACTTACACACAGGGCATCTCCGGTACTGCTTGCGGCAGTTTGCCTTGCAGTGACGGGGTGTACCGGCGGAGACCTCTTCTTTAATGGCGCGCTGGCCGGTTCTGCACTGCGCGGGGTCGTTCATGGAGGTCAGCAGCCGGTGACCGGGGCCACGATCTCGTTGTATGCGGCGGGAACGACCGGGTACGGGAAGGGGGCGGCCTCACTGCTTACAACACCGGTCACGACCGACAGCACCGGCAGCTTCTCAATCACCGGCGACTATACCTGTCCCAGCGCCACGAGCCAGCTTTATATTGTTGCGACCGGCGGCAATCCCGGACTGCCGGGGAACGTGAACAATAGCGCGATCGCGATGATGGCTCCGCTGGGACCGTGCAGTCTGTTTGGGGGGCATCTTACGCTGGATCCGAACAGCCTCATCACGATCGATGAGGTTACGACCGTGGCGGCCGGTTACGCGCTCTCCGGGTTTATGGATCCTGTCACGTCGCAGATTGGCGCAAGCGCGACCAATGCAGCTGGGCTAGCGAATGCCTTCCTGACCGCAAAGAACCTCGTGGATGTTTCAACTGGACAGGCACGGACGACGACGCTCTCGGGCGGAACATCTCCACAGTCCGGGATCAATGGGCTGGCAAACGTGCTCGCAAGCTGCGTCAACTCCAGCGGGAGCGATGCGTCCTGCACGACACTCTTCAGCGCGACGACGCCCTCGGGCGGAACAGCTCCGACGAACACGCTGCAGGCGATCTTGAGCATCGCGACTCATCCCACCTCGCAGGCCAGCACGATCGCGGGGCTCAACCTGCCCGCCTCTCCCTTCCAGCCATCAGGAGTCAATGCAACGAATTTGATCATGATGGTCTACTATTCGCTTCCCTCCCCCGTCGAAGGGACCTCGATGGCGATCGATGCATCGGGAAATATCTGGACTGCTTACACGACTTCGAACAGCAACTACCTCAACATCACCGAGTACAGCAATAGCGGGGTTCTGCTGACGTCTCCCACGGGATACACAGGCGCCGCGCTGAGCAATGTGTATATCGCCTTCGATCCCGCGGGAAACCCGTGGATCGCCGCCACACAGTTCGGTCTTGTCGGCGTCGTTATCAAGCTGACCAGCAACGGGACGGTGGCGACCAACTTTACTGCCACCGGTTTGACATCGCCTACGGGCATCGCCATCGATGGAGATGGCAATGTCTGGGTACCGAACCACACCTCTAGCACAGGCGCGTCGAGCGTCTACAAGTTCGGCAACGATGGGACGCTTCTTTCTCTGGCTGGGGGATTCACGGCATCCACTCTGACTGGCCAGACCGGGGGGGTTGCAATCGACAACGCGGGCGATGCCTGGGTTAGCGGGGGTAGCGGCATCCTGACTGAGTTCAGCAACCTGGGTACCGTGCTCTCCGGAACAAATGGATATCCCGGAGGCGGGTCTCAGATGGCTTTCGATCTCTTTGGCAACCTATGGCCGGGCAAGATAAGCCCTGCCGGAGTGCCTGGGAGCATCTCGCCATTCTGCGGACTGGGACAGACCTCTCCCCCGGTGTGTATGGGCACGAACTCCAACGCAATCGCTCTCGACGGAGCTGGAAATGCCTGGGCAGCGGTCGCGAACTTCGATGGAAGGTTCCGCAATTTTGGCATGGCCGAGCTGGACAATGCCGGGAACGAGTTGTTTGGACCGGCGGGTTACGTCAACCAATACGATCCGGCGTATCTTGCGGTCGACAGCTCGGGGAATGTGTGGGGCACACCCGTGTTTGCCACGAGTTTCTATCAGTCTTCTTTCATGGTCGAACTCATCGGGGCTTCTACGCCTATCGTCGTCCCGTCGGTCGGAGTAAAGAACCAAGCCGTGGGGACACGTCCCTGATCACCGACTGCGGCCTGCGAGGCGGAAGGATGCGGCGACCGCCACGATGGAGATGCAGGCGGCGAGGAGGATGGAGCAGAGGATCAGTTCGGCGGATGTGAAGCTGGAGGGCGGGAGTTGGACGCGGGGTGTGGTCGCGCGGGCGGCGAAGTGGACGAAGGCGGCGAGGGCGCAGAGGATTCCGGCGATGCCGGGGACTACGCGACGCCAGGGGAAGGCGATGGGCGAGGGCTCGGTGGCCTGCTGGTGGATGGACTCCATGACGGAGAGGGCGAAGCCGGAGGATGGGGTGAGGTGCTCTTCGGGCGAGGCTAGGTGGGTTTGCAGGAGCAGGTCGAGCTCGGCGTCGGCTTCGATTGAGGGGCGAATGAGTTCGGGGTTCATAGGGACTCCGTGGTGCTGGGAATCGGGCGCTGGGTGGCGGTGCTGCCGGGGCGGGGATCGAGCATCGGCTTGAGCTTGTCGCGCAGCATATTTCTTGCGCGGAAGAGATGCGCCTTGACGGTGCCTTCGGGCAGGTTGAGGCTGCGGGCGGCGGCGGGGACATCCATCTCATGAAAGTAATACAGGGTGAGGACCTCGCGGTATTTGGGCGGGAGGGTCTGGACGGCTTTGCGGACGGCGGCGCTCTGGTTGCGGGCTTCGAGGCCTCCGTCGATGGCGCGGGGGTCGGCGGGCTCCTGCACCTCGTCAAAGGGGAGGGTGACGGGAGGGATGCGGCGCAGCTCGGAGCAGTAGAGGTTGGTGGCGAGCGAGAAGAGCCAGGTGGAGAAGGCGGACTCCTGCCGCCAGGAGGCGAGGTTGCGGAAGGCGCGGAGGAACGCCTCCTGCGCCATGTCTTCGGCGCGGCTGCGGTCGCGGCAGAAACGGTAGGCGAGGTTGATGAGCGGCGACTGCCAGCGGCGGACGATGCCCTCGAAGGCGTGGCTGTCTCCGGTGAGAACGCGGGCGGCGTCCTGGCGGTCTTCCTCAGCGCGTGGGTTGGCGGCAGTGCTCAACGAGTCTCCTCAGTACAGTGTGACCGCTGAGGCAGGTGGGTGGTTGCGTTTTCTTTTCGCGGCATTGATCAAAAATTGCGGAGACCCCCTCAAAAGAAACGAAACCAGGTTGAGAGGGCTGTTGTCTCACCGTATGAAGCAACAATATTTGATGGATGCGAGGAGAATTATCATGTTTCATACAATGGAGCCCGGCGTAGCAGTCTTTTTCTTTCTGGCGGTTGCAGCGATTGCGCTCTTTACCTTTCTTTCGGTCGCGACCTTTGCCGGGACGCGGCAGGCGGAGCGTGAGGCCTACTACAAGGCGGAGATGATGAAGAAGATCGCGGAGGTCGGGGGCGATCACAATCCGGCCCTCGACTATCTGCGCGAGCAGGAGCGGATCGCCGAGCGCAAGCGTATCGGGGGGATCAAGCTGGGCGGACTCATCAATGCAGGGACTGGGATCGGGGTCATGATCTTCCTCAAGGCGCTGATCCCGTGGAAGCCGATCTATCTGACCGGGGCGATCATTTTGCTTGTGGGAGTGGCGCTGCTGGTTTATGGGTTCTGGATGGCACCGAAGGAGGCATGATGCGCAAATTGATCAAGCGGCTGACGGGGATCGTTGTAGTGTTGGGCCTGGTGGTTCCGTGTGCCATTGGACAAGGCAACGTCGAGCCGGGTGCGACGGACTCCAAGGCCAGTGGCGTGGTTCTTCTCGGTGCTGCCTACGAAGTTGCGACCATCAGGCCGACCAAACCGAGCGATATGGGCGGCGTCCGAACGCTGCCGAGCGGGGAATTTATCTCCAATGGAATGTCGGTGAAGACGACTGTCGGCACGGCATACGGTAAGTTCTCCTTCCAGATACTGGGAGGGCCGGCGTGGTTCGATTCGGACAGATACGATATCGAGGCAAAACCGGATAACGCTCTCGCCGAGCAACTGAGCAAGCTGACCTGGGAGCAGCGTACGGAGGTGCAAGGCCGGATGCTGCAGGCGCTTCTTGAAGATCGGCTGAAGTTGAAGGTCCACTTGGAATCAAGGGAGTTGCCGCTCTTTGCGCTGGTAGTGGAGAAAAGCGGCTTGCTGCATGAGACGAAGGCTGGCGACCCATACCGAATGATGGTTGGCAGTGGAAAGATCGTCGCTCGCGGGGTTTCGATGGATGAATTGGCGGACACCCTTACGGGGAACATCGATCATCTTGTTTCCAATAGAACAGGGCTCAAGGGTGTCTATGATTTCACCCTGCGATATTCAGATGATGTGTCCGCGGGGGATTCCTCCGCGCCTTCGATCTATACGGCGATTCAGGAACAGCTTGGGTTGAAGCTTGAGCCCACCAAGGCCCCGGCGCAGGTTCTCGTTATCGATCGTATCGAGAGGCCTTCGGAAAATTGACATGCACAAGCGCGCCGGGCGCGAGCTGCGCTAGTTGATTGGGTGGAAGGTGCGGCGCCAACGGGTTTCATCGAGGAAGTGGATGAACTCGTGGACCATGAAGCTCGTCTTTACCGCGCCTGTGGCCTCATCGACCTGGTCTTCGGGGATGGGAAACGACCAGTAGACGAAGAGCGGGCGGCCGATCAGGTTGGCGCGCGGGACGAGTCCCCAGTAGCGGCCGTCGAGGGAGTTGGTGCGGTTGTCGCCCATGACGAAGTAGTGGTCCGGCGGGACGACCAGGTCTTCGCCCTGAATGTGGTTGGGCAGGTCGAGCGCCCACTCGGCGGTGACGCCGGGCACATGGTCGCCGGGAACGGCGGGATAGTCGTCGCGATAGGGATCGTAGGTGGCGTAGGGGAGCTTCGCGGCGTGCGGCTCGTTCTGCGCGACTCCATTGAGGTAGACCACGCCGGCGCGCAGATGAATGCGGTCGCCGGGGATGCCGATGACGCGCTTCACCAGGACCATGTGGTCGCCGTTTTCTTCGACAGGCTTGTAGAAGACGACCGGCTCTCCCCGCTGCAGCTCCCGGTAGGGCATGAAGGGCGCCCACTTTGCGGGTGGGGCGAGCGAGGCTTTGTCGGCGACGACGTGGTCGCCGACGAGCAGCGTGCTAGCCATCGAAGCGGATGGGATCACGAAGTTCTGGAAGACGAAGGTGAGGACGAAGAGTCCTACGACGAGGGTGGTACACGCCGACGCAAAGGACTGCAAGGTAGACTCTGCGGGCGGCTGCGGTTTGCTGTCCTGGGCTTCGGTGGAGGGCTTCATCGGCATGGTATCCAGTACGGATTCAGGCAACGTGCGGTTCCACGCGGCTCTCTTAACAACTCTACAACGCGATGATGAGAATCGAGGAGGAGGGGAATGCATCTTACTCTCGAGGGTGAAGCATGAACGTTCTGACCAGTTCCAGGATTTCGATTCTGCTGGCGCTCTTGCCGGTGGTTGCGCTGGGCCAGCAGGCTCCGCATGTCAACACAACGCTTTCGGTCAATGGCCAGAGTGGAGAAGCGCCCGTGATCCAGCGCGCCGGCAGATCCTACGTGGATGTCGAGGCGCTGGCGCGGATCACCAAGGGCACCCTTGCGTTTCAGGGCGGCCGGATTATCCTGACGCTGCCGGAGACGGTCCCCAACGCAGGCGCCGACGCGCCAAAAGCTCCGGCGGCTGCGTCGGCGACGAGACCAAAGCCTGCGTTCTCGAAGGAGTTCGTTCCCGCGGCGATCGAGGAGCTGATCGCTGTCCGCGACTGGCGCGCGGCGATCGTGGAGACGGTGCGGAAGGGCGCGCCTCTGAGCGAGGAGACGATCGCGGGATTTCGCAGGTCGGCCGACAACAAGCAGACGCTGGCAGCGGCAGCGGCCTCAACCGACGCGGACCACAAGATTCTTCCGCTGCTGCAGGAGGAGTTCAACAACATGCAGAGCCTGAGCGACCGGTTTCTGCAGATGAAAGCGAGCGTAAGCTACATTCGGCCGGATTCGCTGGACAACGACCCGCAGGACAAGCAGGTGGTAGCGTGCGCGAGCGGGATCACGTCAATGGCCAACAGCGGCCAGTTCGCGGACGTGCCGACGTGCCACGGACAGTGACTGATTTTCCCAGAGATTTGGGCTGAAGATCAGGAGACCGTGCTGAGGGCTTCCTGCTGCGCGACGAGCAGCGTGCGGATGCCGGCTTCGGCGTAATCCAGCATCTGGGTAAGCTGGGCGCGGCTGTAAGGGACTTTCTCCGCCGTGGCCTGGGTCTCGACGAGGCCTCCGTCGGCGAGCATGACGACGTTCATGTCGACGTCGGCGCGGGAGTCTTCTTCGTAGGCGAGATCGAGCAGGATGTGGCCGTCGACGATACCGACCGAGGTGGCGGCGAGCATCTGGCGCAGCGGCGTGGCCTTGAGCGTACCCGCGGCGACGAGGCGGTTGAGCGCGATGGCGAGAGCGACGGAGGCTCCGGTGATGGCGGCGGTGCGGGTGCCGCCGTCGGCCTGAAGGACATCGCAGTCGAGGATGATGGTGCGCTCGCCGAGGGCCTTCATGTCTACTACTGCTCGCAAGGACCTTCCAATCAGCCGCTGAATCTCGTGGGTGCGTCCGCCGACCTTGCCGCGTTCTGACTCGCGCGGGGTGCGGGTGAGAGTGGCGCGGGGGAGCATGCCGTACTCGGCGGTGACCCAGCCGCGGCCGGAGTTGCGCATCCATCCGGGAACGCCCTGCTCGATGGTGGCGTTGCAGAGGACGCGGGTATTGCCGGTCTCGATGAGGACGGAGCCTTCGGCGGTGGCGACGTAGCCGGGGGTGAAGCGGGTGGGGCGAAGCTGGCCGGCGGCGCGTGCGTCGGGGCGGAAGAGCTGGGCCGGATTCCCGGAGAGGGAGGAAGTTTGCGTGGAGACGTGGGGAGAGGCCATGGGGCGATTATAGTGGTGCGTATTGAAATCATTTTGTTGCATAGCTGCGCAAGAATTTTGTGGCTGTATGCGCCGCGTGCAAGGGCGAATTGGGAGACGTTCCCAAAAGGGGAAAGAGTGCAGATTCGGGAATTGAGACGAAGGGTTTGGAATGCTGGAGTTACGCGATTTGGGCGGTCCGGGGTTGTGCCGGAATGGGAATCCGGGTACCAGAACGGAACTGGGGAGGCTCCTCACTTACGGCTTTATTTTCAGCGAGTTGCAACCATCGTGCCAGTTTGGCACTCCACCTGATTATAGAGTTTGTACCTGACTCTTCTGAGGAGGAGAGAAGCAGGTTATGTAAGAGAGACAGACGATACTCTGGAGTCACCAAACCATGCGGGCAAAGCCGAGTTCTACCGCCATCGGGATTTTCAGCCGTTCCGGAACATTTTCCGCACCACTTACCATTCCCTCGAACTTGATCTCGCGCGCAGCTCCCTGCGTGACGATGCGCAACGTCGCAAAGCTGCGGGGCTCGGAGCCAATTCGAGACGCGAGAGCCGTCCCTGGCGTGGCCGAGGGCGAGGGACTTCTGCACGACGCGCACAACCTGATGAACGCGCTGGGACTTTACGTCGATCTTCTGGCGCTTCCCGGTGTGCTGAAGCCGGAGCACTCCCACTATGCAGAAGAGCTACGCGTGCTGGCTACGCGCAGCGGGACGCTGATGGAGCGGCTGGTTCTCTCGCTGCCGACGATGTATCAGACGGCGAACCCCGCGGAGAACTCCGGCCGGGCCGGCAAAGCTATCCGTGAGGGCAAGGCGAAACGGATGCGCGAGGAGGCGGCAGAGTCTTCGACGCCTGCACGCGGGGTGAATCTGCGGGAGATCGTGGAGCGCGGTTCGGGTCTGTTGAGTCAGGTGGCGGGCGGGAGGCTGATCGAGCTGACCTATGGGCCGGCGGCCTCTGAGCCGGCGCCGGTCGCGGAGGAGGACGTGGAGCGCATTCTGGTGAACCTGGTGCGCAACGCAGCCGCGGCGCTCGATCGCCGGGGAGTGCCTGCCGAGGCAAAGGCAAGGAGAGAGACGATTGCAAACGGCGCATTGGGGGCGAGGCGGCCACCGGTGTACGACCGTACCGCGGACCCGGACCCGGATGCCGTGCGCATCGGCATCGGGGTGGTGCAGAACCGGGTGGACGACCCCACGTCCTGGTCTTTCCGGAGAGTGCGACTGACGGTGGAGGACTCCGGCTGCGGCATGTCGGCGGAACAGTTGGAGCGGTTGCTGCGCGGCAGCAGAGCGCCGTCGCGGGGCAGCCACGGCATCGGTTTCTGCGTAGTGCGGGAGCTGGTTGCTGCCGGAGGTGGCGACCTCCGTGTGATGAGCCAGGCCGGCCTGGGCACGCGGGTGCAGATCGAATGGCCAGTGCTGAACTCAATCGCGGCCTCTGCCATGTCGCATGAGAATCAGAGCGACCGGATCGATCAGAGCGAGCAGAGCGCGCCCCATACCCGTTCGGTCGCGTGCAAAGAAGAGTGGCCGCTATGCTAACTCCTGAGTCGCGTACTTTTGGTTCGTCACGGATCGGTAAGGAAGCCCTGAATCTGGAGGGATCCGGAGAGAAGACAAAGGCTCCGTCGGGAGTTCTGATTGGGGTGTCGAAGCTGGAGAGCGTCCGGCAACCCAGCAGGCTGGCGGAGGGGATGCCGGTGCTGCGGATTCTGGTGGTGGACGACGATGCGCCCGTGCGTAAGGCGTGCTGCGAGATCGCCGCGAGGATGGGCTTCGTGCCGCTTTCGGCGGGCAGCGTTCCCGAGGCGCGCGCGGTGCTGAAGCAGCATTCGGTGGACATGCTTCTGTTGGACCTGAAGCTTCCCGGAGGCGGCGGTTTGCTGCTGCTCGAAGAGGTGAAGGCGCAACACTCGGAGATTGGCGTGGTGGTGATGACTGCGTTCGCGACCGTGCCTTCGGCGGTGGAGGCGATGCGCATCGGCGCGGGCGATTACCTGACGAAACCATTTGCGCTGGAGGAGTTGACCGCGGTGCTCGACCGCGCCAGCCGGAGGCTGCACTTCGACATGGAGAGCCGCGGACTGCGCGAGCGATTGCGCACGCAGACGGGCATGGACACGCTGATCGGGCGGTCGCCGGAGATGGAGAAGGTGTATCGCATTCTGTCGAAGGTGGCGTATTCGACGCATCCGGTGCTGATCCTGGGCGAGAGCGGGACGGGCAAGGAACTCGTCGCGCGGTCCATCCACGACAACGGGCCGAATGCGTCGAAGCCGTTCATCCCAGTGGACTGCGGGTCGCTGGTGCCGACGCTGATCGAGAGCGAGCTGTTCGGGCACATCAAGGGCGCGTTCACCGGAGCGATTCGCGCGAAGGAGGGTCTGCTGGCCGCGGCGGAGGGAGGAACCGTCTTTCTCGACGAGATCGGCGAGTTGCCTCTGGACCTGCAGTCGAAGCTGCTGCGCGCGCTGCAGGAGAAGGAGGTGCGCCCGGTGGGTGCGACGCACTCCGTGCCCATCTCGGCGCGAGTGCTGGCGGCGACCAATCGCGATCTGACCGCGATGGTGGCGCAGGGACGCTTCCGCAAGGACCTTTACTTCCGCTTGAATGTCGTCAACCTGAAGATTCCTCCGCTGCGCGAACGGAGGGAGGACATCGTGGTGCTGGCGGCGCATTTTCTGGAGCAGACCGAGCGCGAGTCGGGCGTGTCGCATATCTTTTCCGAAGATGCGGTGCGGTTGATGACGGAGTACGACTGGCCGGGCAACGTGCGCGAGCTGGAACATGCGATCTCGCGGGCGTGCGCGCTCTCGTCGGGGCCGGTGCTGCACATGGCCGACCTGCCGACACAGTTGCAGGACTTCCGCATGCATCGCCGCGAAGCGGACCTGTCGGCGGAACTTGCGGCGAGCGAAGGAGCGAACGCAAGCGCGGGGCCGGGCATCGTCTCCATCGCCGATATGGAGCGGGAGGCGATCCTGTCGACCATCCGGCAGTTGAACGGAGACAAGCTGATGGCGGCGAAGCTGCTCGGTATCGGGAAGACGACGCTCTATCGCAAGCTGAAGGAGTATGGGCTGAGCGAGGGTGGAGATTCGATGGACGATTGACATCGGGGGTTAGACGTTTGACCCCAATCACCCTGCCCATTACACTCAATAAGGCAGTGGTGAACAGCCGTTCGCGACTTCGGCAGGCATATCCTTCGCCGGTGCCCCCTCGTTCAATGGTAGGACTGACGACTCTGACTCGTCCAATCGGGGTTCGAATCCCTGGGGGGCAACCAAAACTCTGAAAATCCAGACCTCCTCGCACTTCCCTAAACCTCCCCGGACATGGGGAGGTTCGTTATTTTCAATGACTTGCGGTGAATTGACGTGCGAGGACGTGCGAGGGCGTCTGATTACAGCCACCGACTTTGTTGGGGAACAGATTGGGGTACGATGAACCAAAGGTTGGGGAATGAAAATTCCCCAATCTTGGAGGCTCATCATGGCACTGACTATCAAGGAACTCGAAAACGCTAAGCCGAAGGCCAAAAAGTACAAGATGCTCGATGGAGGCGGACTGAGTCTGCTCGTCTTGCCGACAGGAACCAAGCTCTGGCTTTGGCGCTATCAGTTCAATGCTGGTGAAAAGAACATGACATTCGGGGAGTACCCGGTTATTGGCCCGAAAGAAGCTCGCGAACTTCACTTCGCCGCGAAAAAGCTACTGGCGACCGGCGTCAATCCTATGGCCGAACGCAAGGCAGAGGCCGAAGCGAAGCACGAAGAAGCCAAGGCAGTTCAGCGCGAGACAGAGAACAGCTTTGAGAAGGTGGCCCGTAAGTGGTGGGCATGGTGGTCGATTGGTAAGTCTCCAAGACACGCGGAGACTTTGATGAATCGGCTTGAGGCTGATGTCTTCCCGGTCATCGGGCACCTGCCCGTTGATGCCGTCCTGACGACCCATATTAGGGGCATCATGCTTACGATTGAGACGCGAGGCGCGAGCGATGTGGCCAAAAGAGCACATCAGTCCATCGGGCAGATTTTCCGCTTTGCAATCGCGCGGGAACTTGCGAGTCGGAACCCTGCGGCTGACTTCAGGCCGCGAGACGTATTGGCTGCAGCCGAATCAGAAAACTTCGCCCATGTAGATGAGAAGGATTTGCCCGAATTGCTGGTGAAGATGGATGGCTACAACGGAGATGCCCTCACCCGCTTTGGGCTCAGGCTTCTGGCCTACTGTTTTCCTCGCACCAGCGAGCTGATCGAAGCACCATGGACCGAGTTCGACTTGGACAGGGCGCGATGGGACATTCCAAAGGAACGTATGAAGATGAAGACCCCTCACATCGTTCCTCTGTCACGCCAAGCCGTCGAGGTCCTTCGAGCGCTCAAGTTGCTAACCGGAAATGGCAGGCTGGTGTTCCCTGGGGCATTGGATAAGGAGAAACCCATGAGCAACAACACGCTCTTATATGCGCTCTACCGGCTTGGGTATGCGCCCGATGATTAGAGTCGCTTTATGATGGGTGTTGGTGAGTGCGAGCAGTTGTGTCGGGCTGTGTCAGCCCCGCGTGGCCTTGGTTCCCAGAATCCCGAAATGCCGCCGTTTGCGGCTTCCGGGAACCCGCAAAATCAGAGGAACTAAAGCCTGTGCAGTGGAAGGACTTCAATTACGGCGGACAGGTCTACGACCTGTCTCATCTTCATCCTCGCATCTTTCGGTTCACCCGCCCCGCTGAGGGCGCCCATGCAGCCGAAGTCTTCGATGTGGAAGTCCGATTCACGCTTCATTGCTTTTCGCGCGGGCCGCGAGAC
>OLLV01000032.1_pt1 | contig 46517 bp, 38 predicted proteins | sample 1604641 | NCBI WGS metagenome assembly OLLV01 (sample SAMEA104055725, study PRJEB20765) | soil metagenome | biome: Arctic tundra; feature: Polygonal ground; material: soil | place: USA | collected 2011-09 | depth 0-0.5 m
GGCAACGGCAACGGCGATGGCAACGGCAACGGCGATGGCAACGGCAACGGCGATGGCAACGGCAACGGCGATGGCAACGGCAACGACCGGGGGCAACATGCAAGACAGAAGCGAAATATGGAGAGATGATTATGCGTCTTGAGAATGACGACTTGAAAGGGGATGGCGACTTGAGAGGCAATGGCGACTGGAAAGGGAGCGCGACTTGAGGGGAATGACGACCTGACGCGGAATGGCGTCTTGATGCGGTTGGGCAGAACTGTGGGTCTGTGCAAAGCGGTGGAGGGTAAGGCTTGGTAGACTCGTGGTTTAGAGAAACTTTGTTTTGGCAATGAACCCCTGGCTTGTCTCCATCTCGGTTGCGTACCTGCTTGGATCGATTCCCTTTGGGTATCTGCTGGTGCGCGTGTTTCGCAAAGAGGACATCCGCGAGCAGGGGAGCGGGAACATCGGCGCGACCAATGTGGCGCGGTCGGGCGCGAAGGGGCTGGGGATCGCGACGCTGGTGCTGGATCTGGGCAAGGGGCTGGCGGCGGTGCTGCTGGCGAAGTATCTTGCGCCGGGTTTGTATGACGTGGCTGTCGGGGCGGCGGTGGCCGCCGTGGTGGGGCATTGTTTTCCGGTGTGGCTGGGATTCAAGGGGGGGAAGGGCGCGGCGACTACGCTGGGCGTCTTCCTGGCGCTGACGTGGCCTTCGGGCGTGGGGATTCTGCTGGTGTTTATCGCGGTGTTCGCGATAACACGGTATGTTTCGCTGGCGTCGATCCTGGGGGCGGCTTCGTTTCCTCTGTTCGGGTTTTACTTTGTGCCGTTGCGCACGCCGATGGTGTGGTTCGGGTTCCTGTTTCTGCCGCTGCTGGTGATTGCGAAGCACCATGAGAATATCGGGCGGCTGCTGAAGGGGACGGAGAGCCGGTTCGGTAAGAAGAAGACGAAGGTGGCTGCTTGAGCCGGATTGGGATTCTGGGCGCGGGCGCGTGGGGGACGGCGCTGGCGATCTCGCTGGCGCGGCGCGGCGGACACACGATCGTGCTGTGGTCGCATTCGGCGGAGCTGGCGGAGCAGCTATCGGATTCGGGGGAGAACCTGCCGTATCTGCCGGGGTACACGCTGCCCGCGGATGTGGTGGTGACGTCGGACCTGCCGGCGGCGATCTTCGAGGCGGACATGGTGCTGTGCGTGACGCCATCGGAGCATCTGCGCGGGGTGCTGGGGAATGTGGCTCCTCTACTGACGCGGGAGCAGATGGTGATCAGCGCGACCAAGGGGCTGGAGGAGACGAGCCTGCTGCGGATGACGCAGGTGATTGCGTCGCTGACGGACAACCCGTGCGGCGTGCTGAGTGGGCCCTCGTTCGCGCAGGAGGTTGCGGCGGGGATTCCTACGGCGATTGTGGCGGCGGCTTCGGATTCGAGGGTGGCGCAGACGATTCAGAAGGAGTTCAGCTCGGCGACGCTGCGGCTTTATACGAATGACGACGTGGCCGGCGTGGAACTGGGTGGAGCGCTGAAGAATGTGATCGCGATGGCGGCGGGCGTGGTGCATGGGCTGAACCTCGGGCATAACGCGGGCGCGGCGCTGGTGACGCGGGGGATTGCGGAGATTACGCGGTTGTCGGTGGCATGCGGCGGGCGGAGTCAGACGCTGGCGGGCTTGTCGGGGCTGGGGGATCTTGTGCTGACTTGTACGGGATCGCTCTCGCGGAACCGGATGGTGGGGATCGAGCTGGGGCGGGGGAAGCAGCTTCCGGAGATTTTGAAGGGGCTGAACGGAAAGGTTGCGGAGGGGGTGCGGAGTACAACGGCCGCGCTGGGGCTGGCCGCGCGGTATGGTGTGGAGATGCCGATTACCGAGCAGATGGATGCGGTGCTGCATCGGGAGAAGAGTCCGAAAGATGCGATTCGGGAGCTGATGGCTCGGCCGGGTCGGGATGAGTAAGGGCAGTTGCGGGTTGCAGGTTGTTAGTTGAAGTGCGGTTAGTTGAAGTGCGGTTAGGATTGGGCTTCCAGTTCGTCCAGTTCGGCGAAGATATCCGCGAGGGGGATGCGGATCCCGGTGTTGGCTACGGTGAGTTCGGTGGGGACGGGTTCCAGCGCGCCGCTGGAGTGCGCGACGTAGGCGCGGCGACGCTGGGGGTCGACGACCCAGATGGTGGGGACATCCATGGCGAGATAGTCTTCGACGCGCTCCTGAATATCGCTCATGCGGTCGTCGCGGGAGAGGATTTCGATGCAGAGCAGGGGTGGGATGCGAAGAATTTCTACCAGTGGATCACTGCCTGGGACCAGGCAGACATCGGGTATGCGGAAACGATTCGGCAACACCTGAACGCGCTGCTCCGGAAGCACTCTTACACCCCATTGGGCGGCGTTCAACCGGAACAGGTATGTGAAGTAGGCTTGAATTCTTGCGTGAGACTGCTCTCCCAAGTTGCGCTCCTTCGTTTCTCCATTGATCCAGTCGCGGTCGGGACGATAGGTGGTCCGAAGATATTCTTCGAGAGGAACGAAGACCGGTGTCGAAGCCGCCATGGGATACACCTCGCTGATTGTCATACTAGAGGAAATCTCCTGTGACTGTGGAGCGGAAAATTCTGAGGAGGCCGTTTTCCTGGCAAAAAAACGGCCATAAGCGCCGTGGCTTGCTCTACGCCTGCAGGAGATTTGCTCTCATCCAACTGAGTTCTCGATCCATCTGAATGTTGAAGGCCGGCAAGGCAGTCAGTGGTCCTTTGCGGAACAACCGGCATCTGATTAAGGATGTATAAGATCGAGTCTCCCGAAGATGGCGGCAAGGCGCCGAATGGGCCCAATTTTCTGCTGGTTGTGGTGCTGTTCTTCGTTATGATCCTGGTTGGGTTGGGGCTGGCGTATGTGTTTATCCCCAGCGCGGCGGGGTGGATGCGTCATATTGCCAGGCCGAACGCGCATCCGAATTCGGAGTTGCGGGTTGCGCCGGGCAATCGCCGGATTGCCTGAGACGGCGGCTGCTGCCGGCGGTTGGTAGACTGGGAGAAGTATGGCTTTCTCCCTGTTTGGCAAGCGTGGTACGGATCCCGAAAATTCCGAAGATAAAGACGACGCTAAAGGCTTAGCTGGACCGGAGGAGACGTCTTCGGTGCTGGACCACCCCAGCAAGCACAGACCGCTCGCCGGGGACCCCGGGGAGCGGCGCGGCTTCTTCGACCGGATGAAGCAGGCGGTGGCGCGGACTCGGGAGTCGTTCTCGGAGTCGATTGGGTCGGTGCTGGCGCTGACGCGTGAGGTGGATGAGAGTTCGCTGGCGAGTCTCGAAGCGGTGCTGCTGGCGGCGGATATTGGCAGCTCGACTGTGGCGACGGTGATTGAGAAGCTGCGGCAGCGGGGGCTGCGCCAGGGGATCGAAGACGGCGACGAGCTGAAGCGGCTGCTGAAGGTCGAGTTGAAGGCAGTGCTGGATGGAGTGGCGACTAAGACTGTGAAGCCGGAAGCTCTGCCGGAAGTGGTGATGATGGTTGGGGTGAATGGGACGGGGAAGACGACGACGACCGGCAAGCTGGCGGCGTTCTATCGCGGGCAGGGCAGGACGGTGCTGCTGTGCGCGGCGGATACGTTTCGCGCGGCGGCGATCGAGCAACTGGAGGTGTGGGCGCAGCGCTCGGACGTGCAGATGATCAAGACGAAGACGGGCGGCGATCCTTCTGCGGCGCTCTACGATGCGTGTATGGCGGCCAAGGCGCGCGGAACGGATGTGCTGATCGTCGATACCGCTGGACGGCTGCATACGAAGAGCGACCTGATGAAGGAGCTCGACAAGATGCGGCGGACGGCGGAGAAGCTGGTTCCCGGGGCTCCGCACCAGACGCTTCTGGTGATGGACGCGACGACGGGGCAGAACGGCTTGCAGCAGGCGCGGCTGTTTACCGAGGCGGCGCGGGTGACGGGGATCGTGCTGACCAAGTTGGATGGGACGGCGAAGGGCGGGATCGTATTGGCGATTGCGACCGAACTGGGGCTGCCGGTGAAGTTTGTGGGCGTGGGCGAGAAGATGGAAGATTTGCTGCCGTTCGATAGTGGAAGCTTTGTTGATTCGATGGTGCAGTAAGGAAGTTGCAGGTTGTCGGTTGCAGGTTGTTAGTTGGGAGGATGCGACGGGCGACCAACGCGAACTTGATGTGAAGTACATGGAGCGGGCGCTGGGGTTGGCGCGTGGATCGGTGGGACTGGCTTCGCCGAACCCGCAGGTGGGTTGCGTGGTGGTGCGCGAGAGCGAAGTGGTGGGGGAAGGGGCGCATGTTTATGCGACCTATGACCATGCGGAGATTGTGGCGTTGCGGGCGGCGGGCGAGTCGGCTCGCGGTGCGACTGTCTACGTGACGCTGGAGCCTTGCAGCCATCATGGGCGGACGGGGCCTTGCGCGGATGCTTTGATTGCCGCGGGTGTGCGGCGTGTGGTGGCGGCTACGGCCGATCCCAATCCACAGGTAAGCGGACAAGGGATCGCGCGGCTGCGGGCGGCGGGGATTGAAGTGGTGGTTGGGGTGGGTGAGCGCTCGGCGCGGGAGTTGAACGATTCGTTTGCGCGATTTATTCGCACGGGCAGGCCGCTGGTGACGCTGAAGGCAGCGTTGTCGGCGGATGGGATGCTGGCGCCGGCGGCTGCTTTGCCTAGCGAGCGAGCGCCGCACTGGCTGACGGGCGCGGAGGCTCGCGCCGAGGTGCAACGCATGCGGCATGCGGCGGACGCCGTGTTGACGGGAATTGGGACGGTGCTGGCGGATGATCCTCTGCTGACGGATCGGAGCGGGCTGCCGCGGAGACGGTCTCTGCTGCGCGTGGTGCTGGATACGCGGCTGAGGATGCCGCTGGATTCGCAGTTGGTGCAGAGTGCGAAGGGGGATGTGCTGGTGTTTTGTGGGGAAGAGGCTGCGGCGGATCGCGTAGCTGCGCTGGAGGCGGCTGGGGTTGAGGCGGTGAAGATTGCGGGGGTGGATGGGCGGCTGGATCTTGCGGCGGTGCTGGATGTGCTGGGGAAGAGGCAGGTGCTGGGGTTGTTGCTGGAGTGCGGGTCTGAGTTGAATGGGGCGTTTCTGGCACAGGGTCTGGTGGACAAGGTGGTGCTGTTCTATGCGGAGACGGAGTTGGGTGAAGGGGCGTTGCCATTTGCGGAGAGAGTGGGGTCGCCGTTTTTGCTGGAGGAGTCGATGCATGGGGTTTCGCGGAGGATGTTTGGGGTGGATGCTTGTGTGACGGGGTATCTGCGCGATCCCTGGGCTTCGGATGGGCTAGGCTAGAGGCATGTTTACCGGATTGGTGGAAGCTACGGGTGAGGTGATTTCGTTTGTGCCGGGGAGTGGGGCGGCGCGGTTGACGATTGCTGCTCTGGAGATGGCTGCGCGGCTGAATACCGGAGACAGCGTGGCGGTGAGTGGGGTCTGCCTGACGGCGCTGGCGATCGAGCCGGAGGCGTTTCCGCCGCGATTTTCGGCGGACCTGGCAGTGGAGACGATTGAGCGGACGACGCTTTCGCGGCTCCAGCCGGGGTCGGTGGTGAATCTGGAGTTGCCTACGCCGGCGGGTTCTCCGCTGGGCGGGCATGTGGTGCAGGGGCATGTGGATGGGGTGGGAACACTGGTGGCGCTCGATCCGGTGACGGCGGATGTAACGGCGACCGACTGGGTGCTACGGCTGCGTCTGCCTGCGGCGTTGATGCGGTATGTGGCGGAGAAGGGGTCGATTACGGTGGAGGGTATCTCGCTGACCGTGGCGGGGGTGGTGGGGGATGAGGTGAGGATTGCGATCATTCCGCACACCTATGTGGCGACGAATCTGCATACGCTGACGCCAGGCGATGGGGTGAACATCGAGGTGGATGTGCTGGCGAAGTATGCGGAGAGCCGGGGGCGCGCGGAGGCTCGGGAGTTGACGGTGGGGTATCTGATTGCGAATGGGTATTGAAGAGGCGCGGTAGAGCCTTCTATTGATCTGCTCGAGGCTGCTACGTTCCCACTCATCGCGATGAGACTGCGATGAATGGGCACGGGAACGTTTCGGATAGATGCAGGAAGGCCCCATCCGGCTTGATGGCGTTCCCTGACTCTGGGCCCGTGCTTCCGTCCTGGGCAAACCGACCCCGCTACTCAAAAGTCATTTTAATTCATCGGCTTAGCATTTTCCCCCAGAATTGTTTGTAGAAATCTAATAAAAATTATTGGAAAGTCCTCATGTTCCTGAATTGACCGCCGATACATGAGAAAGATGTAATTCAACCGGAGGCCATTTGCGATGCAGAGCATGAGTGCGAGAGACCGGCGAGTGAATCAAAGGACGTCCCTGGCGAAGACGAAGGACGGCCTCTTTGTGGAGCGGCGCAGGTGGAAACGATGCGAGGCGGTGGTCGCGGGGCCGGTGGTTGCCAGTGTTGCCGCGACAGATGCACCTCAAGATGGCGATGTGCGGATGGACCTGGTGGCGTCGCTGCGCGAGCGAATTGCGGCGGGGAGCTATCGTGTCGATGCCGCGGAGATTGCGGAGAAGATGATGGCTCGGATGTTGAAGTAGTCTAGTGCGCCTGCTGTGTCCGCGCCGCAGATGCAGGCGAATGTAGATGATCGCATTCTCCTTGTAGCGGCAGGAGCCACAGCCTTCAACAAGCATTTATCCGCGTTTTGTGCAGCCACCTCGAAAACCGGGTACGCGACCGGTTCGAGAAAGCCACACCAATTTGGTGTTAGATGTGTCCTATGACTTTTTACGCACATTCCAGGCCAGAACCCAATAAAGAGAACTGGCAAGAACTTAGAAAACATCTGGAGGCAGTTGCAGCGATCACTTCGCGCCTGGCTGGAAAGATTGTGCTATCTCATACAGGCGAGTTGATTGGCCTTGCACATGACCTTGGCAAGTACTCGGAGGCATTTCAGCAATATGTGAGCAAAGCTGCCGGTAATGCCGCAATGGAGATGGATCCCAGCTCCTCACTCAAGGGCAGTGTCGATCACTCCACGGCTGGAGCACAGATCGTCGCCCGACGTCTAGCTACTACGAGCGCAGGATTTGCAGCTGAGATGCCTGCCCTTTGCGTGGCTTCGCATCACTCTGGGTTGATTGACTGCATTCTTCCCGACGGAGTTGATGGACTAACCCGTAGGCTCGACAAGGATGACGCTTTAAGTCATCACGACGAGGTGTGGGGTCGAATTGAGCGGACGATACGCAGTCGTTTGGAATCCCTGCTGAACAATTCGGATGTCGCGACCGAGATTGATGCGGCGATGGGTCGTATTCGTGAAAAAGACAGCGATAAGGTTATCCAACCATTCAAGCAGGGGCTATTGCTGCGGATGCTGTTCAGTTGCCTGATCGACGGGGATCGCATCGATACGGCGGATTTCGACAAGCCCAGGGCCGCTAGCTTTCGGCAGCAGGGTGAGTACGAGGCGTGGCAGGAACTCATCGACCGGCTGGAGCTTAGGTTGGCTGCGTTCTCGAACGAACGGTGGATCGACCAGCTTCGCTGTGAAATATCCGGTCATTGCTTGGCAGCATCAGATCGCCCAAAGGGGGGTTTTTACTCTTACTGTGCCAACAGGGGGCGGTAAGACATTAGCAAGCCTGCGTTTCGCGTTGCACCATGCGCTGCGCTGGAATATGGATCGCGTAATTTATGTCAGCCCATACATTTCTATCGCGGACCAGAACGCGGATGTCGTGCGCAAGGTGCTGGAACCGGAGGTCAACGTGGGCACAGGTGCAACCACAGTCACTTTCAATGTCGCCACGATGGCCTCTCATCCATTGGCCAAACTAGATGGCGCTCCGCTGAAGACTGCGGCGACCATGGCAGGAGTTCTTGTCCTTTTGCTGCCAGTGCGCAAACGCTATCGCAAGCTGAGCTTTGGCCTGATTGCGATAGTCATGACGCTGGGTCTGGGAGCATGCGGGGGCGGTTCGGGCGGAAGCAGCACGAGCGGCTCAGGCGGAGGCAGCAGCAACATCGACCTTGGAACTCCGTTAGGAACCTATACCTTCGGTATCACAGCAACTACGGGCAGTGGCGCGAGCCAGGTTATCTTGAGCACGCCGGAATCTGTCACCGTCAATTAGAGCCTGGGCAGGTTGAGTTTTTGTAGCGGGCATATTGTCGCCAACCCGGACGCAAGCCCGTCTCTGGCGGTTCCTTCCGGCTTGCCGGTGATCCGCCCAATATCAGGACTTTCTAGCAGCCGAGCGCGTGTTGGCGGTGTAGCAGGCACGAGCTGCTGCCGTGGATGGACGTGATTTGGGAATGCAGCGCTACGTCATTGGAGTCCTGTGCGGCGATCAGTCAGATACTCCATCAGCCTTAGGATCGCGGACGCGCTTGAGCGCCGCGACACTCCGAGTTTCAAAAGACGACCCCTCCTCCCGGCACGAACAAAACGAAAATCTTATAAGACAGCCTGTGGGCCGGAGACAAATGCGAATACCGCATCGCCCGATCGGTGAGGCACCTCCTCGACGTGCTCGACGAGTTGAACCGGCTCAACATCGAGTTCGTCAACATCAACCGGGAGCTGATCGATCAGGGATATGGCCGATTCCGCAATTGATCTTATCTAGCGGGATTACACAGCTCGGGATGACACCTTCGTCAGACACAGCATCAGGCTGTGAAACATTGCCGCGCTAAGGAGCGATTCCCGCAAGCGTGTGATTTCTCCAAAGCGGGTAGGGTATGCCGGCGAGCCGATTGATTACGAAAGCTTGCATCGTCAGCAAGATCACTGCGACCTCGATGATGACGAGTTCCTTGGGTTGAGAGATGATGCCGAGCGAAACAATGAGCGTGGTCGCTCCTGCGGGTGGATGGCTTACCCGTAGCAGAGCCATCAATGCTCCGGTGGCCGAAAGGGAAAGCGCAGCGGCCAGGACTCTTGCGCCATGCACGCCGCCATGTACGGCGAACGGTGGTGCGTATGCTGCTGTGAGCGCAAAGGCGGCATAACCGCAGATCAATCCAATAGCATGTCCCACGATGGTGTTGCGCGGGCTGGAAGCCTCGGCCAGCGGGGAAAAGAAGAAGAGATAGGCAGTCGGGCCGAGAGATGGAAAAACAAATGGGCTGTCCGTAAGAAGTGCCAGCAACGCGAGCAGCCCGATGGTGACGAAGCCATTGATACATACATAGACAGCCCACACCAGCCGCGGCGGAAAGTGCTGGAGCAGCCACTGCAGTCGCATGTGTGCAAGGAGCGCACCGACATGCTCGAAGTTGCTGTGCGGAGTGCCTGCCTGATTCTGTTTATCCATGGACATCATCAAATATTCGGAAGTAGATCGAAGTATTCATCATCTTCATTTTTCCCGCCTTCCCCCAGGCCGACGGTCTTCTCCGACTCGATGAATTCGATCCGCTCGATCCACTTGACCATCTTGTAGCCAAGCTGGTTTTCGACCCGTAGCCTCAGTGGGGCTCCATATACCTCGGTAAGAGGCTTTCCGTTCATCTCTGAAGCAAGCAGGCATTGGGCCTTGAGGACATTTTCGAGACTTTGCGTGTCGTAGTAAGCACCGCCATAGAGCGAGCCGCCAAACGAGAAGAACGCGACGACCTTGGCATTGGGCCTGGGCCGAACGAGATCAACGAGAGATTTCATGGGAAGACCGCCCCACTTGGCAATGCCGGTCCAACCCTGGATGCAGTGATGCATGGTGATCTCCTCGGCTTTGGCCAGTCTTTCGATATCTGCGAGTGAAAGCTCGACCGGATTGTCGACGAGCCCACTCACCTTCAGCTTGAAATCCAGGAATCCATTCTTGGCCATCAGCTTCCAATCGTCGCGTTCCGGCAACTTGCCGTTGGGCCAAAAGCGCGGGGAGATGTCTGCCTCGGTATAGTGCTCACTCGGTGAGAGACGATTGAGCGTCGTCAGCATCAATGGGTAGGTGATGAACTTCTGCACATGCTGCAGGACGCGCGGGTATATCCACGAGATGTAGTGCGCCACGATCCAGGTAAGAACGACTGCGCCGATGCCAACGAAGCCCAAAATCATTCCCAGATGGTTCTGATCGTCAGTGCCCATCACGATGTGGTTCATGTTGCGAACGAAGCCGGTCATCACGATCAGAGTCACATGCACGACAATGAACGCGAAGAAGCCGAGCATCGTCAGAAAGTGAATGGATCGGGCCGATTGTCTGCCGCCAAACAGCTTTGCATACCAATGGAAACGATTGACGGCGGCGGGCGACATGGCGATACCGGTAAGGATCGCAAGCGGGCCGAAGATAAAGACAACGGAAAAATAGGCGATCTGCTGGAGTGCGTTATATCCATAATATCCATTGAATTCGGGCGGAAGGTGGAACGTCGCATAGTGTACCCATGTATTCCACGCCTGCAGCAGTACAAGGGACGATTGGGGAACGAGCCGCCGCCACTGCTCCGTATCGAACAGCATGATGACGAAGAAGATCCCCGTAAGTATGAAGCCGTAGACGTTGAGAAAGTGCCATGAGCGGGCAATGCCAATGGTATGCCGGTAGCCAGGCGTGGCAACGAGGGGCGAAATATAGCGAGCATCGTCTTTCGCTGTCCAGAGGCGATCCGTCGGTACCTTGATCGGAGTCAAGCGAATCCACTCGCTGCCTGGCGTGCAGTGATTGTTGAAATACAGACGAGGATGATCGGCCAGGATCGACAGACCGCTCCGAATCAGCATCATCACAAAAACGAAGTTGAAGAAGTGACAGTAGCGCACCCACAGTGGAAAGCCGTGCGGCCCGGCGAAGTTGTTGGGATAGATCTGCGGGACGGGCGGAATGTGAGGGAGTCCAACAAGGAGAAATTCAATCCAGGCCGCTAGTAGAGGCAGCAGCACCAATACGGCCGCAGTGATGAGAAGCGAGGGCCGAATCCAGATGCGATGACGGCGATCGGGGGGATAATGAACGGCGGCGTGTGCCGCGTCAAACGAGATCATTGCTCGTCACCCGGAAGACTTTCATTCCCTGTACGAGGCCCGCGTTGATCGATCAGTCCGCTCGTCGAGCGTGACACGTTCACGAGCCGTAGCCACGGTGCGGCAAAGACTGTAGCTTCTCGCTGCTGGGCCATGAAATCGTCAATAGGAGCGCGGAGTCCTCGAGAGCTTCAAGATCATGCTTGATCCCTGGCGCGAGAGTGAGTATCTGTCCAGCACAAAGATGATGGGTCTGTCCCTGTTCATGAATGCACGACGTACCTTCCAGGGCGTGGACAGATACCGTCCCATCGGCGTGGTGCTCCTTCAGCTTTGCCCCGGCCTCCATTGCGATGAGCAGCACGCGGAGATCGTCAGCCTTGAGAAGCAACTTGGAATACAAGCCTGATTGCCATGGTTTATGCTGCCTCGAACCAGCGAGTTCACTCGCTATGTCGAGCAATGAAATTCCGGAAAGAGTGTTAATACTTGAATTGCTACCTGTCATGAAGAGCTCCTCGATCTGAGCGCTACGCTTGCCCGCCATCGCGGGTGTCAAAAGAATGTGGCCCACTCAGTGGCTTCCAATACGTTGGATGCGCAATTGGCAGGTAATGGCAAACTTCGCCGATAACGCCTATGACTTCACGGGCCACGTCCAATTCCGCAAATCCGGCGAATCAATGCCATTTGTATGCGCGTAGTTCACGCACTCGATGATCTGGTCCTGCAGCCACTGTTTCGTGTGCGCGGCAGCAGCCTGTAGCTTCGGCACGCGATCGATCACATCAATCGCTAAGTTGAAACGGTCCACCTGATTCAGAATCGCCAACTCCAGCGGGGTGTTGATGTTGCCTTTTTCCTTATATCCGCGCACATGAAAGTTGTCATGGTTCTTTCGCTTGTACGTGAATTTGTGGATCAGCGCGGCGTAGGCATGGAAATTGAAGATCACCGGCTTGTCGGTTGTGAACAGGCTGTCGAACTCCCGCTCCGATAAGCCATGGGGATGCTCGCGTTCCGGCATCAATCGGAACAGATCCACGACATTTACAAATCGTATCTTCAGTTCCGGGCATCGCTCACGTAGAATTGCTACCGCAGCGAGCGCCTCCGAGGTTGGAATATCCCCCGCGCATGCCATCACCGCATCCGGCTCCGAACCCTCGTCATTGCTCGCAAAATCCCATATCCCGATGCCCTTCGTGCAATGATCGATCGCTTGCTGCATCGTCAGATACTGTAGATGCTCGGCCTTATCCGCCACAATCACGTTGATGTAGTCCGTGCTGCGCAGGCAGTGGTCGGTCACGCTCAGCAAACAGTTCGCATCCGGCGGCAGATAGATCCGCGTCACTTCAGGGCTCTTGTTCGTCACAATGTCCAGAAATCCAGGGTCTTGATGCGTGAAGCCATTGTGGTCCTGCCGCCAGACCAGCGAGGTAATCAGCAGGTTGATCGAAGAGATCGGCATTCTCCATCGCAACTCCAACTTCGATTTCTCCAGCCACTTCGCATGTTGGTTGAACATCGAGTCGATGATGTGCACGAACGCCTCATAGCTCGAAAAGAAGCCATGCCGTCCGGTGAGCACGTAGCCTTCAAACCAGCCCTCCAGCGTGTGCTCGCTCAACATCTCCATCACGCGGCCTTCGGTGGAAAGATCGCCGCCGTCCGCATCCTCCGGCAACATCTTCGCCATCCATGTCTTGCCGTGGCTGCCTTCGTAAATCGCCTGCAACTTGTTCGACGCCGTCTCGTCCGGCCCAAATACGCGAAAACTCGTCATATTCTTCCGCATCACATCGCGCAGAAAATGCGCCAGTGTTTCGGTTGACGACAGCAGAATTTTCCCAGGTTGCTCCACCTTCACCGCATAGTCGCAAAACTCCGGCAGATCGAGCGGTTTGCGCAGCTTGCCTCCATTTGCATGAGGATTGGCCGTAATGCGCCGGTCACCCTTCGGCGCCATCTCCTTCAACTCCCCAATCAATGCACCGCTCTCATCGAATAAATCTTCCGGCTTGTAACTCCGCATCCACGTTTCGACCAGCTTCAGATGCGCCGGATTGGTTACCGGATTGAGGATCGGCATCTGGTGCGCCCGCCATGAGCCTTCCAACTTGTGCCCATTAATCTCCTTCGGACACGTCCAGCCCTTTGGGGTCCGCAGAATGATCATCGGCCAGCGTGGCCGTTCTAGCAGCGTCCCCGGCGTCGCGCCACGGGCCTTCATCTGGATCGCACGAATCTCCGTGATGCAATGCTCCATCACCGCAGCCATCTTCGGATGCATTACCGCAGGGTCGTCGCCTTCCACCAAATAGGGCTGCCAGCCATAACCCCGAAATAAGCTCTCCAACTCATCCTGCGTAATGCGCGCGAGGATCGTTGGGTTCGCGATCTTATAGCCGTTCAAGTGCAGAATCGGCAGCACCGCGCCATCATGCACCGGATTCAGAAACTTGTTCGAGTGCCATGACGTCGCGAGTGGTCCAGTCTCCGCCTCGCCGTCTCCAACCACTACAGTTGCAATCAGGTCAGGATTGTCGAATACCGCTCCAAAACCATGCGACAGGCTATACCCAAGCTCCCCGCCTTCATGGATCGACCCAGGCGTCTCCGGCGTGCAATGGCTTCCTATCCCGCCCGGAAATGAAAACTGCTTGAAAAACTTCTGCATCCCTGCAATGTTCTCGTTCTTGTCGGGATACACCTCCGAATACACTCCTTCCAGGTAGCTATTGGAAAGTGTCGCCGGCGCTCCATGCCCAGGGCCAGAGATATAAATCAAATCCAGGTTGTATTTCTTGATCAACCGGTTCAGATGAACCCACACAAACGTCTGCCCCGGATCAGACCCCCAATGGCCCAGGAGCCGGTGTTTGATATGCTCCGCCTTCAGCGGCTCGCGCAACAACGGGTTCTCCAGCAGATACAACATACCGACGCATAGGTAGTTACAAGCCCGCCAGTACGCATCCATCTTGCGTTGTTCATCTACAGAAAGAACGTCATTGGAAGGGAGTGTCGCAGTACTGCTCATAATTGGGGCCTCGTGCAATGCCAGACCCTCGGCACCAGGTGGTCGTTCTATGCGTCCGCCTGGACCATGCGTTTCACATGCAGGGCGATGACAAGATCTTCCTCAGCGGGAACGGCGAAGACCGCCGTCTCTGAGTCAGATGCACTAATCAGGCGAACGCCATCATCCTTTGCCTCATTGAGTGAAGAATTGATCGAAACTTCACTCCCAGACAGCACCTCGGTGCGGGTTGCGGCATCATGCTCCCCAATCCCACCTGTAAACACAATCGCGTCCAACCCACCCATTAGCCAGGCGAAGCCGCCAATCGCCTTCCGAATGCCGCGCGTGAACACCTTCAGGGCCAGCGTTGCCTGCGCATTGCCCTCTTTCGCGGCCTTGCGCACAGCCTTCATATCATTCGGCAAGCCTGTAAGTGCCACCATACCTGCGTCATGGTTCAGCATTTTCTCCAACCTGCCCGGCTCGTCAGTGCCATCTTGCTGCCGCAGCAAATAAAGCAATAACCCGGGGTCCAGATCGCCCGGTCGCGTCCCCATCACCACCCCACCGGTGGGCGTAAGCCCCATCGTCGTATCCAAAGACTCGCCATCCACCACCGCTGTCACGCTACACCCGCTCCCAAGGTGGGCAATCACCATCCGATGCGGCAGCGAACCCAAATTTCGCATCTGCCGCACCACCGACTCGCAACTCAACCCATGGAATCCATAGCGCTTCACACCCCGCTCGCGATACATCGCAGGAATCGCATACGTGAACGCCTCTTCCGGCATCGTCTGGTGAAACACCGTATCGAAGCACGCAAAATGCGGCACATCCGGCATCCTCCGCATTGTTTCGCGAATGATCTCTACCGCCTCCGGATCATGCAGCGGCGCGAAACTCGCTGCCGCCTCGAGCTTCTTCAGAATTTCGTTCGTGATGCGCAAATGTTCTTGGATTTCCGCTCCGGGATGCACCACCCGGTACCCCACTGCACCTACCGGCACCCCGGCATCTCGAACAGCATCAAGCACGATGCCAATGGCTCCAGCAGGAGTATCAGCGCCTTCGACCGTCCGCTTTTGCTGAAAAATCGACAGCGTTGCTCCCATCGCATCCGTCCCAACGAGTTCCCCATCAAGAAGAAGACTCGGCTCGTGGCCATCTCCGTTCGCGGCGAAGAGAGAAAATTTGACCGACGAGGATCCGCCATTGAGTACAAGTAAGTTCAAGAGACCGCCTTAGGTGCAGCTTACTCTAAGCAGGGTCGTCGATCTTGCTCTCAAATGCTCGCTCAATCTTGTAGAGGTACCGAAAAATTCTACAACCTGCATCAAAAAAACCAGGCCAACGATCCCAGCAAATGGTGTTTAGGGGGACTAAAGCATCGATTGTCAGTCATTGATCGAATCGCCTCCAGCACCTATCGCAATCAGATTGCCTGCAAGACAATCCACTTCATCGACGGAAATCACGACAAAACGACTCGAAAGGTACAGCACCTGTTCCCCTCTTGGAGTCCTCTCTCCGAAATTCGGGTGGGTATCCGGAGCGCAGGGCGCTCCCAAAGGTTCATTCGGTCCTATCGTTGACGGAAAAATCATCCCGCGCAATCCGTTCGATCCGGATGCGCCATCGATCTCCCAGGAAGTTCCTCTGCTTGCGGGCAGTAATCTGCACGATGCCAACCTGAGTCGGACTGACTTCTCGACCGACGATGTAGCTGCGCAGAGCCAGTTGAAGAATTTGCTTGGCGCTAGCACGCCGGCAATCTGGAGCGCGTATCGAGCGGTTGACCCGAATGCAACCGCCTCGCAGTTGTACGCGCGTATCGCCAGCGACCGTGGCATCAGGGCCAATACACGCACCTTGATCGAGCGCAAGGCTGCGCTGGGCGGCGCGCCCGGGTTTCTGTATTTGCTGGAGTGGACTGCACCCTTCATGGGCGGCCGGTACGGTTCGGTTCACGGAACCGATGTCCCGCTGATTTTCCACAATCCTGAGTTGTGGCCCCTGACCGGATGGCCTTCTGAAAGTGGCGCTCTGGCAGACACAATGTCCGACGCGTTCATCGCGTTCCAGCAGTTCCACAACGCCGCTTCCAGCTACGACGCGAGCTACGGGGGCACAGCCGGGGCAACGGTGAGCGTGGCGATCAAGAGTGGTGGCCTATCTGGTCAAAGTTGACTACAATCCGAATGCCAAAAATCAAATCAGCGGTCACTTTGTCCACGACAACGTGCTGAACGTTGGCAACTCGACAAACTACGTTATTTACGACCGAACCATCCCCGGGCTCACGTCGTCGGTGCAGTGGACGCACACGTTCAATGAGAAGACCGTGAACACGGCCGTGTTTTCATACTCGGGCAACATCATCAACGAGGGCGGCAACATCCGCCCGAACCCGCAGTTTGGAAAGTCTATCCTTCGCTCGGATTATAGTTTGACCTACCCGACGCTTTACAACGCGTCGCCGATCATTCCCCAGATCACGCTTTCCGGCTTTGGCAACCCTGCCACGTCACCGCGAAACTTCGATAACTCGCAGCGCATCTACGCGCTGAAGGACGATTTCTCACGGCTCCTCGGTAAGCATTCGCTGAAGACCGGCGTCTACTTCTGGCGCGCACGGAAGAACCAGACCGCTCCGCCGCAACTGAACGGTGCGTTCAACTTCGCCGCAACTACTGTGACGGATCCAAACAATTCCGCGAACAAAGTGGCGTACAGCCCTCTGGACAACCTGGTTCGTGGCACTTTCTCCACTTACAGCGAAGGGAGCAACACTCCACAGATCCAGGCTCGCTTCTCGCAGTTCGAGACGTATCTTCAGGACGACTGGACCGTGTCGCGGCGCCTTACCGTGAACCTCGGCGTTCGCTGGCAGTACATGCCGCCGATCAACAGTTGGCCGAACAATACTTCGTTCTTCGCGCCCAGCTACTATGATTCGACCAAGGCTGCGACGATCAGCCCTTCGAGCGGACTGATTACGTCCAACCCGTCGCCCTACAACGGGCTGATCCTGCCGGGCACTGGCTTCTCGGCGAAGTCGAAGCAGGTGGTCGCTCCAGCCGTCTATAACAATCCGCAGGTACAGGCGCTCTTCCACGGGCTGCCGGCGGGTCTGATCAACACGGTGTACAACACGTTCGCACCTCGCCTCGGCTTTGCACTCGACTTGACCGGAGCGCAGACGACCGTACTCCACGGCGGCTACGGGATGTCCTACGAGCGCGTTGAGGGCAACTACATCTACGGTGCTTCTTCGCAGCTCCCGTTCACGGCAGTTGCCAGCCTGGCAAGCGCCGGGAATGCAGATTCACTGGGAAGCATCGGAACCTCGGCTGCGCCTCAGAACATCGGAAACTCCGGCGACCTCCACCTGGTGCCACCGCGCATCCACAACTTCAGCCTGGGGGTGCAGCACAAGCTGACGAACAGCACCGAGGTTGAGCTGAATTACGTAGGCTCTCACTCGGCAAACCTGACCTGGTTGAAGGACCTGAACCAGGCTGCCGCGGGTACGGAACAGGCGAACCCGGGAAGCGCTCGTAACGCTCTCCGCCCCTATAAGGGTTATGGAGAAATCTCCCAGTACACGAACGGAGCGCATTCCAACTACAACTCGCTGCAGGCACGGATGCAGAGCCGCTTCTCGAAGGGAGGCCTGGTCACGTTGTCCTACACCTGGTCGAAGTGCCTTTCGATGGGGTCGGCTTACAACTACGCGCCGCAGGACAGCAACAATCTGGCTGCTGACTACGGCCCATGCAGCTACAACCAGCCGAAGATCTTCGCGGCCAGTTACGTGTATCCGCTGCCTTTCTGGCAGCATGAGCACACCTGGTACAAGGCTGCTCTCGGCGCGTGGCAGCTCTCCGGCCTGACTCGCATCGCGAATGGCCTTCCCATCAACATCACTCAGCCCTCTGGTCTGTCCGTCGCGGGCGACCTGGTCACAACCTCTTCTGTGGCCCAGCGTCCGAATCTTGTCGGCAATCCTTACCTGCCGGGCCGGGGCAAGCAGTACCTGAACTATGCTGCTTTCCAACAGCCGGCTCCGGGAACATTCGGGAATCTGGGCTACGACGCGATCAAAGGGCCGCTCTACAACAACTGGGACGCAACATTGCAGAAGAACTTTCCGATCGGCGAAAAGATTGGGCTGGAATTCCGCGCCGAGATGTTCAACGTTCCCAATCACTTGTCGCCTTTCACCGTCGGCGGAGGTCTGGGCACGGTTCAGACCGACGGAACCTACCAGTCGAACTTCAGTACGAGTACCGGTGCCTTCCAGAACTCGTTCGGACAGATAACCGCAACCACTGACCCACGCACGATGGAGTTTGCTCTCCGGCTCAATTTCTAAAACTCAGGAGGGCAGAAGGGCCCGCAGTTCACAGGCCCTTCTGCCCTTCTGCGTTGCTGCGCGTGCGAGTGCGTTGCGGCTCGCGACCTCTGTCGGAGCAAGCGTGATTCACGTCACAGAGCGAGGCCGGGAAAGAACTCACGCAGAGTCAGCCGGGCCCCACAAATTCGGCTAAGCACACACCAGTGACATCGCGCATTGCTACAGCCTGAGACCTGTTGTGCGTGAAATACGGGGTTACTGAGATGGTCCGCCGCTTGAACTTCACCATGACGTGGAGGATCGGTGTGCGGGAAATGTGCCGAGAAGACCAAGGACAGTTAAGATGGACAAGTGTTGGCGGCAAGTTCTCCGGCTCAGACCGGCTCCTCAGGATTCTGCGTATTGCATCTCCTGGTAGACGCGTTTACGTTTAGATACGGCTGATGCTCTCTAAGCTCGCGTTATCGGCGCTTTCGTCCGATGCCTCCGAAAACGTCGTTTCTCGGGAATGACAAGAGCATCGGGGTTACTGATGAGAAGCCGGCTTCTCAAGGCAAACGTGTTGAGTGAGTGCATAAATCCGCGACGAACCTGCCGTCTCGAGCAGCCCTGCCCCTCGGCTAAGAGATCCCAGCGCGCGGGTCTATTTTCCAAACTGACCTTGCACCGGGATTGGCCAGCGGGCCGGGAAAGCGGCGCTCTCCCGATCCCTTGCCGAACATGTCGCCCTCGATGTGGTTGAACGTGCTTACCCGTGGAAGCGGTTGCTTGCCGGTGATCGTCAGTTCCAAGCGATCGGGATCGAAGTCGATGTGTATTTCTGCGATTGCACTGTTCTTGTCCCAACCGTGAGTTTCGCGCCATGCAGCCAAGGTCATAAACTGTTTCGATTCGCCGGTAAAGAAGCCGAGAAATTGATAGGGCATATCCGCGAAGAGGTTGCCATCGGCTTCGTTGTGCGCGTTGAGGAAGACGATCGCCGACCGGTCGCATTTGGTGAAGATGTTGTTGTAGACCTTATTCTCCGAGGCACTTCCGGTGCCGGCGCGATCCGGGCGGATGATCATGAAGATACCTGAGTTATCGCAGCGACCGATTAGATTCTGGGCGATCGTGACTTTGTCGCTGGCGTTGACGAAGATTCCGGAGCCGGCACAGCCGCGCTGACCTGGGGTGCCGGGCTCAGCGTTGCGCACATCCCAGATGATGTTGTTGTCGATTTGATCCTGCTGGCGATTGACTTCCATGTGGACGGCGGCGGAGACGCTGACAATGTCGGCGAAGACGTTGCCGGTAAGGCGGCAATTGACGTTACCGCTGTCGAACCAAACGGCGTTGGCATGGCGGATATGGCGGATGACATTGCGGCGGAACAGCATATTCTGGGCGCTGTGGAACTTTACCGCCGCCGATTCCCACTCGCGTTCCGCGTCGGCCCAGCCGCACCACTCGAGCAGGTTGTCTTCGACCAGCACGTCGCGGGTACCCATGCCAGCTATGCCTTCGATACCGCAATAGCGGATCGTGTTGCGGCGGATGATGTGGCCCTGCGGAGGCTGCTGCGCACCCCCTCCGCGACCGCCGATCTCCAGGCCGATCGCATTCGCCCACTCGATGGTATTGTCCTCGATGATCCAGTGATTCCCGCCCATCACATCGAGCATCGCGCCCCGCTGCGGCAGTGGAAATCCATTGCCGGCGTGCTGGATGGTGAGCCCCTTGACCCGGATGTAGCCTAGCCCGTGGTTCACAGGCGCGAAGACCTGCTCACGGGTGGTGATCTCGATCGAATGTTCGGCAGGAGTGCCGTTGGGGAGGCGGATGTGGACCGACTGGCCGTTGGCGTCGGGCCAGAACCTGCCATTCTCCGTACCGCCGATCTCCTGCATGAGCGGACCGCCGCGAGCTCGTGGGGGCAGACCGTTGGGAGGCTGCGGAGTGCCCGGGGCCGGTGGTCTGAACAGCGTTGGACTTGCCAGTTCACGCTGCTGTTCCACGGGCTCCAGGGGTATACCATCCGCAAAAACAAGCCCACGCCGCCGGAAGTATGGCCCCATGTCTGTCACCTTCGTATCCAGCCATGCGCGGTCGCCGGCGACGCTCGCCAGGGCGAACGGGTTGTAGGCATCGGGGAACATCGCCCCGGTAAACTGATACCCCCAGCTAGCAGCCGGCGGAGGAGCAGCGGGAGCAGCAGGAGCACCGTTGGGGCCGCCGGGGCGCCGGAAGACATTGGCAGGGTCCTGCGTCCACCCGTCCTTCAGAACTTCCGAGCCCTTGATGTAGACCTTCCCGCCGGGCGCGGCCTCGTAGCTGATCATCTTGTCGGCGCCAGTGCCGCCGCGCTCCGGGCGGACCCACTCGCGATAGGTACCGGAGGCGATAACGACGCGCTCGCCGGGCTGAAGCACCTGTGCAGCCTTTCCAATCGTGCGGAACGGGCGGTCGCTGGAGCCGGGGCCATTGTCGTCGGCGGCTGCGGAGCCGTTATCCACGTAGTAGGTCCTGGAGAAGGTGAGCGGTTGCTCCCAGGAGACGTGCTGGGTGCCGTCGGGCAGGCGATTGTCTTCTGCATTCGTTGCCTGGCCTTGAGCGAAGACGCTGCCGCCGAACCCGATCGTTGCACCCACACCCACCGCATAGCCCAGGAACTGCCGACGATCAACAGCCAGATTCTTAAGGCTCACCGTTGGTACTCCGTCGGCGAATGCAGACACTTCTTGCGGCGATTTCATTTTGGTCTCTCACTTTGACACTTTCCTGCCTAGCAGCAGGATATTCATGGAAGTCTTCGACACTCTCAGGTCCGCATTTGCTGATCTGGAATGGACGGAGGCGAAGTCATAGGAAAACGTTTTTCGTTAGCTGCTGACTCGGATATTGGCGCAATCATACTCCGGCAACTTCTACTTGGGCAAGACACTGCCAGCAGACCCGGTCAGTGACCGTTACGAACGATCTGATTAACATATCGTCGCTGGTCTGGTTGAAGTTGGCTCGCTATTCCCTCCACATTGGTTCTACGGCCTTCAACGCAATGCTCACCCGGCGGCAAGCGTTCGCAACACTCCGACATTTCTCGCCTCATCGCCCGGAGCGTCGACCGGTGTCTCCGCAATAAAAGCGCAGTGCGCGAAGCGGTCGTCATGCAGCAGCCGCCGAAACGCCGCAGCGCCGATCGTCCCCTCGCCGATATGCTCGTGGCGGTCCAGCTTCGAGCCCATCGCCGCCTTCGCATCGTTCGAGTGCCAAACCTTAACCGCCTCAAAGCCAACCGTCGCTTCCACCAACTTCATCGTCTCGATATAGCCGTCCTCGGAGACGATATCGTAGCCCGCCACATGCACATGGCAGGTGTCCAGACAGACGGCAACCGGAGCACATGGCCGCAGGCATTCGACCAGCTCCGCGACCTGCTCCAACTTGCCCCCAAGCGAGAACTCTGCGCCCGCCGTGTTCTCGATCAGGATCTTGAAGTCGGCCCCCTGCCATGCCACGCCGTCGATGGCTCGCTCAATCGACTGCGCGGCAAGCCGCAGCCCTTCCTCGCGGGTCAATCCTTTCCAACTGCCCGGGTGCAGCACCAGATACTCCGCACCCAGAGCCAGCGCGCGCTCGACTTCGCCGCGAAATGCCGCCACTGAGTTCACCCGAACGCTCTCGGTCTGGCTGCACAGGTTGATCAGGTAGCTCGCGTGAATCGAAACCGGCCCAACCCCAAGCTCCGCGCGAAGTTCCCGCATCCTGCGCGCATCGTCTGCCTTCACGGCGGAAGCCTTCCACATGCGCGGGCTGGAGGAGAAGATCTGAAACGTATTCGCACCAGCTTCAACAGCGCGGTTCACCGCCGTCCATGTGCCGCCTGCCGTCCCTACGTGAACTCCAATCCGCCGTGCCTGTCCCATACTTCGAGCCTAACCCATGGAAGTGTTCTCATCCCGGGCTGTCACTTCGAGTATTATCGCCATGCCCGGCATATCCGCCCGGCGCCGGCCCGCAACCGCGGAATCCTCGAACCATCGAAGGGAGCCTCACCCCATGCCCGAGCCGCAGAATTTCAAGAATCACACCCGCTTCGACCCACCCTGGCACTTCTTCATCGCGCCGGTCCTGCTCCTGAACGTCCTGTTCTCCATCGCGCTGACCATCCACCACTGGCCGCAGCACCGCATCCTTCTGCTCTGGTGGGATCTGCTTTCGATCGTGCTATTGATGGCCGTAGGCAAAGCGCGCGCGCACTCGCTGAAGGCGCAGGACCGCATCATTCGCCTGGAAGAGCGGCTGCGGTTCGCGGCGCTTCTGCCTCCGGCCGAGCTGGCCGCCAGCCACGCGTTGAGCGAGTCGCAATTAATCGGCCTGCGCTTTGCCTCGGATGCCGAACTCCCGGCTCTGGTCAAGCGCACGCTCGCGGAAAACCTGACCCAGAAGCAGATCAAGGAATCGATCAATAGCTGGAAGCCCGACTACTTCCGCGTCTAGTAAACGTCACGCTGGTAGCGCTTCTGTTTCTTCATCGCGGCAAGGTACTCGGCGGCATGGTCGAGTGTGCCGTTCGAGCCTTTCGCGATGATATCCAGCAGCGCCAGCTCCACATCCTTGGCCATGCGCGCGGCGTCGCCGCAGACGTAGAAGTACGCGCCCCGCTCCAGCCAGTCGTAAAGCTCGCGCCCGTGCTCCTGCATCCGGTCCTGCACGTAAATCTTCTTCACCTGATCGCGCGAGAAGGCCGTATCGAGCCGAACCAGCGTTCCGTCCTTGTGCATCGCGGTGAGCTGTGCCTCATAGAGGAAGTCGAGCGCCCGCCGCTGCTCGCCGAAAAGGAGCCAGTTATCCCCTGGTTCTCCCTTGGCCTGGCGGTGTTCCAGGAATGCGCGGAAGGGCGCAATGCCCGTTCCCGGGCCGACCATGATCACTGGCGCTGAGGTATCTTCCGGCAGGCGGAAGTTCTGGTTGGCATGGAGAAAGATTGGCATGGTGGCGCCCACGTCGGCGCGCTCGCCCATGTGCCCGCTGGCGAGCCCCTGCCGCGAGCGCCCATGGCTGTCGTAGCGTACGACGCGCACGGTGGTCTCAACGGTATCGGGATGCGCAGCCTGGGCCGAAGCGATGGAGTACATGCGCGGGGTGAGCCGCTGCAGAACGTGAAAGAGCTCCTGCGGGTTGGTGACCGCGCCCGGAAAGTCGTGGATCACGTCGAAAAACTCGCGGCCCCAGCAATACTCTTCCGCGCGCGCCTTGTTGTCGGGTCCGCACATCTGCTTCAGCGCGTCGAATCCCTGGCCGCCGCATTGGGGCGCGCCTGCCAGTTTGGCATACTGGCCCACTGCGCCGCGGGTCAGCTTGCCGATGGCCAGGCGCGTGCGCAGCGCCTCCTCGAAGCTGATCTCCACCTTGTAGTGGTCGAGCACGCGTTCGTCGCCGGTGAAGCCAAGCGCGGTCAGCACTTCGGCGACGGCCGCGGCGCGGTTCTCCGGAATGACGCCGACAGCGTCGCCGGGCGTATAGGCCATCCCTGCGTCGAGCGAGAACGTGATGTGCCGTGTCTCCTTCTCCGAGCCCTGCCCGGTAAGGAGATAGTTCTCAAGAACAGTCGATTGGAAAGGGTGGTTCCTCGTGTATTTCGAGTGTTCCGGCGCGATGATCGGCGCGTTGGCAACTGCTGTTTGCTCTAAAACCTCACTCATCCATTAATGATAGAGCGCATTCGCGCAATTTGCACGAAAATGGCGCCGCTCTTGCGAGTGCGCTGAACTCCGTGGCCTGGAGCGCGACTGTGTTGCAGGCGACACGGTGTGTGTTCCAGCGCACAGAATTCGCAGCCGCCGTCTTCTCATAAGCCAAGCATTTTGAGCCATATAAGATATGGCCGCCGCATTGCAATCTCTCCCATCGTGCAGGCAATGCAGGAGCCCCACCGGTCGCACCGATCCAGAAATCAAGCGGCCAATATGCACCATGCAGGGAGGGACCCGATGGACATCCTGAACCATCTGTTCGGCGCGCTGGGCCGGTTGCTGCTGTGGATCTCATCCGCACTGGTGCTCGAAGAACTGACATTCGGCGGACTGGCAAGGCTTCTGCTGTCGCGGCCCTCGGATGCTCGCGCGAGGCGAGCGAGGAAGAAGGCAAGGTCTCGCCAGACACAACAAGTTTCAGCAGTACGCCGCAAAGAAGCAAAAGGAGAAACGTCATGCTCGCAATCAAATACTTACTGATGATGGCCGGAGTTCTTGTGCTGGCCGCGGGAGTTGCAATCACGCTCTATGACCTGTGGCGCATCGCGAAACAAGCCGGTTTCTTCGGGCGAAAAAAATCGACAGAAACCACAGAAGATGCATTCCTCCAACCCGTCACTCCGCCCGAGCCAGTCCGCTGGCGCACTTCGATTGCGCTTTGCCTGGTCGCGCTGCTTCCGCTCCTGGTAGCGATGAGCATTGTGGTGATACCGAGCGGCATGGGCGGCGTCTCCATCAGCGATGCGCGCGGCACGCTGCCTGGAACCCTCTACTCCGGTGTCCACTTCATCTCCCCGCTGGGCGAGCATGTCCAGACCTTCGACCTGCGCGACAAGGTGTACTCCTCGGTGATGCCCAGCGAAGAGAAACACACCGCCGCCTCGAAGAAGGATAGCGCGTCCGAAGAGACTGCGATGAGCGTGCAGTCGAAGGAGGGCCTGAGCATCGGTCTCGCAATCGCCGTGCGCTATCGCCTCGATCCGCGTCGCCTGGACTATGTGCAGTCGCATCTGCCGCAGCCGGTCGACAGGGAGCTGGTGGCGCCTGTCGTGGATAGCGCGTGGCGCGAGCTGGCGCCCAACTATACGGTCCGCGAGATCTTCAGCTCCAAGCGCGAAGAAGTCCGCAAGCTCGCAGCCGAGCAGATCACGAAGAAGCTGGGGCAGGACGGAATTTTGGTGAACGAAGTCATGCTGCGCGACATACAACTGCCGCCGGAGTATGCCAAGGGTCTCGAAGACCTGCTCGAAAAGGAGCAGAAGGACGACCAGATGACGGTAGAGACGGAGATGCAGCGGAAGCAGGTGGCCATCGCCGAACTCGAAGCCGAGGCCGACAAGGTGCAGAAGATAAAGCAGGCCGAGGCCGACGCGCAGTCGAAGGTAGTGGAGGCGAAGGGCGAGTCCGACGCGATGCAGTACACGCTGCCGCTGAAGCAGAAGCAGATCGAACAGACGCGGCTGGAGGCCGAGGCGCGCAAGGAGTCGACCATCAAGAACGCCGAGGCGATGGGCGAGGCCAAGGTGATCGACAGCAAGGCAGAGCTGCAGCGCCGCAACATGCTGGCGGATGCCGAAGCGAACCGGATCAAGGTGGTCGCGGTGGCCGATGCCGAGCGGGAACGGGAAGAGGCTGCGGTGCTGAAGACCGAGCCGCTGCTGATCAACAAGATCATCGCCGAACGGCTCTCGGACAAGATCCAGGTCATGATGGTGCCGAGCGATGGAAAGTTCTTCTTTGCGAACGACGTGCTTCACGGCATGAACGCGAATCCGGCCGTGCAGCAGGAGATGCAAGGGGATGAAGCTCCCAAGTCCGCCCAGCCAGGCGGAGGTAACTGAAAGGGAGCAACGTCCAGGGGGGCTGCTCTCGTCGGGGCGACCCCTCAACCATCAGGTCAACTTCAAGCGGAGGCAAGCGTCATGCGGGCAGCGGGATATAATCGGCGGCATCGAATGAGAACTTCGCAGCGGCTCACGGCGCAACTTTCGCTCTTTCTCCTGCTCTTGTTCGCGGCAACGCCGCTGTGCCGGGCAGCGGACGACTGGTCGGCACCCGCCGCCGATCTCGCCCGCCAGATTGCCGCTTTGACTGGACCCGGGGGCATCGCGCTGAGCATCGCGAATCATTCTTCGATCGCCTCCGATCAGGTTCCCGCGATCCGGCGAACGCTGTTGAATGAGCTGGGCAAACTCGACATAAACGATAAGCCAGCCGCGGACGCAGCCACCATCGTGCGTGTCACGTTATCGCAAACCGCGCGGCAGGGGCTGTGGGTTGCAGAGGTGCAACAGGGGACCGAGGTTCGGGTCGCCATGGTCGCCGTCGCAAATGCAGCACCCCCAACGACGCAGCAGGGAACTGCGATGCTGCTCCGCAAGACGCTGCTCTTCTCGCAACCGGAGCCAATCCTGGACGCAGCACTCATCCCCCTGCCTGGCGATGCATCGCCTGCGAGCCATCTGGTGGTGCTCTCCGCGGAACAGATTGCAACCTATCATCGCGACAAGGCGGCATGGGTGAAGGATCGGAGCTTTGAGATCGCGCACAGCCGGCCTTATCCGCGCGACATCCGCGGGCGACTGCAAACGGACGCCTCCGCACTCTTCAAGGCATACCTGCCGGGAGTCATCTGCATGGCATCGCAACCGGCGAACGGTACTGCCATCACGGTCTCCTGCGCGGATAGCGACGATCCGTGGCCGCTCGGCGTACGCAAGGCGTTCTACAACTCCAGCCGCGACTACTTCACCGGTGTGACGATCCCCAGCCAGGGCGGCGAAACAGAGCCGTTTTATTCCTCGGCAGAGTTGCTGCAGCAGCGCGGCGCAGTCGCCGTCTACAGCGAAGTAGGGGGACAGTTCCGCGTCTCCGATGGCAGCGGGCTCAAGCCTCTGGCCGGTACTCGCGACTGGGGAAGCGATATCGCAGGAGTGCAATCCGCCTGTGGTTCGGGAGCCCAGGTGCTGGCGGCTTCTTCGGGCGATGCGGCGCAGGATAGTCTGCTGGCATACGAGATTCAGGGGCACGACGCGGTCGCGGTCAGCGCGCCGCTGCCGCTGAATGGACAGGTCGCGGCGATATGGCCGATGACCTCGGCAACCACGCCTGCGGCGATGATGATTTTGGAGAAACAACAACCGTTTGCGTATGAGGCTTACAGTGTTTCGGTCGTCTGCAATCAGTAAGGCCATCGCGATGGTGCTGCTCGCCGCCTCCTGCGCGGCGCATGCGCACACGCGTCCGCGCTACGGCGGCACACTGCATGTAGAAGTACAAGGCGATCCCTGGGAGCCGGTCGACAGCATTGGACACAGGCTCGTCTTCGATTCACTGACCACAACCAACGGTTCCGGCGCCGTGCTGCCCGCGCTTGCCGTGCGCTGGAAGTCGCAGAATACCGACCATCGCTGGCAGTTCTGGCTGCGGCCCGGCGTGCGGTTTCATGACGGCTCTCTTCTCACTCCGGATAGTGTCGCGCAATCGCTCGCGCGCTCCTGCACGCAATGCCCGTGGTCGGCGGTGCGCACGCTGGGAGATTCGCTCGTCTTCACCACGCCTTCCTCTGACCCAGTGCTGCCTGCCGAGCTCGCCCGCAGCCTCTACGCCATCACCGCGCAGGATGCCTCTGGCAACCCCTCCGGCACCGGCGCGTTCCGCTTCGTGTCTAACGCGAACAATGTTCTATCGCTGGCTGCGGTCGAAGACGCATGGCAGGGCCGCCCCTTCGTCAACGCGGTTGAGATATCCGGTCGGCGTAGCATCCGCACGCAATGGCTCGATCTCGCCGCCGGCCATGCAGACGTCGTCGACATCCCCGTGGAAGCGCTGCGTCAGGCCCAGCAGGAGCACCTCAACATCCTGCAATCTGCCGAGTGCGATCTCCTGGTAATGAGTGTTGCGCACGGCGGTGCTCTCGCAGACGATGCGCAGCGCGAGGCGGTTGCCCTGGCAGTCGATCGCGCCGCTCTCTACAACATCATCTTCCAAAAGCAGGGAGAGATGGCCGCAAGTCTGTTGCCGAACGCCATCTCCGGCTACGGCTTCCTCTTCCCCGTAATGCGTGATTTGACGCGAGCACAGTCTCTCCGCGGGGCGAGCAGCAGCACAACCCTCACAATGACGGTTGAGGACACGAACGCCGCTGTGCAGTTGGCCGGCGATCGTCTCGCGTTGAATCTCCGCGAAGCAGGGTTCCATGTTCAGACCGCGCCTCGAAGCGGCACAGCCACGCCGGATCTGACGCTGCGGCGGATTCATCTGGAAAGTGCCGGCGAACAAGCCGCTCTTCAGCAGATGCTGGCTGTGTTCAATCAGCCGCTAGCGGAAGAGAGCAGCGATCCGGCGACGCTCTATCGCGAAGAAGCGGCATTCCTGCAGACGCATCAGGTTGTGCCTCTGCTCTATCTTCCCCGATCCTATGGTGTCGGAACGCGTGTGCGAGACCTCCGGCTCTCAGCGGATGGCGTTCCTTTGCTCGACGATGTCTCACTCGAGGACGCCAGGTGAATCTACGCCAGAAGATTCTCCTCATGTTCTCGCTGACCGTGGTGCTGGCCGTCGGAGCAGTGGCCTGGACGGTCTCCGTCCGCGTACGCTCGCTGTTCGAGACACTCGATCGCGACCGCGCGGCGGCGCTGGTGAGTCAGTTCCTGCATGAATATCAGCGGCGCGCGGACGAAGTCGCTCAGCGTGTAGACCGCATGAGCAAAGACGACCGCGTCACGCGCATGGCGTACGACCTCGCCCACGGCGGAGATCCCGCTCTCTATCTCACGGAGGCGGGAACGCTTGCGCAGGAGTATCAGCTCGACTACGTGGAGCTGGTGCAGGCGGACGGCAGCATCATCTCCTCAGCCCAGTGGGCCGCCCACTTCGGCTACAAGGAGCCCGCAATTGACCATGCCGGGCGACCTTCGTTTTTGAAGGAAGAGACTCTCGCGCAGGACCATTCGGAGACGGGCCTCTTCGTCGCGCGCGTGGTGCCCAACGCGGAATCCGCACTCGACATCGTAGCCGGAGAGAAGCTTGACAGCACATTTCTTGCGAACCTCTCTGCGCCGGCGGGCAGCGCAGTCTCCCTCTATCGCAACGCAACCCCGACCTTCGATGCAGGCAATTTAATTGGGGCGAGCGGGTCCGCCGCCGACACGATGCGCTACAAGGAGGCGATCGATCAGGCACGCGCGAACGGACTGCAATCGAATGCACGAGTTACCACAGAGGAGGGCGAGAGCCTGAACCTGACCGCAATCCCGTTGAAGGCGGACAACGGCTCCGTAGCTGCTGTGTTGCTGGTCGCCACCTCGCGCAGAGAACTCGTGGAGGCGCAGCAGCACATCCGCGCCATTGCCTATGGGGTCGCCAGCGGAGGCATTCTCATCGCCGTGCTGATCAGTCTGTGGATTGCTACAAGCGTCTCGCGCCCAGTGGAACAATTGGCGCAGGCAGCGCGCGATGTCGCCGCCGGAGACTGGGAGGTGCAGGTCCCGGTGCATTCGAAGGACGAGGTCGGACAACTCGGCCTCGCGTTCAATCGAATGACGAATGAGTTGGTAAACCAGCGCGAGCGGCTGGTGCAAAGCGAACGCGTCGCAGCCTGGCGCGAACTGGCAAGGCGCCTGGCGCATGAGTTGAAGAACCCGCTGTTTCCGCTGCAACTCACGGTCGAAAACATGGTCCGCGCGAAAAAAATATCGCCGCAGATGTTTGAAGAGGTCTTTGCCGAAGGCGTCACGGCGCTCACCGAGGAGATCGCCAATCTAAAGACCATCATCGGCCGCTTCAGCGACTTCTCCAAAATGCCCAGGCCGCAGGTGGCCAATATCGATATGCGCGAGGTGCTCATCCGCGTCATCCGGCTCTACCAGCCGAGCCTGCAACAGCGAGAGCGTCCGATCCAGATCGTCTCGAACATGCCCGCGAACTCTCTCCCCGTCTCGGTGGATGCGGAGCTGATGCACCGTGCAATCTCGAACCTTGTGCTGAACGCAATGGATGCCATGCCGGACGGGGGCACGCTGACCATCGGCGCAACACGCGGCGACAATAAGATTCGTGCGACGATTGAGGACACCGGGCAGGGCATGACGGCGGAGGAGTGCGAGCGGCTCTTCACTCCGTACTACACAACCAAGCACGAGGGCACCGGACTTGGCCTCGCCATTGTGCAGTCGGTGATTGCGGACCATCATGGAACCATCGCGGTCGAAAGCCATCCCGGTCGTGGAACAGCATTCATAATTGATCTTCCCGTCAGCGGAGAGAAAGCATGAGCGGCAAGGCATCCATCCTGATCGTCGACGACGAAGAAAACACGTTGGCATCGCTGTCACGCGCATTTCGGCTGGCTGGACATGAAGCGGTAGTCTGCGACAACGCGGCGCGTGCGCTGGAGTTGGCCAGGGCGCAGCCATTCGACCTTATCCTCTCCGATGTCGTCATGCCGCGGCGCGACGGAATCCAGTTGCTCCAGGATTTGAAGGCCCATGAGGTTGCGGCGCCCGTCGTGATGATGTCGGGCCAGGCGCACATTGAGATGGCGGTCAAGGCCACGCAACTTGGCGCACTGGATTTTCTCGAGAAGCCGATCTCCAGCGAAAAGCTGTTGTTGACCGTGGAGAATGCATTAAAGCTGACGCGGCTGGAGTCTGAAAACGTTGAGCTGCGCCGGCGTGTCGGCAAGCATGAGTTGGTATGGACAGGCGAGACCATGCGCCGCGTCATGGCGCAGATTGCCCGCGTAGCCGCAAGCCAGTCGCGCGTGTGCATCTATGGCGAAACCGGGACGGGCAAGGAGTTGGTCGCGCGAACGCTGCATCAATCAAGCCCGAGAGCCGGCGGACCTTTCATTACGCTCAATTGCGCCGCCATCCCCGCCGAGTTGATCGAGTCGGAACTCTTCGGCCACGAGAAGGGTTCGTTCACAGGAGCAGCCCAGCGCTACTCCGGCAAGTTCGAGCAGGCGCATCGCGGCACTCTCTTCCTCGACGAGATCGGCGATATGCCGCTCGCGATGCAAGCCAAGCTCCTCCGCGTTCTGGAAGAAGGCGAGGTCGAGCGCATCGGCGGCAGCAAGGCGATCGCAGTGGACGTGCGGGTTCTGGTCGCGACCCATCGCGATCTGGACGCGCTGGTGCGCGCAGGAACCTTCCGCCAGGATCTCTACCACCGCGTGCACGTCTTTCCCATCGTGCTGCCGCCGCTGCGCGAGCGCAGGGAGGACATCCCTTCGCTCATCGATCACCTCTCGCGCCAGATCAGCGCGCAGAACGGATGGAAGCCGACACCGTTTACACCGGAGGCGATCGCCCGCCTGCAGCGACACACATGGTCGGGAAACATTCGCGAGCTGCGCAACATGGTGGAGCGTTTACTCCTGCTGGCGACCGGCGTGGTCGATGAAGACGTTGTAGAGCTTGCATTGCCGGCGGAAAAATTCACATCGAGCTCCCGCGCTAGCGGTGAGTCGGGAGTCCTGGCCGATCGGGTTGCGAATTTTGAGCGCGAGACGATCCTGGCCGAACTGGAACGTCACAATCGGCACATTACAAATACCGCAAAAGCGCTGGGCCTGGAACGAAGCTATCTCTACAAGAAGTGCCAGCAGCTTGGCATCGACCTGCGCAAAATCCATCCAGCCGACGCGCCCTGAACCTACGCCTCGATGCCGGGGTGCGCGGAATGGACATTGCGCCCGCGAGTCAGGCGGAAGTAGACCACCGGCGTAACCACCAGCGACAGAAGCATCGAGATCAGCAGGCCGCCGATGACCGAGATGGCCAGCGGCTGCAACATCTGCGAGCCCGCGCCCAGCGCGAAGGCAAGCGGGAGCATCCCGGTGATCGCGGCGAGCGCAGTCATCAAAATGGGACGAAGACGTCGCCGCGCGGCTTGCAGCATGGCTTGTTCCGGCTCGACGCCCTGGTCGCGGAATCGCGACTCTGCGTCGAGCAGAAGGATGCCGTTCTTGGCGACGATGCCGATCACCATAATCAGCCCCATAAACGACGCGACGCTGAACGTAGTGCGCGTGATCAGCAGCGCCATGATCACGCCAAAGGTAGAGAGCACCGACGAGACCAGGATGGCGAAGGGCGCCGAAAGATTGCGAAATTCACCCAGCAGCACGCCAAAGACCAGCACCAGCGCCAGCAGGAGCACGCGGGTAAGATCGCTGAAGGATTTTTGCTGCTCCTCGTAGGCGCCGCCGTAGGTAACGCGAACATCTTTGGGAAGGTGCAGCGCTTCCACGCCGGCCTGCACGCGACGCATCGCCGTGCCCAGGTCGGAGCCTTCGAGACGGCCGGTGACCGCGACATCGCGCTCCAGATTCTCGCGGCGAATCTCCTGCTGACCGGGAAGTTGTTGTGCCGTCGCCAGCGCGCCAAGCGTTGAGAGATGGCCATTGGAGCTCATGAGAAGTGTGTTCTCGATTGCGTCCAGCGAGGAGCGGTTCGCATCGGGAAAGCGCACGCGGATAGGGTAGGAATGCTCGTTCGCGATCATGGGAACTGTCGCCGCAACGCCTTCGACGATTGCCGACGTATCGGTTGAGACATCCTCCGCGGTGAAGCCGAGACGGGAGGCAGTCGAAGGGTTGATCTGGAAGTTGACCGCGGGGCCGCTGATCGTATTCTCCAGCCCATCGAGCACGTCGACCACCCCGGCCTGCTTTTTAATGGTGTCCGCCACGCGAGTCGCCGCGCTCGCCAGCACCTCGGGGTTGTTGTTGAATATCTTGATCTGAATGGGCTCGGGCGAGTTGGAAAGATCGCCGATCATATCCTGCAGCACCTGCGTAAACTCGACGTCGAGTTGTGGGTCATCCGCTTTGATCTGCTGCCGTACATCGTCCATCACCTCATCGATCCCGCGGTCCCGCTTCTCCTTGAGCTTCACGGTGATGTCGCCGGTATTTGCCTCTGTAACCGCCGCCAGGCCCATCTGCAGGCCGGTGCGGCGTGACGTGCTCTCTACTTCCGGCGTCTTTTTGAGGATCTGTTCAACGTGTTCCAGCACGCGATTGGTCTCCACCAGCGAGCTGCCGGCGGGCATAATGTAGTCGAGGATGAAACCGCCTTCATCCATCTCGGGAAGCAGGTCGGAGCCCAGCGCGGAGTAGCCCGCGTAGATGCCCCCCAGCAAAACCGCGCAGCAGACGAAGAGCACCAGCGGCTTCTCCAGAGCGCGGCGCAGGACCCGCTCATGAAAGTCGAGGACATGGAGCATGAAGCCATGATCCACATGGTGCGGGGTTTGAGCATGTGCGGCATCATCGACGCACGCTTCATCGGTGTCCCGCCCGCGCAGCAGAAGCCCGCTCAACGCGGGAGTCCACGTCAGCGCAAGCAGTAGGGACGCCAGCAGCGAGACCGTCATCGTAATGGCGAGCGCACGAAAGAAGCTGCCCGTCACACCCTGCACCACAATCAGCGGCAGAAAAACCACGATGGGCGTGATGGTCGAGCCGACCAACGGTGCGGTGATCTCGCCTAATGCATTGCGAATGGCATTGACGCGATCTTCTCCTGCGTGGCGATGCAGGACGATGTTTTCGACGACCACGATGGCATCGTCGATCACCAGTCCCACCGCTGCGGCGAGCCCACCCAGTGTCATCAGGTTGAAGCTCTCTCCGAGGACGTAGAGAAGGACGAAGGTAATGGCGATCGTAGTCGGAATCACCAGGCCGGCCACCAGCGACGAGCGCCAGTCGCGCAGGAAGACGATGATGATGATCGTGGCGAGAATGAGTCCGATCAGGATTGCGTCGCGCACGCTGGCAATGCTCTCCCGCACCAATTGGGACTGGTCGTAATACGGCAGAAGCGTCGTGCCTTCGGGAAGCAGCGCGCGCAGGTGCTCGACCTGGGCGGAGACCTCGTCCGCAACCTGTACCGTATTGCTGGTGGGCTGGCGCGTAACGTTAAGCAGAATAGCCGGCTTCCCGCCGGCGCGAACCATGGTGTACTGCGGCTCGATCGATTGCTTGACCGTGGCCACATCCGCGAGCCGGATGGGAGCGCCCGAAGCGGAAGTCTTCACCACAATCTGCGAGAGCTGATTGGCGTCATGGACCTGCGCGCCCACCAGGCCCAGCACCAGCTTATGCTCGGTCTGGAAGAGGCCCGGGGAATCGGTGACGTTCGTGAGTTGAATCGAATTGAGAAGATCGTCGACCGTAATGCCGGATGCGATCAGCGCAGCCGGATTCGGCGTCACTTCAAAGTTGGGAATCTGCTCGCCCTGCACCGTCACCATGCTGACGCCTTCCAGCCGGTTGAGCGATGGCTTCAGATCGTAAGTGGCAAGCTCCCACAGCTGCGGCAGCGGAATTTTATCCGACGTCAGACTGTAACCCAGGATGGGAAACGTCGCAAAAGTCAGCCGGTTGGTCGTAATGACCGCGGCAGAGGGCAACGTCGACCGCACCTTTGAGAGTGCATCGTCGATCAGTTGCAGCGTAAGCGTCATATTCGCGTTCCAGTCGAAGAAGAGGCTCACCTCGGCTGAGCCACGGCTGGTGGTGGAACGCACGGTTTTGAGGCCCGGGACGGAGTTGACCGCATCCTCGATCGGCTTCGTGATGGTGACCTGCATCTGGTCGACCGGCATCACGCCGTTGTCGATGCCAATCACCACGCGGGGAAAGTTCGTGTCGGGAAAGACGGAGATGGGTACCCGCCGCGAGAGATAGATGCCCGTAATGCTCAGCACAATGGTGAAGAACAGGATCGTCGTCGTATGACGCGTCACCCAGAAGCCGACCTTTCGTGTGGAGAGTACCTTGTCTCCAATCACTTGTCGTCTCCATCCTTCGCGGGTGTGCCGGCAGCGGGCTTCGCGTCGTCGTCCTCGGCACCGGCTGCGACCACCTTCACCTTCGTGCCGTCATCCATCCCATAGGCTCCGGTGGTCACCACCAGGTCGCCGGCCTTCACGCCGCTAAGAATCTGCGTGTCGTGGCCATCGCTGATTCCGGCCTGCACTTCCTTCTGGTGCGCAACGTTGTCGGCATCGATCGCCATGACAGCGGGCGCGCCGGATTTGGTGGCGATGATCGCCTCATTCGGTACGGTCACCGCCTCGGAGACGCTGCGCGCCGCGAGCGACACATGCACCGTCGTCCCCGCGCGATAAGCCCCCTGCTTATTCGGAACCAGCACCCAAATCTCGAGCGTCGTGGAACCCTGATCCAGCGCGGGGCTGATGAGGCTAACCTTCCCTTGCACCGGATCGGCGACTCCGGCGATCGTTACATTCGCCTTGGCGCCGAGCTTGATCGCGCTCGCCTGCTCCTGCGACAGATGAACCTTCGCGATCAGTGACGACACGTCCATCACCGTAACGATGGCCTGCCCGGCATTCGCCATCTCGCCCGCGAACAGGGGCCGGTCGGTGACCACTCCATCCAGCGGAGAACGAATCTCCGAGTAGCTGAGGCCGGCCTGCGCCGCCTCGTACTTGCCCTTGGCGGAATCGAGCGCACCTTGCGCGCTCTTCAGCGTGGCCTCCTGGCTCACCGACTGCAGAGACTTCAAATGCTGCGCCGCAATATCGTACGCAGCCTTGGCCTGCACCAGCGCCGCCTGCGCCGTATCGAGGTCGCGTCGCGGAATGGCCCCCTGTTGCAGGAGGCTCTGCCGAGCGCTAACCACGCTCTGCTGCAAGTCAAGATTCGCCTTGGCCTGCGCCACATCGAGCTGCGCCTTCTGCATATCCTCGACGACGCCGGCCTTCGTCGTCGTCGCGTAGCTGGCATCCGCCTGCGTCAACGATCCGCGCGTATCCTGAACCGCGGCGCTGAGGTCGGCATTTTCAAGCACCGCAAGCAACTGCCCCTTGCGAACGTGCGCGCCACGCTGCACCAGGAATCTCTGGATCGGCGCGGAGATCTTCGGCACAATCGCCGCCTGCGCCTGCGGAACAAGCACCGTATCGGCCGAGACATATTCCGTCAGCGGCTGGCTCACCGCCTTCTCTGCCTGCACCGGCACCGGCGCTACGGGCGCCTCTTCAGGCTTCTTGCATCCGTTCAGCAGCAGGCCGCCCGCGAGCAGCCCAAGAGCCGCAGCGCGCACAGCCGAAGAAAAAGAGACGATAGGGCGTAAGGAACTCATCATTGGGGCATGCTCCCTGTCAGGGTTTGCAGATTGGCGAGAGCGACAAAATAGCGGACCGCGCCGTCAGCCCGTCCGGCTTCGGCGGTAACCACGGAATTTTGCGCGTCAACCACCTCAAGCACCGAGCCCTCGCCCGCGGTGTAGCGTAGCTTGCTGAGGCGAAGCGAGTCGGCCGCGCTCTGCACACTCTTGTCCAGCAGGCCAAGCTGCATCTGCGAGACCTCCGCCTCGCGATACAACTCATCGAGCGAAGCTAGCAGTTGCCGTTGCGTCACGGTCAGGTCGATCCGCGCCTTGTCGCGGCGGTAGTCGCTCTGCTTCACGCGCTCATGCGTGGCGAACCAGTCCCACACAGGAATATCGAGCGTGACGATCCCCGCGTAGCCCAGGTTGCGTGTGCCGTCCGGCGAATGGATGGCAAACTGCGGCGCATCGATACCATAGAGGAAGCTGAGGCTGAGGTCCGGCAGATAGCCGAAGCGCGCGGTCTTCACATCGAAATCCGCCGAGTGAAGCGTCTCAATCGCCGCGCGCAGATCGGGATTATTCGCCTTCGCGGCCGCATCGATCTCCGCGCGCGAGGGGAGCGCCGGCAACTGCTCCAGCGAAGTTGCCAGCTTGTACGGCGTGGCCGGGTCGGGAAAGAGCAGCACGCCAAGGTCAATACGCGACTTCTCCGCGGCAAGTCTTGCGTCGTTCAGCTCACGTTGCCTCTGCTGAATCTCCAGGTCGGAACGGACCACGTCGGCGTGCGCCACCTCGCCGCCATTCTCGCGCTGCTGCGTATTCTGGCCAAACTGGTTGGCCTCGTTGAGCGCCTGTTCCGCAATCGCCGCCTTGGCGTCAGCGGCAATCGCACCATAGTAGTCGCCCACCACAGTCGAGACCAGCCCTCGCCGCGCGACCTCGAGCAACGCCTTGGCTGCGGCCGCATCCGCGTTCGATTTCTGCAGCGCTGCAATCCCCGCGCCGCCGATCGTCTCGGTCACGATGCCCTGGCTGGCGTATTCATGCACCGTATTGTTGCCAATGAAGCGGATGGGCGCTGTAGGCGACCCATTCGCGGCGGTCGAGGGCTCGGTGGAAGCCGCCTGAGTATAGGTGTACTGGTTGTGATAGACAATGCCTGGCAGCAGGCCCGAGCGCGCGATCGTCCGCTGCGCCTGAGCCACACCGGCGTTGGCCTTCGCATCGGCGAAGGCGCTATTTGCGCTCTGGGACCGCTCAATGGCATCCGTCAGCGTAATCGTAGGAACCGGCGCCGGACCCGTCGCGGGCACAACGGTCTGCGCCGCGCAAACTCCCGGCCACAGGCTGGCGGCGCACAGCGCCAGGGCGTATTGAAGGGGGAACTTCATCGTTTGGAATCGGAGAGTTACAGGAAACATCAACACCAGCATGGTACTGCAAGAAATCTTAAGACCAGATGAAGGCCAGAGGAAGGAAGGCTAAGTCCTCCGGCCTCATACTATATTGCCAACATGCATACCCGGTAGAATGGACTGCACAATCTACGAGGTGCAATCCCGAATGATGACTGCTGTGCAAGCTCCTCCGACGACGAACAAGCATCTGGCCCGCTGGGTGGAAAAAATGGCCGAGCTGACCCAGCCCGCCGCGATCCACTGGGTCGAAGGCACCCAGGAGGAGTACGACAGCCTCTGCCGCCTCCTCGAAGACGGCGGCACCTTTACCAAACTGAACGAGAAGCTCTGGCCGGGATGCTACTACGCCCGCTCTGACGCCCGCGATGTAGCGCGCGTCGAGGAGCGCACCTTCATCTGCTCGCTCTCAAAGGACAACGCCGGCCCCACCAACAACTGGGAAGACCCCTTCGTCATGCGCCGCAAGCTGAAGCAGCTCTTCCGTGGATGCATGCGCGGCCGCACCATGTATGTCCTGCCCTTCAGCATGGGCCCTGTCGGTTCACCGATGGCCCGCATCGGAGTGGAACTCACTGACTCGCCATATGTCGTCGTCAATATGCGCATCATGGCGCGCATCGGCAGGCCCGCGCTCACGGAGATCGAGAAAGGCACGCAGCGCGTCGTGCCCTGCATGCACAGCGTCGGCGTGCCGCTCGCCCCGGGCCAGCAGGATGTCCCGTGGCCCTGCAACGACGAAAAATACATCGTCCACTTCCCGGAGACGCGCGAAATCTGGAGCTATGGTTCGGGCTACGGCGGCAACGCCCTGCTCGGCAAGAAATGCTTTGCCCTGCGCATCGCGTCCAACATCGCCCGCGACGAAGGCTGGATGGCAGAGCACATGCTCATTGTCGGCCTCGAGAGCCCAGCGGGCGAAAAGACCTACGTCGCCGCAGCCTTTCCCTCGGCATGCGGCAAGACCAACTTCGCCATGATGGTCACCCCGAAAGGCATGGAGGGCTGGAAGGTCTGGACCGTCGGCGACGACATCGCATGGATTCGCCCCGACGCCCACGGCCAGCTCCGCGCCATAAACCCCGAGGCGGGCTTCTTCGGCGTCGCTCCCGGCACCAGTGCGAAGACCAACCCCAACGCGATGGCAACCCTCCGCCGCAACACCATCTTCACCAACGTCGCGCTCACCCCCGAAGGCGGCGTCTGGTGGGAGGGCATGACCGATGAGCCGCCCGCCGAATGCCTCGACTGGCTGGGCCGCCGCTGGACGCCCGCCATCGGCAAGGCCACCGGCACAACCGCCGCGCACCCCAACGGACGCTTCACCGCGCCCGCCTCGCAGTGCCCCACTATGGACGAAGACTGGGAAAGCCCAGACGGCGTCCCCATCAGCGCCATGATCTTTGGCGGACGCCGTTCCGCCACCGTGCCCCTCGTCTTCCAGGCCTTCAACTGGAGCGCCGGCGTCTATCTCGGCGCCACCATGGGCTCCGAAACCACGGCCGCCGCGGCGGGCACGCTCGGAAAAGTCCGCCGCGACCCCATGGCCATGCTCCCCTTCTGCGGCTACAACATGGGCGACTACTTCCGGCACTGGATCCGCATGCAGCGCGAGCTCTCCCAAACCCCGCGCGTCTTCCACGTCAACTGGTTCCGCAAGGACAAGCACGGAAAATTCCTCTGGCCCGGCTTCAGCCAGAACATGCGCATCCTCAAGTGGATCGTCGACCGTGTGCGCGGCCGCGCGCAGGGCAAAGAGACCCCCATCGGCTGGATCCCGCACTACACCGACATCGACTGGCATGGCCTCGACTTCTCGCCCGCGCAGTTCGAGGCCCTCCAGCATGTCGACAGCGCCGCCTGGAAATCGGAGGTCATGGCGCACGAAGAGCTCTTCCTCGCCGTCCACGACCACCTGCCCGCCGAGATGATCTACGAACGCGAACTCCTCATCTGCCGGCTCTAAGCGGAACCTGCGCGGCCATAGACGCCCATCGATTCGTATTTCATCTACCGCAAATTCTTCACCAGCATCGGCGCATCCCGATCCTCTTCCACCCGCACCTCACCCCCAAGCGCCCGCAGAAACCCACCCACCCCTTCCAGCACGCCGCGATCAGTGCCCGCTGGATACATCACCCGCATCGCCCCGCTCGCCACCAGCCCACCCCGCACCGCAAAACACCGCTCCCCGCGATACGTACACGATGCCAGGTCGGTAATGCTCAACGCATCGCTCGGCGTCAGCAGCACCGTCCTCGGCGGGGCCATGCGGTCCACCAAGCAGAATATTTCGAGCTTCGACTCCAGCTCATCCGGCACAAAATCCACCGCAACATCGGCATCCCGCACCGCATCTTCAACAGTCAACGCGACCGCAAGCTTACCCGGCGGAGCCGCGCCCAGCCCCGCATACTCATCCTGCGCCCGCCGCAGGTTCGCCGGCATCACATCCTCCAGCACCACGTCGAACCCTGCCGCCGCGCAAGCCAGCGCAAAACCTCGCCCCACCCGTCCCGCGCCAATCACCGCCACGGTGCGAATCGCGAAGGGCGCAGACAGCGACTCCGCGCCGCCCTCACCCATTACTTCTTGCCTTGCACAGCCTGGATCACGCTCTCGTAGCTTGGGTCCGCCGCTTTGATGTGGTCGGAGACGCGTTGGCGCTCCTCCTCCGTCAGCGACGGCAGCACCGTCAGGATCCGCCGCAACGTCACCGAGATATCGTCCACATAGTTCATCGTCCGTATAGCTTCGCCAGAGAGAGGCATCGTTGCTCCTGTAATTTAAATTTCGCTTGTCACCAGTCTAAACCTCGGGCCCACTGAGGCGGGTGCCCCATATCTCGATTCTGAGATGTGGGTTTCATGTCCCTGTTGTGGCTGGCACCTCAACCTTCGGCGCGACCCACCCATCCCGGTCCGTCATCTCCATCAGCCCCGCAAGCTGCGTCGCGAAGTCCGGATGCAGCGCATCCTTCTCATATCGCCACGTCCAGTTGCCCGCGCCCGCCGCAGGCGTATTCATCCGCGCCTCGCTGCCCAGGTGCAAAATATCCTGCATCGGAAAGATGCACAGATTCGCCACCGACCGCGCCGCCGTCCGAATCATTGCCCACACAATATCGTCGTCATGCTCAATTGGCTGCACGTAAGTCTGCACATGCGCTCGCTCATCCCCTGTAGCACCATCCTTCCACCACCCCAGAGTCGTATCGTTGTCGTGCGTCCCCGTATAAGCAACCGTATTCGGCACAAATTTGTGCGGCAGATACAGGTGCGCTCCGCGGTCCGAAAAGCCGAACTGTAAAATCCGCATCCCAGGCATCCCAAAGCGCTCGCGCAGCTCATCCACCTCCGGCGTAATCAGCCCCAGGTCCTCCGCGATGAACGGCAGTTCGCCAAAGACATCCTTCAGCCTCTGAAACAGCTCATGCCCCGGCGCCTTCACCCACTGCCCGTTGATCGCCGTCTCTTCATCCGCCGCAATCGACCAGTACGCCTCAAACCCGCGGAAGTGGTCGAGCCGGACCATGTCGTACAGCGTCAGCGATCGCCGCACCCGCGCCACCCACCAGTCGAACCCGCGCTCCTTCATCTCGCCCCACTTGTACAGAGGATTCCCCCACCTCTGCCCGTTCGCTGAAAAATAATCCGGAGGCACGCCCGACACGCGAATCATCCTGCGCTCTTCATCCAGCTCGAACAACTCCGGATGCGTCCACACGTCCGCGCTGTCGTAGTTCACAAAGATCGCCACATCGCCCAGGATGCGAATATCCCGCTCCGCGCAATACGCCCGCAGCGCGCACCATTGCTCATCGAAGAAGAACTGCACCGCCTGTTCGATCGCCAGTTCGCGCCCATGCTCGGTCAACGCAGCAGTCAATGCATCGTGCTTGCGCTGCGCAAACTCAGCCGGCCAGTCGATCCAGCTCACATACCCGAACCGCCGCCGCAGCACGTTGAACATCGCGTAATCCTGCAGCCAGCTGATATTGTCCTGGCAAAACTTCTGAAACCGTGCCCGCGTCTCATCGCTCGCACGATCCAGAAAATTCGCCGCCGCCTCTTCGATCAGCGGCCGCTTCTGCGTATGCGCCGCGACAAAGTCCGCCGCCCCCTCATGCCCCGGCAGGCCCTCGATCCGCTCCGCCGCGATCCACCCATCCGCAACCAGCCGCTCCAGCGAGATCAGCACAGGATTTCCCGCGAACGCCGACAGCGCCGAATACGGCGAACTTCCATACCCCGTCGGGCCAAGCGGCAGAACCTGCCAAAGCCGCTGCTTGGCCGCTGCCAGAAAGTCGACAAACCCATACGCCGCCGGTCCAAAGTCCCCAACGCCGCCATACGAAGGCAGAGACGTCACATGCAGCAGCACTCCAGACATCCGATCCTGATTCATCGCATCATCCTTCACCCGGCACTACTAATTCTGATGCCGTATGCCCCCGCAAAGACAAAAAGGCCTGCTCCCAACCCAGCGTCGTCCTGCACGCGGGGCAGGGAACAGGCCCTTGCCTTTCGCGGTTAGTTCAGTCCCGAAGGCACTGCCGGCTCCGCTGGAGCAGCCGCGGACTTGGCATACTTGATCCCGCCGCCCTTCTCATACTTCTGCGAGAGTGTCCCCAGATAAATGCGGAAAGCCTCTTCGCGCCGATCGCCGAGCAGTTGCTCCCTCATCTGGTCGAAGTTCTTCGCGATCTCCTCCGCGCTGGGCTCCTGCTTGTCGGTCACCGTCAGCACCGCGCCCGCCGTCCCGATATTGATCGGCCCGGAGATCGCGCCCTTCGCCAGCGTAAACGCCACCGAAGGCCCCGGCCCGTTCATCGCGCCCAGGTCCGGCACCTGCCCATCCTGCCCAACCAGGTCGCTCGACTTGAAGGGAACGTTCAACTCCGCCGCCGCCTTCTTCAGGTCGTTCAGCACCTTTGCCCGGTCGGCCAGCTTCTGCGTCTTCTCGGCCAGCAGCGCGGGCACCTTCTGCTCGCGATAGTCCGCAAGAATCTGCGGCTTGAACGAAGCGAACTCCGGAGCATGCGCCGCCTTCACATCCACCACCTGGAAGATCGCCGAGCCATCGCCCGTCGAAACCACCGCCGGAGCCGCGCCCTTATCCGTCGTGAATGCCTGCGCCAGCAGCGGAGCGCCATCCGACAGCCCGCCGATCACGCCATCGTGCGCCAGGTAGTCCGTCGTCACCACATGCAACCCATGCGCAGCGGCGGTCTTGTCCAGCCCATCCTTCTTCGCCTCGGCCGCAAGCTGCTGCGCGAACTGCTGCTGCGCCGCGCCCGTCTTGTCCTGCTCGATCGTCTTCACGATCGAGTCCTTCACCTCGGCCAGCGGCTTGGTGCCCGCCGCCTGCTTCTGCTCCGTCTGGATAATGTGGTACCCAAACTGCGACTTCACCAGGCCCGAGGTCTGCCCCGGATTCAGCGCCATCGCAGCCTTCGCATACGCCGGGTCCAACTGCGCCGTCGCCATCATCGGCAACTCGCCACCCGAAGCCTTCGAGCCCGTATCCTCGGAGAACTTCTTCGCCAGGTCCGCGAAGTTTCCGCCGGCCTTCACCTGCTTCAGTAGGTCCTCGGCCTTCGCCTTGGCCGCCGCATCCGTCTTCGCATCCGCGCCCGCGGCAGACATGATCAGAATGTGCCGCGTCTTCACCTGCTCATCCGTCTTGTACTGCGCCGCGTGCGAGGTGTAGTACGCCTGCACCTCCGCATCGCCGATCTGCGGCTTGCCGCCCGGCACCTTCGAGGCGTCGAACGCCACATACTCGATCTTCCGCGTCTCCGGAATCGCCTGCGCATACCGCGCCGCGTTCTGCTTGAAGAACGCCTCCAGATCCGTATCCGAAGGGTTGATCGTCTTCTTGATGTCATCCGCCGACACCACCGCGTAGTCGAACTTCACCTTGGTCCCTTGCGTGCGGTAGGCCTCGCGCACGGCGTCATCCGAAACCGTAACGCCGCCCGTAATCATCGCCTGCAGGCGGTTCAGCTCCATGTCCTGCTTTACGCTGTCTTCAAAGTCCTTGATCGTGATGTTGTGGCTGCTCAGCAGGCTGGCGTAGGCGTCCTCGCCGATGAACTGCCCATTCGGGAAGAACGTCGGCCCGTACTTGTCCTGCAACTCGCGCCGCAGGTCGGCATCCGAAACCTCGAGGTGCATCCGATCGCCCTCCTGCTTCAGGATCGTCCGCTGCACCAGAATCTGACCGGCGCGTTGCATCGCCTGCGGCATCACGTAGGGCAGCAGGGCGTCGGGATAGTGCTGCTGCTGGAGCATCCGCTGGGCCGTCTGCGTCACTTCGTCGGTCTTGATCGGCGTGCTCTCGCTGAAGATGCGTCCCAGCAAGCCGGGCGCATGCACCGTCGCATACACCGTTGGGTCGGCCCCGGAGGCGTTGTCCATCAACCCCGGCACCAGGTAGATCACCATCGAAATGCACGCAGCGCCGATGATGACGCCAAAGAGAACCTTGACAAACTTGTTGTCCTGCTGGAGAAAGCGAATCATGCTTGGCTGACGACCCTAACTTCGAGCGTCCCTTCCCAAAGGAAAGGCCGCATCTGCCCGTTGATTTTGCACGTCCCGGCGCGCTTCCTGCCGCGCGCCCGGCCGTTTGCAGGGCAAGCCACAAGTATAAATCAACCGCCTGCCGCATCACCCCCACAAAATCGGGTGCCCCATGTCTCGCACCTGAGACATGGGTTCTCCATGGAGCCACAGGTCTGAACACCCCACAAAATCGGGTGCCCCATGTCTCGCTTCTGAGACATGGGTTTACCATCGCCACAGATGCCCAAAGGATTGGTTCGACACCAACAAACCGGACACTTCCACTTCGTCACATTCAGTTGCCACCGGAGACAGCCGTTCTTCCGTTCACCAGCCGGGCGCACTCTCTTCGAGCGCTCCCTCGAAACCATGCGGTTGCGGTATGACTTCGTCGTAGCGGGCTACGTGGTCATGCCAGAGCATATCCACATGCTGGTCAGCGAGCCCAAGCGTGCGATCCTCAGCAAGGCCATCCAGGCTCTCAAACTGTCCGTCTCCGTACAATCCAGGCAGCGCCCTTTTTGGCAGATCAGGTACTACGACTTCAACGTCTACACTCCACACAAGCGCAGCGAGAAGATTGAGTACATGCATCGCAACCCCGTAGTGCGAGGCTTGGTACAAGAAGCCTCAGAGTGGCCTTGGTCGAGCTATCCGCACTACGCAACCGGCCAAGCCGGAACGGTAGAGATCGAGTCCGAGTGGACGGCTGCCAAAAGAAAGCGCACCGCTACAAAAACCCATGTCTCAGAAGCGAGACATGGGGCACCCAATGCTGAGCAAGAAAAATGAGATGTGGGCCACCCGCCAACGGGGTTGAGTGATTTTGATCTTGCAAAAGCTGCTACTGGAAAATCCTATCCGGAGATGGGTCCTGCTTCCGAAGCTTGGCACTCCCAGTTGCAAAAGCATTGTCATTAAGATGCGGAGGCACACGATGAAAACGCTAAGAACTTTTTTGGTGAGCTTCAGTGCTCTTTTTCTAGCACAGAGCGCAAGCGCCACTCTTCCGGTAACGTTTCCGGTGCTGGAGCAGTTCAGGATTCCTCCTTACCCGTATTTGGCCAGACTTGCAGCGATGGAGGGTACAGTTGAAGCGGATATCGGTATCGACAAGCAGTGCGGCGTTACGGGAATAAAGATTGGAAAGGCAGATTCCCGGTTGGTCGAAGCAGTTAAACGCAGCTTATACGGGGACACCGTACCTCTGCGATTCAGCCCGTGTGCGATTTCTCGGCCGATGATCGTGCGTATCCTGTATGTTTTTTCCCTGAAGGGGCAGCCAACGAATCGGTGGTCGCAGACAAATGTAGATGTTTCCACAGATGGCGGCAGATCGTTTTATGTCAACATAACGACGACGCCACCCGACCTAGCGACGCTGGGCCTGAAGAAAATTGGACGACGAACTAAAGACGTAACTGACCGCAAAACAGGCCGCTACGACCAATCTAGCGGGAGGAAACTCCAAACGATCTTCACTTCTCCTAACTATGGTGTTCGCAACGTAGGCCTTCAAGGAGACGTGAGAGTAGAGGTCGATTTAAATTCCAATTGCAGCGTGTCAAGCGCAACGACACAGTCAAATCGAATACTTGCCGAGGGAGTTGTGCAGGCTGTCCATGGATGGGAATTTCCTGGCTGCTCAAGTAACGAGAATAGTCTGGAACTTGTCTTCCACTTCTTGCTTACAGAGCCGGACAGTCCGAGTCCTCACGGCAATTGGGCTCCCACTCATTTTGAGATGATCAGTTCTCATGAATTCCAAGTTAGAACCGTAGGCCCAGATCCCATTATCGATGATGAGTTTAAGATTAAATAACACGACGTACACCATGAATCCGTCCGCATGACTACGGATGCGAGTGGAAACATTGCGACGCAGCAAGCAACTTTGCCCTTCGGAGAATCCTGGTATCAATCAGGCGCGACGAACAACTTTACCTTCACCAGCTACGAGGCGGGTGGCCCAGGTCTGAAATCCGGCGTGTGGCCACAGGTCTGAACACCCCACAAAATCGGGTGCCCCATGTCTCGCTTCTGAGACATGGGTTTTCGAACAGCAACCCCGCCCCGAGAAATAAAACCCTCCAAAAACACCAGCAAAAACGCCTGTCAAGCCCCAAAACCACCGAACTCATTGATTCATAACGGAAAAAAGCCTGTCCGTTGAGTTATCTCAATCTGTTATGCTTAAAGCAGAGAGTAAGCACAGAAAAGCCCCGGCCACCGGGGCTTTTCCGCGTCAGGAGACTGAAAAATTACCTAACCCATATCGTTTCTTATATTTGCCTATAACCCGGCTAGATTCAAATATTTACGAGGGGGTGCTTTCCGTAAGTCGCTGCAAACAAGCCACTTTTACCCACCCCCCCCGGGGGGGGGGGTACCCCC
>OLLV01000281.1_pt1 | contig 44987 bp, 64 predicted proteins | sample 1604641 | NCBI WGS metagenome assembly OLLV01 (sample SAMEA104055725, study PRJEB20765) | soil metagenome | biome: Arctic tundra; feature: Polygonal ground; material: soil | place: USA | collected 2011-09 | depth 0-0.5 m
CCTCACGGAGCGCCTGGAGAACCGCATGGAGGAGCCCATCACGGCAGCCGAAGGGAACGTCATCCTTACGCTGCTCCGCGACAATTCCATCACCCTCTCCAGCGTCCGGGCCGGTAACTTCGGGACCTTCGCCCAGAAGGTGGCCGACGATTTCCCCTTCCCGGACCAGGAGGTGGAAGGTGGAGTCAACTGAACAACGCTACCAGACGGTCATCCATTACGGCCACCGCACGAGCAAGGGGACTCAGGCATCCGTCGTCATTGCCCATGACAGCCTCTTCATGGCCATGAACTTCGTCCAGAGCTTCAAGGCGCAGGGTTACCACGTCCAACAGGTACATGGTGGCCTCACGGCGATCATCCCCTGGCATTCCGTGGAGACGATCTCCATCCAGCCCTTCTCTCCCCAATGACAGCCCCTAAGGCCCCCACCGGCTCTGCCGTGCAGCCGGCGTCAGCCTTAGGGGCTCCAGCGATCGTCCCCTTCCACCGCCTCGAAGGAACGCCCATGAAGCGTGACTTCAAGAACTTCATGTGGAAGGTGTGGATGGAGATCTTCGGGAACGCCCCCACGGATGTCATGTATGAGTTCGGTGACCGGCTCCAACACGGCCCAGACAAGGACATCCTCATGGGGTTCCGTGGCTTGTCCAAGAGCTACATCACCGTCACCAAGGGGATGCACGAGCTGTACTGCACCCCGGAGAAGCTAGTCCTTACGCTCTCGGGCTCAGGGGAAGGGGCCAACGGGAACGCCTTCCTGGCCTACTCCATGCTCAACAACTTTGACTTCCTCGCCCACATGCGGCCCCGAGGGATGCTGCGCGCCTCCACCCACGCGTTCGATGTTGTCGGGAGCAGGATGGAGAAGACGGAGAGCTTCAGGGCCATCAGCCTCTTTGGCCAGCTCACGGGCCTCCGCACGGACTACGCCATCCCGGATGACGTGGAGACACCCAACACGTCCGAGACCGAGGGCGACCGCAGGCTCCTCCGCACCCGGTACGCCGAGCTGGGTGGCTCGCTCCTCAAGGACGGCGGCAAGATCAAGGTCCTGGGGACAGCCCAGACGGAAGACACCTTGTACCTCGACTTGGCCACCACGAAGGGCTATTCCATGTGGATGGTCCCTGTGAAGTACCCCGAGACGAAGAACATCAAGAAGTACGGGCCGTGGCTCGCCGGCTTCATCCAGGAGAAGCTCTTGGAGAACCCCGACTTGGCTGGAACCCCCGTGGAGCCCACCCGATTTGGCGAAGCAAATCTAGCCGGCCGGCGCCTGGAGTACGGCGTCACCGAGTACGACCGGCAGTTCAACCTCTACCTCGATGCCGGCCTTGCAGACGACAAGCCCCTGAAGATCCGCGACCTCATCGTCATGGAGCTACCGGCGCCCACCGCGCTTGAGCCCTTCAAGGTCCCCTCCGAGGTGACGTGGGGTCCGGCCCCTGGGAACATCTGGCAGGACATCCAGGTGGACAGCCTCACGGGCGACTCTGCGGTCTACGGGCCTGCGACCTGCAAGATGGACACGTGGCAGAAGCCCGAGAACATCATCCTCCAGGTTGACCCCTCAGGTGAGGGCAAGGACGAGACCGCGTGGCAGGTCCTGGCGCAGCACCTGGGGAACGTCTTCCTGGCTCACCAAGACGCCCGGCTAGAGGGCTTCTCCGAGCCAACCATGAAGGCCATCGCCAGGGACGCCAAGCGGTGGCAGGTCAACAAGATCAGGATCGAGAAGAACTACGGGGGCGGCATGTTCGGCTCCCTCCTCCTCCAGCAGCTCCAGCTCATCGGCTATGCGTGTACCATCGAGGAGGAGAACGCCGGGGGCATGGCCAAGGAACTCCGGATCCTGGACACCCTCGAAGGCATCATCACCGGACACAACCTCGTGGTCGCCGCAGAGGTCCTCAGGCAGGACTTCAAGGTGGACTACAGCAAGATCGAAGCTGGGAAGAGGAGAGACTACAGGCTCACCTACCAGCTCACCCGCATCTGCCGCCGCAAGGGCTGCATCCCTCATGACGACCGCCTGGATACCCTGGCCAGCGGTTGCACGCCCTTCCTCATGTCCTTGAGACGAGTCCAGGCGCAGGCCATCAGGGAGAACCAGGAGGCCGGGATCCTAGCGGCGGGCGAGAAGATGATTGAGGCCAGGAGGAAGCAGGGGCAGCCCCTCTTCGGGCGGGAGACACCAGAGACGCACCTCGGAGGCCTCCTCAAGGCTGGCGGCATGAACGCATCCCCCTTATTCCCCGGCAGGAGATTGAACTGATGAAGGTAACTGTTCGGCCGGCTCAGGGCGTGGTGGACGGCTTCGTGATCTACATCCGAGTGTTCCCCGGTGAGGAGGCCCAGGTGGACTTCCAAGACGGAGGTCCTCTGAGGCGTGCCTGTGCGGCGGCCACCGGGGAGTACCTCAGGACAGGGAAGACCTGCAATCGCGTCGTGAAGAAGGCCTCGGAGGACTAGTGCCCTGGGATGAGGACTGGACGCCCACGAAGCAGACCCCAGTGGTGGACGAGAAGGGCGAGCCCCGGTGGAGCGGCCTGTACGACCACCTCGGGAGGAAGCTCGTGAGGCCTCACCATCCTCCTGGCTTCCGGATACCAGCCAAGACACCCCCGAAATAAATCTGCGAGACGTTCACAGAGGTATGCGTAGGGTCACTGGCCGCGTTTACCCCCCTATGGTCGCCCCAGGGCACCGTTTAGCCGGGTGTACGCGCGGGCGAGGCCACCAAAACGCCCTCTAGCAGCCCATAACCCACTGATATCGTTGAGGTTGCCTGTTAGTACCTACTAACTCGCAGCTCATATGACCTATGGGCGGCCGACAAGGTGCACCACCCTGGCCCACGGTCACTCAGTCCCGCGCAGTCCTAGGGACATATTTTGTTCGAAGGGGTTGACAGGCTGTTAGGAGGGGACTAACTCGCATTCATCGGCCTTCGGGACCAGCCAAGCGGGACACACCCAATGACCATCCTTTCCCTAGCTACAGCCAAGGAATACGTCCTAGGCTATTACGAAACCCAAACGGATGTCGCCAAGGCTGACATTGAAGGCTGTGGCCTCTTCACACCTCCGGGGTACGGCCTGCAATGTGGCCTCAATGTCAACGTGACCTATGCGAACGGTGTCATTGAATGCCTTAGGTGGGACGTATGGGAAGAGGATGATGGCTGTGGTGGTTACGTCCTACGCGGAGAAGCCTAAGGCCCGGTGACATTCCTCCAGGGGCGGGCTCATTGGCTCGCCTCTCAGGGAATACCACTAGGCCGGCGGGGACAGTCCCAAAGGCCGCAACCCACAAGGGGAACACCAATGAACACCTCCACCATGCAACAAGTTGTCCTAGAGGCAGTCCGCCTAGGATGGATCGAAAGGGCGGAAGCCATTGGCCTGCCTAAGAAGGGTAAGCGCCGTGGGGACGAATGCCTCTCTTACGTCTGCGGGGCTGCAACCGTGCTGGAAGCCCTGAAGGACAGCCTTGGAGGTGACACCGCGCCAAGCCTTCGGGGGCTGGCCTGGGTTGTCTCCATACAGGGGGCGGAGGGACTGGAGCGGCCGTTCAACGACAAGGCCTAGTGACCGTCACCCGGAAGGCTGCGCCCATCGTGGCCTTCCCAATGACTGCCACCACCTAGAAGGAACGAGGGACACAATGAACGTGATCAAGCACAAGGGGACTGACTTTAAGGTCCTTCCCGATGATGTCGTCACCACGCCGGACGGCCTACAGGCTGTAGACTTCACGGTCTACGGCTGGATGGGCGCAGCCGTGTGGACGCGGCCAACCGTGGGTCCGTCCAAGCGGTGGATGGCCAGCGAAGTCGGCTGCTACGTGACGAGTGAGGACTAAGCCATGACCATGCACCACGAACCACCACAAGCCTCCGACATCGCCACGCGGGCAGGCCTCAAAGGCTATACACAAGCGGCGTACGTCTCGGACGGGATGAGTGATCTGGAGGGGTATATCAACCCTAGTGACGACCTCGACGGCTCATTCATCATGATATGCGGCCTCACGGGCGACCGCTTGCGCATCCAAGGCTGGCTGGCCTCTGAGATAACCTTTGTGGATGAACTCGACTAGGTAGCCTTGTGGGCGCGTCCAATCGCGGCGCGTCCTGATGGCAACCTAACAGGAGATACCGATATGACTATCAGGGCGTTCTATAAGACGGGGTATGGCCTTCGAGGCTGCTACCTGGACGACAGCCAAGGCGGGGCTCAGGAGTTTAACACACGCAAGGCGCTGGCGGAGGCAGTCCGCTATGAGCTGGAATGGCTGGACATGCCTAAGGCCGGTTTCAGGGAGGTGGAGCTGCGGAGGCTTTGGGGCCTGATCAAACAGGCCAATTCCGCCAGCTCTCTCACATTCTACATTCATCACGGCGCATACGTTCTCACGTTCTATGGACTTACCGAACGTGAGTACCTGGAGGACCGCGCCAATGGGTATGGTGCGGACGAGGATGATAAGGAAGCCCTGCGAGCCTATGACACGCGGGACTAGGTAGCCTTGTGGGCTCCGTCCCTAGGGGCGGGGTCCTGATGGCAACCTACTAGCTGGAGGACTAAGGCTATGGAACGAATGACGAAAGCCGAAAGGGCGCAGGCCTTGGAGGTGTTCTTAGGGGAAGCGCCCGGCATGGATGCCATTATGGGCAAGCGCTGGCTTCATATCACGGAAGGCCAGGCGATTGAACTGCATAGGCTGTATGTAGAGGAATGCAATCGGTCCCTCCGCTCCTATGAGGTAGAACGCCTTGAGACACTGGAGGCCAGCCTTAAGGCGCGCTTCAAAGCCGCTGGCCTCGGCCTCTATCTCAATGGCGATCCGCGCGGCAACCCTGTTGGCATCCTCACGCCTAAGACGGGGAGGTATAACACCATGGGCGGCCGTGAATGCGGGTGGCGGCTCTAGGGTAGCCTTGTGGGCGCGTCCAATCGCGGCGCGTCCTGATGGCAACCCAGAAAGGACCAATCATGTTCAAGCTTTCATTCGCTACAGACAACGCGGCGTTCAACGAAGACACCCGGTCAAGAGCCTATGAGGTGTCCCGCATACTGGACGCGGTCAACGAGGCCGTGCGTCATGCCGAGACACATGGGCGCATCCGGGATTGCAACGGAAACCATGTAGGGGATTGGTCCCTTACGTCCAGCGATACGGCGGAGGTCTAGGCCATGCCCAGGTTCATTCCCGAACATACGCCTAGGGACCTTAACGACCTTGAGCGTGGCTACTTGGAGGCGGCCGAGTGGCTCCTAGATGAGGAGGTCGATAGGGCCAAGGTCCGGGGCTTCTCCAAAGCCGCCATCAAGGAAGCCAAGCGTGTCTGCGCCACATTCATGGCCATGGCGGATCAAACGCTAGGGCTGGCCATGGGGGCGCTTGATCTCCCGTTGTCCCAGGCGGGCCATGATCTCTGGCTTACGTCGAACCGCCATGGCGCGGGCTTTTGGGACGGGGATTGGGGAGAGTGGGGAGACACCTTGACGACGCTGGCCCACGCCTGCCCGGAGAGGTCGCCATACGTTGAGCACGGGTGGATATACCTGGAATAGCTAGGTCGCCTTGTGGGGGCATCCTGGCGCGATCTAGGGTGCTTCCTGATGGATACCTAGCCTCCGCAGCCCATTGTGGGCGAGGACCTAGTTACAGAGAGGAATACGCAATGCCGAGCTACACATTTGACTGCAAGCTATTCGCGGCGTTCACCGTCGACGCCGAGACGGAACAGGAGGCGAGGGCTCTCCTAACGGAAGCCCTGGACTGCGCTGAGATCCGGATCAAGCTGGAACTCGGTGGGGGGCGCCTAACCGGCGAGGCCAGCCTAGACGGCGACCTTGACCTAGTGGAAGGAGACTAACAGCCATGCTCGGTTTCATATTCTTTTCGGCCGTCTTCATATGGTGGATATTCTGGAGCGCATCCCGGGATAAATCCATCCGGAACGGGACATGGGTCGAGCCGGGTGACTTCGGCAAGAACCTAAGCGGCGATCCGTATGGCCAGGACAAGTGGGACGGGCAGTAGCAGGTGGCCTTGTGGGCGCGTCCGGTTGTGGCGCGTCCTGATGGCTACCATTGGCCAGCTACGGAAGGAATGCGACTATGGAAGCTCACTACACAATGTCCCTCGACGAGGCGAAGGAAGCCCTTGCGCTCATCCGGGAGGATACGGCCGCCATCAAGACGGCCCTGGAGATTGCCTACGCTGACAACGACGCGCCCCTATTCGATACCCCTGCCGGCGTGGCTACCTTCCGCAGGCTCCAGTTTCGCTATGGCCTGCCCGAGCCTACGGGAGGCATCCCCGATGCGTGAGGACCTAGCGCGCCGCAGCATTCGCGAGGATGTCGCTCAAGCGCTCGACGTGGCCCGCTCCCATTGGCAGGACATGAAGGGTGCGCGCGTGCTCAACCTCTCGGCTCAGAGGGCGGCAGGCCACGTCCCTGAAGGCCAAGCCCTGGAGCTGGCCTCGACGGGGTCCAAGGTATTAACTGGCCTCCGGAACTCCCACCTAGCTGCTCGGAGCGTAGGCCACTATTATAGCGCGCTGAGGAGAGCCTTGCGGCTGGCCGGCGTGGACACAGTCCTTTGGCCCCGCGCACCGGAGGTCCCTAGGAAAACCAAGGAAAGGCTCCCCGAAGATGGAATATCCTCACTTATTGGACTTTTGCGTGAGAGAGGCCAAGGTGTCACGGCCGACTTGGTTACAGTCTGCGCAGCGACTGGACTTCGTGTCGGCGTGGAAGCGTTGTCCCGAAGTCATATCAGACTTACACGGGGTCCTGAGTACGATGTTCTCCACGTTACCGGCAAAGGGGGACATGAGAGAATGGTGCCTGTGGTGGACAGCGTGGCGCGGGAGATACTGGCTGACGACGCCAGAATGTCTCGTATATATGGGCTCTCATACTCCAGCCACGCCAGATGCCTCGGAAGTGCGCAGGCTCATTTGGGCATACCTCCGAGACAACGGGGTTTCCACAGCCTCCGCCGTGCGTATGGCTCCAGGGTATATGAACGATCTGGCGGCAACCTCGTTATGGCGCAGGAACTCCTAGGCCACGCTGACCCTGCAACCACCACCCTCTATTTAGATGTTGACTTAGCTGAGAAGGCGAAGGTACTAATGGGCTCCACTTGAACGCCGGCCTGCGTCCGGCAGGGAGAACCTTCGAGATGCAACACGGTTTCAACGCCTCCATGCGCCGCCACCTGGGACCACTCGGGCTGGCGGCGCTTCTGTGTCTGGGGGCTGCGGCCTCCGTGATGCCCCTGCCGGCCTTCGCGGATGGTCCGGCCGCTGTGCCCGCCCCCAACGTGGCCCGCCTGAAGAACATCCGGCAACTGGGCTCCGTCGTCCCCACGGCTGGCTCCACGTTCAACGCCACCAGCCTCGCCGACCTGCCGAACTCCACCATTACCTTCACTCCGATGGTGGACTACGCGACCACGGGCGCTCCCGGCGAGCCGAACCCGGTGGCCCACCTCCATATCATCTTCAACGCGGACGCCATCAAGGCCACTTCCACCACGGGGGCCTGTGAGCTGTACGTCAACGGCGGGGCGGTCGCGGCCACCCTCCGGTCGCTCGATACGGCGGCGGTTCACGGTACCATGACGATCTACGCGGACATCGCGGAGAGCACCTCTGGCTCGCAGATCATCAAGGTCCAGTGCAAGTCCGGCGATACGGCGGTCTTCACCATCACCAACGCCATCCTGGAGGCCGAAGAGGTCTACTAGGCCTAGGTTGCTAAGCAGGGGGATCCCGCAGCGTCAAGCGAGGACGTTGCTCCTAGGGGTCCCTCTAGTTAGCTTTCCAGGGAGACTACGGACATGAGAACCTCTGTTAAGGCGCTGTTCCTCGGCGCTGGCTTGTTCCTCGGCGGGGCCTCCATGGCGCTCGCCGTGGGTGTGACCTCGCCGAACATCGGCCGGGCGGATCTCCAGGGCGACTTCATCCGGGAGATCGCCAGGGCAGTCTCCGGGGGCCGCAAGGGTCCGATCATCGCCACCGTGAGCGCCATCACGGCCACCCGGTCGGACTACTACGCCTGTGACGCCACCTCGAATGTGGTCACCATCACCGGCCCCACGGAGACAAGCACGCCCCTGGGCACCACCATCAAGATCGCCAAGGTGGACTCCAGCGGGAACTCCTGCACGTTCGCCGGCTCAGCCATCTCCAACGGCTCCACCACGGACACCAACACCGTCCAGGGCACCGCCAAGACGTTCACCTTGGGCGTCGTCGGGACCACCCTGACGTGGATCGCCTCCTGAGATGGCCTTCGATGCTTCAAGCAAGTGGTTCGGCTGGGAGATAGTCCGCCAGCGGGCCAGGGCCTTCTTGCAGGTCACCACCAAGGGCGGAGACGCCGGGGTTAACGGCTCGGGCCTCCCCGGCGTGGGCTGGGCACAGGTGGTGGCCCTCACCAACGGGGTGGCAGATAGCGGGCCTTTGGGAACCTCTGCGGACCCCCTGGTGGTATCCGCTGGCGCGACCGTCAAGGTCACTCCAGTAGCCGGGACGGTCTCCAAGGTCACCACTGGAGGCACAGCCGTTACGGCGATCACCGGGCCGATCAACGGGGGCTTCCTCAGGAACCCCGTGAACGCCGCCCGACAGAAGATCGCCACGGCCGAGCCCCTGTATTACGACATGGTGGGTGTACCGGGGAGCACAGAGGCCGCCGCGAACGGGACCACGGACGCCTTGGATCCCGGCGACGTGCTGTCCATTCCGCCGTTAGCCACAGGGGTCACCCTACAGGTCAACGCCGCCACGAGTTCCCATGCGTTCAGCATTGAGGTCTGGTAAGATGAGGATGGTGCGGTCACTTTGCCTGGGGGCTGCGCTTGGTGCGCTGCTCTCAACGGCTTCCTTCGCGCAGACCTACGGCCCCAAGTCCGGAGGTGGTTGTAAGGCTGGCGTGGCCTGCGCGGCTTCCACCCTATCCGTCAGCAGCAGTGTCATCGTGGGGACGGGATCGGTCGGAACGAACCTTCAGGGCAATAACGTCCATATGACCATTAGCGGGGGGTCGATCGCCGCTGCCGGGATTGGTAACGATGGCGTAGGCGGCCCAATCGTAGAACTACCCAGCATAGGGAAACTGGGATGGGCATCCACCACTGATGTCACTGCAAACACTTCCGATACCCTCATCAGTCGCGCCGCCCCAGCCACCGTCCAACTGGGAGGGTCTAACGCGGCCTCCCCTGTGGCCCAAACCCTCCAGGCCCAAGGCTCGCGTGGTGGTACAGACACCAACGTCTCGGGCGCGAACCTTACCATCGGATCGGGGGATGGGACGGGCTCTGGAACGGGCTCAACCCTGACCTTCCAAACCCCCCACGCCACCACCACAGGCACGACCCAGCAGACGATGACCAGTCAGTTGGTCCTAGGCGACAACACCGTAGCCGTCCCGACCATCGCCGCAGACACTGCTCACACCGACGCGACGATCTGCGAGGACACCACTTCCCACGTCCTCTACTCCGGCTCGGGGACCATTGGTATCTGCCTCGGTACATCCTCCGAGCGGTACAAGCACGGCCTGAAGCCTTTGGACGTTGGCCTTCCGCAGATCATGGCGCTGCGCCCTGTTCGCGGCTTCTACAACGCTGACCACGGCGATCCGACGAAGGTCTACTATTGGGTGACGGCGGAAGATGCCAACAAGTCCCTACCCGCATTGGTCGGCCTGGACACCAAGGGCCGCCCGAACTCCATGGACCTCGTCGGCCTCATCCCCGTGCTCGTCCGCGCAATGCAAGACCAGCAGCGCGAGATCGAGGCGCTGAAGGCTCAACTCCACCACACTCGCCATTAGGAGCCACACATGACCACCAGTATCACCCTCACTGTGGGGAACTTGACCAAGACATATGTGGTATCGGACGCGGACATCAACCGGATCGTGGCGGCCTTGGTGACCCAGTACGGCCCGGTGGGGACCGGAAACGGTGGAACTCGTCCGATGACGGCCACGGAGGTTTTCAACCAGTGGACGGCCAGCGTGATCTCCGGGTTCAACGGAGCGGTGGTGTCCACGGAGCTTGCAGCCAAACAGGCCGCAGCCATGGCCACGGTCGTCCAGCCAGTCCCCATCGTCGCCACGTAGCCTACATCCCAGATGGCGCCCTTCCAGCCCACCCCCGCCCAACTTGCCTTGATCAAGAAGGTCAACCTGGAGGTCAACGACGATCCCCGGTGGGTGGGCAAGGAGGGCTTCTGCGTCCCCGTCATGGTGGAGAAGCTTGAGCGGCTCCAGGCGGATGGCATCCCTGAGGGAGCCATGGTCCCCGTCGTCGTGGATGCTGGCCCGAGGTATGCCAACGAGGCCCATAGCCTCCTGAGGATAGAGGGGGAGATCAATGGCCAGCCCTGGTCCGTGTACCTGGACATCAACCAACCATGGCCGCTGACCCCGAAGGACATCCAGGAGCTGGGCTACACGTTCCCGGCCTAGGAGACGCTATCCAGGTCAAGCGTGAGCAAGCCCAGAGGGACGTAGCTCTCGGGCGTAGAGTGGCCTCCGTCCTCGGTGGCTTCTCCTCTCCGGTCCTCAAGCGGTGGATCACCTCGGCTATCATCCCCGTCAGTGCTCGCCTACGTGCTGCCCTAGAAGTTACGCCCTTCAAAGCCTCCCTCCTGGGCTCCCCCGTGTTCGGCCTCCCGGAGATCATCGAGAGCAAGCACCTGGGGCCGGTCCTCCAGTGGGCCTTCAAGCGGGACCACCTGGACGACTTGGTCCTCTCCGTCCTGGGGACTGCAATCTCCAGGATCCTCCACAGTTCCCACCCCCAGCTCTACTCCACGGTGCTCATGGAGGCCGGCTCGAAGGCCAGGGAGACTGCGCTTGCTCAGTTCCTCCAGGAGGTCCAGGGGGCCAAGGCCATGTCCAAGATCAGGAGGGCTACGGATCCGGCCTGGAAGCAGCACAACCGGATGAACGTCATTGCGAGCGTCCTCCTGGGGCCTGTGAGGTCGGCCCTCTTGAACGAGCCGGTTGATGAAGCGGTCCATGTGGGCGGCCCCAGGATCGTCACCATCCTGACGCCTAAGGGAGAGGAGCGCAGGATCAAGCTCAGGCCCCCAGAGGACACCGACTGGGCCTTCCTCGAAGTCGCCCGGCAGGTCCAGGGCGAGAAGGATCCCCACGCGGCGACCTGGGCGTCATTCTCGATGGTGGTCCTCTGTGCTGCCCAGGCGGAGGCCGGGTGGTTCGACTTGGCCTTCAGGAAGGTCCCCAAGGCGAAGACACGGAGGCGGGAGTTCAAGGCCCATGTGCTCACCCTCAGCCTCCCCGCTGCGATGGCCCTCAAGTCCGACCTTGACACTTGGCTCCATATGGGGTTCAGTGCGGAACCGATGGCCGTCAAGCCCGTGGATGGGGATTATCTCACGGTGAAGCACCGGCCGGTAGCGGGAGCACGGGGTCCGATGGGTATCAAGACGAACGCTAAGGACAGCCCTGCATGGCAGGCTGCGGTGAAGGCCATCGCGGAGACCGAGTGGGCTGTCCATACTGACCTGCTCAGGCTCTTGAAGGACTCAGAGTTCGTCCAGGAGCTGGCCCTGAAGTCCGAGCCCGATGAGCTACGCCGGCAGGTCCGGATCAATGCGTACAGCGCCTGTGCGAGCCAGCCGGTCTACTTCCCTATCGTGATGGACTTCAGGGGCAGGGTCTACCTGAGGCCCCAGGACGTGACGTACCAGGGGACCGACATGCAGAAGGCCCTCCTGTGCTGGCCGGGGAAGGACTGGCAGGATGGGATGATGGGGACCTCCGAGGCTGAAGCCGTCTCGCTACACCTGACCAACCTCTATGGAGGCTATATCGCCAAGGCTTCGCTAGGGGTGCGGGAGGCATGGTGTAACTCCGCTTTGCAGATCAGCCAAGGGGCCTTTCGGTATGCCCCAGAGGCACCCTTGGAGCAGGCAGGCCTACGGGCGCTCCTCCGTGAAGCCAAGAAGCCCCTCCAGTTCCTCGCGGCCCTTCTCCTGATCTCCAAGGACGCCTGGAACCGGATCCCCGTACAGATGGATGGGACATGCAATGGCCTTCAACACCTCACGGCGCTTTTCAGGGACGACACGGCTGCACCATTCGTCAACCTCTGTGCTGGCCCTGATGGAGATGGCCCCCAGGATCTCTATGGCGCAGTCGCGGGACTCGCAGGGGACAAGCTCTTCGGCTACGCCTACGTTGACGACGCCGAGTGGGCTACACGACTACAGAGACATACCCAGATGGACAGGGATCTCTGCAAGCCGTCTGTCATGGTTCTCCCGTATGGTGGCACGCTGGGAACGATCCAAGAGGAGACTCGCCAGGGCCTCTTGGAGCAGGAAATAGGGCAGAAGTCGGCGTGGACCCTGGGTATCAGCGGTCCCTCCGAGGCGGACAGGTACGCTGACTGGCAGGAGGGGAACTACGGAGCCTTCAAGGACCGCCCCTTATCGGAGCACCCTCTCTTCAGGCTCGATGCACAGCGCCTGGGCACCCTCATCTACCAGTGCATCGGGGAGAAGATACCCAAGGCCATGGAAGCCATGACTGCCTTCAGGGCCATCGCCAAGGCAGTCGGTGACCGGACCCTGGAGTGGAGCACCGGGGGTCTCTGGGTGGTCCAGGCGAAGGCGGTCTCCAGGACATCCAGCATGGCCATCAAGGGGATCGTCCTCCCTGGGTCCGTCCGGGGTCTCAAGATACACGCTGGCCAGGACGAGATCGACGCGCATTCCCATGTGACCGGCATCGTGGCCAACTTCATCCACAGCCTCGATGCTGGCCATTTAGCTAGAACCGAGGTGTTCTTCCAGCAGATGGCTCCTGGAGCACCATTTGGGGCTAACCACGACTGCTTCCTGACGGACCCCCTCCATTATGCCGACCTAGCTAAGGCCACACGGAAGGCGTTCTACTACGAATATGTTGAGGACCCCCTACTTGAGCCCGTCAGGATCCGGGACGTGAAGGGCAAGCTTGAAGCGACCTTCCCGACGTGGTACGCCTTGGCGGAAGCCTTGGGAGTGTCCTTTCCGCCTAAAGGCGAGTGGGAGCCCGAGGAGGTTCTGGAGTCAAGGTGGTTCTTCTCATGAGGATACGAACATCATGATCCCTACAGGCAAGCCTCAACCCATCGGAGATCCTTGTGTGCTGGCCAAGCGCCTGCTGCTGGAAGACATAGAGGCCGAGGCCGAGTGGGAGCTAGCCAGGGAGGATCGGCGGGCCAAGGTGGAAGCCGCCAAGGCCCGGATCCTGGCCAAACGTGCTGCCAGGAAAGAATACTGGAACATCTACAATATGTGTCAGTGGGCGGGACTGGGCCTAGGCCTCAGTGTCGGCCTCCTTATCGGCATTATCGGGGGAGGCTTACTCCAAGCCTTCCACAACTTCTGGCATTGAGAGGCCACCAACATGTTCGACATCAAGTCCGTCGAGAAGGAAGCCAAGCTGGAGATCGCCAAGGAGCAGGCGGAGAAGGCGAAGGGGTCCATCAAGGCCAAGCTGAAGCAGATCGCCTGTGCGCGCGCTGTGGTGGCCAACCTGGAGCGCGAGTATGACGTGCTCATCGCCGAAGTGGCCGCTGACTCTGTAGGGTAGTCCCGGTGGTAGCCTTCACGGATTACACCCAGGACAGGCTCCTAGCGTCGAGGCCTATAGAGCTACACTTCGCGGGGTGGAGAACGGACACCCACACCCTCCAGCGAGCCGGCTGGGCTATAAGCGCCTGTGAGAATGTCGCCACCATGCAGATGCACATAGCCGCCCGACATGAGCAATGGGGGCTGGAGACTATGGGGAACGCCTCGTTCGACTATTACAGAGAGTACCACGATCGAAGGATGAACCTAGACTGCCGGGTGGATATGCGGGCGGTGGGCCGTGAGGTTATCGTCCAGGGCATGGGCTTCCCCGACTTCTACCCCGTGGACGCGGAGCCTCAGCTCAGGTGTACCAAGCTGAGGAGGCTCCAGGACCTCGCCCACTTTGCACCGATGCCCAGGGCCCTCACCAACCCTATCGTCCTTCCGGAAGCCTCCGTGGACGACCTCCTGGCGCAGATCCTGGAGAGGCAACAGGCGGCCAAGACGGACTACTTCAGGGACTTGGTCCGGAGGGAGGGTCAGATCCTGCCGGCCCATAAGTTCCATGCCCAGATCATCAGCCTTAAGGAAGCAGCCTAATGACCGGAGCCGTTAGGGCCATGATCGCGGACACCGTCCAGGACATCTCCGTCCCTGGGTTCACCCTCAACTTCCAATTCGAGGACCTATACGGCTACCTCCAGGTCGGCCGCTGGGTCTACGACGTGGACGACCCTAAGAAGGAGCCCGAGCTACACCGGGGGCGCAAGTGGCTGCTCTCCTACCACATGACCCCTGGGGAAGTCGTCCAGACCGTCTTGAAGGCCTGCCTTACGTTCGATGAGCACGAGATCCGGGAAGGGTTCCGGTATAAAGGGGAGCGGATCTTCGGGCCTCACCTCGACGTGGACAAGCTGGTGGAGTTCGTGAAGGATACAACCGAGCTGCTCCGATCGGAGGAGTCATAGTGTACATCATCAAAGGTCACGGCCTCTATCTCACGCCCTGCACTGAAGATCCCGAGACCTCCTTGTTATGGTTCCTTGGCTTCAGGGTGCGGAAGTGGGTGTCCGACATAGACAGGGCAGAACAGTTTGACTGGAAGTACGAAGCCGAGGCCGTCGTCCGCAGGTACGCCCCTTGCGCCCAGGCCGTTGAGGCCGCTGTGGTGGAACAACCTTGACCGTAGATGCAGCCTCCAAGCCGCCGGCCCTAGATCGGACAGGCCAACAGATCAGCCTTGGGGACACAGTCGCGTATGCCAGCCACTGGGGCGGCCGAGCGCATCTCCGCCTGGGGACCATAGAGGAATGCAAGTGGCTGCCTCGGGGGATATGTGTGAAGATCAGGGGGACTACGGGGCAACCTGTGTGGAAGGCCGCTTCGGACACCGTCCTGCTCAGGGATCTCCTGGGCTTCCCCTTGGCTCTCCCGGCTGCACCTCCACGGGCGCCCTACGGTTCGCTGAAGCGGCCCTCTTGACAGCCTAGTGGTTACGGTGTAGGGATGTCCTTCTGGAGCTAGGAGGCCAGACCCCATGCCAACCGAAACGATGCGCTACTTGACAGGCTCTATGATGCTGCCTCGCAGTACAGGCCTGTGGAGGATGGACCCTGATGGCGGCTGGTGGGACGAACATACTCCATACCAGAAGTTGGACATGGCGGGAACCGTCGTGGAGGAGACCCCATACGAACCCTTCGTGAGGCTCATGGGCGGCCCTGCGTACGGGATGGAATTGGTAAGGATGGGGTATAGGGTCCGGAGGGAGGACCTCGTGCTAGCTGCTCAGGCTGTCCAGAAGGCGCGGCCCTGGTGGAGGTTCTGGAGATGAGCCGCTGCCCCTGGTGTCGGACGCCCTTCAAGGTCCGCCGTCATGACCAAGTCTTCTGCTCCAAGACCTGCAACGCTGAAGCCCGGAAGCTGGAGCTGAAGAGGGCCGTGGCCGTCTACCGGGCCTTGTACTGGTGGAGGCTCTGCCGGAAGACCGGAGCGGCCGACCTCCTGTTCGTGTGCCGGGAGATCGCCAGTTGGATCCTGGAGGACCGGCTGTCTCAAAGGCTTCCGCCTCCGCGTCATAACCATCAGTTGGACCGTGGACATCAGAGGAGGAAAGCAGCATGAGTAAGACAGGCCATACACGTGATGAGCAGAGAAGGCTGAACTTATTTGCGCGGGAGTTCGGTAGGCAATACGCGAAGGAAGTCAACCGAGCGACAGGGGACGCCCTGGCCAACGAACTCGCCCGCCGCTACGACCAAGACGTTGCCAGGGCCATGTCCCCGGATTTACGCCGGGACTTCCGACCTGCCACCAAAGGTATGTACATATGCACAGAGGAGGTTGGGCTCCTCCGCTTGGCCGTAGAGACCTGTCTCCGTAACCAGGAACTAAATGGTCAACAGTTGATGGAGACAGAAGAACGCTCCCTACGTAGGTTCCTGGAGGCGAGCGACCGCATTGCGAGTTAGTACGGGCGTAATCTACCTACTACCCTAGGAAGTCCAGAAACCAAGGGCGACCGTGAACATCCTCTAAGGCTGCAACCACAGTACCTCCTCCCCCTATCCAAGAACCCATATAACAGAGACACCTAAGTAGGGTGGGGTTTAAGGGGAGGGGGAACTTTGGATTGCGTAAGCATGGGGTCTGGGATAAGGTGGTCTGCATCCCTAGCCTCGCCTCTGAGGCCGCAACCTCTAAGGAGCTTCCCCCTCATGCCCGGTAAGGACACGTCCTTCATCATCGTCCGCTCAAAGCAGGCGTTCCTCGCACCCCCTGGCCCGCTCGGCTTCAACAATCTCATCGAGCCTGACACCGCGTTCGACTCCCTGAAGTTCAACGTCCAGACCGCCTACTCCGAGGAAGCCGTGGCGCTCCTCATCTCCAAGATCGACCGCTTCGTCATCGAGCCCCTGTGGCCGAAGTTCCTGGCCGCCTGCAAGGACGCCAACACCCCGGCCGCCCAGATGGCCAAGTGGACCAAGCCCGAGGGCGCCGTCTGGGTGGACGACCACCTGAAGCAGCCCAACGAGCGGGCCAAGGTCCAGCTCCCCACCATCCAGTTCGACAACGCCGCCGAGTTCAAGGACAAGAACGGCGTCACCCAGCGGAAGACCATGAAGGCCTACTCCGCGACCAACCAGCTCCTGGACCTCGCCTCCCTGGGCCTGGGTTACGGCTCCATCGTGCAGCCGGTCCTCATGCCGGGGATCTTCAAGTCCGCCCTCGTGAAACAGCCGACGTGCTGCTTCAACCTCCAGGGCGTCCGGATCATCACCTTGAAGAAGTTCGGTGGCGGAGCCCAGTTGGGCGCCATGCAGGACGAGGACATGAGCATCCTGGAGGACGGCGTCCAAGCGGAGGACCTCAGCGCCTACATGGCCACGGACAAGGTCCAAGCGCCCGTCCTCAGCAAGCCCGGCAAGAAGGCTGCCCCGGCCGAGACATTCTCCGAGGACCTGGACGACGAACTCCCCTTCTAGCTCTCGGCCGACAGGCCCTGCGAGTTAGTACGGCCCTAATCTACCTCTACCCATGAGAGTTTGAGAGGCCCCCTGGTGAAAGCCGGTGGGGCCTTTCTGCATTCCAGCCCCGGAGGTAGCCCCTGACCAACCGTAGAGTTCTAGTCGATCGCGACGCCATCATGAACGCAGACCGATCCATGGTCGGCCGGCTCGCGGTTCTCCTGTTCGATCGCATCCAGCTCCACGAGAACAAAGAGGAACAGCTCCTGGCCCTGGCCGCAGCCTTCCTCCTCATGAGCGAGGCCGCCGGCTTCCCCGCCCAAGACTCCTTCACCGCGATCAAGAACATGATGTCCGATCCCACGAGGGCGTCCGGCATCTTCCACCAGTTCGACGCCCTCAAGTTCCACATTCAGGACGAACTCCTGAAGTGAGCTTCATTGCCTGGGCCACCCACGGCATCCCCTACGACCTCTTCCAAGCTTGGGCCTACATAGGGTCCTTCATGTCAGCGTATCTCGCCGGCAAGAAGAACATCTGGTGTCCCGTCATAAGCATCTCGGACGTGGTCCCTTGGACTGTGATCGCCCTCGCGGCTCACGCTCCAGGGATGGTCGTGGAGAACATCATCCTAACCGTCCTCGCTGTGAGGACCTTCATCCTATGGAGAATGGCTATAGAGCGAGAACCCATCATCCGCGTGTGCGAGCACGAGGAGCAGGCCCACGTCATCCACGAGGACAGACACGAGGAGCATATCAAGGCTGTCCGTCCCCACGTCGTCCCCCGTACCCAAGCCGAGTATGACGAATGGTCGGGCTACTTCCGGAAGTATGATCTCAACGAACTGGCCCAGCGCCGGCTCAGGGGCATCGCCACCCGGAACTGGAAGATGGTCCGCGCCATCGAGGAAGTCCTGAAGGAGGCTGGCCTTGATTAATTGGCCAGGAGGTACCTCAGGGGCTCTCCCTGATTACGACAGAGAGCGGGTTAACCAGATAACGGCCGGTCCTCACAGTCTGGTGGCCTACCATGGGCGTCCTTCTTCACGGCGTCTTCCCACCCCCATCGAGGCCTTCATCAACCGAGACAAGGAGATCAACCCTGCAAAAGCGTGACCCGGCCGAGGCCGCATTCTACATCGGCCTGACCTGCATCGGCGCCTTCTATCTGGTGCTCATCATGGGCGCTCCGCTCATCCAGAACTTCGTCCAAGGCATCGGCAACTAGGACGGCCTGGAGCAAGCGGCCCCGCTACCCTCAACAGCGGAAGTTCTCCACCGACCCGAGGACCTACAGGAGCGGACTCGAAGAAACCACAGCTAGGCAGATCGAAACTGCCGGCTTAAGGGTGAACTTCGAGGCGCTCAAGGTTCCTTACATCCAGCCTCAAAGCTCGCACACCTACACCCCCGACTTCGTCCTGCCCTCCGGTATCGTCATCGAGACCAAGGGCCTGTTCCAGACGGCCGATCGCCAGAAGCAAATCATGGTGAAGGCCCAGCACCCGGCGCTCGATCTCCGGTTCGTGTTCTGGAATGCCCAGGCGAAAATCTCCAAGAACTCCAAGACGACTTACGCCATGTGGGCCGACAAGAACGGCTTCCTATGGGCGCACCGGAAGATCCCGGAGTCCTGGCTCGGAGAAGGGAAGAAGGTGCGGAGCCTCAAGGCGCTAGACAGCCTGGGGTTCAAGCCATGAAGGGTAACAACCAAGAGCCCGTCAACGTCGTGAGCTTCTCTGCGGCGCTCATCGGGGCGATCCTACAATTCTCCGAAAGTCAAGGGCCATATAAGAAGCTAACCCCGGAGGAGTGGGCCGTCCTGATGCGTGCCTTCATCGGTAAACAGAAGATGGAATATAAATCCAGTTGACATAGGGAGCAGTCTCCCCTTAAGGTCCGCCTGTCAGATGCCTACTAAGGCCTCACCCAAGCAACCCTTAAGGGGAGATCGCCCACCATGCCCAAGGCCAACCTTCAAGACACCGTGGCGGAAGCCGAAGATGCGGAAGTCGTTCAAGACGACACCGATCAGGCTCGCCTCCAAGACGACTTCAACTCGATCACCGTCCAACTCGATCACCTCCTGGACTACCAAGGCAAGTCCGTCGTCGCCGTCGTGTTCTCCAGCGAAAGCGCCGTGGAGTCCCTGGCCGCCCAGCTCGACTACTTCGGTCAAGCCGGCCGGATCCAGGACAAGAGCACCGTCGCCATGCTCAACACCGGCCACAACCAAGCGGTCGGCTACGTGTTCACCCCCAACGAACAGCGCACCAACGTCATCTTCGATAAGGCCCTGTTCGACCGTGCCTTCGCGGCGCCCGACCTGGGGAACCTGTCGTGGCTGAACACCTTCGCGTCCATGGTCGCCCTCGCGGTGGACATCAAGCGCGCCGCCCGTGCGGAAGGCCGAGACGACTCCCTCCTGGTGTACGTCCCCGACCTCGCGTAGGCTGGCCTCTGCGGCGTTCACGCTGCCTTGGCCCATAGTGGACGGTCCTCTCATAGCCCCCCGTGGAGAGCCGTTGCGCTAAGTCCCTCTCTCCCCAGAGGGCGCGCGGAACACAACGTGTCGGAGAGGTGCGCGCCAAGGTGCCTCTTCGATCGCCCCTTTAAGCTGGAGGCTTTATGTCTGACCCCGAAGTCCCCAGCCTCGAAGATGAGATACGCCAGGACGAGGGCGTAAGGCACAAGCCATATATGGACAGCCTCGGACGGTGGGCCATCGGGGTAGGGTTCGACTTGGCCGCCCACGGCTACACCCACCAGCAGATCATGGCCCTGACCAGCACGGGCTGGTCGGACGAGACGACCAACGTCATGTTGGCTTCCTCCATCCACACCGTGCTGGCTTTCATCACTGCGCACCTCCCCTGGGCCGCATCCCTGCGCAGCGTCCGGAACAGGGTCCTCGTCAACATGGCCTTCAACGTAGGCTGCGGGGGTCTCCTTCGGTTCGACACCTTCCTGGGCCTCGTTCAGCGGGGCCAGTACGAGCAGGCCGCCGAGGACCTCCTCACCACCCTGGCTGCCAAGGAACTCCCCCAGCGTTACGGGCGGCTGGCCGCGAGGATGGCCACGGGCGACTACTTCAGCACATGGAAGCCCCCGGCATGATCCACCATGCTCCCCGCTTCGAAACCATCATGGCCGCGATCGCCGCCGGTTGGCTCTTGCTCTCCGTCCTCGGCTGTGGCTTTGTACTGTGGCTGGGCGTCCAGGCCGGCTCCAATCTCAGAAGGAAGAAGTAACCATGGAACGCTGCACGAGCTGCAACCGAGCCGGCCCAGACATCCAGAGCTGCGGCTCCCACGAGACCTGTCCGCATACCACCCGCCCGATCAATCCGGACAAGGAGGTCGCCATCCATTGCGAGCTGTGCGACGCCACCAGGGTCCTCAAGATAGGCGACCTCGTCCACCACAAGCTCAGCGACATGGAGATCGCCTGCCAGCGTGACTCCGATGGCTGCCAAGCTGTGGTGCTGTCCCTGGCAGACGCGCCGAAGCCGACCAAGAAGCCCGCGCTCCCGAAGGCCTAGCCATGGCCAAGGGGGAGCACGAGCCCAGCGACCTCGTCCAGAAGGGGCTGCCCTGCGAAAGCTGTGGATCCCACGACGCGGTTGCGAGCTACACGGACGGCCACAGGTTCTGCTACTCCTGTCAGACGTTCTTCCCGGCGGACGGCCAGGAGCTGGGGCAACCGAGCACCACCCGGAAGCCTGCCTCCGAGGAAGTCGTCCAGGCCCTCGCCTCCGCCACGCCCCGCTTGATCAAGAGTCGGGGGATCTCCCAGGAGACGTGCGAGCGGAACGACTATCTCGTCAGGCAGAACAGCCGGGGTGTCTACGAGCAGCTCGCCGTCTACAAGGACGACCGGGGGACGCCCCTGTGGATCAAGGTCAGGACTGTTGATGAGGATGGCAAGAAGGACTTCTACACCATCCCCAGCCACGACACGACGGACGACCTCTACGGCTTCCACAGGTTCAGCCCAGGTGGCAAGAAGCTGACGATCGTAGAGGGCGAGCTGGACAGGCTTACTGTGGACCAGTGTTACAGTGGCAAGTGGCCCGTGGTGTCCGTCCCCAAAGGCGCAGCCCACGCGGCCAAGGCCATCGCGAAGAACCTTGAGAAGATCAACACCTTCGAGCAGGTCATCTTCGGCTTCGATATGGACGAGCCCGGCCAGGACGCCGCCATCGCCTGCGCCAAGTTGCTCCCTCCCGGCAAGGCCTTCATCGTCCACTGGACCGGAGGCAAGGACGCCAACGAGATGCTCCTCAAGGGGCTCTCCGAGCAGATCACCAAGGACATCTGGCAGGCCCGCCCCTACCGGCCGGACGGGATCATTGACGCCAGGGACCTCACCGAGATTTGCCTGGAGCCCGTGGTGTGGGGGATCCCCTGGCCCTGGAGGCAGCTCACGGAGTTCACCTACGGCCGCCGGAATGCGGAGCTGTATGTCATCGGGGCAGGCTTCGGGATCGGCAAGAGTGACTTCCTCGCGGAGATCATCGCCAGCACCATCAGCGGCAAGACCAAGGAGGGTACGGAGTATGAGCCCGAGGGCTGCGCGGTGTTCGCCTACGAGGCCGGCGCCGCGACGACCAAGAAGCAGATCGCTGGCAAGCTGGGCGGCCGTAGGTTCCATATCCCCCAGGACGACTCCCCCATGTCGTGGACCAGGGAGGAACTGGTGGCCACCATGCAGGACATGGACCAGCGCATGTGGGGCAACGGCGGCAAGCTCTACATCAACGACTCCAAGGGCTGCGCCGACTGGGACACCGTGAAGGACCGCGCCCGCTACCTCGCCCACGCGGAAGGCATTAAGCACTTCTTCGTGGACCCCATCAGTGCGATGGTGGAAGAGGACAACGGGGACGCCGATGAGCGCAAGTTCCTGGACCACATGGTCAGGGAGGCCGCCAAGCTGGCCCTGGAGCTGGACGCCAAGGTCTACCTCAGCAGCCACCTCACCCGGCCCAAGGACGGACCCAGCCACGAGGAGGGCGGACAGGTCAGGGGTAACCAGTTCCGTGGATCCAACGCCATCGGCATGTTCACCGACTTCGTCCTAGGCGAGGAGCGGAACACACAGGCCGACTCCGATGCGGAGAGGTGTGTCGCCACAGTCAGGATCGTCAAGGACAGGTACACCGGGAACTCCACGGGGAAGACCATGTCCCTCGTGTATGATGTCCTCACGGGCAGCCTGGACCCAGCCAAGCCGGTGTTCCTCGGAGAGGACGAGTGACCGAACCCTTAGTCATCCTCTATGACACCGAGACGAACGGCCTCCTGGTGCCGCAGGAAGGCAAGACCGTAGCCACTAAGATGCACTCCATGGGGCTCTATGACGTGGGGGCCGACCAGTACTACTCGTGCTGCAACTACCCGTGGTTCGTCCAAGGTGTCTACGATGACGTGCTCCCCAGTGGCAACGTCCTGAAGAACGTCCAGCACCGCACCATGGAGTTCGGCCTCAAGCTCCTGGAGAAGGCTGACATCCGGGTAGCTCACAACGCCGTGGGCTTCGATGAGCGGATCATCAAGAAGTTCAACAAGTGGTGGAAGCCCAAGGGCCGCGCCTTTGACACGGTGATCATCAGCCGCATCCTCTACCCTCAGATATGGAAGCAGGGGCCGAACACCCACAAGGTCCCCGGCGCGCTCGTCACCCGACACAGCCTGGAAGCCTGGGGCTACCGCCTAGGGGAACGGAAGAACAAAGCCTTCGACCCCGGTGACTGGCAGACATGGAGCCTCGAAGGCCAGCTCTACATGATGCAGGACATTGTCAGCCTGAAGATGCTTTGGCGGTGGCTCATGTACCAGAAGCCCGAGCCGAGGGCCATCGAGGACGAGCAGGCGTTCGCAGCCATCATGTCCCGCCAGGAAGTCTGGGGCTTCACGTTCGACTACGAGAAGGCCCTCAGTCTCCAGGCCCTCGTGGTGGACCGGGTGAACTCCCTCGAAGCCGAACTCATCGAGACTTACGGCGAGTGGTGGGCGCCGAAGGAACCCGAGGTGGTGAAGTCCACGCGGCAAGTCAAGATGCCAGAGTTCCCGGACGTGACCATGAAGCGGTTCTCCGAGAAGACCGGCAAGGAACTCAGGCCCTACGTGGGACCGCCCCTGTGCTCCTACGAGAAGGGCGCCCGCTTCACACCGATCACCAGGGTCCAGTTCAAGCCCAGCTCCAGGGACCACGTTCGCCTGATGCTGTTCCAGCGCCACGGATGGAAGCCCACCAAGAAGACCAAGAAGGGGACCTACGTCATTGACGATGAGGTCCTGCGCCAACTGCCGTTCCCGGAGGCGGCCAAGCTGGCTGACTTCTACGCCGCCAACAAGATCAGGGGCTACGTGTCCAGCGGCAACGGGGCGTGGCTGGGGCTTGCCCAAGAGGAGGGCCAGGAATGGCGGATGCACGGCAGGGTCAACACCATCGGGACCTATACCTACCGTCCCAGCTTCTTCAACCCAAACATGGGCCAGATACCCACACGAGATCCCGAGTACGGTCCCAGGTGCAGACAGCTATTCAGGTGCAGATCGGGGTTCAAGCTGGTGGGCCACGACGGCTCGGGGATGCAGCTCCGGATCCTGGCCCACTACCTCGCCAAAGGGGGACGCTGGCCTAACGGGGAGCGCTGGGGAGATGGTGGCAGGTACGCCCAGGTGTTCATCGATGGCCAGGACCCCCACGAGTTCCTCCGGGACGCGATCGGTACAGACATCATGGGCGAAGGCAAGGAGGGCCGCGACCACGGCAAGACGTGCAACTACGCGATGCCCTTCGGGGCGGGATGGCCCAAGCTGGGGTCTATCATCGATCCCCTCGCATCCCCCAAGCGCAAGATCGAATTAGGCAACCTCGTACAGGAGCGCCTCGCGCCAGTGTTCGGTGAGGCATTCGATGACCTGAAGCAGGCACTCCGGGACAAAGTCGAGCGTGACCATTTCATCACAGGTCTCGACGGACGGAAGCTCTGGGTGCCGAGTCCTCATGTCGCACTCTCTACACTCTTGCAAGCTGGCGAGGTTGTGGTAATGAAGAAGTCCCTTATCCTTTTGGATGAGGCTCTCAAAGAGAAAGGAGCTAGGCCGGGCGTTACTCCCTGGGGCGAAATCCAAGTGGAGGACGCGGACTACGAGTTCTGTGCGAACGTGTATGATGAGGCCCAGGCCGACGTGCGCGAGGAACTCCTTCCAACCTATCAGCAGTTAGCAGCATGGTCCGTCCCAGAGGCAGGCCGCTTGCTCGGGCTCAAATGCCCCCTCAAGGCTGATGTCAAGGTTGGAGACGACTGGGCCGCCACACACTAAAGGCGAGCCTTACCATACCTGCGCCGCATCCCATTTAAGGCGCGTGGCTAACCGGCTCCCGAAAGGGGAGCATCAGTGAACATCGAAGATGTCCGACCTCCGGACGCACAGGCTCGGGAGTACAATCTCCTGTGTCTGCTTCAGCGTGTTTGGACTTCCGGTTATACCACCAAGTCCGACTTCGCTAGGGACTGGGCTGACGAGATCGCAGAGGCTGCTTCACGCGGCCACCTGACGACACTCGTTGCGTTCCAACCCAACACCCGAACCTGCATCTATGGCCGCCTCTGGAAGGTCACTCCTTCCGGGCTCGCCTTCCTGTCGCTTCGGGGCCACGTCATCGCGGATAAGGAGGTCAAAGCTTATGTCGAGGAATACACGAAGGAAGACGCCCAAAAGCCGTAGGATCGCTCTGATCGACGCCGATACGGTCCTCTTCGCCGTGGCGTGTAACTCCGAGGTGCTCTGCAAGGGCGCCAACGAGGACGGCTCCGACATCTACCTACAACGGGAAACGATTGAGAACGCCCTTGAGAAGGTCCTCAACCGCTTCCAGGAATTGGTGGATCAGACGAAGTCGGACGGGGCGTTCATATGTCTCTCCGACGCCCATGGTAACTTCCGCTACAACCTTCTAACCACCTACAAGGCCAATCGTTCCACACAGCATCGGCCGGCAATGATCAAGGAACTTCGTGAGAAGGTCTCCGATCGCCGGCTGTGCCCCTGGCCCGTGGTGCAGGTGAAGGACCTGGAAGCGGACGATGTCTGTGGCATCTCCAGCGGCGCCCTCAAGGCTCTCGGCTCGGAGGCTGTCATCTGCTCCCCCGACAAGGATCTCCGAACCATCCCTGGCCTCCTGTGGAACAACCGCACGGGCACCATGGAGGAGATCACCCAGGAGGAAGCCGACAGGCACCACCTCTACCAGACCCTCATAGGCGACACCGTGGACAACTACACGGGCTGCCCCGGTGTCGGGCCGGTAAGGGCGAAGGCCATCTTGGCGGAGTCGGCGGGGCTGTCCCCGAAGGTCCGCTGGGAGGGAGTTCTCCGAGCGTTCGTTGACAGAGGCTACGACCAGGAATACTGCTTGACACAGGCTCGCGTCGCCCGCATCCTCCGAGCTGAGGATTGGGACGCCGAGACCAAGGAGATCAAGCTGTGGGAGCCTCCGACTCGGTAGAACCAAAGACCAACATTGAGGGAGGGCCGAAAGGCTCTCCTTCTTTGTTCCTCGACCTGGAGCGCCTCAATGGCCCTCCGCATTACATGGGGCTGGATATGACGAGATGGGAAGAGGCCGAGGCGGACTGGCTGGCGCTGTTCGAGTTACTCTACGGGGAGGCGACCAAGATACGTACCGTCTCGTCCGTGGACAGAGCCATTGACCTGTCTGGTCGGGAAGGTGTCACAGGAGCCCGCGCAACCCAAGTCATCCTGGACGAAATGAATAAGCCCATGCTCCGGGAAGCTGAGGCAGCCTATATGGCTTCCAAGGACAAGGACCCCATGGTCGGCTCCCCCCACCACTACGCCCGCTTCAAGATCGAGCCCCTGGTGTTCATCGTGGAGAACCACGGCCCCAACGCCATCATCGATCATGTCATTCCCTACCTCATGAGGTATGACGAGAAGAACGGCATCCAAGACATCAAGAAGGCCATTGACCTCCTGGAGAAACTCGTGCGGTATCTCGAAGGCCAGCCCGAGTGGTGGAAGGGGAACACCTGAGATATGGAACGCCATGATCACCTAGCCAGGATGCGGGCCGAACCGGAGCCCAAGGGAGAGCCCCCCGAGGGCGCCCCGATGTTCTCCCTGGAGCAGCTCGAATATCTGGAGAAGGCCTTCGCGCTCACTCTCTCCCGGAACATCCCCCTGACCCAGGATCACCTCGTGGAAGCAGCCTGCCGACATGCCGAGTGGGCTGGCTCCCAGAACGTCATCGCCCACATTCGCCAGCTCACAAAGGCCGCCTAGCCCATGTGCATCGCAGGCCCGAAAACACAACTGGCGGGAGCCATCCCGGCCACCCCCGCGCCGTCCATGCAGGCTGCCGACAACCTGTCCCTCGGGGGAGCTGAGGGGATACCCAGGGGCGCCTCCGCGATCGGCCGCTTGTCCCTCCGCACAGGGGCCGCCGGGACGGGGAGCGTGGCCCAGTCGTCCGCAGCCACCCAGTCCAGCACCGCCAGGACATCCAGCGCGGCTGCGGCCCCGGTGGCTCCAGCCTCAGCGGCCCCTCCCGCTGCCCCGCCCTCGTTGGCGCTCTCCGTCCCCGCCGGCACCCCATCCGGCCTGATCAGTCCCTTGAATACCCCGCAAGCGTATAGCCGCTATTCCGGCCTCGCCTTCAGTCCCAACAGCGGCCTCAGGATTGCGACAGCATGAGCTACGTGGACACGAGCTACTCGTCCAGCAGCGCCGCTCCAGGTCCGCTCAAGAACCCAGGTGCGCTCAAGGTGGGCCGCGCCGCCGCGAGGTTCGGTGCTCTACGCTCGGCCAGGGAGCCGTTCCTCATCAGGGCTCGCCGCATAGCCCGCCTCACTCTCCCCTTGATCTTCAGGGAATACGGAGAGAACTCCACCACCTCGGAGACGCTACCGTGGCAGACCGGCGGGGGCCACTGTGTCAACGTCCTCGCGGCGAAGCTCATCCTGGCCCTCTATCCGCCCGGCATCCCCTTCATCGAGCTGACCCCCGAGCAGCACGTCCTGGACGCCCTGGACACCGGCGGCCCTGGGATGGGGCATAACGGCGGTCCTTCTTTGTCCGGCCAGGATGACGCGGACTTCAAGGCCAAGCTCAAGGACGCGATCGACAAGGGCCTCTCCAAGGTTGAGCTTGAGTTCATCAACATGGTGGAGGAGGATGGCGACCGGGCCGTCCTGTTCGACGCCATCAGGCACCTCATCATCGGGGGCAACCACTGTATCAAGATCGACCCGCACGATGGCTGCCTACACTCCATTCCCCTGGAGCGGTACGTGGTGCAGCGTGACGGAGGGGGCCGGCTCCTGGAGTTCGTGATCGCCGTGTCCATGGCCTGGGAGAGCCTCCCCAGTGACATCCGGAGCATGTGCCTCGCCCAGGGCTACCAGGAGAACGCGGACGCTGTGGTCCAGCAGCCCGTGACCGTCTACACCCACGGCTGCCGCTGTGGCCCAGCCGATGACACCGCCCAGTTCGACCTGTACCAGGAGTGCTGGGGGATGGAGGTTCCGGGGTCCAGGACCGTCTTGAACGATGACGCCCTCCCGTACCTGTTCCTCCGGATGATCGCCCTTGAGGCCGAGTCCTACGGCCGGTCCTACTGTGAGGACTACGAGGCGGACCTCCAGACCCTCGACGGCTACATGCAGATCCTGACCGAAGGGGCGGCTACGGCGGCGCAGGCCAAGTGGCTCGTCAAGCCCGGTGGCGTCACCAACAAGGAAATGTTCATGCGGCTCGCCAACGGGGGCGTCATGACGGGCGACCCCGAGGACGTGTCCATGGTCAGGTCCGAGAAGGAAGCAGACTTCAATGTCGCCATGCAGATCATGGACAAGGTGGAGAAGCGCCTCCAGACGGCCTTCCTGGTGAACTCCGCGATCCAACGGAGCGGCGAACGGGTGACGGCCACGGAGATCCAATGGATGGCGAAGGAGCTGGAGACCACCCTCGGGGGCGTGTACTCCAACCAAGTCGTCACCTTCCAGGCGCCCTACGCCAAGAAGAAGCTCGCGGTGGGCCAGCGCCTGGGCAGGGTCACCAAGCTCCCGAAGGGCACCACCAAGATCACCATCCTCACTGGGGACGCCGCGCTCGGCCGGCTCCAGAAGGCGCAGAGCCTGGAGGAATACCTGACGGCGGCCACGGAGGTCCTCGGAGCCACCCCCAGCATCATCTCGCCCTACATCAACATCTCCACCTTCTTGACCAGGGCTGGGGCCAACAGGCAGATCGATACGGACGGCCTGATCAAGTCCGAGGACGAGGTTCAACAAGCTGCCCAGGCGGAGAAGGCCGATGCGCTCACCGCCCAGGTCGCCCCCGAGGCTGTCAAGCAGGCTGGCCAGATGCAGCAGAACGTCCAGACGGGACAGGGAGCGCCCTTAGGGGCCGCGCCTCCAGGACCGCCCGCAGAGGCTCCAGCCCCTCCCCCGGCGCAATGACACAGTCCCCAGCCAAAGCCCGGCGTGTGGCCATCCTGGAGCGCCTGAAGGTACTCCGGGAGGACATCGAAGGTTTCCCCATCACCAGGGACGTTGCTTTGTCCTTGACCAAGTTAGATGAATGTGTTCACTGGCTCAAAGCAGCCAAGTTCAAGAAGGGCGATCACTAGATGGCGATCCAATCTGTAGGCGGAGCCGACGCGACTGACCTGGGCGGTGTGGCCCAGGCGACCCCAGGCTCAGCGGAAGTCCTGGCGGCTGGCTCGGAGACTGTCCAGCCGGTAGTCACTGGCGAACGTCCGGCGTGGCTCCCCGAGGGCTTCAACTCTCCGGAGGAACTGGCCAAGGCCTGGGACGAACGGAACAACACCACGCCGGCTGCCACCGAGGAAAAGGCCGCCGAGGGCGCCGAAGAGAAGCCCCCCGCCGACGACCTGGAGGTCAAGCCCCCCGAGGAGCTGCCCACCGACAAGCCTTTCACGGAGTGGACGCCCGAACAGCAGGAGACCAAGCGGACGGAGATCCGGGCGGCCCTGAAGGAGGAGGGCGGCTTCTATGCGGACCCCCGCTACGAGGCTGCGGCCCTGGAGTTTGAAACCACGGGGGATGTCTCCCCGGCCACCATCGAGGCCACAGCCGCCGCGTTCGGCGTCCCCGTGGACTTGGCCGCCAAGTTCATCCAGGACCAGAAGGACCTCCGTGCGGCTGCGGCCACCAAGGTCACCACGGATGCTGAGGCTGAGGGCCGCGCCAATGCGGACAGGACCGCTGAGATCGTCACCGTGGTAGGCACCATGGAAGAGTACACCGCCTTCCAGAAGTGGGGGGAGACGAACCTCAACGCCGCCGAGCAGGCCGCCTATGACAGCGCCCTCAAGCTCGCGGACCAGGGGGACCTCGCCCCGGCCAAGGCCCTCGCTGCCCTCTACAGCGCCCGCTACAAGGCTGAAGGCAATGGGACGCCGGCCAGGGATGTCGTCAGGGAAGGAGGTCCCTCAGGGGGCGGCCCCAGCGTCGTCTCCGGGTTCGCCTCCAGTGCGGAGATGGTGGCTGCCATGTCGGACAGGCGCTACGAACAGGACGAGGCGTACCGCAACTCCGTGGTTGCCCGCGTCGCTGTCTCGAAGTTCAGCTAAGGGGACAGCACACCATGACGCCTCCGACTATTGCCAATCCAAACGTCCAGGCCGCCGTCCAGTCCAAGACTGTCTGGGCCTCCGTGGCTACCATCGTGCTCGGCCTTGTGAGCTTCGCCGCCGCGCATGGTCTCCTGCCCGCCCCTGTGGCCGACCAACTGAAGTCCCTCGTGGGACCAGCCGTGACGGTCGCCGCCGGGGTCCTGGCCCTCTACGGACGCTGGCGTGTGGACATCCCCACCCTGTCCGGCTGGTTCAAGGTCCAGGTGCAGACGCCAGCCGCCAGGGCCGCTCTCTTGCTGGACCTCTTGGCGAAGGGCTCCGTTCTCGTGGCCCAGCAGGTCCTTCCTCCGGGAGGCCAAGACACAACCGCCATAGACGCCGCCCTCGGCAAGACAGTCGTCAGACCCAGCACAGAAGGACCCATCTCATGAAGCGTACCCTTATCGCCCTGGCCCTCGTGGCTACCCTAGGAGGCTGCGCTGCGACCTCCGGGGGACTGGCCACCACGGGGACCTTCGCCCAGAAGGCCGAGGCCAAGGAAACCCAGGCGGAGGACATCTACCTCGCCGTCCATGATCAGGTCCAGGCCCTCGTGCCCAGCACCTTGACCCAGGCCCAGGCGACCGCCATCGAGGTCCCCGTGTGGGACGCCCTCCAGGTCATCCGGACGGCCTACAACGCGGGCCTCGCTGTGGACCTCACAGTCATCCAGGCGAAGCAGGCTGCCGCTGTGGCTGCCCTGCCGACCGCTTCAACCACGGGAGGCACCTGACATGGGCGCCGCTGTCGTCACCACGGCCATCCTCACGGGCGAACAGGCCATCGTCACGCTCGTCAACCTCATTGGGCAAATCGTTAGCGCCCAAGCTGCGAGGGACCAAGCCACGCTTGACATCCTTCATAAGCAGGCCATCGCTGCGGCCAATGCGGCGCAACCCGTGGGCGGCGCTCCTGCCGTTCCTGTCCTAGGCCAGTAGGCCTCCACCACCTTCAACCCGCGTATAAGGAGGCCACATGGCCGACGCAATTCCCTCCAGGCTTGGTCAGGTCAACAGTGCTGGTGACGCCCTCGCTCTGTACCTGAAAGTCTTCTCCGGGGAGGTCCTCACGACCTACACCCGCACCGCTCTCTTCCGGGACAAGCACAACACCCGGACGATCCCCAGCGGCAAGTCCGCGCAGTTCCCCGTCACCGGCATCATCGCCGCCTACATGCACAACCCCGGCGATGAGATCCTGGGCGGCAAGATCAATGCGAACGAGCGTGTGATCAGCATCGAGGGCCTGCTCCTCAGCACCGCCTTCGTGGCGAACATCGATGAAGCGATGAACCACTACGACTATCGCTCCATCTACAGCCGCCAGATCGGTGAAGCCCTCGCCCGTCGCTACGACCAAGACGTGGCCAGGGTCATGGCGAACGCCGCCCGTGTCACCACCCCCAACGTGCTCGGCGTCTTCGCCTCTGACACCTTGACATCGACCCAGATCAACGCGCTCTACTCCACGGACGGCCCGACCCTGTTCAACGGCGTGTTCGATGCTGGGATCACCCTCGACGGCAGAGACATTCCGGCCGATGGTCGCAGCGTCTTCGTCCGTCCTCTCCAGTACGCGCTCCTGGTGAAGTCGGAGAAGCCCTTCGATTACATCTTGAACGACGGCCGCACTGGCCTGGGCGGCTACGCCGAAGGCAAGATCACGATGATCAACGGTATGCCGGTGTTCAAGACGAACAACTACCTCGCGGCCGATCTCCGCACGGACGCCACCCAGCCGACCAGCCGCCAGAAGGACTACTCCACGTCCATGGCCCTGATCACCCACCGGGACGCGGCCGGCACGGTCGCCCTCCAAGACGTGACCATGGAGGCGGAATACGACATGCGGCGCCAAGGCTGGCTGCACGTCGGCAAGTATCTCTGCGGCCACGATGTCCTCCGCCCGGAGGCGGCCTTCGAGCTGCAATCTGGAGCGCCCTCGACCTGACCCTCCTAGACAGGCCGTAACGCCCTGATAGGTCCCCAGGGAGTACTCTCCCCCCCGATGCTCCCTGGGGATTTCCTACCCACCCACACAGCTAGAGGCTTCCTCGAATGACTGCCGAGTACATCAAGCCGTCCTTCCAGCAAACCTCCATCCTGGACGCCACCAACGCGGCCCTCCGGTCGATAGGCTCCGCCCCAGTCGCCACTGTGGACCCATCTCCGGACAGCGACGTAGACATGTTCCTGGACTGTCTCGATGAGGCGGACAGACAGGTCCAGTCCCGAGGCTGGCACTGGAACCGGGAGTACAAGTGGCAGCTCCCCCTCAGCACCGCCGGCACGATCATCCTCCCCGACCAAACCCTGATGGTGACCCAGGCCTACTGGGCCTCACCCTCCGTGGCTGACGTGCTCGACGTGGCCCAGCGCGGCCAGATGCTCTACAACCACACTACCAACAGCTACGTGTTCACAGCGGCGCTCCTCGCGGACATGATCATTCGGCTTTCATGGGATCTCGTCCCCCAGGTCGCCCGGAGTTACATCGTGCTACTGGCCATCAGATCCTTCCACGCCAGCCTCCAGGGCCGCGAGATTGTCCTAGAGGTTACGGAGAAGGATCTCGACCGGGCTTTGGTCACCTTGGAGCAGAACGAGGACCAGAACGTGTGGTTCAACGCGGTCAACGGGAACGTGTCCGTCGTGACGAACCTCTACGGCATCGGCGGGATGCGTAGGAACAGGGGCGGCTACTAGTGGCTGAAGTCTCAAGCTACGTCGCCGGGCCGTACCAGGGCGTCAGTCAGGCCCCCCAGCAGGTCAGGCTCGAAGGCTCATGCTCTGTCATGGAGGATTGCATTGCGGTCATCCCCAATGGCATCCAGAAGCGCCCGCCCCTGGAGTATGCCACCAAGCTCCTCAGCTCCGGGGCCAACTCCAACGCTGTCTTCGAGGATGTCCCCAGAGGTGCGGCCTCGACTGACCTGACCCTCTTGATCAACTATGAGGCTTCCCACAACGTCGTTCGCCTGTTCAACACCAGTTCTTGGACACCCGTAGCCATCACCGTGGACGGGGCTGTGCAGGCCTACCTCGACGCCGCAACTTCGGCGCCCAACAGGGACATGCGGACGGTTTCCGTGGAGGACACAACCTTCATCACCAACCGCAAGACGACGGTCGCCAACACGTCATCTACGGCCGCCACCCGGCCCTTCGAGGCTATCATCTGGGTTAAGACCGGCGAGTACTCCAGGCACTACAACGTGACCGTGGTGCAACTCCCCGCCTCGACTTTCTACAAGTCCAGCTCCTACCAGCCGGCCTCCGGGGCCGCCAGCGCGGATGCCACGGGGGTAGGGACGGACGTGATCGCCAAGGGCATCTATGATGGGACGATCGTCTCAGGCTCAGGGGCTGTCCACAACGGCGACCTCTTGACGGACCTGACCACGGGCGGCTTCACGGTCCAGCTCCTGGGATCGCTCGTCTACATCAGCCACCCCACCCTGGACTTCACGGTCACCGTGACGGATGACCAGGGCGGGACAGCCATGACGGTCCTCAAGGGGAGCGTCCAGAACTTCAGTGACCTCCCAGAGTATGCCTTGGACGGCTTCGTGGTCAGGGTCGCCCAGAGTTCGGCCGGGGCCAACAGTGACTTCTTCGTGCAGTTCCAAGGGGACGCATCTCTCAAGACGGGGGTGTGGAAGGAGTGTTTAGCTCCAGGAGCCGCCCTCGGCCTGGACGCTGCTACGATGCCCTGCCTCCTCCAGAATGTGAGTGGTACGTGGCACTTGAAGGCCGGACCTTGGCTCCAGCGTGAAGTGGGGGACAGCACTCTCGTTCCGGATCCGCAGTTCATTGGGGACCAAGTCACGGACCTGACGTGGTGGCGCGGTCGTTTGGGCATCATATCCAACGCCGGCCCCGCACTCTCAGCCTCGGATAGCCCGTACAAGTATTATACCACCACCTTGACCGCCGCGTTGGACTCTGATGCGATCTTCCTCCAGAACCCAGCCAAGCGGAACGCCTACTTCAAGGCAGGCCTGACGTTCGATCTCAGGTTCATGGTGTTCGCGGACAAGGTCCAGGCGATCGTCTCCAGTGCGGGCACGGTGGCCGCTTCCCAGACCAGGATCGATGAGCTGTCGGACGCGGACTACACGGACGCGGTCCCTGTGCAAGCCAGCAACCACAAGCTCTACTTCTGCGCCCCCAGGACAAGCTACATGACCGTCTTCGAGATGGCCATTGACCGGCTGTCCGGGTTGGCGCTCGCCGAAGAACTGAGTACGGCAGTCCCCACGTACCTCCCCGCCACCCTCGACAGGGCCGCCACCCTCAAGACGGACTACATGACCGTCTACTGTACGAGCGGCGCCTCCCAGGCCTACGTCCACAGTTACCGCCATGCCCAGCAGCAGGCCGTGCAGAACGCGTTCTACAAGTGGAACTTCCCTTGGAACGTCTGTGGCCACTACATCAAGAACGCCATCGCCTACTGGCTCATGGAGGACTCCGCAGGGGCTTTCTACGTGTTCACCCAGGACCTCAGTCCCAATCGGCTTGATCCCGGATCGTCGGCCGTACTGACTTGCCTTGACGGCAGGATCACCGAGGCTGCCCTGGCTACGCCCAGCTACAGCGGGGGTAACACCACCTTTGTCCTCCCCTACGCCAGTGACAGCGTGATCGCCTCGGTACGGCATCCCGCCACGACTACCTATCCCGAGGGCTACCTGCCTACGATAGTCTCCGTGGTCAGCTCCTTTGACATGTCCTCGGGGGGTCTCACCCATATCACCTTGCAGGGCGACTGGCGGAGCGTCCCTCTGTTCTTTGGTATACCTTATTCCAGCTACTTCATTCCGAACAAGTGGTACGTGGTCAGTGCGGACGGGAAGCCCCAGCACACAGGGGAGCTGACCCTCAGGCGCCTCAAGGTGGACGTGGCCGCGTTCAGCTACCTCCGTGCCGAAGTGACCATCAAGGGACGCCCCACTCGCTCCTTCGTCTATGCCGGGACCTACGCGGGCGACACGGAGACGGGGATCGGTGAACCCAACGTGTCGGAAGCCCGCACCCTGACCTTCTCCATCAACGGCAAGGCGAAGGATACTACGGTCAAGTTCATCAATGACACCCACCTAGGCTTCAAGATGGCGGGGTACGAGTGGTGGGGGGAATGGACACCGAGGGCGAGGAGACTGTCATGAAGCCCCTCAGCCCCTGCCGTCTCAGCGGCCAGCACGTGCGCCTGCTCCAGGACCGCCTCAGAGCCTCCGACCTAGAGGAATGCCGCATCCTAGGTTACAGCCCCATGGGCGCCATGGCGGCCGGCTTGATGTTCGGGGATGCCTTCGCGGCCTTAGACACGGAGACAGCCCAGCCCGTGGGGGCGTTCGGCTGGAGTGTGGGCGGGATCATCTGGAGCCTGTGGACGCCGCTCACCAAGCTCCAGTCCCTCCAGGTCCTCAGGGAGTCGCCCAATTGGATAGCCGAACTGGTGCGGCTCTCCGGGGAGAAGCGCCTCAGTAACCACGTCCTCGCCACCAACAAGAGTACCCTTGAGTGGCTCAAGCTGACGAAATGCTTTGCTATCGACCCCTACCCTGTGGTTCTTAGGGGCGAAGAGTTCAACTACATCGAGACGATCCCAGCCATGGAGTTGAACTAGATGTGCGGTCCCCTTGCTATGGCTGCGGTCCCGGCCGCGATGGGCGTAGTCAGTGCTGTGGCGGGGTACTCCGGTAAGGCCACAGCCTACAACCAGAACGTCCAGGCGGCCAACCTCGGCTATGCCAACTCCGCCAACCAAGTTAACCAGCAGCGGACCCAGATCGACACCCAGCAGTCGGAGAACACCGCAACGGCCGTGATCGACAAGGCCAAGGCGGCAGGGGCTATCTCCGCGTCCGCCTCAGCGATGGGTACGGGGGGCACCACGGCGGCCGAGATGGAGAACGCCTCCGCGAACTCTGCCGGCCGGAACCTCGGCATCCAGGACATCAACAGTTCCAACCAGCGGCTCCAGACTTCGAGCGAGCTGTCCGACGCGGTCCTCAGGCGTCAGTCCCAGATCAACCAAGTCCAGGCGCCCTCGAAGCTGTCCCTCGCATTGGGCATCGGCGGAGCGCTGGCATCAGGAGCGAAGGACTACCACAGCCTAGGTGGACGGTTCTGAGATGGACAAGAAAGCCGCCGTCATCGCCATCTACGCCAAACGCTGGCCGGATAAGGTCAACAGTATCCTACGTAAGTTCGACGCCAAGATGGCCGTCATTGAGCTGGTCATCGAGGACGCCTACGATGCCTCAGACCTGGACCACGCGAAGGTCCTTGAGCAGAGGCTGGAGGAGCAGTGGGACCTTATCCTGGACTACATACGGGCCAAGCGGGAGAAGGACTTCGTCGTCCCTAAACCCATCGATCGTTCTTGGTAAGCTTGCGTGTTAGTACGGCCCTAATCTACCTTCTACCCCGGAGAGACAAACCACATGGGCACGCCCTCAGTAGATGTCATCGCGCGCCCCTCAGGACAGGGCCTCGAAGCTCCGCGCTCCAATCCCGCCCTCCAACTAGCTGACGCCCTCACTTCGGCCCAGCCCCAGGTCCAGAGCTTCACGGACGCCCTCGGGGAGCAGCTACGCACACAGGACACCCAGAAGGCCCAAGCCGCCGCGAATGCAAACTCAGGGCAGGCCTACAAGGAAGCCGTCAGGTCCGGAGCCATCAAGCCGACCCAGTCTCCCTGGTTCATGCAGGCCTACGAACAACAGGCCGCCCAGGTCAGGGCACACGCGGCTGTCACAGCGGTCACCCTCGACTCTGCCAACTGGCCAGAACGTAACTTCGATCCGGCCCACCCGACCGCCTTCACGGATAAACTCCAAGCGGAAGTCGGGAAGCTCCAACAAGGCTTCACTGGGCTTGACCAGAACAAAGGCTTCACCCAGGCGGCGGCCCCTCTCGTACAGGAAACCCTCCAGGCCAACGGAGCCTATAACACCCAGCGCATCCAACAAGACCAGATACAGAACGCCACGAGCCTGACGACCCAGGCCATTACGGATGCCTTGAAGGCTAACCCCAAGGCCACACCTGCGGACCTCTTCGGGGCGACTGAGGGTCAGCACAAGACGTGGTTATCCGTGGGGGGTACCGAGCAGACGTGGAGACAGCTTGTCTATCAGAGCTTCGTAGCCACGGCGGCCAACACCAAGGATGGCGCCCTCCTCGGACAAGATGGTCCCTTACATACGCCCTACAACGGCGTGACCCTGGCCAACATAGCTGGAGTGGACGGTAAGCCTCTGGGCCTTCAGTTGGATCAAGATAAGTTCCTGATTGCTAGAGGGGACGAGTTCGACACCAACCAGGATTACAAACACTACCAGGCGGGGATTGAAGCTGAGGGCGCCAAGGCTGACGCATTCTTCCGGCAGAAGTACGGTAACGACTACGGCTTCGGTAACATTCCAGCTAGCCAACTCCGGACGGATGGTGTTGCAGGCGGGTTCTCGGCCGATGGGATTTCCATGGCTATGGGGATGGCGAAGGGGCGACTCGACGCGGCGGCCGGATACGGAACGGCACAGGCTGAACTACACTCTCAGGACCCGGAGGTGCAGAAAAAGATATTAGGCTGGAACCAAACAGCCCTTACCCAGGGCTTGACCCCAGGGCTCGTAGGAGAACTCAATGAGGCCGTCGCACGCGGACAACTCTTGGCCAAGGATGTTCTAGGGTTCGAGGATCGGGCACACAGCCAGACCAATTTCCAGATTGGAGAGAACAACGCCAACCGCCGGGAAGCCGAAGGCCTCCTCAGGACGGACCAGGGCCTCGCTCTTCAAAAGGCGGCCCTCGTGGGCTATGCCGCTAAGCAGTCCGTGGCGAAGGCCACCCAGATCCTCCAGGCCAACGGGATCGACTACGGCAAGATGTCCTCCGCAGCGAAGAAGACCTTCGAGGAAGACATCACGAACGCCGCCGTGGCCAACCTCGACAAGGGACCGACCGCCGCAGGGGAAGCCGCAGATGCCGCCGCCTTCGGGTTGACCCAGGCCCTCCTCGCTCGACATAAACGTATCGCTAGACCTGTGGGCAATCCTAATGCAAAGTAGCCCGATGAAGCTGCTCTCGGCTGAAAGACGCCTCGGATGACCGCCCTCGATGACATGCTCGCCCAGGCCCAGGCCCAACAGGCTGCCCAGCAACGGGCCGCCCTGACGCCGCCGGCCCAGAGGCCCTTCGCACAGGCTGCTCCCTCTGAGGCTGCAACCCCCACGCCTGCCCCAGCTCCGTCCCTCCTGGACAAGATCGGAGGCTTCATCAAAGGGGTCACCGACACCACCCGGAACCCAGAGACCGACAAGGCCGTCCTCGCCGGCATGGTCCGCGCCCCAGGGCAGCTCCTCGGAGGCATGGGTGACCTTGGCCAGGACATGGGCAAGTTCATCAACGATAACATCGCGGCGCCCTTCGTGAGAGCCACGGGGACCGCAGGCTACAAAGGCCCCCGCGCAGCCGCCTCCCCCAACGTCCCCACCACAGGAGGCGCGTCCCTCGCGGACACCCTCAGCGATCGACAGGGTCTCGGCCAAGTCGGCAACAAGGGGATCAACCAATTCACGGCCCAGGCCACAGCGGTCGCCGCCACCCTCCCATTCGGAGGAGAAGGGGCAACCCCCGAGGGCGTCACCGGACTCTCCAAGGTGATGGCAGGCGCTGGGCATATCCTCACCAACTCCGCCAAGTTCGGGGTAGCCACGGCGGCCGTCTCCGATCCCAGGTCCCAGCGGGTGTCCGACCTGCTCCAGTCCGTGGGCGTGCACAACGCCGTGATCGACTACCTCGCCTCCAACCCTACCGACACCGACTCAGAGAACCGCCTGAAGAACGGCATCGAGGGTGCCCTCGGGAATGCTGCCGTGGAGCCTCTCCTAGGGGCCGTGGGCGGCATCGCCAAGATGATCAAGTCCTCCATGGCCGGCGACGCGAAGGGCCTCCAGGCCGCCGCAGCGGGTGTCCCTCATGGCGTCCCCTTGACCACCGTCTCCGAGGCCACTCCCCAGGAAGCCCTCCAGGAGAACCTCGACAGAGCATTCGCCTCGGGGAGGACCCAAGAGGCGCGCTACCAGCAACAGGAGCAAGCCCTTGCCGAACAACCCCCCGAGGCTGGACTGGCTGGAGCCGCTCCTAGTGGGCCTGATAGCAGCCCTGTTCCTAAGCCTTCTGATGCTGGGACTGTGGCTGATCACCCCACAACCCAACAGTTCCTTGACCAGGGCACCCGCCACACAGATGCAGCCCCGGCCCCTGAGGGATCCGGCGATGTTCCTCCTACTCCTTCCACCCTCAAGGACGCCAACAGCGCCCTAGAGAAAGCCGGGGCGGCCGAACGCGTCACTCCCGACCACGTGGTCTCCCCAGACGGCCGATACGTGGTGCATCCGGAGACGAAGCAGGCCGCCGATGAAGCCGGTGTGGGCCGCGCCTTCGCAGCCTCCAACGAGACGCCCAAGGACCAAGTCATCTTCAAGGAAGAGGATGGGCAAGGTGGGAAGCGTGTCGTGGGGATGATGGGGAAGGACGACCTCGAAGGCTTCGTGAAGGACGCCCAATACTATGTCGATCACCCCGGACAGATCAACATCGTTCACGGAGAAGAGGACCAGGGACATTACGTACCTTCGGGACTGGACTCGGGACTCACCGCGTCACGGGTGGGACAATGGAGTGTGGGTAAACTGGGGGCCGTGTATGACGTGGGTGCGTACATGCGAGCCCTTGCCGACCGCCTCCCCGGAATGGCTCGACCCACCACCAACCTAGAGATACAGACGGCCGCCAAGGCAGGTGCAGACGCCACGGGCCTGGAACCCTCCACGCTCATGAACCTAGGCAGTCAGGTCGCGGGTTCCTCACATGACCTCGCCGTGGGCATCCAAGTTGTCCGCACCCTTCAAGCCCGCATCCTCGAAGACATCGTGGGGCTGAAGTCCCTACCCTTCAACAGCTTGGAAGAGGGCGCTCCGGAACTGACGGGCGCCTACACCAAGGTCAACAACGCCATGAAGTTCGCTTCATTGGTGGAGGAGTCCAAGTCGGGCGCTGGCCTAGCGTTGCACGTGAACAGCCTCCCGGACGCGGACAGCTACTTAGCCAACGTAGGGAAGGGAGCCGCCAAGGACGCCCCACCACGCGAGCCGGCCCAGATCGTCCTCCCCAAGAACAAGGCCGAACTCCAACAATGGCTCGACCAACTGGAAGCCGCCAGGGTCATGGGTAATGCGGACGCCATCCAGAAGTTCTTGAGCGGGAAGACGTTCACTCCAGGGAAGTGGAACTACCTCGGCAACAGCTTCGCCAACTTCTTCACGGGCGCCATCGTGTCCGCCCCAAGGACGCTCGTCAGGGACCTCTGGGGACCAGCCATCATCTCAGGCTTCAACACGGTAGGCCGCATGGCGGGGGACGGTATGCTGGCCCTCAACCCCCTCCTCACGGACGCCCAACGGGCCGAAGCCTGGACAGCCTCGTGGGGCGCCGCCAGGGCTCACGCCACAGCTCTCTCTGACGCATTGGACGCCCTCAAGTCCGCAGCCAAGACGACAGGCGCAGGCTTCACCAAGGGCATCTCCAGCGCCGATCCATACTGGGATCCGTTCCACCCAATAAGCAGCCTAGGCGGTTCCAACCTAGGCAACACCCACAGCAGGCTCACAGGCTCCAACCCCATTGACATCAACTCGGCCGGCATCCCCAGGAGCCTCATTGACGCCGCCATGGGCAGAGACGGAGCAGGTGTCACCGGGGCCGTCCCCTATTGGATCGGCAATGCGCTCAACAAATTACCCCAGGCCGTCATGGCGCTCCACGGGGGCTTCAACGAGTTCGCCCAGCGGCTGGCGTACCTCGGGGAGATCAGGGCCAGCGCCTACAACGAAGCCTCCAAGCTCGGCCTCCAGGGCGCGGACTTCAAGCAGTACCTGGAGCAGCGCCTCACGGACGCCCAGGATCCGCTCACAGGGGCGGCCACGGACGCAACCGCTGTGGACCAAGCCCAGCGCACCACCCTCGTCCGCTCCCCACAGCCGAGCGATGGCGCAGGCATCAACCTAGCCTTCTCCATCAGGCACCAGATAGTCTCCACCTTTCCGCCCTTCCGCTTCATCATGCCCATCTTCACCGTACCTGCTAACCAACTGGGGGAAAGCCTCCGGAAGGTCCCAGGCTTGGCGTTCGCCTTTGAGCAGTCCAGGCGGGAACTCTCCGGGGAACTAGGCATACCGGCCATGGGAGAGGCCTACGGCAGGCAGATGACCGGGGCCGCAGCACTGACAGCCGGCTACGTACTAGGCACCTCAGGGGTGCTCACAGGGGCTGGCCCTACCAACGCCGATGACCGGAAGGTGTGGCTACAAACCCATCAGCCCTATTCCATCAGAGTTGGCGGAACGTGGTACTCCTACGCGAAGTCCGACGTAGTCGGCCCAATGCTCTCCATCATGGCCGCCTTCTACGACAAGAGCCTCAAAACCACAGGCGATATGGGCAATCACGCCATCGCCGCCACGGCAGGCCTCGCGGAGTACTTCAAGGACCAAGCCGCCATGCAGGGCCTCGCTCAGGTGTTGAACTTCGGGGGCGATCCCCAGGAGGCCCAGGGCGACCTCACCAAGATCCTCGGCCAGGAGTCGTCAGGGTTCGTCCCCGGCTTCCTCGCCCAGATCAGGGACCAGCTCGATCCATACGCCAGGGTCCACCACACCATCGGGGACTTCATCATGGACAGGATACCCGGCCTCTCCACCACGCTCGACCCCGTAAGGAACGTCCTAGGCGAGCCCGTGATGAAGCCCAAGGCTGGCCTCGGCGGAACGCTCCCCATCTCATACAGCTCAGTGGCCACATGGGAGAAGGAGCCCGTCCTGGACGAACTGAGTCGGATGCTGACCACAACGGGCGAGGCCTTCGGTGTTCGGTCCCCCTCCCTAGGCTCCAATACCGGGGTAGACATGAGGGACGTGAAACTGGAGAATGGACAGAGCCTCTATGACGCCCTGATGCAACGCCGCATGTTCTCACAGAACGACAACGGGCAGACCTTGAAGCAGGCCCTCTACGATCTAGTGGTCAGCGATGACTACCATGACGCCCTGGAGATCAAGAGCACCCACCTGACGGACGAGGACGGCAACCCCATCAAGGGCTCCATGATCAGGCAGACCTTTGACGACTTCGAGAGGATCGCCAAGCAGGACGTAGCCCAGAGCAGCCCCATCGCGCGGCGCTACTTGGCCATGCCCAACGCTATCGCCAACCATCCGATCGCCGCCCAAGGTCACACCACACCGGAACTCGCCGGTAACCCTGGCCTGATGAAGGACCTGGGCATCAACATCAACGACTACGAAGACAGGGTCTCAGGACAATGAGCTACTTCAGCCGCATTGACTACGTCTCCACGGGCTCAGGCGCCCTGGCCCTGCCCTTCCCATATCTCTCTGAATTGGACATCTACGCCCTGGACAATGGGGTAGCCTATACGGGCTCCCTCACGTTCGACCCGGCGGGAGTGTACGTCACCCCCTCCCCATATCCAGCGGCGGGACACACCCTCACGCTCTACCGGCAAACCCAGAGGGCTGCCCCCGGCGCCATCTTCAGTGCGGGCCCTCTTAATGCGGCCGACCTTAACCGGATGGCTATGCAATGCCTCTTCGTTGACCAGGAGCTGACCGACGCCCTGGGGACATCCTCCAGCGGGGCCTACCAAGCAGGCGCCGGGCTTGTCCTCACGGGCAACACCTTCACACCGGATTTCGGTCAGACGGCCGGGAAGGTGGTGCAGGGGAATGACAGCAGGATCGCTGGCGCCCTACAGGCTTCCAACAACCTAACTGACGTTCCCAGTCCAAGCACCGCTCGGACCTCCATAGGCGCAGCAGCCAGTGGGGCTAACGGAGACATCACGTCCCTGACTGCACTTACAGCGGCGTCCCTCAACGGCAGTCCCATCCTCGGCGCGGCCCTCTTGGCTGTCTCCACGGACGGCACCTTCGCCTCCCCGGATGATGGACACCTCCCTACCACCCAAGCTGTCAAGACGTACTTCGGATCCGCTGTCAGCGGCCTCCACTACTTGGCGGCAGTCGGGGTGGCCTCCACGGCGAACCTGACCCTGTCCGGTGAACAGACGATCGATGGCGTCACCACCTCTGCTTCCCGGATCCTGGTGAAGGACCAGACGACGGCCACACAGAACGGTATCTACGTCACCGGCAGCGGTTCGTGGTCGCGAGCCTCTGATGCTTCCACGGGGGCGGTCCTGCTGTCCTGTGCCGTGTTCGTCGCAGCCGGCACCCTCAATGACAACAGCCAGTTCGCCAACAACAACTCCTCCGCCATTACGGTGGGATCTACTGCAATCACCTTCGCCCATATCGGCAACGCGACAACGTACACCGCTGGAACGGGCCTGACGCTCACCGGCCAAGCCTTCTCCGTGAACTACGGAACCACGGGGAGTTCAGCCGCAGCCGGTAATGACAGTCGGATCGTGGCCGCTGCGGGCATCAAGACGGCAACGAACACCTGGGGAGGGGTGGGGCTCACCGGAACTCAGGGTCAGCAGACCTGGGAGCTAAACTGGCCGACGACCAACTACCCCATCATCGCCTGCCACCCGAGCGACGGCATCGTGGGCCCGCGCTCACAGACCATGCTCCAGATCGTCGGCCAGCCCAATCTCGCCAACGGCACCTCCGAAGTGAACATGCTCACCATGCAGGCCTACGGAGGCTATGCGGAGATAAACCTGGAGAGGTACGATCGGTATAACGGAACAGTCGGGCCGAACAACGGGGCGGTTCTAAGCGGAGAACAAGTGGGCGTTGTCGCGTTCTGTCCCTACGATGGGAGTAGCGATGGCGTTACGGCAGGGATGGGTTCTATCTGTGTTGAGGATCAGACGAATACCCCCGGCAACCACGGCACGGACCTATACTTCTTCACCACACCTAAGGCCACCCATGCCCCGCCCAGCCGCGTTACTGGCCTCTCCCTAAGTCCTGGAGGGAACGGCGGCCTTGTTGTGGGCTACTCTGGAGGCACAGCCGCTTACGACATTGGGCCGGGCTACTTGGCTGTAGAGCGGGACATACAATGCGCGGGGACGCTGTACGGCGTTGGTGGAGTTATGCCGTATACAGATCGGGGCGGGAACTGCGGTTCTCCGACCGTGCGTATGCTCGTCGGCGCCTTTGACAACATGGACATCGAGCGCAACTCCAATGCACCGGCCCTGAAGATCAAGGATACGCTCTCGACCTTCAGCGCCGATCTCTGCCAGATTGACGTTACGCGGTCTGCCAGCTCCACGTTCAACTTCATGCGCTTCGCGGCCAACAACTCCCTCCAGTTCTACGTCAAGGGAGACGGCTCGGCGTTCGCAAACTCGTGGAACGCCATCAGCGACCGTAGGGTGAAGGACAACATCGAGCCGCTGGACCCCACGGACTCCGGGGCTTTCTTCGACAAGGTCAGGCTCTACACCTGGACCATGAAGGACACCGGCAGGCAGGGCATGGGTGCGATCGCCCAGGACGTTATCAAGATCGACCCTCGCCTGGGCACGCCATCCACAGGCAGGTTCGGCAAGGAGAGCTTCAGGCCGGCCACAGTGGACCAGTCCGCCGAGCTAGCTATGTGCATGGCCGAGATCAAGAACCTCCGCGCCCGCCTCAAAGCCGCCGGCCTCTAAGGCAAGACCCAGTGACAGACCTTCAGACCCCTTCCACCCCCAGTCCCTCCCCCCAGGCCTCCCTACTGTTTGCCATGGGGAAGCTCACAGAGGCTTCGAACACACAGAAGGAGGAGACAGCCCGCCTTAGGGCCGACCAAGCTGACCTGCCCACCAGGGTAGTCACCCTCCTCCAGCCCGAGCTTACTAGGATCAACGGAGTGCTCACCATCCATGGCAGGGACATCGAGTCCTTGAAGAAGTGGAAGTGGGTGCAGACAGGGGGACTGGGACTGGCCATCGTGGCTGTCGGCTGGGCAGTCGAACTCATCAAACCCATCCAGCTCCTAGCGAGGTAAGTCATGAAGGCCGAAGCAGACGACCCCGGCGGCAAGATCCTGTCCCTGTTCATCCAGCACCTCACGGAGCGCCTGGAGAACCGCATGGAGGAGCCCATCACGGCAGCCGAAGGGAACGTCATCCTTACGCTGCTCCGCGACAATTCCATCAC
>OLLV01000143.1_pt1 | contig 43518 bp, 30 predicted proteins | sample 1604641 | NCBI WGS metagenome assembly OLLV01 (sample SAMEA104055725, study PRJEB20765) | soil metagenome | biome: Arctic tundra; feature: Polygonal ground; material: soil | place: USA | collected 2011-09 | depth 0-0.5 m
ATGCTGGTTGCGGCCGCGGACGTTGCGAATGGCACGCAGCCAGGGGCCTCCGACAATGGCTACTATGTGCTGGATGGCACCTACGCCGCCCAAATTGGGACTACGTCTTCTTCGAGCCTGAGCCAGTCCTTCTCGGACATTAGCGGCCAGACATATACCCTCAGCTTCTGGTTGAATGGCGACAGCTTTCCGGGAAGCACCAACTTCTTCAACACACTCATCGATGGCACGCTCCTGAGTTCGATCACCAACGACACGGCCTACTGGACGGAGCACACGCTCAGCTTCACGGGCACGGGACTCGACACGGTCATCTTCGCCTCGCAGGATGCTGGTGGAGACTTCCTCTCGCTGGACGACGTAGGCGTGGCACCTCCCAGCGTAGGAGCAGCCCCGGAACCTTCGAGCTTGGTGCTTCTTGGCACCGGTCTTCTTGGATTTGCCGGAGTGGCCCGCCGCAAGTTCCTCGCCGCGTAAGACTCACGCACGAAGGCCCACGCCTCTCCGGGTGCGTGGGCTTTTGTGCGTTTGAGGGTTGGCGGTTTCTTTTACTTCGCGCGTGGATGAGTCTCGTCATAGACGCGCTGCACCTGCCCTGCCGTCAGGTGCGTGTAGCGCTGCGTGGTCGAGAGCCGCTCGTGGCCCAGCATCTCCTGGATGGCGCGCAGGTCGGCGCCTTCTTCCAGCATGTGGGTCCCAAATGCATGGCGCAGCGTGTGTGGATGCACATCCGCCGCAAGCCCGCGCGAGAGCGCAACCTGCTTGACGATTCTGCCGACGCTACGCGTGGTCAGGCGGGTGTTGCCGCGCATCCGCAGGTTCGCGACCAGCGGGCCTTCGACGATGAGGGCCGCCTTGCCCGCGGCGCGCAGCCTTTCTTCGCGCAGCGGCAGGTAAGCGCGCATGGCGAGAGCAGCCTCATCGCCCAAGGGTACGTAGCGCTGCTTGCGGCCTTTGCCGCGCACGAGGATGGACTCGTTCTTCCACTGGATGTCGGCCATGTCGATGCCGACCAACTCCGAGTTGCGAATGCCGCAGCCGTAGAGCAGCTCGAAGATCATTCGGTCGCGCTCCGGCCATGCGGCTGCTTCATCCTTCGTGTCCGCACCGGCCTCCATGGAGTTGAGCAGGCCGTTGACCTCTTCCATGCTCGGCACGCGCGGAAGATGCTGCGAAAGCTTTGGCGTGCTCACCAGCGCGGCGGGGTTCTGCGTGAGCTTGTGTTCTTTCGCCAGCCATTTGAACCATGAGCGGATGGCCGCGAGTGCGCGCGCCGCGCTGGCCTTGGTAAGGCCGCGCTCATACAGCAGGCCGAGATACGCGCGGATGTGGAGATGGTCGACTGCGCCGATCGATGCTTCATCGCCCAGCGTCTCGCGCAGATACGCCGTGAAGTTCAGCACCTCGCGCCGGTACGCTCGCACGGTATGGGCCGATGCATTGCGTTCATTCTCGAGCATCGCGAGGAACTGCTCCGCCAGCCCCTCACATTCCGAAGCAGTAGCCTTCATTCCGTCACGACCACAGCAGCATCAAGCGCCGCGACATCCCCTACTCCCTGTTCCCTGTTCCCTACTCCCTGCTTTCTCTTCCCCCGCGGATGATGCTCGCGATGCACGCGCTTGAGGTGTTCCATGGCCACGTGGGTGTAGACCTGGGTGGTCGCGATGTCCGCGTGGCCAAGCAGCCGCTGCACACTGCGCAGGTCCGCGCCATGCTCCACCATGTGGGTCGCGCAACTGTGGCGCAGCATGTGCGGGCTGGCCTTGTGGCCGCTTCCATCCGGGCCGCGAGAGGCTTCCCGCACCATCTCCCACACCCACTGCCGCGTGAGAGCGTGCCCGCGCACGCTGAGGAACAATGCGCGCTGTATCCGCCCACGCGTCAGCATGGGCCGACCGCGCTTCCCATATTCTTCCAGCGCTTCGACTGCCTTGCGGCCCAGCGGGACGATGCGCTCTTTATCGCCCTTGCCGCGCACCTGTGCGCGCGCCTGGTCCAGATGCAAATCTTCTTCGCGCAGCGCGACGATCTCGCCGACACGCAGGCCGCCTGCATAGAGCAGCTCCAGGATTGCATGATCGCGCAATGCGAGGGCAAAGACATCCCTGGTGTGGCCCTTCGTCTCGAGCGCGCGCGTGGCGGAGCCGCTGCGCTCCAGCATCTCCGCGACCTCGCTTTCGGCCAGGGACTTTGGCAGAACCTTCCAGCTCGCCGGCGTCTCGATCGTCACCGTCGGGTCATGCGCGATGCGCTTGTCCAGCAGCAGCCAACGGTAGAAGCCCCGCAAGCAGCTGAGCTTGCGCGCGATCGAACGCGCATCCACATGGTTGCCCCGCTTCTCCTTCATGAACCCGCTGACATCCGCCTCAACCGCCGTCAGCAGCAGCGCGCCGCGCTCCTCAACATGCTCGGCAAACTGCTCCAGATCGCGCCCATACGCCTCGCAACTCGCCGGGCGCAGGCCTTTTTCGACGCGCAGGTAGGCGAGGTACTCACGGACCGCCCGTGCGTTCCCAATGGCCTCGACATGCGCGTCTCCAGCGATCTCGGCAACAGCCCGCATGGCTTTCATTATCGGCGTTCAATGTGTGGGGATCCGTACCCCGATGAGGGCGGCACCTATCTCGCCAGCATCCGGTTTGATAGCATTCGAGCAGTCACGCCGCCGTATCTATTTTTTGCGCGCGATAAAGGAAACTGCGATATGCCGCCCTGCGAACACCTTGCCGATAGCCATTACGCCGCGCCCAAAGTCCACGTCTGCAAAGAATGCGTCGCGCTCGGCGACACCTGGGTGCATCTGCGCACATGTCTCGCCTGCGGCCATGTGGGGTGCTGCGACTCCTCGAAGAACAAGCACGCCACCAGGCACTTCCAGGGCACGGGCCACCCCGTGATCGCCTCCGCCCAGCCGCATGAGCGCTGGCTCTGGTGCTATGTCGACGAGCAGATGGCGGAATAGCCGTGCGTCGGCTGCGCGAAGTCCCCGCTGCTAAACTCAAAGCAGCATGTTTGAAAATCTAAGCGACAAACTCCAGCGTTCCTTCAAGACCCTCCGCGGCCAGGGCACCATCACCGACGAAAACATCGGCGACGCCCTGCGCGAGATCCGCCTCGCCCTGCTCGAAGCCGACGTCAACCTCACCGTTGTTACCGAGTTGGTCGAGCACATCCGCGTCCGCGCCCTGGGCTCGCAGGTCACCACTGCGCTCTCGCCCTCCGAGCAAATCGTAAAAATCGTCCACGACGAACTCGTCGACCTGCTCGGCCGCGACACCGCGCGTTTCAAGACATCGTCGCAACCGCCGAGCGTCATCCTCATGGCTGGGTTACAGGGCTCGGGCAAGACGACCACCTCCGGCAAGCTCGCGCAGTGGCTGAAGAAGGCGGGACACCGGCCGATGCTGGTCTCGGTCGACGTCTACCGACCGGCCGCGCGCGAGCAGCTTCGTCTCGTCGCGCAGTCCATTGGCGCGAATATCTACGAGGGCGACCTGAAGGGCGAGGCTGCGGATTCGCGGCTGGTGGAGCGGCTCGCGAAGGAAGCCAGACGCGATGCGGCGAACTTTGGCTGCGATATTTTGATTGTCGATACTGCCGGGCGCAACCAGATCGACGCTGCGTTGATGGACGAGATGGCTTCGCTGAAGAAGCTGCTCAATCCCAGCGAGATCCTCTTCGTCGCCGACGCGATGACCGGGCAGGACGCGGTGAAGTCCGCGAAGGCGTTTCACGATCTGCTCGCGCTGACGGGCGTCATCCTCACCAAGATGGACGGCGACGCAAGGGGCGGCGCGGCGCTTTCGATTCGCCATGTGACGGGCGCTCCCATCAAATTTTTGGGTACTGGAGAGAAGCCCGACGCGTTCGAGCCCTTCCACCCCGACCGCATCGTCAGTCGCATCATGGGCATGGGCGACATCGCCACGCTGCTCGAACGCGCCGAAGAGAAACTCGACCGCGGCAAGGCCGAGCAGTTCGCCAAAAAGGCCCTCTCCGGCGACGGCTTCTCGCTCGAAGACTTCCGCGACCAGCTCCGCCAGATTAAAAAGATGGGCTCGATGAAGTCGATCCTCAAGATGCTGCCGTCGGTCGGCCCATTCGCGGGCATGCAGCAGGCCGTGGAGAACGTCGACGAAGGCCAGTTCAACCGCGTCGAAAACATCATCAACTCGATGACCGCCAAGGAACGCGCCGACCACGAGATCATCAACGGCAACCGCCGCAAACGCATCGCCCGCGGCTCCGGCACCTCCGTCCAGGACGTCAACAACCTGCTCCGCCAATACGCCCAGATGCGAAAAATGTTCAAGACGATGGGCGGAGGCGGAGGCATCAAGGCCCAGCAAAGAATGATGAGCCAGATGCAGGGGAAGCAGAAATTCGGGCGATAGCGTTTAGATCGGTTTCGGGCTTGACACGTGGGGGCCGAGGAACTTATCGCCGTTGAAGTGAATCAAATGATGCGGCGATTCGGCAATCCAAACTTCGGTTTCCCATGCGATATCTTTAGCAAACTTGCGAAACGCCGCACGAGTCAGAAACGCAGAGACATAAACAATGTCCGCTGTGCAGACCGACGTTAGTTTTTCGAGCGCTCGCTTCCGAAGTTCCGTTATGGGGTTCGCCGAATAAACTGCTTCGATCAAGAAAAGCCAATTCTTCTCTTTAGAGTAAGCCAAAACATCAGGAAGTTTGTCGTGAGATAGTTCAAAGAAACCAATATCCACGAGACGATCTTGCTCCAAATAAAGCAACTTGTCTTCCGTGTCTCCCACATACAGTACCTCTGAGCCATATCCAAATTGCGGAAGGAATGATTCGATAATTGCCTTCTGAAGTTCGTTGTGCTCACCGGGTCCAAAATGCAATTCAGTAGAACCAATTGTTATTGGGACAAGTAGCTGAACGCGAAGTCTCTTCAGCTCCTCTGCCAAACTCCCTCTCGCTGACGCGAACTCACTGAGGGCGGGTGGCCCAGATCTGACACCAGCACAAATCGGGTGCCCCATATCTCGATTCTGAGATGTGGGCATCGCCCGAAGGGCGACCGCTTTTCCTACATCATCCCCGTGTAAACCTCACTTCGATTCCTGATCCTAGTGACGCTCATCCGCGCTACAAATCTCGACCCCAACCCCAATCCGGAAGGGCCCGACTTCAGTGGGGCCATAAAACCGCGCGCAAAGCGCGCCACCGCTCTGCCGAAGGCCGGAGTGAAGGCGCAGCCGGGTGCCCCATATCTCGATTCTGAGATGTGGGAATCGCCTGAAAGGCAACCGCTCTCCTAAAGCGGCCGATGCCAATCAAAGGTACGATAGACTCCAGACAGCGGAGGCCACACATGGCTACACTACTCACTCAGGAAGTCCAGCCTCTTGCCGCCTTTCTGGACAAGCCCGTTGAGCTGATCCGCCAGATCAAGGCGACGCAACGCTCCATCACGCTCACAGTAGATGGGAAGCCGGAAGTCGTCCTGCAGGATGCCGCTGAATATGAGCGCCTGCTCGACCTCGCCGCCGAGGCCGACGCCAACGAAGGCATTCGCCAGGGCCTCGAAGATGTTGCCGCCGGACGCACCCGCCCCGCTCGTGAGGTATTTGCCGAACTGAGCGAGGAATATGGAATACAAGGTTGAGATGACCGCTCGCGCGACGCGCAACATCCGCGCGATCTATGGCCGGATTAACGCCGCCAATTCCTTGCCTGCCGCAACCTGGTATCGCGGCCTTCGAGATATCATCTTCAGCCTCGACCACACTCCGGAGAGAGGAATGCGGACCGAGGAGACTCCCGAACTCCGGCAACTCCTTTGCGGCAACAAGCCGCACATCTACCGAATCATCTATTCGATCAAGCACGAATCGAACCGGGTCGTGGTCCTCCACATTCGGCATGGCGCGCAAAGCGCGTTCGACCCGCAAGACGTCCGGCCACCGAATACTTAACCAAGCAGCTTGCCGCGCGCCACCAGGTCCGCCTTCACCCGCTCCAGTGGCGCCCCGCGCTCATGCCACCGCGACCGCGAGACCAGCACGACGAAGCCGCCGCCCACACGGTCGGCGACTTCGACCACCTCATGGGCGCGAAGCAGGAAAAAATCTCTCGACCATTCCCGGCCGCACGCACTATACTTTCGGCGCACGCCAACTCCTTCAGGAGCCGTCCCCATGAAAAAACTCTGCTCTCTTCTCGCCGCCCTCGTCCTGATCTTTTCCACCGCATCGGCTCTCGCCGCCGACATCACCGGCTCCTGGAGTGGAGACATGGGCGGACAGGTCCAGCTCACGTTCACGTTCAAGCAGGACGGCGCCAAGCTCACAGGCAGCGTTCAGGGGCCGCAGGACCCCATCACCATCACCGACGGCAAGGTCGAAGGCGACAAGATATCCTTCACTGTCAGCTTTGATGGCAACACCATCCACCACACCGGCACCATCACCGGCGATACCATCAAGCTCACCACGGAAGGCGGCAACTTCGGCGGCGGCGAGATCGTTCTCAAGCGCGTCGCCACCACCCCCGCCGCCCCACCCGCCCACTAGATTGGGGGGCTCCATCCCTGCCGCGTCGCGACAGCGGGTGCATCACGCCTTGTCGTACACCGTCTTCGAATCGAAATCGCCCTGATCGAACGTAATATGCGTCGTCTTGGTGAGCGTCTTGCCATCGGCGGAGAGCGTAAACGTCGACTTCAACGTCCCCTTGGTGTCCTGGAAGTTCGTCGTCTGCGTGATCACCAGCGACCCGCTCACCCACTCCGCCTTCGAGCTCGTAAGCTTGAAGACCGAGTCAGCGGGAAACGCGTCGGCGGGCACAGGCGTCTCCGTCCCGTCCAGCTTGACCGGGAACGAGTAGGCCATCTTTCCCTGCTCGCGATCCGCCACAATCGCGACCTTGATCTCATCCGCCGTCTGCGAGATCGTGTCGGTCTCGCTCGCCGGAGTCATCTGCCCGGCATCGCTCTTCGTCACATTCAGCTTCCACGTCCCGGCAAAGTTCGGTTTGGCGGCATCGCCGCTCGGAGCCTGCGCCAGGCAGCCGCTCGCCAGTCCCGCCACGACAATTAATCCGGATAACATCCTTTTCATATATCTTTCCCCCTCAAAATCGGATTCGAATGACGGTATCACGAACGGCTGATATTTGATGACCTGAAAATCGAGGTCTGCGCCCGCCTTGACAGCGTTGAATCACCCTGCTAGTTTGCCCTTCGACCGGAAACAGTTCCCCATTTGCACATTATTCACACAACTAAATGGCGAGCGCCGGGTCCATGTTCATCGCACCCCCTAATCGAGATCCTCTGAGGTGATCCATGAAACGGAAACTCCTGCCCCTTCTTGCGGTCATTTTGTCCGCTTCCTTGTTCCTTCCCTCCGCATACGCCGATACGGTTCCCGTAGGCGCTCTCTTTTTTGACGTCACCGGCACCAACCTTGCCCAGTTCGACATCGTCAACCTGACCGGCCCCAACAGCTCCCTTCTGCCAGACACCTCTTTTCCCGTCGCAACTCCCATCATCTTCAGCAACCTGAGCCTGACCGTCGACTTCGCGGGCGGAGGAAGCACAACCTACGGGTCGTCGTACTTCACCGACTCGGGCGATGGGTTGTCCTTCAACGGCACGGCGCTGTCCACGATCGAAGCAGCCCCGAATGGCCTGCTGGGCGCCATCGACGCCACGCTCACCGGCACGTTTGCGCCGAGAGACCTTATCTTCAACGACGGCACGACCCATCAGATCTACGCTCCCTTCTCCGTCACGATTGCCGACTCTCCGGGACTCGCGGATGGCGACTTCGGGATCATCAACGCGACACTTACCCCTGAACCCAGCGCGCTGATCCTGGCGGGCACGGGGCTGCTGGGCCTGTGCCTGATGCGGCGCAGGTACCTGCAGCTCCGGCCTGCCTCCGCCACCGGTTCGATACGCGGCGGCAAGGCAGTCGTGCTCGGAGTGGCGTGCCTCTTCCTGCTTGCGTCTGCGCGGCCCGGCAATGCGCAGAGCGTCCATCTCAGCGCATGGACCGCGCCAAACTCCGGCGCAAGCGGCACGACCGCGGTGAACATTACCGGCTCCGGGTTTCCTTCCGGGACCATTCCCGCGGCCAATGTCACGCTGACCGTCGCTGGCTCGTGCGCCGGCTCCGGTGCAGCGGCGCAGGTCAACTCCGTGATCAAGATCCTCGGCACCAGCGAGCGCGTGCAGTTCGTGATTCCCGCCTCGCTTGCAAGCGGAACCTATTTCGTGTCGCTTAGCGGCGCCACCTCCACCGGGACCGCGTTCGCCAGCAGCAACTGCGCTGAGGTAACGGTCGCCGGCGCCGCGCCTATCGCGAACCTCAGTGCATCCTCTCTCTCCTTCGCAGACCTCGCGGCAGGTACAAGCAGCCCCACGCAGACCGTGAACCTGACCAACACAGGGACTTCGGCGCTTGCGATCTCCAGCATTGCGCGGACGGGCTCCGGCGCCAATCTCTTCAGCGAGTCCGACAACTGCGCCCCGAGTCTCGCCGTCGGCAGCTTCTGCACCATCACCATCGGGTTTAATCCCAAGGTGCCCGGACCCTATACGGCTGCAATTACGGTTACGGATAACGCATCGCCCGCGACGCAGAGCGTTGCCCTCAGCGGCACCGCAACCGCCTCGCCCTTGACGATCGACACCACGATCGCGACCGACTGGAAGATCAGCAACGGGGTCATGAACTTCGACTTCAATCCCAGCAAGCAGCGCATCTTCGCGATCCACCTGGCTGGCTTCCCCGACAATCTCGTCGACAGCACAAGCAGCAACATGGGCATCTACATGGACAACGCCGGCAACCTCGGCGCGGGAACGACTACACCCGGCTTCGTCAACGCAGGCAACTATCTTGACTGGTGGGTCACTACGGCATCCAACGCGACCACCAACGCCTATACCTACTCCATGCACTTCGTGGTGTTCCCGAACGACCCCGGTGTCCACGTGTACTTCGTCGCCAACCACGCTGCTACGGATATTGCCGGCAGCATCGGTCAGGTGCAGTGGGTCTATCGCAGCAACCTCAACGACTTCAACAACACCTACTCCGTCAACGCGGACCTCAGCAATCCCGGCCCCGTCATCGTGCCTCTGCCGCCTGCGTCGGAAAGCTTCTCCACCGACCCGGGACGCGCTGTGCAGGATGCCACCGTGGATCTCCACGGCTTCCCGGCTTTGCCTGTGGGCTACACGCGCGAGTTCTATACGAAGTACGACTACTCCAGCTACAACTACCTGCACCAGGCGCACGGCACTTTCGGCACGACGTTTGGGACATGGGGCTACTTCCCTAGCAATGAGTCGCTGGTCGGCGGCCCCACCAAGCAGAACCTGATCTACACCGGCAACCTGTTGATCCTGGAGGCCTACTCCAACCACTACGACAACGCGCTGACCCTGAATACTCCAGCGGGGACCGCCAGCAATCGGCTCTTCGGCCCCTTCTACATCCACTGGAACACCTTCGGCCAGGCGTACACCTCGACCGGCAACACCCTCAACACGCCGGACGATATGTATCAGGACACGTTACAAGCCGGCGCCAGCCTCGCTCCTCTGTATGACAACGAAGCGCAGCTTCTCGCCGCTGGATACACGCCATCCACTGCCCGCGGCAGCGTCTCGGTGCAAGTCGGCAATGCAGCCGCGCTGAGTGGCGGCGCGCCCAAGACCGCATGGGCCGTCCTCAGCGATCCCAACAAAAACATCCAATTCTCCAGCAAGGGTTACCAGTACTGGGCGGACATCAGCTCCACCGGCACGGCCACCTTCACCGGCGTCGTGCCCGGAACGTATCGTCTCTCCGTCTACATCCTCGGCCAGTGGGGCGAGCTGCGGCAGGACGGCATCGTCGTCAACGCGAACTCAACCACCACCGTGCCCGCCGTCAGCTTCGTCCCGGAAAACTTCGGCGGCGAGACTGTCTTCACCATCGGAACGCCTGACCGCTCGAGCCACGAGTTTCTCCACGGCCACGACGCGCAGGGTCACGACGACCGCGAGTTCTGGGGCGCATGGAACTACTGGGCAGACTTCTCCGCCAACAACGGCTCCGTTGTTTACAACGCGACCGCAGGCCCGGCCGGGCCAGCCACCAACGATCTCTCCAAGTGGAATTACAACCACTGGGGAACCTTCAATCCTGGACTCTACGGTGGCGTCTATGTCAGCACGGACGACACCACCGACGGTTACAAATATGCAATTCCAACCTACGTGGCTGGTCTTCCCGGAGCCTCCGGCACCAATGGAACGACTACGCGCCTGCCCGCCTGGACGGTCCACTTTGCCAGCCCGTCGGACGTCGGCAGTTACGCATTTGCCATCGTCTCCGTCGCTCTGGCCTGCGATGAGGGCAGCTATGTCCTCGACCTCAACGGCACCAGCAGCGCAAGCGCCCGTACCTGGAGCTTCACCAACGCCTCAGATTGCGCGGTCCGCAGCGGCCTTTCCGGCTACACCCAGTGGGTTGCCTTCCGGTACCCCATCTCCACCCTGAAGGCGGCGGGCCTCGACAATGCCCTCAACATCGGCATCAGCCAGACCATCGGCGACATGGACGATGCCATCCGCGTCGAGCTCACCAACACCAGCGCCGCTCCCTCCACTACGGGATGGAACGACTACGAATATGTCCCTACGTCCAGTACGTCGAGCATCATCCACGCCAACGACACTGTGGCCAACCCATAACTGCTTCAGACAATCTGAGTCCTGCCGCTGAATATCAACGCCCACCTGCTGCAAGGTGGGCGTTGATGTTTTCAGGGAATCGCGTGCGCGTCAGTCACGCTCCAGTACCACCGCATAGAACCCATCGCAGCCATGCGCTCCGGGCAGCGTGCGGAGCGCGCCATCCTTCACGGCGGAGCCGAGCAGATTCGTCGCTACTGCTGAAGGCAACAGTCCCTGGTTCGCAAGGCGCGTGATCAGCGGTTCGACCGGAAGCCGCCGCAGTCCGGCGTTGGATGTTACGGTCTCGATGACACGTTCGTTCTCTTCGGGCTCGAGCGAGCAGGTGGAATAGATCAGCCGGCCGCCCGGTGCGAGCCGTTCGAGCGCTCCGCTCAGAATGGCGCGCTGCCGCGCTGACTGCCGCACCAGCTCTTCCGGTCTCAGGCGCAGGCGAATCTCGGGATTGCGCGCCAGCGTTCCGGTCCCACTGCATGGGACGTCGCAAAGAATGAGATCGAAGGCGGAATCGTTCGCTTTGTCTGCGGCAGAAGCATCCTCCACGGCAGTGCGCACGCCCTCCGCGTACGCATAACGTCGAAGCCGTGCGGCCATCTGCGCCAACCGCTTTGCGCTTACATCGGTTGCTAAAACGTTTGCACCGCCCAGCCGGAGAGCGAGCACCAGCGCCTTGCCCCCCGGAGCCGCGCAGCAATCCCACACGCGCGGTGCGCGGTCGCTGGTGTCGGGCAGCGCGGCTGCAGCGAGTTCGGCAACCAGGCGGGAGCCATCGTCCATCTGCGGCGCGGCTTCGTCCTGCGCAGCGAAGAGTGCGCCTGCCTGCGGTTCGCGCTGATCGTACTCGCAGATGGCGAGCGCTGCCTCGCGGCCATACGCAGCAATCCATCGCTCCGCCAGCCAAAGCGGATGTCCCAGCCTCTCCGCGAATGCAGCTGGAGACTCAAAGATGCGGGTTCCGGGCTTCTGCGCCGCAGCCAGCTTGCGCAGCACCGCGTTCACCATCCCCGCCGCATGAGGATGCCCGGCCGCGCGGCACATCTCGACGCTCTCATTCAACACCGCATGTGCTGGAATCCGATCCATGTGCAGCAGTTGGAACGCGCCCATGCGCAGCGCGAGCGCCACCGGCTCCGCAAGCCGCTGATCGGGCCGCGCGAGCAGCTTGCTCACTCGCGCATCCAGCGCAATCTGCCAACGCAGCACGCCCATCACCAATGCGGTCGCCAGGTTGCGGTCCTCGGGAGAGAGTTCCGCCGTGCGCGGCGAGTGCAGCAACTCATCGCTGTGGCCTTTGTTCTCGCCCACCAGCGTCAGGATCTCAAAGGCGGCGGAGCGCGCTGGAGTGATCTTGGCGATCGCGTCCGCAGCCGAAGCCGTCGGCCCCGCTGACGCAGGACGCGCACGCACCGTGGGACGCTTCGCGCCAGAACGCGGCACAGAACTCAAAGCCCCAACCTCTCGCCACTGCGAACCTGGAAGCCACGCAGAAAATCGGCCGCGCTCATACGCTTCTTGCCCTCAAGCTGTACATCAACGATCTCCAACATAGACCCTTCCCCGCAACCGACCAGCAACCGTTCACCATCCACCCGCAACTCGCTGGAAACGCCTTCACCCTCAGCACGCTTCACGCGGTGAAGAATCAGCTTCTTGCCGCGCAGCGTGGTGTGCGCGCCGGGCCATGGCTGAAAACCACGCCATCGATCGTAGATCCGCTGCGCGCTCCGCGAAAAGTCGATATGGCCATCCTCACGCCGCAGGATCGGAGCCAGCGTAGCCTCGGCGTGGTTCTGCTCAATCGGTGTAATCGTCCCCGTCTGGAAACCGTGCAGCGTCTTGACCATCAGCTTCGCGCCAACTTCAGCAAGACACTCGAACATATCAACGGCAGTCTCCTCATGCGCAATCCGCACCAGCTCCGCGAGCAGCATCGGTCCTGTGTCCAAACCCTCGTCGATCCGCATCGTAGTCACGCCGGTTGAAGGCTCGCCATTGGCCACCGCCCACTGGATCGGCGCAGCCCCGCGATACTTCGGCAGCAGAGAGCCATGAAGATTGATGTTGCCCAGCCTCGGCAGGTCGAGCATCCACCGCGGAATGATGCGCCCATACGCCACCACTAAAATCGCATCGGGCCGCAGTGCTTCCAGTTGCGCGCGAAACACCTCGTTCGTCTTAATCTTCTCCGGCTGCACCACGGGAATCCCCTGTGCAAGCGCAACACGCTTCACCGGAGGCGCCTGGATCTCCATGCCACGCCCTGCTGCGCGATCCGGCTGCGTCACCACCAGCGCAACCTCGTGCCCCGCACCAATCACTGCTTCCAGCGTCGGCACGGCAAACTCAGGCGTGCCGCAAAAGACGAGCCTCAGGCAGTCACACATAAGGCGTTACCACTCGCCATTCTTTTGCAGCTTCCTGATCCTTCTCAGCACCAGTTCGCGCTTCAGCCGGCTGATGCGGTCGATGAAGAGCACGCCGTCCAGGTGGTCGATCTCATGCAGCAGCGCCCGCGCCAGCAGCTCTTCGCCTTCGACCTCGAACCACTCGCCGTGTTCATCCTGCGCTTTTACCTTCACCCTGGCGGCGCGCGCTACCTTCTCGCGAATGTCCGGCAGGCTCAGACAGCCCTCTTCCTCTACCTGCTTGCCGGCCTTCTCGACGACCTCGGGGTTGATGAGAACCAGCTTGTCTTCGGGGTTCTTCTTGAAGCTGACATCGATGACCGTGATGCGCTGCGAGATGCCGATCTGCGGCGCGGCGAGTCCGATCCCCTGTGCGATGTACATGCTCTCGAACATCTCCGCCACCAGCTTGCGCAGCGCGTCATCGAAGACAGTCACCTCCGCGCCCGGACGCGCCAGCACTGGGTCGGGATACTTCACGACCTCGTGGATCTTCACCACGTCATGCGCCGCTGCGGTCTTTGAGTGTGTCTTTGCCACGTCAGTAGGTCCGAATCTGCTCGCAATAGCCGTTGTAGTTGCGCTGCATCTCGCGCAGAGAGTCTCCGCCGAACTTGTCGATCACCAGGCGCGCAATGGTAAGCGCCACCATCGCCTCCGCCGCAACGCCCGCCGCCGGCACCACGCAGACGTCGCTGCGCTCGTACGCCGCCTTTACCGGCTCGCGCGTCGCAAAGCTCACCGAGGCCAGCGGCCTGCGCAGCGTCGAGATGGGCTTCAGATAGCCGCGCACTACCACGTCCTCACCATTTGAGATGCCGCCTTCGATGCCTCCCGCGTTATTGTGCTCGCGGGAAAATTTTGTAAAGCCCGCTTCCCCTTCGTACCCAATTGCATCATGCACGGCAGAGCCCAAAGATTCCGCCGCCGTCACTCCGCGCCCAATCTCCACTGCCTTCACCGCCTGCAGACTCATCACAGACTGCGCCAGCAGACCGTCCATGCGCTCGTCCCAGTTGGCATGCGTGCCGACGCCCGGAGGAAGTCCATGCACTACTACTTCGAAGACTCCGCCAATCGTGTCGCCGGTCCGAAGCACGGCGTCGACCTCGCCCTTCATGCGCTGCTCCGCTTCGGCGTCCACGCAGTTCAGGAGGACCTCGTCCTTGGCCTGCAGCGCCAATATCTCATCCCACGTCGCTGGCCGCGTAAGCTCCGACTGGCCTACGCGAATCACATGGCTCGCCACTTCAACGCCCAGCGCTCGCAGCAGCATCTTTGCAATCGCCCCGCAGGCCACGCGGGCCGCGCTCTCCCGCGCACTTGCGCGCTCCAGCACATAGCGTGCATCGGGAAAGTCATACTTCAGGCTCCCGGCAAGATCGGCATGGCCCGGCCTGGGACTGGCCACGGCCTTGTGCTTCTCGGGATCGCCCGTCTCGACCGGGAGAATGTCCTGCCAGTTTTTCCAGTCGTTATTTGCGATCGTCATGGCCACCGGCGACCCAATGGTTTTGCCGTGGCGCACGCCGCTGAGGATGTGCGCGGTGTCGCGCTCGATGCGCATCCGCCCACCGCGGCCATAGCCCTTCTGCCGCCGCCAAAGCTCGCGGTCCAGATACGCCTGGTCCACCGGCACGCCCGCGGGCAACCCGCTCACCATCGCCACCAGGGCTTCCCCGTGGCTCTCCCCCGCAGTCGAAAAACGCAGCATCTGTCTCTTTTCTTTCAGCCTGAACTTAAATTGTAGCAATACCTTCGGCTGGCCGCGCGGCTTCGAGATACAGGGCGATACCCCCTTGTGGGGTGATCCTCGATGTCGTCGGGGAACCCCTACAAGACACCCTGATTGCCAACCCAGTTCAAAATGCAATGGGTTGCAACAATTTGCAGACGATTTCAACCGCTAAAACCTATCGCTCCCGCGATAAGATAGTGCGGCATAGAGATCATTCGTTTTGCCTGCTTGTTCGTTGGCACTACCCTCCCCACGCCAACAAGAAAGGCTCCGCTATGTTGGATAGAACTCTCCCCGGAATCCAAAATCTGAAGCATGTGGTGGTCCTCATGATGGAGAACCGCTCCTTCGACCACATGCTCGGGGCACTGCACGCGAACTACCCTGCCATCGACGGCCTGGTCGGCAATGAGACCAATCCCGACTCCACCGGCGTTCCCGCCACCGTCTCGCCCAACGCCAAATACCAGAGCCAGTTGGATCCCGATCCCGACCATCACTTTCCGGCGGTGGATCTGCAGATCTTCGGCGGCGTCACCACCGCGCAAGACCCCAATCGCCAGCCCAATATGCAGGGCTTCGTAAAGAGCTACTACAACCAGCAACACAACATCGCCCACTCGCGCGAGATCCTCAACTACTTCACCCCGGACAAGCTGCCCGTCCTCACCTCGCTCGCCACCGAGTACGCCGTCTTCAACCGCTGGTTCGCATCCATCCCCGGCCCGACGCTGTGCAACCGCGCCTTCGCGCACTATGGAACATCCTTCGGCCAGGTCAGCATGGATGTCTTCTACTGGAACAAGCAGTACAAGAGTATCTACGAGCGCCTCGTCGCCGCAGGCCACAGCACGCGCCTCTATTACTACGATGAGGCGAGTTCATCGCTTGAGGTTGTCAACCTCCTGCAGAACCAGCCATCGCTCTTCGGCACCTACCGCGATTTTCTCGACGCGTGCAGCAAGAACCAGCTCCCTGAGTACAGCTTCATCGAGCCGAACTACACCGACCACGACGCCCCCGACGGCTCCGGCGAGTTGATCGCCTCCGACCAGCATCCCGATCACGACGTCCGTGCCGGCGAGCAGTTCATCGCCACGGTCTACAACGCAATTCGCCAGAATCCAAACCTGTGGCCCAACACCGCGATTCTGGTGGTGTACGACGAGCACGGCGGCATCTACGATCATGTTCCCCCGCCCGCGTGCATGCCGGATGGCTTCGTCGCGCAGCCCAAGGACACTGGCACGCCCGATCCATTTCACTTCGACCGGCTCGGCGTGCGCGTGCCCGCCATCCTCATCTCCCCCTGGGTCGCGCGCGGCACCGTTATCAACGACACCTTCGAGCATGCCTGCATTCCCGCGACCGTCACCGACTACTTCATCGGCGACTATGATGTGCGCTCACCGCGCGAGATCGCAGCGAATACTTTTCTGGGCTCGCTGACTCTGCCTGCGATGCGTGCGGACGACGACTGCCCCGTCTTCACCAACGACTAATCTCTTCGGAGGTCCATGATGGAACCGATCCACGTACCCGGCCCGTCCGCCCAGGCCTTCAACAAGAGCCGCCCTGCCTCCGACCTCATCCGCGCCCAGGTCGCGCACCTCAAGCATCTCGAAGAGAAGATGCCAGCGGACCTCCGGCGCCAGATCCCGCAACATCGGATCGTGAGTGAAGATGACGCGGCGCGTTACATTGCGCCGATGACGACGCTGCTGCGCGGCCTGCCCATCGCGGCGGCCACGCCAGCCGCAGTGCCGATCCGCAGCATCCGGCCCATTGCGCCCGCGCGCCCTGCGAAGGGACTCGCCATCGCCGCTGCCGGGGAGAGCAAGTCAACGCCGAAGGCGAAACGCTCCCCTGCAACGAAGCCTGCCTCCAAATCAGGAAAGGCCAAGTCGATCAAGAGGAAAAACTCATGACTCGGACGATCCGTTCTCTCCTTTGCCTGTTCGCAATCGCCACGGCCCCCGCGCTCGCGCAAAACGAAAATCGCCTTCAGCGCGACTTTCGCGTGGAAGGGGAAGCGCTGAAGGCCTGCGGCAAATTAAGCAGCCTTATGGACTGTGGCCAGACCCTCGTCATGGGCCAGCCGATGCACATCGCCGTCGGCAGCCTTGCGCCGCAGAACGGCTTTGGCGCAGGGCTCGCGTTTGTCGAGCACAAGAACTTCGCCAACGAGTGGCGCCTCAACTGGAACGCGGACGCGCAGGCCACCCCCAACGGCTCCTGGCGCGCCGGCGCGTACATGAAGGCCTACCGGCTTGGCGGCGGAGCCATCCATATGCAGATGCCGGGGCCAAACAGCAAGCCCCACACGCAGCCGTTCTTCAACTCGGCTCCGCTGCTGAACTTTTACTCGCAGACCACCTCGCTGAATCGCGTCGACTACTTCGGCCTCGGACCGAACACGCCGCCAGCCGCACATACCACCTACGGCTTCAGGGAGAACGTCACCGGCATCGGCGCGATCCTTCCCGTAGCAGGCCCGCTCGCCCCCATGAAGATCTCGCTCGTCGCCGAGATCGATGGCCGCTTCCCCTCGCTCCGCCCCGGCAGCGATGCAAAGCTGCCATCGATCGAAAAGCTCTTCAACGAATCGACCGCACCCGGCCTCACGCATCAGGCAGCCTACCTCCAGCCCTCCGAGGGCCTGCGCATGGAGCCCGCCCTCTTCGGCGATCGCATCCGCCTCAACTACCTGTTCCAGTTCCAGCAGTTCATCGCGCCCGGCAACAGCGCCTCCTCCTTCCGCCGCTGGAATGGCGACTTCAGCCACGAGATTCCCCTCTACAGCCTCCTGCCCGGAAAGCTGGGAGCCGCATACACGCCGAACCGCGCGGCAGCGCTCCAGTACGACGGCCCGGACGACTGCACCGGCACGGGCAGCAACATCGCAGTCGCACGCGCAGCCGCCGCCAGGCCAAACGCGGCGCGCCCCTGCCCCATCATCTCCACCACGCAGAAGCTTGAAGGCTCCATCACGCTGCGCGCCTTCCTCTCTTCCTCCTTCGCGGATCGAGGCAGCACAGTCCCCTTCTACCTCTCACCCACCATCGGCGGCTCCGACATCGATGGCACTCCAATGCTCGCCAGCTATCCCGACTATCGCTTCCGCGGGCCCGACCTGCTGCTCTTCCGCGAAACCCTGGAGCACTCCCTCGGCAAGCTTCCCATCGGTGCGATCTTCTCCGCCGACGAAGGAAAGATCGGCCTGCGCCGCAACGACATCAGCCTCGATCACCTGCGCCACACCTTCAGCGCCGGCCTCACCGTGCATGCAGGCGGACTCCCCGCCATCGCGCTGCTCTTCTCCTGGGGCGGAAATGAAGGCACGCACACCTCTGCCACCGTCAGCCCTTCGCTGCTGGGCGGGTCGGCGCGCCCTTCATTGTTCTAGCAAGCTACTTCTGCTCGTCGAGAAACGCCTTGGAGTTCAGCAGAGGCCGCTCCATGCTGCGCACCCAGTCCGTCATCTCCGCGCCGCTTTTGCCGGCTGCGGCGTCGCGGCCAAACTCGTTGCGCATCGCCTGCATCTTCGCTTCCAGATCATCCAGCACATTCAGCAGAATGGCCTCTGGCGTCATCGGCAGCTTCGGCGAGCCGAACTCATACTTGCCGTGGTGGCTCAGGATCATGTGCTCCACCAGCACTCGCAGCTTGTCGGGAAAGCCTGGCAGCGCAGCGATTTTCTCGCGCAGCATCCCCTGCGCGATGGAGATGTGCCCGACCAACTGGCCCTCCAGCGTGTAGCTGAAAGTCCTTCCCCAGCTCAGCTCGCGCACCTTGCCAATGTCATGCAGAATCGCGCCCGTCACCAGCAGGTCGGCATCGACCTCGGGATAGAACGGCGCGGTCGCGCGGCACACCCGCACCAGCGTCAGCACATGTTCCAGCAGCCCGCCGAGCCATGCGTGGTGCAGCACTTTCGCCGCCGGCGCGACGCGATAGGCAGGGCCGATCTCCTCATCGTCGAGAAACGCAAAGACCAGACGCCGCAGCTCGACATTCGAGAATGCGTCGACGTAGCCGCGCAGCTCCGCCCACATCTCGCCGGTGTCGAACTTCGTCGTCGGCACAAAGTCGGCCGCCTCGACCTCGGACTCCGCCGCCAGGCGCATCTTGGTCAGCGTGATCTGGAATTTTCCCTGGTACTTCGAGACCTGCCCCTGCACCTTGACGTAGCAGCCCTCATCGCAGGTGGCGACGGCGGAGGCAAACTCCTCCCACATCCGCGCCTCCATCGCGCCGGTCTTGTCACTCAGGGTCAGCGCGAGATATTGCTCGCCGGTGCCGCGCTTGTCGCGCAATGACATCGACGACACCGCGAAGAACGACGTCACCATCTCGCCGTCGAACTTCGGGGCATCCTCTACAAAGAAATCTTTCATGCTGCCAGCATACCGCCCATCGCTAAGGCTGAGGCGGAGTGTTTCCCGGAGACGGTTGAGGCGCTGGGGTCGAAAGCGTAGGAGGCGGCGCATCGATAGGACCGCCCGGCAACGCCGGCGGCACCTTGCTCAAGTCCGGCGCGGGATTCACCGGCGACTCGCCATTGTCGCGAACACTCTTCGGCGGCAGCGGCGTCGCATCCGGCTTGGGCGCGGGCGGCGCAGGCGGCTTGTCCTGGAGACGCTCCTTGGGCGCGTTCTTATCCCGCTTCTTTTTCTTCTTGCTCGCGGTGTCTCCGCTCAGGCCGAGCGGCGCATTCTGTACCTGCTGCGCCATCTTCTCTTCCTGCGTCATCGGCGTGGGCGTGTCCACGACTTTCTGGTGAACCTTGGCCGCCTTCGCAGCGGCTTTGGTCGCTCCTTCGGTGGCGGCGCGGTCGCTGTAGCGAGTCTTTCCACGCACCGGAGCCACAGGCGCGAGCGGATCATCGTTCGACGCCACATTCGACGTGCTGTCCGTCGCGGCAACCGCAGTCTGTTCAGGCAGCACTCCCGAGGCAGGCCCCACCGTACCCTGGTCTGCGGCGGCAGCGGCTGCCGCCTCCTCAGGGCTGGCGGGCAGAGAGTTCCGCGGAGCCTGGCCGAAGCGCACTTTCTCGCGCCGGATCTTCTTCTGCTTCTTCCCTGGGGCAGCACTCACCGTCTTGGCCGTTGAGCTGGCCGCGGTCGCTGCAGGAGCAACTGCCGCTCGCGTCGGAGCGAGCCGCTGCTTCTGCTGAACGACCTTCTTCTTTACCGGCGGAGGAGTCGACGCGGAAAAAACCGGCTGTGTCTCCTTGGCGCTCGCACCCGTGTCAACGAAACCAGGAGCGATGTAGATGTAGGCGTTCACGCGCAGGCCAGTGAGATAAGTCCGTAGCGCTGGCTCCATCGCCTCGCGATAGATCCCTTCCTGCACCTGGTCCTCCACGTCCTTCAGCGGAGGAATTCCGGGCTGAATATGGTCGGTCACCTTCAACACGACATAACCCTGCTTGGTACGGATCGGCTTCGTAATGCCGCCCGTTGGAAGCTTGAACGTCTGGTCGTCGTACACCGCGCCCATCGCGCCAAGCTTGTAGGGAGGCCCCAGATCGCCGCCCTTGTCCGCCGTCGAACCGCCGGAGTACTGCTTCGCCAGGTCTTCAAACTTCGCGCCCGCCTGGTACTTCGCGATAATGTCGTTCGTCTTGGCCAGAGCCTGCGCCACCTGCGCGTCGGTCGGGTTGTCCGGCGTGGGGATCAGGATCTCGCTCAGCTTGACCTGCTCCGGCTGCTCGTATTCTGCCTTGTGCTTCTCGTAGTAATCCTGCTCGGCCTTGGTCGACGGCGGGCGCATGTTGCGCTGCACCTCATCGCGCACCACCTGCTGCGTCATGATGCTGTTGCGGATGTTCGCCTTCCAGTCCTCGTAGTTGATCCCCGAGTCGCGCACCGCCTTCTCCAGCGCCTCCATCGAGTCCAGCTTGTTCTGCTTGCGGATCCCGTCCAGTTGCCGAATGACCTCGGCGTCGGGGTTGATGTCCAGCTCCTTGGCCCTCGAGATCAGAAGCTGCGTATCGATCATTTCGCGCAGCATGTCCTTCTGCCGCTCCGCCATCTCGGCCGAGCTGAGTTTCTGGCGCTGCATCTGGTCCTGCAACTCCAGCTCGCTGCGCTCGATGTCGCTGCGGTTGATCACCTGGTTGTTCACGCGAACGATTACATCCTCCACCACCGTCCCGTTGGGCGTGATGGCAGGAGGCGCAGGCAGGGCAAGCGGCTGCGGCACCGGCGCATCCAGCGGACTCTGGTACCGTGGCGTCTTGATCTGGCCCATGGCCACTCCAGCGCCCGCCAACAGCAGCGCCGACAGAGCCGTTCCCCCCAGAACCCGCCGCCGCGCGGCATTTCCCAACTTCGTTTGCAAGGTATCGACAAATCTCAAAAGTTTTCTCTCACTTCCATTGCCTGAAGCCGACGGGTTGCCAGCGACCGCCGCCCGTCCCTATTGCTTTGGACTCGTCTGGCCCGGGCTCGATATCCGTCTGTCCTATTCTATCCGTCATGGGCGGCCTCGCACCAACCCTGGGCGACCAATCACGCCGCACCATGGAAGAAAGCGGCGAAAAGGTAAAGTGCACGGGGTGTCGTTCATCGCCTTTTCCCGTTCGCGCGAGGCGAACATCCCTGTATGTTTTTTCCTTTCCGACGCGAAGCTCTTTGTCCAGGCACTCCGAAAAGAGCTTGACCCGCCTGATAAAATACGCATAAAGGGTGATTGGTTTCGGCGTGAGATACGGAACGGAACAGAGGCATGCAAGTACCCCCTGTTTTCTTTTGTTTCTTAGACTTTAGCCACAAAAAGTACGGGAGGGGGTCCCCCCTCCAGCGCAACATGAACCAGCCGTTTGGGGTAGCAAACCGTGTCTTCGCTCACATTGCCGGTGGTATACTCGTCCAACGCTGGACTGGGCCAAACCGGCTTTTTGATGCGGCCAACCGCACCCTGTTCGCATTCATTCCGAGGTAAACCAAGCTGATGGCCTCCCGCACGCGTCGCGCCCTGTTTTCGCTCACCCTGTTCCTGGCCACCTGCGCCGTTCTTGGCTCGCTCATCAGCCAGAAGGTCGCCGCGCAGTCCGCCTCCGACGAGTCCACCCTTCGCGACTCACTGCACGAGTTCACCAACGTCTACTCTCTGGTCGAGCAGAACTACGCCGAGCCCCTGAACGAGGACAAGGTCGACAAGGCCATCTACGACGGCGCCATCCCCGGGATGCTGCACGTGCTGGATCCGCACTCGAATTTCTACGATCCCAAGGCCTTCGCCCAGATGCGCGAAGACCAGCACGGCAACTACTACGGCGTCGGCATGCAGATCCAGCCGCAGCCCGACAAGGACGGCAAGATTCGCATCGTCGTCCTCGCTCCATTCGAAGGCACGCCCGCATTCAAGGCCGGCATCCGCCCCGGCGATGTCATCCTGGCCATCGATAGCAAGCCCACCGACGGAATGGACTCCGTCGCGGTCGCCGGCTTGCTCAAGGGACCCAAGGGCACCCATGTATCCGTCCAGATGGGACGCGAGGGCAAGGACGCGCCAATCACCTTTGACCTTACCCGCGACGCAATTCCTCACCCCTCGGTCGACTTCTCCTTCATGCTGCGCCCCGGCGTCGGCTACGTGCACATCCTGAACTTCAGTTCGGAGACCACAAGCCGCGAGTTCGGGGATGCGCTGGACAAACTTCAGGCGTCCAACGACGGAGCCCCGCTGCACGGTCTTGTGCTCGACCTCCGCAGCAACCCCGGTGGCCTGCTGAACGAAGCTGTCAACGTCTGCGACAAATTGCTGCAGAAGGGCCAGATCGTGGTCTCGCAACACGGCCGCGCCTTCCCCGACCAGGTCTATCGCGCCTCGCACGGCGAAGGCGCTTCGGATAAATATCCCATCGTCGTGCTGGTCAATCGCAACACCGCGTCGGCGGCCGAGATCGTCTCCGGCGCGCTGCAGGATCACGATCGAGCGCTGATCGTCGGCGAAACCACCTTCGGCAAGGGCCTCGTACAGACCGTCTTCCAGGTCGCCGAGAACACCGGCCTCGCTCTGACCACCTACCACTACTACACGCCCTCGGGCCGGCTCATCCAGCGCTCCTATGACCACGTCTCGCTGTACGACTACTACTACGTGCGCGACGACGCCAAGAAGGCCGACAAGTCCAACCTTGAAGTTAAGCTGACCGACTCAGGCCGCACGGTATATGGCGGCGGCGGCATCACCCCCGACGAGAAGATCGACTATCCGAAGGCGACCCACTTCCAGGAGTCGTTGATCGGACACTACGCGTTCTTCAACTTCTCCAAGCACTATCTCGCGACCCACACGATCACGAAGGACCTCGTTGTCGACGACGCGATGATGCAGCAGTTCAAGGACTATCTCAAGTCCAACCAGGTCGACTACACCGACGCCGAGCTTGGCAAAGACATGGACTGGGTCAAGGCCAACATCAAGTCCGGTCTCTTTACCTACGAGTTCGGCCAGCTCGAAGGCCTGAAGGTCATGGACCAGTACGATCCCGAGATCGCGAAAGCCCTGACCTTCCTGCCGGAGGCGATGGCGCTTGAGGACCACACCAAGAGCCTGCAAAAGACGGCGAGCCTGCGCTAACGCGGAGCTTCCACCTTCAGCACCGGCTTCCACATTTCAGCACCGGCCAACAGCCTTCGCGCCAAAGGCCCGCGACACGCCAGCCTGGACCGAAGGCCTGGGGAAATGGCATATCGAGGAAACCGAGGCTGAAAGCCCGGCACATCTTCTGAACACCCTAAAACACCAGCAAAATCGCGTGACAAGCCCCCAAACCACCCAACTAACTGATTCCACAAGGAAAGTAAGGGGGAACCCTCGCCCTTAAAACACGAAACACAATCAGCCCAACCTCAGGTCCAGACACGAGGAGCCTTGGTCCCTTCCCTGCTCCCTAGTCCCTAAGACCTAGACTCTGGGCTCTCTCTCGCACCTTGCAACATCTTGGCGTAAATTGTGTCTAATCCACTGAGGGTTCATTCAGCCGCAAACTGACCGAACCCCAGTCACTGACCTCCGCGCAACCCGCGTTCGAAAGCTTCACCGGGCAAGCGAAGGATGGGCAGGACAAGGGAAACAGGATGAAATTTACACGGGTTCTCAAAAGCACGCTTGTTGCAACAGTCATGGCTGGCGCACTCCTCCTCGCTCCCTCTCAGGCCAACGCACAGGTCTTCGTCTCGGCGGGCATCGCGCCTCCTGCGATCCCGGCTTACGATCAGCCCGTCGCCCCCGGCTACGGCTACATCTGGACCCCCGGCTACTGGGCCTACGGCGATCAGGGATACTACTGGGTCGAAGGCGCATGGGTTCTCCCGCCCTATGAAGATGCCCTCTGGACCCCCGGTTACTGGGGCTACGGCGGCGGCGGATACCTCTGGAACGCAGGCTACTGGGGAACCAGCATCGGCTACTACGGAGGCATCAACTACGGCTTCGGCTACTTCGGAACCGGCTTCTGGGGAGGCTACTGGAACCGTGGGCACTTCTTCTATAACAGCGCCTACAACCACCTCGGCTTCCACGATCACGGCGGCTTCATCTACAACCACCCCGTGAACGGATTCAACGGACGCCCCGGCGGACAGGCCTTCGCCCGCAACGACGGTCACGGCTTCAACAATCGCGGCGGCGACTTCAACCGCGGCTCCGGCATCAACGGCCGCACCTTCGCCAATCGCGGAAACGAAAACCGTGGCACTGAGAATCGTGGCGCTGAAAACCGTGGCGGCTTCGGCGCAACCAACGCCGGCAACCGCAACGCATTCAACAGCGGTGCCCGCAACTTCAACAACGGTGCCCGCGGCTTCAATGATGGTGCCCGCAACTTCAACGGAGGCCAGTCGCAGATCCGGAACTTCTCCGGCAGCAGCCAGCCGCAGGCCCGCGGCAGCCAGCCGCAAGCCCGCAGCTTCAACGGCGGAAGCCAGGCTCAGGGACGTTCCTTCTCCGGCGGCGGCAACGCTGGCGGCGGTGGCGGATTCCACGGCGGCGGCGGAGGCGGCGGAAGCAGCCACGGCGGTGGCGGCGGCGGTGGCGGCGGATCGCACGGCGGCGGCGGAGGCGGACACCGCTAATCGCTGAACCAAATCAAAAAGGGCTGAGGAGCAATCCTCAGCCCTTTCTCTCGTCTTAGCTCATACCTCACAGCTCATACCTCTTACCTCACAGCTCATACCTCATAGCTCATAGCTCACAGCTCATACCTCATACCTCATACCTCGACAACAAATCCTTACGAGATTCACCGCGCCAAGGCAACAACCATCTCCGCAATCCGCTCTACCGCACCAGCCCGCGCCAGCGACCGCACCCGCACTGCCATCGTCATCCGCTCCACGGGATCGAGCAGCAGGTCCCGCAACCGCTCCAGCAGAATCGCCGGCGTCACCGCGCGCTCCAGCAACATCACCGCTCCACCCGCCTCTGCGAGCACCTCGGCATTCTTCCGCTGATGATCATCCGCCGCAGCAGCAAACGGAACCAGCACCGAAGGCTTTCCCGCCGCAGCCAGTTCCGACACGGTGCTGCCCGCCCGCGCCAGCACCAGGTCCGCCGCGCCATACTCCGCGGGCATGTCCTCCAGAAACGCCGCCACGCGCCATCGCGCAACATCCGCGCCGCTCGCCGCGTACGCCGCCTGAGTCGCCTCGACCTGCCGCGCACCCGCCTGATGCACGATCGTCAGCCCCGGAACCGCGGCCAGCAGTTCCACCGCAATCTTCGGCATCGTCTCGTTGAAGATCCGCGCGCCGTTACTCCCCGCCGTCACCAGCAGCCGCGGAGCCGCTCCGACAGGCCGCGGCACCAGCGCAAAGATCTCCGGACGCACCGGCACGCCCGTCACCTCGGCGTTGCGAAAGTACCTCGCCGTCTGCTCGAAGTTCACCGCCGCCGCGCTCACCCATCGGCCGATCCAGCGGTTCGTCATCCCCGGAACCGCATTCGGCTCATACGCCAGCGTCGGAACGCGCCGCAGAATCGCCGCCAGCATCCCCGGCCCGCTCGCATAGCCGCCAACGCCGACCACCACATGCGGCTGAAACTCCCGGATCAGCCGCACGCACTGCGCCACGCCCAGCGGCAGATCGAACACCGTCCGCACCCGCGTCGCCAGGCTCACATTCTTCAACTGCCCCGACCGCACCAGCTCCAGCGGAAACCCCGCCTCCGGAACCATCCGCGTCTCCAGCCCCCGCGCCGTCCCCACAAACCGCACCGCGGCCCGATGATGCTCCTCCAACTCCCGCGCAATCGCCAGCGCCGGAACCACATGCCCCCCCGTCCCGCCACCCGCAATCAATACCCGCAACGGATCGCTTTTGTCTTTGCCCGCTATTCCCTGTTCCCTATTCCCTATTCCCTGCACTTCAATCGATCTCACGCGTAATATTCAGCAGCACGCCCATCCCCGCAAGCGTAAAGAAAAGCGAAGTCCCGCCAAACGAGATGAACGGAAGCGTAATCCCCTTCGTCGGCACCAGGGCCAGCGCCACGCTGATGTTGAAGAACGCCTGAATCAGGATCGCCGAGGTCAGCCCAAACGCCAGGAACCGCGCGAACGGGTCGGTCGAAAGCACCGCCGCCCGCAGCCCGCGATACCCCAGCATCACAAACAGCCCAACGATCGCCAGCGCGCCAATCAGTCCAAGCTCTTCGCAGATATTGGCGAAGATGAAGTCCGTATGCGACTCAGGCAGATAGAACAGCTTCTGGACGCCCTCCATCAACCCGCGCCCAAAGACGCCGCCCGTCCCTACCGCGATCAGCGACTGCATCGTATGGAACCCCTTGCCCAGCGGATCGAGCTCAGGATGAAAGAAAATCTCCATCCGCGCATGGCGAAACGGCACCATCCACAGCATGTAGTACATCACCGGCGAAGACGCCAGCAGCCCCACGCCAATCCACTTCACCTGCATTCCGGCGAGATAGAGCATCGCCATCGTTACCGCCGCGCATACCAGCCCCGTCCCCAGATCCGGCTCCTTCAGGATCAGAGCAATGAACAGCAGCGGAGGCATCACCGCCTTGAGAATCGTACCCTTCCAATCGTCCATGGCGTGAATGCGTGTCTGCAAAAAGTACGCGAGAAACAGCACCAGCACCGGCGTCGCCAGCTCCGAAGGCTGAAACGTAAACAACGGCCCAAAGCGGAACCAGCGGTGCGTATGGTGCGAGTCGCGCACCGCAAACACGCCCACCAGCAACACCGTCGTCACCGCCACCGCCGACACCACCACTCGATAGCTGTTATACCGCCGGTAATCCACCTGCATCAGCACCACCAGGGCCACCATCCCCAGCAACGCGGCAACAGCCTGCTTCGATACAAACGTATACGGCGAGTTCAGCGTCACCTTCGCCGTCACCGCCGAAGCGGAGAACACCATCACCAGCCCGAACAGCACCAGCAGCAGCACAGTCCCGAACAGCCATTTATCGACGCCAACCCGCTTCGCCATACTTCACCCGGGTGCCCCATGATCACCGAGCCGCCGGCGAGGTTATCGTGGGGTTACTCCCTTATCTCTCTCAACCAACTCACCGACAAGCTGCTTAAAAACCCGCCCGCGATGCTCATAATTCTCAAACTGATCGAAGCTCGAGCAGGCAGGAGCCAGCAGTACGATCTCGCCGGCGACCGCATCGTTCGCGGCCTTCGTAACAGCCGCATCCAGAGTCTTCGCTGAGACTATCTTCACCACTCCCGCCAGTTGCCGCTCGATCTTCTCCGCCGCCGAACCAATTGTGTAAACAGTCTTCACCCGTTCCCGCACCAGGTCCGCCATCTCGCCATAGTCCGAGTCCTTGTCCTTCCCCCCAAGAATCAAACGCACGCCGCCGGGAAACGCCTCCAGCGCCTTCTTCGTCGCATCCACGTTCGTAGCCTTCGAGTCGTTGTAGAACTCCACGCCGCGCACCGCCGTCACGAACTCCAGCCGATGCTCCACCGCCTTGAACGTCCGCACCGACGCCCGAATCGACTCCGCCGCAATCCCCGCCAGCCTCGCCGCGCACACCGCCGCCAGCACATTCTCCACGTTGTGCGCCCCGCGCAGCGGAATCTCCGCCACCGGCATCACCGGCTCCGCCTTCGCACCCTCCCGCGGAATAAACAGCACACTCTCCCCGTGCACAAAGGCCCCTTGCTTGATCGGGCGGCGGCCGCTGAACCAGAACACCTGCGCCTTCGTCTTCCCCGCAATCATCTGCGTCGGTGTGTCCTCCCCGTTCAGCACCAGGAAGTCCTCCGCCCCCTGCCGCGCCGTAATCCGCGCCTTCATCGCCGCATAGTTCTCAAACGTCCCATGCCGATCGAGATGGTCCGGCGTAATGTTCAACACCACCGCAATATGCGGCCGAAACTCCTCCACCGTCTCCAACTGAAAACTCGACACCTCCAACACACTCCAAACCTCGCTGCTCCCTTTAGGGCCGTCATCCTGAACGGAGTGAAGGACCCCTGTATTTCGCTCTTGCTGTTGCTTGTTCTCCTGCCCGCTTAGCTCAATGCTTTCCCCCACCAGCTCAATCACCGGCGTCCCAATATTCCCGCCCACCAGCGTCGCCCGCCCTGCATCCGCAAAGATCTTCCCCACCAGCGAGGTCGTCGTCGTCTTCCCATTCGACCCTGTAATCGCCACCACCTGCCCCTGCAGGAAACGGCTCGCCAACTCCAACTCACCAATCACTGGCAGCCCAAACGCCCTTACCTGCTTCAGCTCCAGAGTTTCATACGGCACACCCGGCGACACCACAATCAAATCCTGTCGCCGAAACGTCAACAGCCCATGCCCACCCGCCTCCACCATGATCCCCGCATCCAGCAGCGCGGGAATCTCCTTCTCCAACGCGGCCACGCTCCGCGCATCCGACACCGTCACCCTGGCCCCACGGTCGCGCAGAAACAGCGCCGCCGCCATCCCCGACTTCCCCAACCCAACCACCAGCACCCGCTTATTCTTCAACTCCAATTAGACCCCCATACCGTGTATCCAAAAAAGAAGCGCCGCGACTATGAGTGGAGCCGAGAACCACCACCGAGAGCCACTTATCCCCGCATACACAAACGTAAGGACAGCGATTAACTCCACGGCCAAGACAATCAATGCAACATTTCCATTGGATGGGTTTATGAGGGCGAGAAGAAGTGCGAGAACCGCTATTGTCGCAGCGAAAATCCCACTCTTGTCGGCTGTCCTCATTCCTCACCTCAACTTCAGCGTAGTCAGCGCCAACAGCGCAAACACCAGCGCCAGAATCCAGAACCGCGCAATCACCTTCGACTCCGACCATCCTCCCAGCTCGAAGTGATGATGCAGCGGAGCCATCCTGAAAATTCTCTTCCCGCCGCGCAGCTTGTAGCTCCCCACCTGCAGGATCACGCTCGCCGCCTCCAAAATAAACACGCCCCCGATAAATGGCAGCAGCAGCTCCTGCTTGATGATCACCGCGACCGTCCCAATCGCGCCGCCCAGCGCCAGCGATCCAACGTCGCCCATAAACACCTCCGCCGGATGCGCGTTGTACCAGAGAAACCCGATGCTCCCGCCCACCATCGCCCCGCAGAACACCGTCAGCTCGCTCACCATCGGCATCCTCTGCAGCTCCAGGTAATCCGAAAACACCGCATGACCGCTCACATACGTCAGCATCGTCAGCGCACCCGCGGCGACGATCGTGCACCCGATCGCCAGACCATCCAGCCCATCCGTCAGGTTCACCGCATTGCTCGTCAGCGTGATCACCAGCATCACGAAGACCACAAACGGCAGCAGCGCCAGCCAGTGCATGTGCGGCACATGCCCCATCCACTCCCAGATCAGGTCCGGCCGAAACCGCTTCGCAAACGGCACCACCAGCCGCGTCGAATAATATCCCTTGCCCTCCAGCCGCAGCAGCGTCACCGCCACCGCCGCGCTCGCCGCAAACTGGAACACCAGCTTCTGCCGCGCCGTCAGCCCCTTGCTCTGCTTGCGCACGACCTTCAGATAATCATCGGCAAACCCGATCGCTCCAAACGCGAACGTCGACAGCATCACCACCCACACCATGGGGTTCGACAGATCGGACCACAACAAAGTCGGCACAAGAATCGAGATCAGGATCAGCACGCCACCCATCGTCGGCGTGCCGCCTTTTTTCAAATGCGTCTGCGGCCCGTCGTCGCGCACATACTGCCCAATCTGAAACTGGCGCAGCCGATCGATCACGAACGGCCCAATCAACAGCCCGATCAGCAGCGCCGTCAGGCTCGCAAACACCGTCCGGAACGTCAGGTACCGGAAGATGCGAAAGACGTGCGCATAGGGATAAAGCTTTTGATACAGCAGCCAATAGAGCAAACCGTCTCCGCCTTCACGCGCGCGGCCGCAAACCACTCCGCACGCAAACTCATGGCTATCTTAACAGCCTCACAAGACTCTTTCCCGCCACGCACCATCCGTGGTACCGTCATTCCGCTATGCCCATCACCCGCCGCCATCTTCTCTCCACCTCCGCCTCGCTCGCGGGCCTTGCCGCGCTCAACCGCCTCGGCCTCGCGCAAAACGCTCCCGCCGCCGCTGCCGCGCTCGCCCCGCCGCCCGCCACCGCCGCCGCAAAAGCCCTCTACGCCGATATCGGCCCCGCCGCCTGGTCCGAACTCCACCGCCGCCTCTCCACCGTCAACGACGACATCGCCGCCCACGGCCTCCGTCATCTCAACGGCGTCGACGGCGCCCTCCTCACCGGCTACCCCTACAACGAGTTCTACGACTGGGACCTCTACTTCGAGAATCTCTACCTCTCCTACTACGGCGTCTGGCCGCTCTGCGACACCAACCTCCGCGAGTTCCTCAACCGCGAGCAGCCCGACGGCTACGTCAACCGCTCGCTCATCAAGCAGCGCGACCGCCAGCAGTTCAAACCCTTCCTCGCGCAGCTCGTCGTCCTCGGCGCAAAGCAGGACCACGACAATTACGACTGGCTCCGCGGCAACTACTACGACCGCCTCGCAAAATATGTAACCAAATGGTTCTCCTACGACTCCGACCACAACGGCCTGCCCGTATGGAACTCCGCCGACGCCGCCGGCACCGACAACCAGTGGTCGCGCGGAGGCGCCATCGGAGCCTTCGAGATCGAAGGCGTCGACCTCGCCAGCTACCTCATCCGCGAGCTGCGCGCCATGGCCGTCATCGCCACTCACCTCAACCTCAAAGCCGACGCAATCGGCTTCAACCAGCACGCCGACAAAGTCGCATCCCTCATCAACACCGTCCTCTGGGACGAAGAGCAGGGCATGTACTTCGACCGCAACGAAAAAACCGGCAAGCGCGTCTACGTAAAATCCGCAACCAACTTCATGCCGCTCTTCGCCGGAGCCGCCACGCCCGCGCGCGCCAAACGCATGGTCAAGGAGCATCTCCTCAATCCCAAAGAGTTCTGGCTCGCCTATCCCGTCGCCAGCTACGCCAAGACCGAGCCCGACTACTACCAGAACCCCACCGCGCGCGAGTGCAACTGGCGCGGCCCCACCTGGGCGCCCACCAACTACATGATCTTCCAGGGTCTGCAAGCCTACGGCATGCACACCGAAGCCCGCGAGCTCGCCCATCGCCTCTTCGACATGGCCATCAACAAGAACCCTGTCCTCCGCGAATATTACAACGCCGAGACCGGCGAAGGCCTCGGCCAGACGCGCTTCTGGGGATTCACCGCGCTCTACTACGGCATGCTGCTCGAGTCCTACGCGAACTACGACGCCGCCAGCCTCGACAAACCGCTCGCCCCCCTCATCCCCCGCGAGCTCGGCGTCCAGTTCCCCGCCCTGCCCAACGTCTGGCCCGCCCCCAGCAAAGCCTGACCACCTAAGGTCTGTACAAGGCTCGGGTGCCCCATCTCAGACGCAGCTTCACCGCGACTGAGGTGGGAAGTAAGAAGCGCGGGTGCCCCATCCATGACAGCTTCATCGTCATGGGTGGGACGTAAGAAGTTCAAGCAGCCTTCTACCGCCCCTTCCCCGCCTCAACCCTCAACTTCAAGCTGTACTCCGTCACCAGCTCAACCGACTCCAGCTTATCCACCTGCGCCCCATCCACCTTCGGCTCCAGTCCCGGCTCAAAAAACACCGGCGGATCCTTCCGCAACGGATAAATCGATATCTGCAACTCATTCTGTTGCAATTGCGGCGCAAACCGCTCCAACCCCACCAGCCAGGCACGCCCATCGGAAAAATTATCATCCAGCAGCTTCCCACCCGCCAAAAGATGCGCCACATCGCCTTCATACTTGATCCGCAAAAACCTCTTCTCGCCCGCCGGAAGCGCCGTCTTCGGCAACGGCAGAGTCCACACCCCAGCACGATCCCACTCCGCACCCGTCGGAGCCGCCGCCACCACACGCGGCCGTGAAGAGGCGACAAACCCCGCAGGCAGCGGCGCAACCTCACCCACTTCCTTCGTCTGTTTCGCAACAACCGGCACAACCGCAGGCCCACCCGCAACCACCGCAGTCGTCTCCGCGCCACTCCTCCCAAGCTTCACCCTGGAATCAACCGCCGCAAGCCGCTCCGCACCCTCCGGCAGCAACCGCGCGCTGAAGTTCTTCGCGCCAATATTCTCCAGCGTCGCCACATCGCCATCCACAAAAGCCTGCTGCGGCGTCAGCAGCAACTCCGCCGTGCCGCCGCTTGCAATCTTCCAGCTCTGCTCCGCATCCTCCTGCCGCAACACCAGCACCGTCACCGCACGACCATCCGCCAGCGTGAACCGCATCTTCTCGTCCGGCCCCGGCTTCAACCCACGCACCCACACCGCACCATCCTTGCGCTCAACACCCGCAGTACGGTCCACCTTCAACCCCGCAACATCATCCACCACAAACTCCGCCGCAATCCCCGGCTGCGCGAAAAAACAGTACACCGGCGCGCTCGCCGTCCCCAGCTTCGCCAAAGGCTGCACCGTAGCAAACCGCAGCTTCAACCCACTCAAATCCTCATGGAACGGCCAAACAAAATAAGCATCCGCCGGCACATCCACCGGCTTCTCCGGAACCATCAGCGTCTCGCCCGCCGGCAACTTCACCGCAACCTGAAACCCCTTGCGCGCCGGCATCGCATACCCGCGCACATGATTGTTCACAAACAAAAACCCACTCGCGCCCAGAGTGCGAGCACTCACCCGCACCACGCTCAAATCCTTCGCGCCTGCCGGCGTCACCTCCGGCTTGCGCGTCTCCATCGGGGCAAGCTCCGCCCCAAAATCATTCAAAAAATAATTCCAGCACTTCATCTTCATCAAACTCGGCCGCTCATCCCCAAACTCACCCAGCGGAGCCTCGAAGTCATACGTCTTCACCGGCAGATCGTTCGGCGCATGCGTCGCCAGCGACTCCTGTAGCGTCGTCAGCTTGCCATCCGGATTCTCCCCACCCTGGAACATATAGCTGCCATACAAATTAACCCCCGATCCCAGCATCACCGGAGCCATCGCCGCAATATCGTCCGCGCTCACCACCGGCCGCCGATGATATGTAATCTGCATCCCGCCGCCCATCTCCGCGGTCATAAACGGAGTGTCCCGCGTAAAGTTCGCCGCATTCCCCACCGGCACCGCGCCGTTCTGCGCACCCATATCCCCCGTCACGCGACTGCCAAACCGAAACGCATACACCTCGCTCGGCGGCAGCTTCTTGATCGACGCGTCCCACGGCGCATCCGGATAGCCGCCATACACCGGCAGCACCGAGCCCTTCGGAATCGCCGCCCCGTCCCATCCCGTCACCGTATAAAACGGCACGCGAATCCCAGCGTCCCGCGCCATCTCCTTCAACTTCAAAATATGCGGAGCCCCGCCCAGCGGAGGCCGTCCGCGATATTCATTCTCCAACTGCACCGCGACCACCGGCCCGCCCTCACTCCACATCAACCCCTTCAGCTGCGCGCCAATCTGCTTGAAATATTCATCCACATATTTCAGATACTCGGGATCGTTGGACCGCGTCTGCTTCGTCTTCGTCAGCAGCCAGTCGGGAAAGCCGCCATTCCGCACCTCCGCATGGCTCCACGGCCCAATCCTGGGCACAACATACATCCCATGCTTCGCGCACAACTGCACAAACTTCCGCAGGTCCTTTTGCCCCTGCCAGTCCCACTCACCCTCAACCTCCTCATGGTGGATCCAGATGATGTAAGCCGCAACGACCTCCACCCCCGCCGACTTCATCTTCAGGATCTGTTCCTCCCACTCCGCCTCCGGCACGCGCGAGTAGTGCATCTCGCCCATCACCGGCAGCCACGGCTTTCCATCGCGCGTCAGATACTGCGCATTCAACCCCAGCACATGCCCATCCGGCGACTTCGCATCTGCCGCATCGAACGTGTAGTTCGCCGGCCCGGGCGCAACGCTTTCTGCCGAAGCATCGATGACGATCGGCTGCGTCGCGCCACTCTGTGCGTGAATCAAAGATCCCGACAATACGACCGTGCACACCGCGAAACACAAGAGACGATTACGTAATCCCATCGAAAACCCCACGACAGCGACTCAGGATTGCGCCGCGGATAATTAAAAACCATTTCGGAGTGCGCCCTATCCTATCGACTCACGGAAACGCCTGACAAACTGTAGAGACAGACAGCGCAAGGAAGTTTGAATAGGATAGCGTCATGCCCCGTTCACTGAAGCTAGGAATAGCAAGCCTGCTCATGATCGTTGGTTCTATCGTCTTTTCACTTTTGAGATCAGAACTCCCATTTAGCTTCATCCTTGCCTTTCTTGCTTGCGTCTTGGGATTTGTTGCGGCGCAACAAGGTAGCAAATGGTGGCTGGCAATTCCCGGCACAGTCATCGTTACATTTGTGCTTCTCTTGTTTGTAGGATTTCAAGCAACGTAGTCTCCGAACAGATCAATTCATGAGCGAATCGCAAATCACCGACAAAAACTTCGCCCTCCCTCCAGCCCCCGCCACCGAAACCGGTCCCGTAAAGATCTGGTCGTCCTCGGTCACCATCCCCACCTATCTCCCCGCCCGCGCCGACCCGCTCCCCATCTTCCTCGAAAACCGCGTCTACCAGGGCAGCTCCGGCAAGGTCTACCCACTCCCTGTCATCGACCGCATCGCATCCGAGCCCGTCCCGCACACCTGGCAGGCCATCCATCTTGAAAACGAGTACCTCCGCCTCATGGTCCTCCCCGAGATCGGCGGCCGCATCCACATCGGCCTCGACAAGACCAACGGCTACGACTTCTTCTATCGCCAGAACGTCATCAAGCCTGCGCTCGTCGGCCTCGCCGGCCCCTGGATCTCCGGCGGCGTCGAGTTCAACTGGCCCCAGCACCACCGTCCCGCCACCTTCATGCCCTGCGAGACCGCGCTCGAGCGCCACCCCAATGGCTCCGCCACAATCTGGTGCTCCCAGCACGACCCCATCTCCCACATGAAGGGCATGCACGGCGTCTGCCTGCATCCCGGCAAAGCCCTCATCGAACTCAAGGCCCGCCTCTACAACCGCACCGAAGAGGTCCAGACCTTCCTCTGGTGGGCCAACGTCGCGACCCGCGTGCATGAGCGTTACCAATCCTTCTTCCCACCCCACGTCCGCTTCGTAGCCGACCACGCCAAGCGCGCCATCACCAGCTTCCCCCGCAGCGACCGCCCCTACTACGGCGTCGATTACCCCGCCCGCGCAGCCCACGGCGTCCCCGCCGAGGAAGCACCCACCCAGTTCATCCCAGACGGCAGCTATCCGCCCGACGACCTGAGCTGGTACGCCAACATCCCCGTCCCCACCAGCTACATGATCGCCGCCACCGCCGACGATTTCTTCGGCGGCTACGACCACGCCGCGGAAGCCGGAGTAGTCCACGTAGCCAACCACCACATCGCCCCCGGTAAAAAGCAATGGACCTGGGGCAACCACGACTTCGGCTACAACTGGGACCGCTGCCTCACCGACCCGGATGCCGATGGCGTCTACGCGCCTTACATAGAGCTCATGGCCGGCGTGTACACCGACAACCAGCCTGACTTCTCCTTCCTCGCTCCCGGCGAAACCAAAACCTTCAGCCAATTCTGGTACCCCATCCGCAAACTCGGCGTACCGCAAGCCGCCAACCTCCGCGCCGCGCTAAGTCTTCGCACCACGGTTGAAAGCCGTCATCCTGAACGCAGTGAAGGACCCCTGTATTTCGCACACATAGCCATCAACGTTACGGAAGACCTAATAGGCGCGCAGGTCTTCCTCCATCGAGGAAACACCCTCCTCGCAGAATGGATCGAAGACATCACCGTCGCGGAACCGCTCGTGGTCTCGTTTCCACTACCTCCAGAAACCTCTGTGGAGATGCTCGCTGTAACTTTGAGGCACGGCGATATGACCATCCTCTCCTACGCCCCCGCCGAAATCACCCCCGCACCAGCCCCCGAAGCCGCCACCGAACCCCCACCCCCCTCCGACATCCCCAGCAACGACGAGCTCTACCTCACCGGCCTACATCTCCAGCAATACCGCCACGCCACCCGCCACCCCGAGCCTTACTGGCGCGAAGCCCTTCGCCGCGACCCCAGCGACTCCCGCTGCAACACCGCCCTCGGCACCTGGCATCTCAAACGCGGCGAGTTCACCCAGGCCGAGCAGCACCTCCGCACCGCAATCGCCCGCCTCACCCACCGCAACCCCAACCCCTACGACGGCGAGCCCCACTACCAGCTCGGCCTCACCCTCCGCCACCTCCGCCGCTTCGACGAAGCCTACGCCGCCTTCTACAAATCCACGTGGAATGCCGCATGGCGCGGCCCTGCGTACCACGCCCTCGCCGAGCTCGAAGCCCGCAAACAAAACTGGCCCGAAGCCCTCGACCACATCACCCGCAGCCTCCGCGCCAACGCCGACAACCTCAACGCCCAATCCCTCCGCGCCATCGCGCTCCTCCACTTCGGCCGCGAAGCGGAAGCCCACTCCCAACTCACCGAAGCCCTCGCCCTCGACCCCCTCAACGCCTTCGCCCGCCACCTCCTCACCGCCGCTCTCCCACCCAGCGGACAAGAACGCCTCGACCTCGCCTTCGACTACGCCCGCGCCGGCCTCCTCGCCGAGGCCGTCGCCGCCCTCGCCGCCCCCGTCCCTCCCACTGAAAACGACGGCTCCGCCCCCATGCGCCACTACACCCGCGCCGCCCTCCTCGCCGAACTCGACCAGCCTCAAAGCCGGGTGCCCCAGGTCTCGACTCTGAGACCTGGGAGTAGTGCCCCCGATCTCAATCCACCCCCCCAAAGCCCGGGTGCCCCATCCATGACAGCATCACCGTCATGGGTGGGACGTAATCCGCCCACACCCGCCACCAACCACACCAAAAGCCCGGGTGCCCCATCTCAGGCGCAGCTTCACGCGACTGAGGTGGGAAGTAATTCGCTCATGCCTGCCCCCAATCAAACGCCCAGTGCAGCCGCCTACGCCGAAGCCGCCTCCCTCCCCACCGCCTACGTCTTCCCCAACCGCCTCGAAGAGATCGCAGTCCTCGAAGCCGCCATCGCCGCAAACTCGACTGATGCAAGCGCCCCGCTCTACCTCGGCAACCTCCTCTACGACCGCCGCCGCTACGCCGACGCCATCGCCCAATGGGAGCGCTCCGCCGCGCTCGACCCCACCCTCGCCGTTACTCACCGCAATCTCGCCATCGCCTACTTCAACGTCAATCACAATTCCGCAGCCGCCATCGCCTCCTTCGACCGCGCCTTCGCCGCCGGCCCCACCTCAGCCCGCCTGCTCTACGAGCGCGACCAGCTCTGGAAGCGCACCGGCGTCGCCCCCGCAACCCGTCTCGCCGAACTCCTCCGCCACCCCACCCTACCGCCACAACGCGACGACCTCTCCGTCGAGCTAGCCACCCTCCTCAACCACACCGGCCAGCCCCAGCAAGCGCTCGACCTCCTCCTCGGCCGTCAGTTCCAACCCTGGGAGGGCGGCGAAGGCCTCGTCCTCGCCCAGTTCCTCCGCGCCAGCATCCTTCTCGCCCAGCAATCACTCGCCAGCAACAACCCAACCCAGGCCCGCCAACTCCTCACCCCCGCCCTCACCCCGCCTCACTCCCTCGGCGAATCCAACCACCTCCTCGCCAATCAAAGTGAACTCCTCTACTGGCTCGGCGTCGCCACCGCCGCAACGAACGACACCGCCGAAGCCAGCACAATCTGGCAGCGCGCCGCCCGCACCTCCACCGACTTCCAGCAGATGGCTGTCGCCGAAGTCTCGCCCAACACCTTCTGGGCCGCCTCCTGCCTCGAAGCCCTCGGCAATCACGAAGCCGCCACCGCGCTCTTCACCAAAATCCAGACCTTCGCGCTAGCCCTCGAACACCAGCGTCCGCAAGTCGACTACTTCGCCACCTCCCTCCCCGCCATGCTCCTCTTCCATGACGACCTCGTCCTCCGCAACCGTATCCAGTCCCTCTTCCTCCGAGCCCAGGCGGCCCTCGGCCTGCGCCGGCCCGCCGAAGCCGAATCCCTCGCCCGCCAAGTCCTTCAACTCGACCCCAGCCACACCGGAGCCTCCGACCTCCTCCAGCGCCAGAACGTGGCCACGTAGGTCAACGTTAACGCGGCAATCCGCTTGACAACAGCCTGCGACGAATCTAAGGTTTCGAGTTGCAATTTGTTTCGCTTTTGAAACAAATCCAATTTCCCGCCTGCTGGAGCAGCCGCCATGCCCCTCAAGAATCTGAATTTATCGACCGTCTGTTTTCTCGCCGTCTCGGCAGCCCTCTATGCACAGGCGCCGGCCACCGCGCCCGCGACACCCGAAGCCCCCGGCGCCGCGAGACCAGCGAGGGCCGCGAGACCAGCGCCCCCCGTCGATCCAAAGTGCCCAGGCTGCATCGCCGGAATCCCCGTCAACTACGACGAATCCAAAGTCGGCACCTACATCCTGCCCGACGTGCTCAAGCTCGACGACGGCAAGACCGTCAAGGACGCGAAGACCTGGACCGAAAAGCGCCGCCCCGAGATCCTCAAGATGATCGAGACGCAGCAGTACGGCGTCATGCCCGGCCGCCCCGCCGGCGAGTCCTTCGAAGTCACCGACAAAGGCACGCCCGCCTTCAACGGCAAGGCCATCCGCAAGCAGATCACCATCCATCTCTCGAAGGACCCCTCCTGGCCCACCATCCACGTCGTCGAGTACATCCCAGCCGCCGCGAAGAAGCCCGTCCCGATCTACTTCGACATCAACTTCAGCCCCGTCCAGTCCTCGATCGCAGATCCCGGCATCACCCCGCAGAAGGTTCGCGACCCCAAGACCAACGAACTCGTCGTCCCCCCAGCGAACGCCCGCGGCTTCGGCAAGACCAACGTTGAGATCTTCCTCGACGCCGGCATCGGCGTAGCCACCTATCAATACACCGAGCTCGATCCCGATACCCTCAACGGATTCCCGCAGGGCATCCGCGCCAAGTACATCAAGCCCGGCCAGGCCGACACCAACGAAGGCCGCAACGGCGAAGACTGGGGCTCCGTCTCCGCATGGGCATGGGGCATGAGCCGCGTCGAGGACTACTTCGAGACCGACAAGCTCGTCAACGCCAAACAGGTCGCCGTCCACGGCGTCTCCCGCCTCGGCAAGACCGTCCTCTGGGCCGGCGCATCCGACCCGCGCTTCGGCGCAGTCATCGCAAGCTGCGGTGGAGAAGGCGGTGGAGCCCTCAGCCACCGCGACTACGGCGAGACCATCGCTCACCTCGTCGCGCCCTCGCGCTACCCCTATCAGTTCGCCCTCAACTACGCAAAATACGCCGGATACCCCGACAAGGCTCCCTTCGACTCCCACATGATCATCGCCCTCGTCGCTCCGCGGCCTGTACTCCTCCAGACCGGCAGCACCGACAACTGGTCCGATCCCAAAGGCGAGTTCCTCGGCGAGGTCGCCGCAGGCCCCGTCTACAAGCTCCTCGGCAAGCAGGACCTCGGCACCGACGTCTGGCCCGCCGCCAAAACTCCCATCTTCACCAACGGCCTCAACTACTACATGCACGATGGAGGCCACGGCATGGTCCCCACCGACTACGACATCTACGTTCAATTCATGAAGGCCCAATTCCACCCCGGCGAATAAGCGGGTGCCCCATGATCATCGGCAGGACGCAGTCCGCCGGTTATCGTGGGGTTACTCACTTCTGACCACCCCAGAGGAGAACGTCCTTCGCAGCGCTCCCTGCCACCTTCCTCCGCAACGTCTACACCGATGACACGTATCCCCACCACCTGATCGATAGCCGGAGAACTCATGACCCGCACACGCAAGACAGCACTCGCTACCCTCGCAGCCGCCACCGCCTTCGCCGTCGCAACCATCGCCTTCGCCCAGACCGCCTCCACGCCCGCAGCCTCAACCCAGGACGCCCTGGCCAAAGGCTTCGTCACCCCGCCCGACTCCGCCAAGCCCCGAACATGGTGGCACTGGACCAACGGCAACGTCACCGAGGCCGGCATTACCAAGGATCTCGAGTGGATGAAGCGCGTCGGCATCGGAGGCTTCCAGCTCGTCGACGTCGCCTCCGGCAACGGTCAGGTCGTCGAGCCCAAGATCCACTTCGCCACGCCCGAGTGGTACCACGCCGTCGCCCACTCCGCCCAGCTCGCCAAGCAGCTCGACCTCGAAATGTCCATCTTCAGTTGCGCCGGATGGTCCGAAGCCGGAGGCCCCTGGGTCACCGATGAGATGGCCATGAAGCGCCTCGTCTGGAGCGAGACCGACGTCACCGGCGGCTCCAACGCCACCATCAAGCTTCCCCAGCCGCCCTCGAACGAAGGCTCCGTGCGCGACTCCGGCGCCGGCGGCGGAACCGGCCACTTCTATCGCGACTCCGCGGTCGTCGCCTACCGCAGCCCCATCGATAGCACCCCGATGTCCGCGCTGCACCCCAAGGTCACCAGCAGCGGCGGCCCCATCGACGGCACTCCCCTCATGGACAACAGCCTCACCACCGCCGTCACCATCTCCGCTGCACCCGGCGGAGGTCCTGCATGGCTCCAGTATGAGTTCGCCGCGCCCTTCACCGCGCGCGCGCTCTCCTTCGGCAGCCGTGGACGCATCCCCGTCGGCCGCATCCTCGCTAGCGAAGACGGCGTCACCTTCCGCACCATCGTCGATCTCCCCGGCCCTCAGGGCTACCACGGCGCCTCCATCCGCACCTTCGGCTTCGCGCCCGTCACCGCCCGCTTCTTCCGCATCGAGCTCGACCGCGAGGGCCTCTCGCCCGCCGAAGTCATTCACGGTGCCTCCACTGAGCCGCCTCCCGCCCGTCCCGCCAGAGCGGGAGCACCACGCGCCGAACCCGGCTATGGCCTCACCGAAGCCATCTTCTACACCGACGCCCGCGTCAACCGCTGGGAAGACAAAGGAGCCTTCGGCAGCCTGATGGACGTCTACGACGTCGTCCCCACACCCGCCTCCGTCGCCACCGCCGAGATCACCGACACCCCCATCGACCTCACTTCGAAAATGGACAAGGACGGCACCCTCCACTGGGACGCCCCCGCCGGCAAGTGGACCATCCTGCGCATGGGCTACGCCCTCACCGGAGCGCGCAACCGCCCCTCCGTCCCCGCGGGCAGCGGCCTCGAAGTCGACAAGCTCAGCGCCAAATACGCCAAGCAGTACTTCGACGGCTACATCGATCCCATCGAGAAGAACCTCGGCGGCCTCCTCGGCTCCTACCCCCACTACATGACCATGGATAGCTGGGAAGCCGGCATGCAGAACTGGACCGACGACATGATCCCCGAGTTCAAGAAGCGTCGCGGCTACGATCCCACCCCGTACCTTCCTGTCCTCGCCGGCCGCGTCGTCAAAAGCTCCGACGTCAGCGACCGCTTCCTCTGGGACTTCCGCCGCACCCTCGCCGACATGTACGCCAGCGAGTTTTACGGCACCGTGGACGACGAGCTCCACAAGAAGGGCATGGAGCTGTACTCCGAAGCCTCCGGCGTAGCCCTCGAGATCCCCGAAGACACACTCCTCAACAAGAGTCACGTCGACATCCCCATGGCCGAGTTCTGGGTTCGCGCCCTCCATCCCGAGTCGATGTACGACGTCGACGTCCGCGGCGCAGCCTCTGCAGCCCACATCTACGGCAAGCCCCTCGTCGCCACCGAGTCCTTCACCGGAGGCGGATTCGAAGCTCCCTACACCCTCAAGAAGATCGCCGACTACTGGTTCACCCAGGGCGTCAACCGCCTCGTCTTCCACACCTCCGCCCAGCAGCCGCTCGATACCAAACCCGGCAACACCATGGTCGGCACCCACATCAACCGCAACATCACCTGGGCCGAACTTGCCAAGCCCTTCATGACCTACGTCGCTCGCGTCTCCTACATGCTGCAGCAGGGCAAGCCGACCGCCGACCTCGCCTACCTGCTCCCCGAAGGCGCGCCCTCCACCATGCCCTTCTGGGGCGACGGCCTCCAGCCCGCGCCGCCTCCCGGCTATGACTACGATTACTTCAACACCGACATCCTCCTGCGCAAAGCCAGCGTCGGCCCCGACGGACGCATCAACCTCGAAGACGGCATGAGCTATCGCCTCCTCATGCTTCCCCCCACCACCCAGATGACCCCCGAGGTCCTCCAGAAGCTCCATGACATGGTCGCCGCCGGAGCTACCATCCTTGGCCCCCGCCCCACCGCATCCCCCAGCCTCCTCGACTACCCACGCGCCGACGCAAAGGTCACCGCCCTCGCCACCGACCTCTGGGGCGACATGGACGGCGTCACCCTCAACCAGCACCCCTTCGGCAAGGGCATGACCTACTGGGGCCTCACCGTCGACGAGGTCATGAGCCGCCTCAAGACCCCGCCTGACTTCCACGCCAGCGGCTCCCTCGACAACCCGCCCGCCTGGGTCCACCGCCGTACCGCCGACGCCGACATCTACTTCGTCGCCAACCAGTCCGATGTCCCCGTCCATCTCAACACCCGCTTCCGCGTCAAAGGCAGGGACGTGCAGATCTGGCGTCCCATGGACGGCACGATGGAAAGTGGCAAGGCCGTCGCCTACACGACCACAGCCCTGATGGACGAGCGCACCGGCAACCGCCAGCCCGGCCTCCAGCCCGCGCTCTACGCATCCGAGCCCGGCTTCACCACCGTCCCCCTCGACCTCGCCGAGCGCGAGTCCGTCTTCGTCGTCTTCCGCAACGCAGCGCCCGCCGCAACCCGCACCGCCGCGCCAGTCGTCGACACCAAACTCTCAACCGTCACCGGCCCCTGGACCCTCACCTTCCCGCCCAGGCGGGGAGCACCCGCCAGCATCCAGATGCCAACCCTCACCTCCTGGACGGACAGCAAGGTCGACGGCGTCAAATACTTCTCCGGCACCGCCACCTACAGCAAGACCGTCACCGCCTCTCCCGCATGGTTCAAGTCCGGCCATCGCATCTACATCGACCTCGGCAAAGTTCGCGACATCGCCGAAGTTCAGGTCAACGGCAAATCCGCCGGCCTGGTCTGGGCCCCGCCCTACCGAGTCGACGTAACCGGCGCCCTGAAACCCGGCGTCAACAAGCTGGAGATCAAGGTCACCAACGAGTGGACCAACCGCCAGATGGGCGACCGCACCCTCCCAGCCGACAAGCACATCCTCGACACCCCGCCCCCGCCC
>OLLV01000040.1_pt1 | contig 40979 bp, 47 predicted proteins | sample 1604641 | NCBI WGS metagenome assembly OLLV01 (sample SAMEA104055725, study PRJEB20765) | soil metagenome | biome: Arctic tundra; feature: Polygonal ground; material: soil | place: USA | collected 2011-09 | depth 0-0.5 m
CCGGTTCGTCCGGTCGCACGGGCGAGTTAGATCAAGAACTGGGATCGCTCCATCGCTTTATTCTTCGCCTTGTCTTCGCTATAGTGGAAATGCAGGGAGGATTTATGGAATCACCTAAACCCATTCTCATAGCCCTCTCAATCAAGAGCATTCAGACCGAGCCGTATCTCGGTCATAACGGACAAACGTGTAAGAGCGCGAACAGCCGATGATCGAGATCGAGCGATCATTTCGACGGCTTTGGGGCAGGGCAGAGGAGCTGAAATCCGCTCGAATGAGGGACCAAATTGAACCCGAAAAACTGTGGGTAGTTTTGTGGGTACCCTGACTCAAAACGGTGGGTAATAACGGGTAATACCCACAGTCTTGAAATTTCTCGTGGATACCATACGTCTCTTTTTTATGAGCAGCATAGAGCACCCATGAGCAACGCTGAAAATGGCGAATCCCTAACTGTTAACCGAAGGGTTGTAGGTTCGAGTCCTACCTCAGGAGCCATTTCTCCTTGCAATTTGGTTGCGTGAGATTGAAGTTCAGCTCGCTGCACGCGCATGCGATGGCGTCGCGGTGTTGCCTCGGACGCGCTGGATTGGCTTTGCAGGGACGCCGCCGATTCGGTATCCGGAGCCTCGCACTGTGTGGATCCATTCCAGGTCCGAAGGGTTCTCGTTGCCTGCCGCTAGTTTGCGGCGTACGTAATTCACATAGACATCGACGACGTTGGTCTCGGCGGTCGGGGACATCTGCCAGACTTCGGCTAACAAGGTGGTTCGCGAGACGCAGCTTCCGCGATGCAGCATCAGGTATTCGAGGAGGGCGAACTCCTTCGCGGTCAGGTCGACCGTGTGCTTGCCGCGCGTCACCTTGCGCGAGATGCGGTTGAGGTGAAGCTCTCCGTGGCGCAGCACGGGGTCGGCGAACTTCTCGCTTCGGCGCATGAGGGCACGGCAGCGCGCGGTGAGTTCGTCGAAGCGGAAGGGTTTCAGGAGGCAGTCGTCGGCGCCGCTGTTCAGGCAATTGACGCGGGTGTTCATCTCGTTTCTTCCGGTCAGCACGAGGACCAATGCGTCATTGTGCTGGGACCGCATCTCCTCCAGCACCTCCATCCCATCTCGCCTGGGCAGGCTGAGATCGAGAATGACCAGGTCCGGGGGATGCGCCATCGCGCGCTGGAGCGCCGTATCGCCGTCGGCAACCCAATCCACCTGATGGCCCTCCAGCTTCATTGAGCTTGCCAGAAACGCGCCCAGAGCCTGATCGTCCTCTACAACTAAAACGTTCACGCGACTTTCCCCCTTGGGAAATGGAAGCTTCCCTGCAATAGGATGGCCCGGGGCTGGAGCTTTGCCAATTTAGAAATCTTGATTTTGACGCAACGTGGTTCCAAATCGGGATCGATCTGTACCAGCGGAGGTTCAGGAAGATGGCGAGGCTGCGCTGTTTCTTTCTGAGAGATATCTTATGGAGCGCGACTGGGTTTGGCCCCAGAGATGCATGGCTCCGGGTGGAGGTCTCGCAGATGGAGACGACGATTCCGCTGAGCGATGCAATCGGCAAGTATCTTGACCTGGCCAGCGCGCAGATGAAGGTGACGGCGCAGAATATGGCGAATGTCGATACGCCTGGATACAAGACGCAGGGGTTCGACTTTGCGCAGGAGTTTTCGCGTGCGCTGGATTCGAGTGCCGGGGCGGAGGTTTCGCCGCGGGCTTCGGATACGGATGGGCTGACGGCGCGGCCGGATGGGAACAATGTGTCGCTTGACCGCGAGGGGGTGGAGCTGGCCAAGGCGCAATTGGAGTTTCGCACCGGGGTGTCGCTGCTGCGGAGCGAGTATACGCGGATGATGGACGCGATCCATGCGGACAGCAAGTAGATAGCGGCAGCGAGGAGGCGAGATGAATTTATTTGGCATGATGGACATCAGTGCTTCGGCGCTGCATGCGGAGCGGGTGAGGGCGGAGGTGGTGGCGGCCAATATGGCGAACGCCGAGACTACTCGCACTGCTGACGGCGGTCCTTACAAGAGGCAGCATGTGGTGTTTCAGGAGACGGGTGGCGATGGGTTTGCGGCTTCGCTGCTGGGGAGTGGCGGGATGACTTCGTCAGGTAGCGGCGGCCTGACGGGAAGTGGGTTCGGCGGAGATGACTTTCCGAGTTCCAATGTGGGCGGAGTGCAGGTTGCGGGCGTGTTAAGCGATCAGAGCGCACCGCTGGAACGATATGACCCGACTCATCCGGACGCAGGGCCGGATGGCTATGTGGCTTATCCGGACATCAACCCGCTGACCGAGATGGTGGACCTGATGGGGGCGACGAGATCGTACGGTTTGAATGCTACGGCTGTGCAGGCGGAGAAGAGCATGGTGGTGTCTTCGCTGGAGATTCTGAAGTAGGACAGTTGCAGGTTGCAGGTTGCAGGTTGCGAGTTGCAGGTTGCTGGTTGCTGGTGTCAGCGCGAAGGGATGAGGTGCGATGGTGATTCAAGGGTTGGCGGCGGGTTTGAGTGGAGCGATTGCGGGAATTGCGCCGGCGGCTACGCCGGGTGCGGCTGGGGCTTCGGGTGCGGGGTCGCCTTTTGGCGGGGTGCTGGAGTCGATGATCTCGCAGACGACGGCGCTGGATACGAAGGCGTCGCAGGCGGTGGTTGGGTTGCTGAGTGGCCAGGGCGTGGAAATCCATGACGCGATGATGGCGACGCAGAAGGCAGATATGGCGTTTGAGCTTGCGCTGCAGGTGAGGAACAAGGCCGTGGCGGCGTATCAGCAGATGTTGGGCATGCAGTTTTAGCGAGATTGCTTCGCAACTGAGAGAGAGATCGCGGGCAACGTTCGATGGCGAATGCAGGACAGGGCGAGATGGGGTTGGAGCGGAGCGGGCAACCGGTTGGCGCGGTGGATCGCGCGATGGCGATCGGCGGGAATCTTCGCGGATGGGCGATGGCGATGCCCGCCGGACAGCGCCGTTGGATGGGCGCTTCGGTATTGATGATTGGCGCGGTGATGGCGGGGATGCTCTGGTACACGGGCAGGCCGGACTGGCGGACGCTCTACTCGGGATTGGATGGGAAGGATTCGCAGCAGATTGCGCAGGAGCTTTCGGCGGCGGGGATCTCATATCAGTTGACGGGGGATGGCGATGGAATTGAAGTTGGCGCGGACCAACTGGACAAGGCGCGGATGGAGGTGGCGGCGAAGGGGATGCCGCAGTCCGGGCGGATGGGGTTTGAGCTGTTCGACAAGCCGAACTGGGTGGGTTCGGAGTTCGACGAGAAGGTGAACTACCAGCGCGCGATGGAGGGCGAGCTCGAGCGGACGATTGGGACGCTGGGTGCGGTGAAGTCGGCGCGGGTTCATCTGGTGATGCCGAAGGATTCGATGTTCTCGGAGGCGAAGGAGGCGGCGAAGGCGTCGGTGGTGTTGAAGCTGCGGAGGTCGACGATGCCGCCGGAGCAGGTGGAGTCGATTCGCAACCTGGTTGCGGGTGCGGTGGAGGGATTGACCGCGGAGAATGTGGCGCTTGTCGATGCGGATGGGCGCGTAGATCTGGGCGCGCCTTCGAACGATGCGGCCGCGGGCACGCTGGAGAGGGATATGGAGGGCAAGCTGGTGGCGATGCTGGCGCCTACGGCTGGGGAGGACAACGTTCGAGCGACCGTGACGGTGAGCTACGACGAGAGCAGCCAGGACAAGACGGACGATATCTACGATCCAACGCAGACGGCAACGCTGACGATGCAGAAGAGCGAGCAGACGACGGCTCCGCCAGGACGTGCGGCGGGGGTTCCAGGAACGGCGAGCAATACGCCGGGGGTTGCTGCTCCGGGGAGCGTGCAGGCGGCGGCGAAGACGGTTACGGCGGGTGCCGGCGCGGCTGCTGCGGCGGTTCCTCCGCTGATGCAGCAGGGTGCGGCAGGTGCGTCGGGCGTGACGGGTTCGCTGCAGAAGGATGCGAGTCTGCCGGTGTATCCGTGGCAGGGCGGAGGCCAGATGCAGACGGCCACGCAGGAGAACGGGACGTATGGCGTGACTCGGCATGTGGTGCATGAAGAGCAGGGGCCGGGGCGCATTCGCAGAGTGACGGCGGCGGTGGTGGTGAACGACCGGATGACGTCCGAGGGCTCAGGCAAAGACGAACATGCGGTGTGGAAGCCGCGCAGTCCGGAGGAGATGAAGCAGTTGGAACAATTGGCGCGGGCGGCGATCGGGTTCGATGCAACGCGGGGGGATGAGGTCGTAATTGAGAATGTGGGCTTCTCGTCCAACGTGCCTGAGGTGAAGCCGCCAGTGGTGGAGCGGCTGCTGGATGAATCTTCGACGATGCTGCATGGACAGCAGGGACTGCTGAAGACGCTGAGCTTTGCGGGGCTGAGTCTTCTGTTGGTGATGGTTGTGCTGCGGCCGCTGACGAAGCAGATGATGGCTTCGATGAGCCAGGCACACGCGCCGCTGCTGCTCGCTCCGGGCCAGGCCGGGAGTGAGCAGATGGCCTCCGGTGCGGCCGCTGGCCGGTTCCAGGGAGGGGCACAGGGGAGCATGAGCGCAGGGATCAGACCGCAGCAGGACAACATCGCGGACCATGTGTCGGAGCACATTCGCAGGGAGCCGGCGCAGAGCACGCGATTGCTGACGACGTGGATCGGCGAATCGACGGGAGAGCGGAATTAAATGGGGACTGCGGCAATGTATGGACAGCCGAGCGGCGATGGAACTTCGAGGGCGTTGATGCTTCCCGCGCAGACGGGGGCCAAGTCGAATATGGCGGGGCTGCGCAAGGCGGCAATTCTGATGGTGGCAGTTGGAGATGAGCTGGCGACCGCTATGTTCCAAAGCCTGTCGCCGGTCGATGTGCAACTGGTGATTGACGAGATTACGCGGCTTGGCGCCGTGCCGCCGGCCGAGCTGACGCAGGTATTGACGGAGTTTTATGGGCTCATCGAAACCGAGCAGTACGTGGTGCGCGGTGGCCCCGAGTATGCGAGCCGCTTGTTGACGGAGGCGTTTGGAGCCAAGCGCGCGGCGGAATTGCTGCTGGAAGTGCAGAAGATGCGCGATCGCACGGATGGCGATCTGGCAATGCTGCAGAAGATGGAGCCGCAACAGTTGAGCAAGTTTCTTGAAAACGAGCACCCGCAGACGGTGGCGCTGGTGCTGGCGCACCTGGACGCGAAGCGCGGCTCGGCGGTGCTGATGCAACTGGCGGAGCCGCTGCGCGTGAGCAGCGTGCGGCGGCTGGCGGAGATGCGCGAGTTTTCTCCGGAGATGGCGCAGAAGGTGGGTCTGACTTTGAATCGCCGGATGCAGGCAATGGGCTCGAATGGGCGGAGATCGTATGCGGGGTTCAAGGCTGTGGCGGATATGCTGAATCGCCTCGAAGAGGCAACCAGCAACAATATTCTGCAGAAGATCGAAGCCGAGGAGCCCAAGCTCGCGCTCGGCATTCGCAATCTGATGTTCACGTTCGAAGATCTGCTGACGGTGTCTGAGCAGAGCATTCGCGAGTTGGTGAGCGCGGCGGATAAGCGGATGCTGGCGATTGCCTTGAAGGGCGCGCAGGAAAATATGAAGGCGCATCTTTGCAAGGCGATGAGCTCTCGTGCTGTGGAGATGCTGATTGAAGATATGGACGCCATGGGCCCGGTGCGAAGCAAGGACGTGGCGGCGTCGCAGCAGCAACTGCTGATGCTGGCGCGGAAGCTGGAGTCCGAGGGCAAGATGACGCTGAAGATGGAGAGCGATGATGAACTTGCAGTCTGATGCCGCCGGGGCGAGCGGGATGCGAACGGGGTTTCCCGGGCCGACGGAGCTGGCGAGTGAAGAGATCGTATCTCCGCTGGAGTTTCGCTCGATGGAGTGCTTGTTGCCTGGGGATGGCCTATGGCCGCATGGGTTGCGCGACGGGGGAACGCAAGGCTTCGATGGCTTCACCGCGGGTACCGCGGAGCGAGAACTGGCACGCGAGATGGCTGTGCTTGAAGCAGCGAAGACCGCGCGGGCAGAGGGAATTGCGCTAGGGGAGCGCGAGGGGATTCGCAGGACGCGCGCCGAGATGGAGGCAGAGATGCACGCGGCCGGCGAGCGTGCGCGCGAGCAACTGAGGCTGGCGGTGGAGCAGTTCGGCGCATCGCGGGAGAGATACTTTGCGGAGATTGAGCCTGAGGTGGTGAAGCTGGCGCTGGCGATTGCGGCGCGGGTGCTGCATCGCGAGGTGCAGATTGATCCGCTGCTGCTTGCGGGTGCGGTGCGAGTGGCGTTGGAAAAGATGGAGACCTCGGGAGGCGTGACCTTGCGCGCCGCGGAAGAGGATGTGGCGGGATGGCAGGAGATGTTTGAGGCGACCAAACCAGCGCAGAGGCCGAAGATTGCTGGCGACGCGACGCTGGTGCGGGGAGAGTGCGTGCTGGAGACGGCGATGGGTACGGTGGATCTCGGTGTGAGCGCGCAACTGGAGGAGATTGAGAAGGGGTTCTTCGATCTGCTGCAGCACAGGCCGGCGCGGTGATGGGGATGGAGCCGGGCGAGCCATGCTCTTTCGAGCGGGAGAGGTTGGGATCTTACTTTGAGCGGCTGGCTGCGCGGCCCGCGTGGCGGTGGCATGGACGCGTGGTGGAGGCGAATGGGCAGACGGTGGAGTCGGCTGGACCGTTGTGCTCGGTGGGCGAGTGTTGCGAGATTGTGGATGAAGAAGGATGCCGGCATGAGGCTGAGGTGATCGGGTTTCGCGGGCAGCATGTGATTGCCATGCCACTGGAGACGACGCAGGGGATCCGGTATGGGGACACGCTTGCGGCGATGGGTACGGCACCGCAGATGGCGATGGGTGAGGCGATGCTGGGACGCGTGCTCGATGCTGTGGGACGGCCGATGGATGGGCTGGGAGCGATGCGCGGCGCGGGGATGTGGCCTCTGGATGGGACGGTGCCGCAGGCGATGGAGCGCGAGCCGATTCGGGAGCCGCTTTCGACCGGAGTGCGCGTGCTGGACGGAATGCTGACGGTGGGGCGCGGGCAGAGGGTCGGCATCTTTGGCGGATCGGGCGTGGGCAAGAGCACGCTGATCGGGATGATGACGCGGAATACGGCGGCAGATGTGACGGTGGTCGGCCTGGTGGGAGAACGCGGGCGCGAGGTGCGCGAATTTTTGGAAGATGCCCTGGGCGAGGAGGGGCGGAGGCGCTCGGTGGTGCTGGTATCGACTTCGGATGAGTCTCCGCTGCTGCGGATGCGGGCAGCGCTGGCGGCGACTTCGGTGGCGGAGTTTTATGCGCAGCGCGGCAAGCATGTGCTGTTGGTGCTGGACTCGCTGACGCGATATGCGATGGCTGCGCGCGAGGTTGGACTGGCCGCGGGTGAGCCGCCGGCCAGCAAGGGATATACGCCGTCGGTGTTCTCGCGGCTGGCGCGGCTGGTGGAGCGGGCGGGAAACTTTCGCAATGGGAGCATTACGGCGTTCTATACCGTGCTGATGGAGGGCGACGATCAGCAGGACCCACTGGTGGATGCGGTGCGTTCGCTACTGGATGGGCATGTGGTTCTTTCGCGTGCGATGGCCTCGGAGGGGTGGTATCCGCCGGTGCAGGTTCTGGATTCGTTGAGCCGGTTGATGCCCGCGGTAACCGAGAAGAAGCATCGCGAGAAGGCGGCGCTGGTGCGGCGGCTGCTGGCGGCGTATGCGCGGTCGGAGGACCTGGTGCGCATTGGGGCGTATAAGCCGGGCGCGGACGCGGAACTCGATCAGGCGATGGCCGCGCGGCCAGAGCTGCGCGCGTATCTGGAACAGGGGTCGGAGGAACGGATCACGCTGAATGATGCAGTGGCGCGGCTGCGGGCGCTGGAGATCGGCGCGTGAGCGGGAAGGCGGAGCGGCTGGCGCGCCTGCTGGCAATTCGGCGGCTGCGAGAGGATCTCGACAAGACGGCGTGGGAGATGGCGCTGGCGAAGATGGCTGAGGTGGAGACAGCGATCGGCATGCAGGGGACGGCGCGGGGACGGGCTCGGCATGCGGCGCATGCGTCTCTCAACGAGGGTGATCGGGGCAATTGGCTGATGGCGGATGCGCAGGCGGAGGTTGCGGGGTGGAATCAGGAGAAGCTCGAGGTTCTGCTTGCGGCGCGTGCCGCGGAGGTGGCTCCTGCGCGGGAGAAATTTCTGGAGAGCCGGCGCGAACATGAGCAGGTGAAGGTGCTGGTGGATGCGGCGCGGCAGACAGAGCGAGTTGCCGAGGCTCGCAGGGAGCAGGCAGAAGTGGACGACTGGTTTCTGGGAAAGCATGTGCGGTCTGCGATGCGGAGCAAGTAGGAACGATTCTGAATCCCTCCTAATAGAGGACGGTTTTTTGCGAACGACTCTGGCCCTTCAAGTGCAGCGTCTTGCTTGACGAGAGGTTGGGGCCAGATGCGTGGAATTCACTTACACGAAAAAGCAACTGTTCTCCCGATGAACCTGGCTTCGGAGAGTGAGGCGGCCAAGGTAGCGGCTGGGGCGGAGTCCTTTGGCGAGACCTGGGCGCGGACGCTTGCCTCTCCGCGCGCGAAGGTGCCCGGGTTGAATCAGGATGCCAAGGCCGCCGTTGCGAAGGATGCGAAGCCGGATGCCGCGGAAGCGAAAGCGGGCAGGAGATTGGTAGAGGCGCAGGGAGAGGGTCGCTCGATCAAGGAAGAGAAGACGAGTGGCTCGCATGGGAGGTCGAAGCATGAGTTAAAAGAATCCGCGGGTGTTGCAAGCGCAGGACAGAACGCGGTTGCTGCCGACTCGCCGGCGGCGCAGGCTTTGCCGGGCGAAGTGGCGTTGCCGCCGCCGGCCATGGCGGCGACGACAGCAGTCGTGGCGCAGATTGCGCAGGCAGGAGGCGAATCGCCGAAGCGCGAGATTGCGGGGAAGGCGGAGAGCTCCAAGGCTGTGGCTTCGACAGCGATGGAGAAGCGGAGTTCGGTTCCGGCCGGCGCGAAGTTGGATGCGGATGCCGGGCAGGCTGTGGGAGTTGAGAATCACGACAAGGATGCGAAACATGGGTCTCCGGCGGATGTTGTGGGAGATGAAGCTCATGCGATTGCTGGAGGTCCCGGCGTTGTTGGGGCGAGTGAGATCGGCGCGGCAGGTCAGGCCGTTGCGATGGCGGCGGCGGTGCAGTCAGGGCACGGAATGGCGGTTGCGGTTGCGCATGTGGCGGCGGGATCGCCGGTGAGGACGGAGTTGCATGGGGCCGCTTTGGAGGCGGTGTCGGGCGGATCCGCTGCCGGCGGGATTGGACAGGCCCATGTGGTGATGGCGGCAGGGCCGAAGGAGTTGGAGGTCGGAGTTCTGGATGGGACCCATGGCTGGCTGAAGGTGCGGGCTGAGATGGGTACGGGCGGGGTGGTGAATGCTGCGCTGACCGGCAATGCGGCGATGCACGACTCGTTGAAGCAGTCCGTACCGGCGATTGCGAGCTATCTGCAGACGGAGGCGATCGACGTTGGAAAGATCGTGGTGCATCGCGCGGCGGAGATAGCGGCTGGGTTCGGGCCAAACACGAGCGGCCGCGACGGCGAGGCCGGAGGTAGAGCCGTGGGCGGTCAGGAGATGGGCGGGATGGCGCAGGGGTCGGGGTCTCGGCGGGAAGAGACTGGTGGTGAGCAGGGGATGGCGCGCGGGATGGTTAGAGCGGACACATCCGGAGTCGCGGGAGATGGCCCTCCGGATGCATTGAACTGGGCAGGCTCCACGCCGGCGACAGGATTTGTGTCTTCCGGGTTAGCGTCCTTGGGAGACGGGAGTGGCATGTGGCTGAATGTGCGTGCCTGAACGGGTTTGCAGGAAACAACGAAGGAGAGAGACGATGGCGATTCAATCGATAGTGACGAACCACGCACAGATTGCGAACTCGGCAACGAGCGTGGCCAATGGGCTTGTCAAGCCGAGGGCAGCGGCATCGACCTCGTCGACAAGCGGCACAGGCTCCGCGAGCAACTCGAACAGCGCGGCGGCCTCGAGCGCTTCAACGATTACGGCCAATGATTTTTTGACGCTGCTGGTGACGGAGATGAAGAACCAGGATCCGACGCAGCCCACGGATCCGACCGCCTACATTACGCAGATGACTCAGGTGAACAGCCTGCAGCAACTGATCGGGATCAATCAGGGCATCTCCACGCTGGATGAGGCAACCGGTGCGACGAGCGCTACGGGAAGCTAAACACTTTTTTGCGGGACGGCCGTACTGGTGTACGGGTGCGGCCTCCCATTTTTTGCTTCAAAGAATTTCAAACTGAAGTACGGGAGAACGGCGATGCCATCTTTTTCAATTGCACTTACTGGCCTGAATGCGAACTCTGTTGCGCTGGATACGATCGGCAACAATCTGGCGAACCTGAACACCACTGCCTTCAAAGAGCAGACGACGAGCTTCGCGGACCTCTTTTATCAGGACATCGGGAATACTGGGTCGAATGACGCCTTGCAGGTGGGTTTGGGAACACGAGTCTCCGGGACGGAGAGCGATTTCTCGCAGGGGTCGCTGGCGACGACGACGAATTCGACGGACATCGCTCTGAGCGGCGACGGATTCTTCGTCGCCCAGCGGGACGGGGTGCAGGACCTGACGCGGGCGGGAAACTTTCAGTTGGACCTGGCCGGCAACCTGATTACTTCCGCCGGGCAGAACGTGATGGGATATGCGGCGAGTAACGGCGTGATCAATACGAATGCTCCCTTGTCGCCGATTTCGATCCCCGTGGATACCACCCAGGCGGCGCGGGCTACGACGAATATGGGAATCACGGCGAACCTCGATGCGAGTGCGACGGCGGGCGCGACGTTCTCTTCGACGGTGACGCTGTACGATTCGCTGGGCACAAGCCATGCGGCGACGCTGGACTTTACCAAGACTGCGGCCAACACCTGGGGCTATTCAATCTCTCTGCCCGCCGGGGATGCGACTGGAACGCCGGCGAACAATGCGGGGACGCTGACGTTCGACTCGTCGGGCGCGCTGGTTTCGCCGACATCGAATGTGGGCGGCGTGCAGTTTCCCGGCATGGCAGACGGTGCGGCGGATATGTCGTTCAACTTCGACTTGTATAACGCGAGCGGGCAGGCGCAGGTTGGCCAGTCGGTAGGGGCCTCGACGGCGACGGCGAGCGCGCAGGACGGCTTTGCCAGCGGTTCGTACCAGAGCTTTTCGGTGGATGTTTCGGGCGTGATCACCGCTGCATTCTCGAATGGGCAGAAGCAAGCGGTTGGCCAGCTCGCGGTGGCTCAGGTGACGAATCTGCAGGGCCTGACGCGGGTTGGCGGCAATGACTACGAGACGACGGTAGCCTCGGGCGCGGCCAGCATCGGGACGGCGGCCGCGGGTGGGCGCGGGACGATCGAGGATGACACCCTGGAACAGTCCAATGTGGACATTTCGACGGAGTTCTCAAACCTGATCGTGGCGCAGCGGGCGTTTGAGGCGAATTCGAAGACGGTGACGACGTTCGATACCGTGACGCAGGAGACGATCAACATGATCCACTAGGCCTGTTGTATTGAGCCTCGATTGAGCAAGTGCAAAACGGCACAGGAACCTGTGACTGAAATGGGAAAAGCCCCGGCGATTGCCGGGGTTTTTGCTGGACGCGTGAATTCTAAAGCGTGTCTCATCAAGGTGTGTCGTATTTTGGCACTGCGCGTGCATTGATCTGCATTATGGCCTCCTCTCCTACGATTTCCGAGACAAACGATGTGAATGCTCCAGTGACCGCAGCGAAGCTTCCGCTGATGCCGCTGATTGGATTGATGCTGCTGACGGCGGCGTTGAGCGTGAGCGGCTCCGCGGGTGTGCTGCTGTATCTGGTGAAGTCGGGCAGGCTGGGCGGAGTTGCGGCCGAGTCTGCGAGTACTCCGGCTGCCGCGCCGGCGAAGCCCGACATGGCGAAGTCGACACATTCGGTTGCGCTCGATCCATTGCTGGTGAATCTGGCGGATGCGGACGGGCACGGCTACCTGCGCCTGGGAGTTACGCTGCGTGTGGAAGATCCCGCCGACAAGGCCAAGACGGAAGAGTCGAAGGACAGCAAGATCTCGCCTGAGGAGGGTGCGCCGCTGCGGGACACGGTGATCGATGTGCTGGGGCGGCAGAAAGCCGAGGACCTGGCAGCGCCGGAGAGCAAGGAGCGGCTGAAGATGGCCTTGAAGGCGGCGTTTGACGAGCGCAATCCAACGTCGAAGGTGACGGAGATTTACTTCACGGATTTTCTGGTGCAGCGGTAGGGAGATTGGGATGACGGAGGCGAAGGATCTGGTGCGAGTTACGACTGCCGACGATGGCGAGCGGGAGAATGCCGTACCGGCAGCACAGCAACTCGAGGAGCATCCGGCGTGGCCGATGATCTCGCGCCTGCCGGTGGTTCTTGCGGCGCGGGTTCCACTGAGCCGCTTTACGGTGCGATGCCTGCTGGCTCTGACGAGCGGACAGACGGTTGAGAGCGCATGGGCGACGACGGAGGATGTGCCGTTGATGGTGGACGATCTGTGCGTGGGCTGGAGCGAGTTTGAGGTCGTGGATCAGCGCATGGCGCTGCGGTTGACACGGATCGCATAGAGCCGCTCAGCGGCAGGGGAAGCGACGGAGGATACGGTGGAGGATTCAATGGGATGGCTGGGCGGAGTGCGGGCGTGGATGGGGAAGGCGCTTTCGGGGCGAACACGCGCGGGAAGGCGGATGGAGCTGCTGGAGGCACTGTCGCTGGGAGGACGGCGGCAGGTGATGCTGGTGCGATGCGATGGGAAGACCTACCTGATAGGGGTGGGAGGAGATAGCGTGCAGAGCATCGTTGAGGCCGGGGACGCGGTGAGGCCGGCGTTAAAAGAAACAGGGGCCTTGATGGACAGCGACGCTCGTGATGGCACATTTGGCGGGAGCCTGCAGGCGGCGCTTCGGGCTGCGGGGCCGCAGAGTTCGATGGAGTTCGAGCGTTGAGGCAGTTTCCTGGGACTGGACGACGACGGGCTGTGGCGCCAGCGCTGGCTGCGGCGTTTGTTTTGCTTGCGTGTGCGCAGGCGGTTCGCGCCGAGCCGGGCTTGCAAGCCGCGCAATCGTTCTGGGTAAATCGGCCGGAGAGTAGTGCGAGGAGAAGTCAACCTGCTCGACAGGTTCCGGCGCGTGCGAAGAGCGAGAGTGCAGCGGCGGCAAGTGGCCGGTTGCTGCCCGCGAAGCCGAGTGCGGGGATTGCCAAGGGGCCGGCTGCAGGTGCGGCAGGCGATGGGGGGACGGGGTTGGGGAGCATCGCCGACCAGTTGAAGGGAAGCCAGAGCGTGCCCTGGTCGATTGTGATCGGGCTGACGCTGCTGACCTTGCTGCCGGCTCTGCTGTTGTCGATGACGCCGATGATTCGGCTTCTGGTGGTCTTTCATTTTCTGCGGCAGGCGCTGGGAACGCAGACGGCTCCGTCGAACCAGGTGCTGATGGGGCTGGCGCTGATGATGACGTGGTTTTTGATGCAGCCGGTTTTGGTGCAGGTCGATCAGCAAGCGCTGACGCCGTACCGTGCCGGGACGATCTCGATCGAGCAGGCGCTGACTGCGGGCTCGGCTCCGGTGAAGACCTACATGCTGAAGTATGCGCGGGAGAAGGACCTGTCGCTGTTTGCGTCGGCGGGGATGACGACGCAGGTGAAGAGCGCTGAAGAGTTGCCCATGCAGGTTGTGGTGCCCGCGTACATGCTGAGCGAGTTGAAGGCTGGATTCCAGATCGGCGCGGTGCTGTTTCTGCCGTTTCTGCTGATCGATCTGGCGGTGGCGAGCATGACGACATCGATTGGGATGATGCAACTGCCGCCCGTGGTGATCTCGACGCCGCTGAAGATTCTGCTGTTCGTCATGGTGGATGGATGGCATCTGCTGGCCAGTTCGCTGTTGAAGAGTTTTTGAGAGGGAGACGCATGGGACCGGATATGGCGGCGGAGCTCGGAAGGCGCCTGTTGATCGAAGCGATGGTGCTGAGCGCTCCGGTGCTGGCCGCCGCTTGCCTGGTGAGCGTGGCGCTGAGCCTGTTGCAGACGCTGACCAGCGTGCAGGAGCAAACGCTGACCGTAGTGCCTCGGCTGGTGCTGGTGTTTGTAGTGGCCGTTGTGGCGATGCCGTGGTTTGTACGCAGATTGGTTACTTACACGATTCTGTTGTGGTCGGACTTTCACCGGTACCTGGGATAGGAGCGGCATGCAGGTGGCGGATGCAGCATCGACGGTCGCGAAACTTGCGGGTTGGGGAACAGCGGCGGAGGACTGGCCGCAGTTCCTGATCGCGGGAGTGCTGGTGATGGTGCGGATGAGCGGGCTGATGGTGTTTGCGCCGGTCTTCTCTTCGGCGGCAATTGCGCCACGGATCAAGGCTGGGTTTGTGTTTGCAGTAACGATTCTGTTGGCACCGGTGGTGGCCACACTGCCTCATGCGCGCGTGCAACTGGATATGGTGGGACTGCTGGGCGAGTTGAGCGTGGGGCTTACGTTTGGAATCGCGCTGAGCTTGATGAATGAGGCACTGGTGTTTGCGGGACAGATGCTGGGGATGGAGTTCAGCTTCTCGCTGGTGAACCTGATGGATCCGAACAGCATGATTCAGACGCCGGTGCTGGGGCAGTTATTGAGTTGGATTGGAATCCTGGTGCTACTGGGCGCGGGGTTGGATCGATCGCTGCTGGCGGCAGTGATGCGCAGTTTTGCCGTCGTGCCGGTGGGCGATGCGGTGATGAAGGCAGGGACCGGAGCGGCGCTAGCGGAGATGGCGGGAGGGGTATTTCTTGCGGGACTGCAACTGGCGGCTCCGGTGATTGCCGCGGCGTTGACGGTTGAGGTGGTTGTCGGCCTGATTGGGCGGATGAGTCCGCAGCTTCCGGTGATGGTGGTGAGCATTCCGCTGAAGACGCTGGTGTCGTATGGCGTGCTGATCGGCTCTCTGGCCGCGTGGCCTGCGTGGATTGAACGCCACTTTACGTCGCTGCTGGACTCGGCGTCGAGACTGGTGGCCTCGTGAGCGAAAAAGGGACAGAACAGGCAACTGAGCAACGCAAGCAGAAGGCGCGGCAGAAGGGCGACGTCGTGCGCAGCCGTGAGTTGCTGAGCGCGGTGGCAATGCTGGCCGGTCTGCTGACGATGGGGGTGGCTTCGAAGGGATTTTTGACTGGGTGGGGCGAGGTGTATGCGCGCAGTCTGCGGCTGGGGATGGGTGACTTGCAGGCGGAGAGCCTGGATCGCGCGGTGACGAAGATTCTGGCTCCAGCGCTTCTGCCGCTGGGGGCGATTCTGGCGGCGAGCTTTGCGGCCGCGGTGCTGGCCGGGGTCGCGCAGACGGGCGGGGTGCAGGTGCGCGGCGAAGCGCTCTCGTTCAAGGTCGAGCGGCTCAACCCGGTGACGAACCTGGGCAATCTCTTCAGCATGCGGTCGGTGACGCGGTTGGTGAAGAGTCTGCTTCCGGCCGCGGTGGTGGTTGCGCTGGGGGTGAAGGCGCTTGAGAGCGAGATTCTGCCGATGCCGGTGATGAGCGTGGTGCGGCTGCCGACGGCGCTGACAACATGCTTTGGACTGGCCGTGGATGCGGCGTGGGTGATGGTGGCGTGGTCGGCGCTGGACTATGCGATGGAGCGGAGAGCGTGGAATCAAAAGCTGCGCATGACCAAGCAGGAGATGCGCGATGAGATGAAGGAGACGATGGGCAATCCGCTGGTGAAGGGGCGGATCCGTCGGATGCAGAATGCCATGCGGCGCAGGAAGGTGAAGGCGGACATCACGCGTGCGAGCGTGGTGATCACCAATCCGACGCACTATGCGGTGGCGCTGGAGTTCAGTTTTGAATCGATGCAGGCGCCGAAGGTGCTGGTGAAGGGCAGGAATCTGCATGCGCTGAAGATTCGCGAGGAGGCGCGGTGGGCGGGAGTGCCAATCGTCGAGAATCCGCCGCTGGCGCGGTCGATCTTCAAGTCGGTGGAGGAAGGGCAGGCGATTCCGTATGAGTTGTACGCGGCGGTTGCGGGAATTCTTGCCTTCCTCTATCGGCAGCAGGTGGAGCAGGCCGCGCGTGATCGCAGGGCGGCGGAGGGGCGTGGCCCCGTTGAGGCGGGACCTGCACCGTCGAGCCGCGAACGTGCGGAATCGGTGCGCGAGGGAGTGGTGGAAGCGGAGACCGATGAGATGGACGCGCCGCAAGACGGGGCGGAGGGAAGAGTATGACGGACGATGCGGTAAGTTTGAACTCGGGGGGATGGACGAAGGCGAAGCGTAACGCACTGCTCCTGCCGGTGGGCGCGATCAGCATGGTGTTTGTGATGCTGATCCCAGTGCCGAGCTTCGTGCTGGATGTGTTGCTAGCTGCGTCGATGACTGCGTCGGTGATTGTGTTTCTCTCGGCGATTCAGGTGCGTAAGGCGGTGGACTTCAGCGTGTTTCCCACGCTGCTTCTGTTGCTGACGCTGTTCCGGTTGTCGCTCAATCTGGCGTCGAGCCGGAGAATTCTGTTGCATGGCCACGAAGGAACCCATGCCGCGGGCAGCATGATCGAGGCGTTCGGGCAGTTTGTCGTGGGCGGCAACTACGTGGTGGGGTTTGTGCTGTTCCTGGCGCTGATTGCGATTCAGTTCCTGGTGGTGAGCCACGGCGCGGTGCGGACGGCGGAGGTGACGGCGCGGTTTACGCTCGATGCGCTGCCGGGCAAGCAGATGGCGATCGATGCGGACATGAACGCGGGCCTGATCGACGAGCATGGCGCGCGGCGGCGGCGCGAGGCGATTGCGCGCGAGGCGGAGTTCTACGGCTCGATGGACGGCGCGGCGAAGTTCAACCAGCGGGATGCGCTGGCGACGATTTTAATTACGGCGATCAACATCATCGCGGGCTTGCTGATCGGGGTGTTTCAGCAGGGCGCCGACCTGATGACGGCGGTGAAGACGTACACCATTCTGACCGTCGGCGACGGGCTGGTGACGATGATTCCGAGCCTGCTGGTGACGATTGCGGGCGGGATGGTTTTGACGCGGGCTTCTTCTTCGGGGCAACTGGATGAGGAGTTGAAGGCGCAGTTGTTCGCGCGGCGGAATACGCTCTGGATCGCGTGCGGCGTGCTGGCGATGCTGGCGCTGGTGCCCGGCATGCCGAAGATTGCGTTTCTGACCATGGCGGCCGGGGTGGGGATGATCGCGCGGAAGGTGCCCGAAGAGGCAGTCGTACTTGAGGATGTGGAGACGCTGGCGGAGAAGCAGAAGGCTGCGGCGGCAGCGGCCGAGATGGCCAAGGGCGAGAATCTTGCGGGGCTGCTGAAGATGGAGGAGCTGACGCTGGAGATCGGTTTTCAGCTGATCTCGCTGGTGGATGAGAAGCAGGGCGGGCAGATGCTGAACCGGGTACGCGGGCTGCGGCGTCATCTGGCGACGGAGCTGGGGTTCATTGTGCCGCCGGTGCATATCACGGACAATCTACGGCTGAAGCCGCGGGAGTACGTGATCTCGCTGCGCGGGGTGGAGATTGGACGCTGGCAGACGGAGGCGAACTGCATGTTGGCGGTGAATGGCGATCCTAAAGCGAGAGTGATTCCTGGCACGCCGACGATGGAACCCGCGTTTGGCGTAGCGGCGCGCTGGATACAACCGGGCCTTGAGGAGCAGGCGCTGGCCGCGGGCTACTCGGTGGTGGATCAGACGACCGTGATCGGGACGCATCTCGGCGAGTTGATTCGGAGGCATGCGCACGAGTTGCTGGGGCGGCAGGAGGTGAAGCGGCTTCTGGACACGATGAACGAGAGTCATCCGAAGCTGGTGGAGGAGTTGGTGCCCAAGTTGATGACACTGGGCGAGGTGCAAAAGATATTGCAGCAGTTGCTGCGGGAGCAGGTTACGATTCGTAACCTGGGCGCGGTGCTCGATGTGCTGATCGATACGGCGCCGCACACGAAGAGCTCGGTGCATCTGGTGGAGATGGTGCGGCAGGCGCTGGGCCGGGGGCTGGTGCGGCCATTGCTGGATGCGGATGGCGGGCTTCGCGTGCTGGTGCTGCAGCCTGCGCTCGAACAGGAGATTGCGGCGACGTTCGATCCGGGCTCGGCGATGCGGCTTCTGGGCGACGGGGCGCGACCGGCCCCGGCGGCGTTTCTGCGGCAGGTTGTGGAATCTGTTAAACGCTTAACCGCCGGGGCCCCGGCGACGGCCCTTCCCGTGCTGTTATGTCCGAGTCCGGCGCGATATCACCTGCGCCGCTGGCTGGAGCCATTTATGCCGAAGGTGACTGTGCTTTCGCCGGCGGAGATTCCGCCCGAGATCCGGGTGCGGAGTATCGGAACGATCGGCTAGTCCCATTTTGGTCTGGAGGAGAAGCAATGGAAGTCAAGATGGATCAAAGCGAGATTGATGCGCTGTTCGCTTCGGCGAGGGCGGAGACAGTTCAAAATCCTGCGTCGCTGCCGGCGGAGCGGAAGGCGCCCGAGAGGAAGGGAGAGCCGTATCATTTCAACCGCACGGGGCAGATCAGCAATGAGCAGATGAAGGCGATCAGCACGGTGAACGACCTGTTTGCGCGCAACCTGACGCATGCGCTGGGGGCGTGGCTGCGGACGCAGTTCCAGGTGACTCTGGCGGCCGGCGAGCAGCTGATGTACGCGGAGTTTCTGGAGCGGGTGCCCGATCTGGCGTATATCTGCTCTGCGCGCCTGGAGCCTCTGGATGTGGCGGGCGTGATCCAACTGGACCTTGCCCTGGCGCCGCCGATTGTCGATCTGCTGCTGGGTGGCGTGGGAAGCGCGGGCCCGCTGGCCGAGCCTACCGAGATTGAAGCTCAGATCCTGATTTCGGTGATGGAGATTGTCGTGCGCGAGCTGAACCTGGCATGGCGGCCGGTGGGGCTGACGTTTTCGCTCGATCGAAGGGAGACCGGACCCCAGGCGAAGCGGATGATGGCGCCTGCCGAAAAACTGCTCTGCGTGAGCTTCGAGATTCGCATGCCGTCGGCGCAGGGAATGTTGAATCTATGCCTGCCGGCGGTGGTGCTGAACACGATTCTGCGGCGGCTGATCTCCGACCGGGGCCGTCCGAGGCGCCGGTCCGCCGAGGCACGGCAGAGGATGACCGAGTTGATGAATGAGGCGAAGTTTGCGGCGATCCTGCAGTTTGCGCCGATGCGTCTGCAGGCAAGCGAATTGGCGAGCCTCGCGCCGGGATATTGTTTGCGGCTGCCTCTGCCGCGGCATGGGAGTTCGGAGCTTCGCGTGGGCGGCCTGCCCCTCTTTCGCGCGCAGCCGGTTCGTTCGGGCGAGCATCGTGGCGCGCAGGTAAAGGGCTATAGCGCGGATGCGGAGCGGGCAGGTGGAAGCCGATGACGGAAGACGGGCAGGGCGAAATGCAGGAGAGCGGCGCAGAGCGGATTGGGCCGGAGGAGATGGTCCAGGCCGCGGCGGGGATGAGGGATATCCCTGCGTCTTCATCGCGGGACCTGTTGCTGGATATTGAACTCGATGCGACGCTGCAGTTCGGCTCGCGGACGATGACGTTGCAGGATGTGCTGGCTCTGGGGCCGGGGGATGTCGTAGAGCTGGATCGCCATGTCGCCGAGCCGGTGGACCTGCTGGTCGGGGACAAGATTGTGGCGCGCGGTGAGGTTGTGGTGGTGGGTGGCAATTTCGCGTTGCTGATTACGGAAGTTGCGGAGCCTCAGCTTCGGTTGGAGAGTATTCGATGGAATTCCTGAGACTGACCGGCAGGCATGCGGCGATCGATGGGCCGGGTGGGATGGATGTCTATCATGCTCCGTCGCGGCCGGCGGTGACTCCTGCGTTGCGCGAAGACCGCGTGGTGTGCGCCGGTCCTGAATGTTCGAGCCGGTGGAAGCAGGTGTGGAAGGACCGGCGCAGGCCGATCTTCGAGCGGCGATGGGGATGCAGTGCGCGGTGCATGCAGGGGATCGTAGAAGCCGCGGTGCGTCGCGAAACAGGCGGGAGAAACGCGGAGCTGGCTGGCGGCCTTGGCGCAGGGCATCGGCATCGGCATCGGCACCGGATTCCCCTGGGCCTGATGCTTTTGGCACAGGGTGTCATCACAAACTCTCAGTTGCAGCATGCATTGGAGGCGCAGCGACGCGCGGGGACAGGTCGTATCGGGCGCTGGCTGATCGACGAATTTGGGCTCAAGGAAGAATGCGTGACGCGCGCTCTGAGCGTGCAGTGGAGTTGCCCGGTTCTACCGATGGAGGGGTTTGATCCTCGCACGACGGCGTTGACGGCGCCGCGCATGCTCGTGGAGAAGCTCGGTTTGGTTCCCTTGCGAATTGCAGCGGAGCGAATTCTGTACCTCGCATTTGAAGATGGGATGGATGCCGCGGCGGCTTTGGCGATCGAGCGGATGAGCGGCCTGAAGGTAGAGAGCGGCGTGATGGGCGAGACGCAACTGAAGGCTGCGCGGGAACGGCTGCTGGCGTGCGAGTTTATCGATGCCACGGTGGAGCAGGTGGAGAGCGGAGCTATCCTGCCGCGGATAATCGCTGCGACGGTCGCGAAGCTGCAGCCTACGGCTTCACGCCTGGTGCGGGTTCACGAGTTCTACTGGATGCGGATGTGGCTGGAAAGCGGCGCGATGCGGACTGCCGACGGAGGAGTTCCCGCGAGCGGAGAAGATGTGGTCGACAGGATCTATACGATCGGGAATGGCCAGCCAAAGTGAGAGGCTTCCGCGTGCGGCGGCGGGAGAGGAGGACTCGCTTTGATGCGGGTGCTGATTGTCGATGACTCGGTTGTGATGCGGAAGGTGGTGGAGCGTACGCTGCGCCAGGCGGGGCTTGCAATCGCTGAGGTGCTCGAGGCTTCCAACGGCCTGGAGGCGCTCAAAATCCTTCGCGTCCAAACAGCGGGTGGCGCGAAGCTGGACCTGATCCTGAGCGATATCAATATGCCGGAGATGGATGGGCTGGATTTTGTGGAGCAGATGCGGGCGGAGGGGCTGATGCGCGGAACCCCGGTGGTGATGATTACGACGGAGGGAAGTGAGAATCAAGTCCTAAGGGCTTTGTCTGCGGGAGCGGCAGGGTTTATCCGCAAGCCGTTCACCGTGGTGCAGGTGCAAACCTCTGTGATGAAGCTGGTGAACGCGGATTAGGGTGGGAGCCGTTCGCAGGTGGAGTTGCAGCTTTTTGGCTTTGTTATATCCGTCTAACCTGGATTCCGCTGCTATGGCATAGGACGTGCATTGTTCCTGGGTATGGACAGTGGACTCTATGCGGCGTACACGGGATTGCTGGGACGGACGCAGGCGCTGGATACGGCTGCGAACAATCTGGCGAACGCGGGGACGGTTGGATTTCGTGCGCAGCGGGACTACTTCCGCAGCGTGCTGACGGATATCGGAAGCGATGTGTCCGCTTCTCAGGTTGGCAATGCGGTGAATGATTATGGCGTCCTGGGCGGAAGCCTGACCGACCTGGGGCAGGGTGCGGTGACGGCGACGGGCAATCCGTTGGACCTGGCTCTCGATGGGCAGGGATTTTTTGGAATTCAGACGCCACAGGGAATGCAGTACACGCGGGATGGTTCGTTTACGCGCTCCGATGCCGGCGTCCTGGTGACGCAGCAAGGCGAGCCTGTACTCGACGCGAAAGGTCAGGCCATCATGATTCCCACTGGAGCGGTGACGATTGCGCCGGATGGAAGCGTGTCGGTGGCGACGGCTCAGGGCAGCGCCCTTGTGGGGCAGATCGGGGTCTTCGGGTTTCCGCTGGGAACGCAGCCGCTGGCCGAAGGGACGAATCGCTTTGCAGCCCCGGATGGCGTGCAGGCGACGGCGATGGATGCGACGATCCGGCAGGGCGCGCTGGAAGGCTCGAACCTCGATGCGGTACACGGCACGATGCAACTGATTCTGGTGCAGCGGCAGGCCGAGATGATGCAGAAAGCGCTGAGCGTGTTCGACAACGAGTTCGACAAGACGGCGGCGGAGCAGCTGGGCCGCGTCAGTTAATAAAATCAGCCGCGAACGGGCGCGGCTGGAAGAGTTTTGCAGGACGAGAGGGAGTCAACGATGATTCGAGCTTTATATACGGCAGCAAGCGGAATGAGTGCGCAGCAGGCCAATCTGGATACGGTGGCGAATAATCTGGCCAACTCGGCCACGGCTGGATTTCATAGCCGCAAGATGCAGTTTGAGGACATGATCTACCAGAACCTGGTGACGCCGGGCTCTGCGCAAAGCACGCAGACGGTTTCGGCGGGGCTGCAGATCGGGCTTGGAACGAAGGCGGCCGCGACTGAAGTGATTATGACGCAGGGCGACTTCAACCAGACCGGCAACACGCTGGACCTGGCGATACAGGGCGCGGGCTTCTTTCAGGTTACGCAGCCGGATGGCACGACGGCGTACACGCGCGCGGGCAGTTTCCACCTTAACAACCAGGGGACGATGGTGACGATGGACGGCAATCCTCTTCTGCCGGCGATCACGATTCCTTCGAATGCGACGGCGGTGACGATCTCGAGCTACGGTGTGGTTTCGGCGACGATTCCCGGCCAGGCGACGGGTTCGCAACTGGGTACGATCCAACTGGCGACGTTTGCGAATCCGGGAGGGCTGAACTCGATGGGCTCGAATCTGTTTCTGCCCACGGGATCTTCGGGCAATGCGATTACGGATTCTCCCGGCGGCAGTACCGGCATGGGGACGTTGCAACAGGGGTATCTCGAAAATTCGAATGTGGATGTGGTGCAGGAGTTCGTGAATATGATCGTGGCGCAGCGTGCCTATGAGAGCAACTCGAAGGTTGTTCACGTTGCAGACGACATGTATTCCCAGATCAACAACATGATTCGCTAACGACTTTGAAAGAAGCTGGAGTGAGGATGCACGACATGCGTTTGGCGAGTTGGTCTGGAGTTGCGATGCTGATTCCGCTTGGAATGGCTTGCATTGCCCAGGGACAGACAGCGATCGCGAAGGCGGATGCAGGATGCAACGCGCAGGGAGATCGCATCGTGGCGCGACGGTGGGATGCAGTTCTTGGACGAGGCTGGGCGACGGTGCTGAGTTGCGCCCATCCGGAGTGGCCGGCGCGGTCGGTTGCATTCGATGCGAAGCGCGAGCCGTTGACGTTCAAGGCTGTCACTGCCGAGAGCCCCAAAGGAGCTCCCGGGCCTCTGCTGATTCATCCTGGCGATACAGTGAGGCTTTGGTCGCAGGCGCAGATGGTGCGTATCGAGATGAGCGGCGTCGCGGAGCAGGCGGCACGGGCCGGGGATCGCGTGGTGGTTCGCGTGACGAGGCAGACAGACGACGCGGGGCTGATCGTCGAGCGGATTGATGGCGTTGCACGCGGCGTCGGAGATGTGGAGATGGGGGGATGAAGATGCCGGTGAGCTTTGCGATGGTTGGAGCGAGTGAAGGGATCGAAGAGACGCGGCGAGCCAGGGGGAAGCGGCTTCGGCCCAGCTCGTTTTGGATGTTGGGGCGCTTTACTGCCGGGTGCTTGGCATTTCTTCTGCTTCTCTTGACGTCGCAGAGTTTGAATGGGCAGGCGGCGACTGCGCCGGGGAAGACGAAGGACGAAAATAATCCGAAACATCTGGTCGGGGGCACATCTCCCGCGGTTTCGTCGCTGGAGACGTATCTCGAGCGAGTGCGTACCGACAACACGGGAACCGTTTCGACTCCGGGCGCAATCTGGACAGATGCCGGCAGGCTGACGCGCATGTCGACGGATGTGCGCGCGATGCGGCCGCATGATCTGATCTCGGTGGTTGTCTCGGAGAATCTGGAGGCTTCGACGGATGGCACGGTGAAGAACTCGCGCGCCTCAAATGCGAGCTCATCCGTATCCAGTCTGATCGGCGCGCTGCATGCCGGGAACGCACTGCAGAATTTGGTCAACCAGAATTCGGCATCGGGGTTGAATGCGCAGGGTGCGAGCGCGACCAACTCCAGCCTGAGTACGACGCTGGGCGGCCAGGTGGTGGAGGTGCTGCCGAACGGCATGCTTGTAATTGAAGCGGCTCGACAGGTGGAGTTTTCGCAGCAGACGCAGACGATTATTCTGCGCGGCCTGGTGCGACCGGAAGACATCTCCCAGCAGAACCAGGTGCTTTCGACTGCGATCTCGAGCCTTGAACTACAGGTGCGAGGCAAGGGGATCGTGAACGACTACACGCATCGGCAGAACCCGCTGATCCGGCTGTTGCAGAACATATTGGTGTTCTAGAAAAGGTTTGGGGGAATGCGATGCAGCTTGGCAGTGGAGTGCGGACATGGCGATTTGCAGCGCTGATGCTGATGGCGAGCGCAACGATTGGCGTAGCGGAGATGCCGCAGAGGCAGGCTCGCATCAAGGACATCACAACCGTAGAGGGGATTCGCGATAACCAGTTGGTGGGATATGGAATCGTGGTCGGCCTGCACGGAACCGGAGACAGCCAGCAGACGGGCTTTTCGACGCAGACGCTGGCTTCGATGCTGTTGCGGATGGGAGTGAGCGTTCCCGCATCGACCATCCGGGTGCAGAATCTGGCGGCGGTGTTTGTGTCTGCGACGCTGCCGGCGTTTGCGCGGCCGGGTGAGAAGCTGGACATCACTGCGGCTTCGGCCGGGGACGCGAGCAGCCTGGAGGGCGGCGTCCTGCTGATGACGCCTCTGTACGGCGCGGACGGAAAGATCTACGCGCAGGCGCAGGGACCTCTGGTGCTTGGAGGATATTCCGTCAGCGCGAATGGAAATACCAAGCAGGTAAACCACCCGACGACGGCGAGGCTGCCGATGGGTGCGATGGTGGAACGCGGCATGGTGATGGGGTTGACCGGTGTGACCAAGGTCTCGCTGCTGCTGGACGAGGCGGACTTCAAGAGCGCTGAGGCGATGGCGGACGGAATCGACAAGGAGCTTAAGCGAAGCGCGACGCGGGTGGTGGACAGCCGGACTATCGAGATTGGGGTAGCTGCGGGCGAGGATGTGCCGGAGCTTTTGGCGCGTGTGGAAGCGATCGAGGTGCCGTTTTATCCAAGAGCGAAAGTCGTGGTGAACGAGCGTACCGGGACGGTTGTGATTGGTGGTTCGGTGGTGCTGCAGCCGGTATCGATTCTGCATGGCGGGCTGTCGGTGAATATTGTGAATGAGTTTCAGGTGTCGCAGCCGGGGGCGTTTTCTTCAGGGACTACGCAGACTGTTCAGCAGACGCGCGTGGACGCGAAGGACAAGCCGGTGAGCCGGATTGAACTGAAGCAGGGCGCGACGGTGGACGACCTGGTGCGGAGCCTGCAGACGATTGGAGCTTCGGCGCGCGACGTGATCTCGATACTTCAGGCGATGAAGGCCGCGGGCGCGCTTGAAGCGGAGCTAGAGGTCCTATGAACTTTGCGATTGGCGTGACGGCTGCGATGCCTCTGGGGCCTTCGGCGGCGAGTACGGCAGCGGGGACCGCGCAGCACCACAAGCTGGTGGAGGCGGCCCAGCAGTTTGAGGGGATGCTGATGCAGGAGATGCTGAAGCCTATGCGTGAACACGGATTCTGCCAGGACGAAGGCGACGACAGGCAGGAGGGTTCCGGCTACGCGGACACGCTCAGCAGCTTCGGAACGGAGTCTGTAGCGACTGCGATTGCGAAGGGAGGTGGGCTTGGCATCGCAAAACGAGTGGTGCAGCAGGTAGAAAGCGAGAAGGCGGCACACACGGACACGGCCGCAAGCGGTTCGCATCGGGCTGCATCTCCTTTGCATTCGACAGGTTCTATCGCTTGGGACTAGAAGAAGTTCAGGGTACTAAAGTCTTCTTTCGAGGGGCCGATACAAATCGAGAGAGGGATTCGCACGATGAGCTATTCGAACGGATTGGGAAGTCTGCAACAGCTTTTGGGAACGACCGATGTTGCCGGAACAAATTCGACGACGTCGACGAGCAAGACGAGCGCGAATGCAGCGACGTCCGGTCCTACTCGAAGCGGCGTGGCTGGAGCGGTCTCCATCGGCGGCGATAAGGCAAGCCTGAGTTCAGCCGGCAGCCTGCTCGTTCAAACCCTGTTGGGCAGCGATGTTCGCACGGGCAAGGTGGCAGCGTTACAGCAACAGATCGCCGCAGGGGCCTACAACGTCTCTTCGTCAAACGTAGCGAGCAACCTGATCGACGCAATGATGTAGTCGCCGCTGCACGCGGCTGAGGATTTATGGCGGAGATCGGTATGTGGACGGAGCTGATCGAGGAGACGCAGCGGGGTTTGACGGCGTTGCATACCGACGACCTCGAAGCGCTGGCACAACGAGCAGAGGATGCGCTCGAAGAGACGAGCAGACAGGGCATCCGCGACGCGGAGTTGAGCGGACTGGCAGCCCGGCATCGGGTTCTGGGTGACCTTCTGGAGTCGACGCACAGGAATCTTGAGGTGCTGCGACGCCTGCGCGGCGGAGCGCAGGATGGAAGAGGAGGCTTGCGATGGGTTCGTTGACTGCGCTGATGAATCTGTCGGAGAGTGCTCTCCAGGCGAGCCAGACAGCGCTCGATATTACCTCCAACAATGTCGCGAACCAGAATACGGTGGGATATACGCGGGAGGTCGCTACCTGGCAGGAGCGGGACAGCATCTCGTTGAGCGATAACAGGAGCGTGGGGGAAGGCGCGACCGTCACCGCGGTTTCGCAGCGGGATCGCGTGCTCGATCAGATGGTGCAGCAGCAGACGCAGCTCGAGTCTTCAACTTCGGCGCAGAGCGCTGCGTTGACGCAGTTCCAGGCGACCTACGGCATCAGTTCCTCTTCCACCTCGGCAAGTTCGACGGCGATTGGCGCTGCGATCAATTCACTCTTCAGCTCGTTGAGCACACTTCAAGCGAGTCCGGCGAACAGCTCGGCGCGCCAGGCGGTACTGAGTGCGGCGCAGACGTTGGCTTCGGACTTCAATAGCGCGGCAAGCCAGATCCTGCAACAGTATGCGTCGATCAACCAACAGGTGGGTGGGCTGGTCGGCCAGGTCAATACTTTGACCGCCTCGATCGCGCAGTTGAATGTGCGGATCGCCAGCACGGGTTCCGCCCAGGATGCGGGGACGCTTGAAGATCAGCGGCAGCAGGATCTGACGCAACTATCGCAGTACATCGGATTCAACCAGACAAAGACCGAGAACAACGGAATTACCCTGACCACCACGAACGGCGCGGTAATGGTGAGCGCGGGCCAATCGTTCGCGCTGGAGACTGCGACGGTGAACGGCAACATAAACGTCACGGCTTCGGCAGCCGCGGGAGGCCAGGATATTACATCGGGCCTGACAGGGGGACAGCTCGGCGGAATGCTACAGGCACGCGATCGGGAACTGGTATCGGCGTTTGCCTCCGTGGACTCGCTGGCCTATGGGATTGGGACTGCCGTGAATGCGCAGAACGCCGCCGGCGTGGACTTGAACGGGAATCCTGGAGGAGCGATCTTCAATCTTCCTCCTACTTTCTCCGGTGCGACGTCTTTGATCTCGTTAGCAACCAACGATCCGAATGCGATCGCTGCAGCGGGCGCGGGCGAGGGGGCGAGCGGAAGCAGCAACGCGACGGCCCTCAGCGGATTGCAATCGGCGGCGATTGTTAATGGTCAGACTGCTGCCGCATTCTACGGGTCGTTTCTGACCCGGCTGGGCAACACGGTGTCGAGCGCGTCGTCGAGCAGTACGGCGCAGCAGGCTTCGCTCACCCAGTTGACTACGCAGCAGAGCTCGCTCTCGGCCGTATCGCTGGATGAAGAGGCGGCGAACTTGACGCAGTATCAACGGTCGTACGAGGCGGCGGCGAAGGTGTTTACGATCGTCGATCAACTGATGGCCTCGGCGCTGAACCTTGGGGAAGAGACGACGGTGACCTAATGCGAGTCGATCCACATTATGTGAGCAGCCTGGTCGGGTCGTTGAGCAACTCGACACTCTCGGAGCAACAACTTACGACGGAGCTTTCCACGGGGTTGCGCGTTACGTCGCCCTCGGATGATCCTGTGGCGGCGGGTCAGGCATCGCTGCTGGGCGCTGCGATCAGCCAGGATGACACGTTTGTGCAGACGGCGGCGACTACGCAGAGCCTGATGCAGGTGACGGATTCCGCGCTGGGCAGCGTTGTGACGCAGTTGACGTCGGCCTTGTCCCTGGCGGTGGGCGCGAGTAATGGAACGAACAGCGCGAACGACTTGACTGCGGCCTCGCAGGCGCTGGCCGGCATCCGCGACCAGGTCGTTTCGTTGGCGAATTCAAGTTATCAAGGGACCTACATCTTCGCGGGCAGCCAGGGCAATGTGCAGCCCTACACCGTGGACACGAGTACCTCACCAGCGACGATGACATACCACGGTGACGCGAATGTGGGCTCAGTGACGACGCCGACCGGGCAGAAGATCCAAACGGGGCTTGCCGGATCCGCGGTATTCTCGGCCGCCGGCGCTGACGTGATGGCGGCGTTGAACAACCTGATCGCGGACTATGCAAGTGGTACTGCAAGTTCCACCGCAGTGAACGACATCGGCGTGCTGAAGACGGCTCTCAGCAACGTGTCGGGTCAGCGGTCGATACTGGATAGCTCGCTGAGCCGGCTCAACAGCGCGAATACCTACGCGCAGACGGATGCGACGAACCGAACGGCGGCACAGAACACATTGGTCGCTGCGGATACGGCTTCGATTGCGACACAGTTGAGCGCGGCGGAGGTGCAGAATCAGGCGCTGACGAGCGTGGTAGCGACTCTTGAAAAGGCGTCCAGTCTGTTCGACATGATTCAGTAACGTGTTGTCTCATTCGCAGATTGTGGGAAGGGCAAACTACGCGAGTGCCTATTAACGGACAACCCCACCTCTCAGGATCGAGAGGTGGGGTTTGCGGTTTAGCGTTTGAGGGAAGTTCAGGCGGACCAGCGGGAAGAGGCTGTTGGGGAAGGAGTGACTGAGGCGGGAAGAACATTTGCGTAGCGCTCCTCCTGGGAGCGAAGCTCGCGGGGAAGGAGTTGCTGGGCCTCGGGATCGCGGGCGACGACGGCCCACGCTTCGCGAACGTTGCGAACGCAGGCCATCACCTGGCGAAACTCCTCCTCAGAGGCATTATGGGAGGCTTCGAGGGTCATGGTGAACATGGCGCTGTAGAAGTCGGCGAGACCCAATGCGGGGATTCCGCCTACATCGGTGCGAAGGCGTGCCTGGAGATACATGATGATGTCGATGACGCGTTTGACAGCAACGCGGCGGCCATACTCATCCCCGGATTCGACACACTGGATGGCGCTGTAGAGGAAGCGGATCGCTCCGTCGTAGAGGGCGATGATGAGTTCGACGCCGTTGGCGCTGCGGAGGGCTTGCTGTTGATAGGCAGTTTCCATGGGTCTCCTAGCCATTTGAGTTGGCGTTGTATCCGGTCAATGCGTTGTAGAGCTCATTGACGTTGTTCAGTTGTTGCGGGATCGCCTGCAGGATCTGGTTGGCGGCGTTGAGCTGGTTGGTGAGGGTGATCTGTTGTGCAGCAATCAGGGCATCCTGGTTGGTGATGTCCTGGTTGAAGGTGGACTCCTGGGTTGAGTTGGAGTTGAGTGCAAGTGTAAGCGCGCCACTCGGGCTCTGATTGCCGAGCTGATCGAGCGAGTTCTGAAAGGTCAGGCCGAAGCTGTCCGCATTTTGCAGGTATCCGACCACGCCTGCATAGTTCGAGTTCAGCGCCGAGTCGAGAGTGGATGTGCTGAGCGCGAGCGTGCCATCGTTATTGGCGGAGATCCCAAGCTGATAGAGGCTGTCGATGCCGCTGCTGGCTGCTCCGGTAGTGAGGGCGAGCGCGAGAGTACTTTGTAGTTGCGCGATGACCGGATTGCCGAAAAGAGGCTCGGAATTGCCGGAGGAATCATTCCCTTCCTGGGTCTTGATGTCACCGACAACCTTGTTGTAGGAGGAGACGAAGTTGCTGAAGGCAGTTTCGACGGAGCTGTTGTCGTTGACGATCTGCACCTGGACCTGAGTGGCAGGATCGGCCTGGAGGAGTTGGAAGCTGACCCCGGGGATTGCTGTGGAGACTGTGTTGGATGCGCTGTCGAGGTGGATTCCATCGACCGTGAGCAGAGCGTCCTGGCCGTCCAGGCCGGAGTGGATCGCGACGGCGCTGTTGCCGGCGGTCGTATCGGTGATGCCGCCGGTGATGGTGATCTGCCCGGCGGCCCCGCTGGTCTGGCTGACCAGCGAGAGACGCGAGCCAGAGCTGTCGGTAATGATGCTGGCTTTGACCCCGGTATCGGCCAGGTTGATGGCGGCGGCGTACGAGGCGAGCGTGTCGCTGCTGCCGCTGACGATGTTCACGGGGATCGCTGCGCCCGAGCCGACCTGGATGGTGAGGCCTCCACTGAGGATGTCGGATGCGGGAATGGGATCGGAGTATTGCGATGAGGTTTGCGCGAGTTGGCTGACGACGACGGTGTGGCTTCCAGCAGTTGCGGTGGGGCCGGCCGAGGCGAGGGCGAGGACGTTGGGGTCGGAACTGGAGCCCTGCTTCGAAGCCATGATGCCCTGAAAGTCGGTGAGGGCCTGGAGGCTGGTGCTGAGCGCGCCGAGGTCGGTGCCGATAGAGCTCAAGGCGGTGTCCTGGGCCTTCAATTTGGTGAGTTGGGTATTCCAGGGATTCTCAACCGCCTTGAGATTGGCGACGATGCTGGCGACCGTAGAGGTGACATCGAAGCCTGCGCCACTGGTTGCCGAACCGAAGTTGATTCCAACTGTGCCCATGAATATCTCGTTTCCGATCAGGCCTGCGGTTGTCGCTGTGTCTTGAGAGAAAGCAGTCGAAGGGCCAATTCTTCCTGCGTTCCGTTAGAAGCCTCTTACGAATCGCAAAAAATGAGCAGCTCGTGTGGGAGGAAAAACGGGCGGCCCTTGGAAGAGGGTCCGCCCGGAAGGATTGCAATCCTGCGCTTGCCTCCAGGTCTTATTGGAGGAGCTTGAGGACCTCCTGCTGGACGCTGTTGGCCTGCGCCAGGGCGCTGATACCGGTCTGCGAGAGGATCTGGTACTTGGACAGGTCGGAGGCGGCCTGGCCGTAGTTGGTCGCGCGGATTGCCTCTTCCGACGACGTCAGGTTGACCTGTTCAGAACTGGCCACGTTGGAGGCGGAGGACAGCTCGTTGATGTCGGCGCCGATGCTGCCGCGCTGGAACGCGACATCGGCGATGGCTGTGGTGGCGCTGGTGATGATGGTGGCTGCCGTAGCCGACGTCAGAGTCGAGACAGAGGCGTCAGTGAAGTCGACTCCCGCTCCAGCGGACGTGTAAGCCGCCTGCGCGGCAACCGCCGGAACCGTGGTGGTGAGCGTGCTTCCGGTGGTGGCAATTGAGGCCGCTCCAGCGGCTCCGGTGGTGCCGGTGATGACGAGGTTGGCGCCGCTTACGGTAGCAGTCAGGCCGCTGGTCGTGTGGAAGCCGGTGTCAGCGTTCAACGCTGCCGCAGTCGCCGTGAGCGACAGCGGTGTGGAACCGAGAGCGACCGTGGCCGTTGAGCCGACGCCGACCGCGTAGGTCAGCGTTCCCGAGATCTGATCCGTCGCCGCGCCAAGGGTGAAGGTCGCGGTGGAAGCGACCGAGGCAGCCGATGCGACGATCGTGGCCGCGCCGGTTGCAGAGCTGGTCGCAGCGGAAGCGGCTACGGCGGCTACAGCGGAGCCCGTCGTTGTGCCTACACTGGCCTTGGTGAGTCCGCCTACGACATCCGCATAGGTGGTCTGGCCGCTCGAGGTGCCATCGGTGACGACGAAGTTCGTGGGATTGCCGCTGAAGACGTCGCTGGAGTTGAAGTTGGTGGTTGCGCCGATGTTGCCGATCTGCGTCAGGATGTTCTGGTATTCCTGATTGGCGGAGCCGACCTGCGCGCTGGTGAGCGTGCCGTTGGCCGATTCGGCGGCGAGCGTGACTGCGCGGTCGAGCAGGTTAGTCACCTGGGAGAGCGCGCCGTCGGCGGTCTGTAGCAAGCCGATTCCGGAGGTCGCATTCTGCGCGGACTGGGTGAGGGCGGCTTCGTTGGCGTGCAGGCCGTCCGCAACGGCAAGGCCGGCTGCGTCGTCCGCGCCGGAGTTGATGCGAGAACCCGAAGAAAGCTGCGTCAGGGTGTTTTGAAGACTGGCCTGCGTGTTGTTGAGGTTGTTCTGCGCATACAGCGCAGAGATGTTGTTAAGAATGCCCAAGGACATTTGATTACGCTCCTGTGAAACAAAGTTGACTTCAAGCGCACTGCCTGTCCTCCCCAACAATCCGGCTTTCCCGGATTCCGTGAGCAAGGCTCCGCGTTCCCAGACCTCATCGGCGAGCTGTGGAGAACAAATCGGTTCTGTCTCACATTGAGGCATCCGGCAGCTAGTGAGTCGCTGTATAGGGACGGCGGGTGTTCGGGTTTACACGGAAGTGCAGAGAGTGGGTCAATGGATGGGCCGGACTGCCGATAAGTTGTTCGAGGGCGAATTGCAATGATCGAGCTGACGCGGCTGAATGGGCACAAGCTGTTTGTGAACTGCGATCTCCTGAAATATGCGGAGGCCTCGCCCGACACGGTGCTCACCCTTTTGACGGGAGACAAGATTGTGGTGCTGGAGAGTTGCGCGGAGGTAGTCGGGCGTGCGCTCGCATATCGCGTGGACGTGATGAGCGCGGCCTGGCCGGATGCAGGGAACGTACCCCATGGAGTCGTCGCGGCAGGCGGACTTCGGGTCTTGCCGAAACCCGAATAGCGACTTACGAAGGCTTAGAAGCGGGGAGAGAATTATGGATATCGCCAGCATAGGCGGAGTGCTGCTTGCTATCGCCGGCATTCTCGGCGGCATGATGATCGAGGGCGGGAGCATCAAGCAGATCACGCAGCCGACGGCCATGATGATCGTGCTGGGGGGTACGGCAGGCGCGGTGATGCTGCAGTTTCCGCTGCACATCTTTCTTGCTGCCCTGAAGCAGATAACGCGCGTCTTCCTCACCAAAGGCGCGGATCACGAAGCCCAGCTCATGCAGATCGTAGGCTTTGCGGTGAAGGCGAGAAAGAGCGGGATTGTTTCGCTGGATGCGGATCTGGCGTCCATCGAGGACGAGTTCCTGAAGCAGGCGCTGATGCTTGCGGTGGATGGGACTGAGCCGGCTGAAGTGCGCGAGATCATGCAGCTCGAACTGGACAACAAAGCGGAGTTCGAGGAGAAGATTCCGCAGGTCTTCGAGTCCGCGGGCGGCTTTGCTCCTACGGTCGGGATCATCGGGGCGGTCCTGGGACTGATCCAGGTGATGCAGCATCTGGACAATATCGATGAGGTGGGCCGCGGCATTGCGGTAGCCTTTGTCGCGACGATCTACGGCGTGGGGCTGGCCAACTTGATATGCCTGCCCGCGGCGGGGAAGCTGAAGATCCGCAACCATGAAGAGCAGATGAACAAGATGATGATGCTCGAAGGGGTGGTGTCGATCATTGTGGGAATGAATCCGCGCATGATCGAGATGAAGCTGCGAACCTTCGTCCATGGCGGGAAACCGGCCATGACTGAGACGGGAGCCGGAGCTGGAAGCGCAGTCCCAGCCGGAGTCGAGGTATGAGCCGGAAGAAGAAGCATGAGCATGTCAACCATGAACGCTGGCTGGTTTCGTACGCGGACTTTATCACGCTGCTCTTCGCGTTTTTTGTGGTCCTCTTTGCTTCGGGGCAGGCCGACAAGAAGAAGCAGACGCAGCTTGCAGTTTCGATTAAGTCGGCCTTCAACCAGATGGGAATCTTCGATCCCCATACGAAGCTGCCTCCGCTGACCGACGCGCCCGGAGCGAAGGCTGCGGCAGAGTCTCTTCCGGTAGCCATTCCGCTTTTGGAGATGGAACGCGAGGCACAGGTCAAGGCTCGTCTGGACGATGTGGCGGCAAAGCAGATCGGGCTCGGCACAATCTCTGTGCGCGAGACCAGCGATGGGCTGGTGGTGTCGCTGGAGGAGGCGGGGTTTTTCGAATCCGGTGCGGCGGAGGTCCGGCCCGATGCATTGCCGCTGCTGGACAAGATTGCGGCGACGCTCCCGGCTGGCGGTTTGCGCGTGGAGGGCCATACGGACAACATACCCATCCGCACAGCGCAGTTCGCGTCCAACTGGGAGCTATCCAGCGCGCGCGCCTGCAACATCGCGCACCTTTTGTTGCGCCATCCGAATATTCAGGCGCAGAAATTTTCGGTCTCGGGCTACGCGGAGTTTCATCCCGTGGCGAGCAATGCGACCGAAGAGGGCCGCGCGAAGAATCGGCGCGTCGATCTCGTCATCCTGAGGCGGTGAAAGGTCGTTAGATGTCGATGGCGAGGACTTCGTGATCGAGGATCGAGGGTACGGTGACGTTCAGCGTGCCGCCGGAGCGTTCGATTGTGACGGCCTTGTCCGACGCGAGCAGGTGGGCTCGTTTTGCCTGGACGCCTGCAGGTAAGCGCAGTTTGATGGTGTGTGGACCGATGGGAAAGAAGTCGCGATAGGGGCCTTTCATCGCCATTGGGTTGGTGAGATTGACGAGATGGATGGTGATGGAGCCAGGGTTACGCCATGCGGTGACGTCGAGCAGGCCTGGGCCATCGACCTCCACCATTGCGGGTTCGTTGTTGGCCCAGAGGATGGTGTTGCGCAGCATCTTGAGATGGTCAGGTGAGAGAACTTCCCAGAAGGTGCGGTCGATGTCTACGGGGAAGTAGGCGACGCGGCCCGCTCCAGCCTGGCGAAGATAGAGGCAGGAGATGTCGGTCTTCGGGACGCGCGGATAGACCTTCTCCATCGGCAGGTCGGGGTAGCTTGGGATGAGGGTGAAGGGCGTTTCGGTGAACGTTGCGCGCGGTGTGACTTCGAGGCGCGAGACTCCGTTGATGATGCGCGGCGCGTCTTCGAGGCCTGCGAAGAAGGAGCTCTTCGGCAGCGCTTCATGTTCGAGGCGGATGTAGGAGTTCTGCATCGGGCCTTCCATCTTGCCAGTCCAGTCCACGCCGAAGAGATCGGCGAGCGCGAAGTTTTTGCGGCGCACTCCCCACTCGTCATTGAGGCTGGTCTCGTGGCTGGCGATGATGCTCCCGCCTTTGGCGACGAAGGCGCGAAGCTGGTCGCACTGCGCGTCGCTGAGGGCTGCGATGTTGGGCAGGATGAGAGTCTTGAAGGGTGCGAGATGTTCGGCGTCTAGCAGGCGATCGTGCACCATCTCGAAGGGGATGCGTGATTCGATCATGGCCTGATACCAGCCGAGGGCGTAGTCTTCCGTGCGGGCCGCGGGATAGAACCACGCGGTCTGCTGCGAGAAGACGATAGCGACGCGCGCGAGCGGCGCTTCATGCGTCAGGTGCTGCTGGTTCTTCTCCGACCAGACGTAGATGTCCTCGATGGTCTTGAGCCAGCGAACGTCGTGCAACGTTGCGGAGAACTTGGTGTACCAGGCGCGCATGCCGTTGGCGATGGCCTCGAGCGCCCAGATGCGAATCTCAGGGTTGCTGGTGACCGAGTCCTTCCAGCGATACTGCTCTTCGAGGCCGATGCCGAAGAGGCCGATGACGGCCTTGTTGCCCATGGTGGCGCGGTATTCCTTGCCGGACTTGCCGATGAGCCATGGCTCTTCGAGGCCGTGGCGGGCCTGGCGATCGGCGGCGAGCACGGGGGCGCTGCGGCTGATCGCAAGCGTGTTGAGACCGCTGCCTGCGCCGCCTCCGTTGTTGGGGATGACGCTGGAGTCGGAATTGATGGCGCGAATCTCGCGGTTCCAGAGATCGAGGAGATCGATGAGCCGCTGCTGACGCCAGAGGAAGAAGGCGCGGTGGACGGGGTCCTGGCGGTTGTTGGTGCGGGGAAGATCGAAGCCGGTTGCGGCTTTGAAGTTCTCGCGGCAGTGGACGCAGAAGCAATCGCCGGAGCCGTCCCAGCGGTTCATAAAGATACCGTCGGGGCGGTAGCGGGTCATGATCTCCTTGTGGACGGCGGTCATGAACTCGAAGTTGTACGGGCCGAGCGCGCAGGTGACCCACATCTCGGGCGAGGCCCAGTGGCGGCGCGGATTGCCCTGCGCGTCGACGGCGATCCAGTCGGGGTGCGCGGTTTTGGCGTCGTCGTAGGTGGCGTGCGGGTCGGTGCGCGTGAGGACTGCCATGCCCTGCTTGCGGCATCCGGTGATGAGCTCGCCGATGACGTCGCGGTCTCCGAGCCAGGCGCTGCGGTGGTGGAAGGGGATCGCAGTCGGGTAGTAGGCGACGCAGCCTCCGGTGCTGAGGCAGACGCCGTCGGAGCGGATGCGCTTGAAGTAGTCGAGCCAGAAGGCCGCGTCGTAGTGGGCCGGATCGTCTTCGACGAGGGTAAGCTGCGACCAGCGATACGTTTTGGCGGCCCATGCGAGAGCGGGCTCAGGGACGGCGACGGGCGTTGGCTGAGCGACAGCGCTCTGGGCGAAGAGGCTGGGCGAGACGTGCGCCAGCGCAGCGGCGGCCGCGGTGGACTCGAGGAACTCGCGACGGGTGAGGGGCGATGGGCTCATGCGCGCAATGGTACTTGAGGGAGACACCGCTGGCCACAGGCCCGCCGTTCGGGGGGATGGTAGGATTCCGCGATATGTCTTTGATCCGCCAGATCCGCGCGCTGAGCCGCGTGCAACGCAATACCTTCTCGGCCTGCTTCCTGGGCTGGACGCTGGATGCCTTCGATTTCTTCCTCCTTACTTTTTGCCTGACTGCGATTGCGGGTGACTTCCACGTGGGCCGCAAGGGGGTCGAGGAAGCTATCTTCTGGACTCTTGCGATGCGGCCCGTGGGCGCGTTTCTGTTTGGTGCTATGGCGGAGAAGTATGGCCGCCGGCCTGCCTTGATGCTTAATATTGTGGCGTTTTCGGTCTTCGAGCTGGCGTCGGCGTTTGCTCCTACGCTGGGCAGCTTTCTGGTGATGCGCGCGCTCTTCGGCATTGCGATGGGCGGTGTGTGGGGCGTGGGCGCGGCGCTTGCGCTGGAGACGCTGCCCGCAGCGGGGCGCGGGTTCTTCTCCGGGCTGCTGCAGGAGGGCTATGTCTGCGGCAACCTGATGTCGGCTGCGCTCTTCGGGTTGCTGTTCCCGCATCTGCATGGGACGGGCATGTTCACGAACTGGCGCGTGATGTTCATGATTGGCGCGCTGCCGTCGCTGCTTGTCTTTTACCTGCGATTCAACGTCGAGGAATCGCCGGCGTGGCTCGCGAGCCACCGGGAGAGCAGCCTTCCAGGCGGGAAGGCTACTCGTCCGGCCACGGATTGGCGCGGGCTCCTGCGGTACCTGCCGAGGTTTCTATTTGTTGTCCTGCTGATGACGGCGTTTACCTCGTTCTCGCATGGCACGCAGGACCTTTATCCGACCTTCCTGCGCGATCATGGGCTGAGCGTGTCGCTGATCGGGCTGGTCGCGGCGGTGGGCAATCTCGGCGCGCTGGCCGGTGGGATGTGCTGCGGCTCGATCTCGGAGAAGCTGGGGCGGCGCAGGACGATTGTGCTGGCGGCGCTGCTGGCGATTCCGATGATTCCGCTGTGGGCGTGGTCGCACACCGCGGTGATGCTGGCGGTGGGCGGCTTTCTGATGCAGTTTATGGTGCAGGGCGCGTGGGGGATCGTTCCCGCGCACCTGAATGAGCTGGCTCCGGCGCCGGTGCGGGCGATCCTGCCGGGGTTTGCGTACCAGCTTGGCAACCTGCTGTCGTCACGCAACACGATCTTCCAGCAGACCTATGCGGACCACCACAACGGCGGCAACCTGACGATGGCGCTCTCGGGGACGGTGGTGGTTGTGGCGTTGCTGGTGGCCGGGATTACGGCGCTGGGGCCGGAGGCCAAGGGGAGCGACCTGGGCGGCGAGGCTGCGAAGCCCTAGGGTACCCCCCCCGCCTTTTAGCGTAAAGTCCTTGAAGCAAAGAGGTTAAGCGCGTGCTTAGCGCGTGCATGCTCGTGCTGGCGGACGGTTAAAATGCCAAGGCCCGGCGGGTGGCCGGGCCTCTTTATGCTTCCTTGTTTAAGGATAGCAGGTTGAGGAAACTGAACGGCCAGGTTTGTTGGGTAATAACATACTTGACTAAATCATCATAGTTCTGTACTGTTGGGACATGGAAATCCCACAGACACTCATCCAAGCAATCCGCCACTTTGAAGACCCCAAGAATTGCCGCGAGTTTATGATCGCAACGCGCTGGGATGACGGTATTGTGCGCTGCCCAACTTGCGACTCTCAGAACGTGAAATACATGGAGAAATGGGATCGCTACATCTGCGAAAACAAGCATGCTAAGCGGCAGTTCAGCCTAAAAGTCGGCACTATATTTGAGGACTCGCCTATCGGCCTAGACAAATGGCTCCCGGCGGCATGGTTGCTGACCAATTGCAAGAACGGCGTATCTTCGTATGAACTTGCGCGCGCTCTGGGAATCACTCAGAAAGCCGCTTGGCATGTCCTACACCGCATCCGCTACGCGATGACTGACACTGGCCTAAAGCTGGGCATCACGGCCACAGTAGAAGTGGATGAAACGTTCGTCGGCGGCAAAGTAAAGAACATGCACAAGTCCAAGCGCAAGCAAATCGGCTATCAGGGCGGCGCTGGCAAGACTCTCGTGATGGGGATGCTAGAGCGCGGCGGCAAGGTACGTGCTGGCGTCATCGAAGATCGTTCCCGCAAACACATGGGGCCGGTACTCACGGGGAACGTTGAAGCTGGTTCCCATATCGTCACAGATGAGCATTCCACCTATGCATTCATCGCTGGAGATTACATCCACGATGTTATCAATCACGCTGAGGGCTACGTTCGCGGCCACATTCACACAAATGGCATTGAGAACTTCTGGGCGCTACTGAAGCGCACTCTGGGCGGCACCTATGTCTCAGTGGATGCAGCGCACCTGAACTCTTATGTGGCAGAGCAGGTGTTTCGCTTCAATCACCGCGACGACTGCAACGACGCGGGACGATTTATACAGGTGATGTCGCAGATCATCGGCAAGCGCCTTACATATGCCGAACTGACTGCGCGGCAAAGGTACAACTAAGAAACCGAAGTCGGCGCGGGGGAAGCGGGTTTCTTCTCAGGCTTTGCCTTGAGCATCGTCCGCATCGTTTCGGTGAATTGCCTGAAGTCGCCCGGCGTTTCCATCGTCTCGGGTTTCGGCGGCCTCTTTGCTGGGTCTTCCCATTGCTTCGTCATAATCAAACATTCTAATGGAGGCCTTGTCTCTTGGCCTTGCGTGTTTCCCAAAGGTCTTCAAGTTCTACCCCTTCAAACAACTCTGACAGGGACACCCTCAATCCCTGCGCTATTTGAATTAAGGTGTCGAGCTGAACACGAAAATTGCCTTGTTCTATTTTGCTGATGTGTGTTCGGTGGAGTCCACACACGTCGGCCATTTCCTGTTGAGACAGTCCTTTGCTTTGGCGTATCTCCAGAACGCGGAGGCCAAACTCTTTAGGGCCGAAGGACATTCAAGTTGGCCTGTGTGTAGAGTTCTGCACAAAAGCCATATTTGCACATGACAAGCCTTGTATGCCGTTTCCCATCGGGCTAGTCTCAAACTCATCAGTAACCAGAGACTAAACATATGATTGACCTAAAGACGATTGACGAAAATCTAGCGAAGGCCAAGGAAGATGTGGCCTTCTGGGAAAAGGCTCGCGTTGTGTTCCTTGACCCCCGGATAACCCAAGCGCAACAATCGCTTCCCTTGCAGAGCTTGCCGGTACCGTTCCCAATACCCCCTGCTCCCCGGCCATATGGCGAAGTGAAGCGGCGCGTTCTAGCGGTATTGCCTGAAAGAGATCAGCCTGGATTGAGTACCGCAGAACTGGCCGACCGACTAACGCGGGAGGGATTCGTATTTGTAGCTAAGGTGCCCTCCATAGCCGTCAATGAAGCCCTCCGGTCGCTATTAGAAGAGGGGAAGGCGGTAAATGCTGGCATGAGAGGAATTTCAAAGCTCTGGACTAAGGGGTATCAGGAAGATCGCAAGGAGACCACCCAATGAGCCTTATAGACGTGTTTCAGATGAGGAGGGCGAACAGTCTCCATCAGGCCCTCGCTGGTGGCGGCGCATACGACGGAACCCCAAGCTGCTAAACCTTCGCGGGGTGAGCGCAGCTTGGGGCCAGAGGGTACAGTAACCATCCCCGACCGGATTGCTACGGTCGGGCTATCCTGCGTTTGGAACTGGACGCCCCATTCGCTCCCATAAATGTACCTCAACCGCAGAAATAGGGGTATCCAAATGGCAATTTCCGTAGAAATCAAATGCGTCAAAAAGCAGCCCAGAAATGACCCGCATCAGAGAATTAGCCGCGTTGGAGGGCTGAATTACGACGGACAGAGGTGGGGTCTGAGTCTTGATGACGCTATCGCTGGAATCGAGAACGGGCTGTATACGTTCTGGACAATGGGCGGGGGGAAGCAAGCCAACGTAGTCATCGCTTACCACAACATGAACAAGTACCTTAAGACTGTGGCGGACACGGTGCAGCCAGACAATCTGTTGGCTCTTCCCGAGTGCCCATAATCATGGCGTAGGGTGAGGCGGCACTCTCTGGGTTGATAGCCCAGCAGAGTGCCTGCCGAGCTGCATAGAGCTTGTTGTATTGTTCGCGGTAGCTGCCATCGTCAATGGCCGCTGTAAGCCTGTCACGTTCCTCGATCAAATCATTCTGCCCTGTCACGGTGCCTCCACTCTAACTACATATGTAATTTTACGCAAGTATGTTATTACCGTTTGTTGGCCTTATTTGTCATGGAGTTAGGTGGTTTTGGGGCTTGACATGTGATTTTGCTGAGGTTTTTTGCGGGATTTTTTACGGGTCGGCAAAAAGGCGTATCCCGGCGGCTAAAGCCGGATGTCAGGGATGTTGGATTGATGTCCGGACTGAAGTCCGGACCTATCTCAGAGGCAACGGCAACGGCGATGGCAACGGCAACGGCGATTGGCAACGACAACGGCGATTGGCAACGGCAACGGCGATGGCAACGGCAACGGCGATGGCAACGGCAACGGCGATGGCAACGGCAACGGCGATGGCAACGGCAACGGCGATGGCAACG
>OLLV01000180.1_pt1 | contig 39786 bp, 53 predicted proteins | sample 1604641 | NCBI WGS metagenome assembly OLLV01 (sample SAMEA104055725, study PRJEB20765) | soil metagenome | biome: Arctic tundra; feature: Polygonal ground; material: soil | place: USA | collected 2011-09 | depth 0-0.5 m
ATACGCCAGTCGCGATGGAGAAGGGCCTGAGGTTCGCCATCCGCGAAGGCGGAAGGACAGTAGGGGCAGGAACCATTAGCGAAATCATCAAGTAGTTCAGGCTGTATCCAGATAAACGAGGGCTGCCGGCCCATTGAGATGTAAGCAGGAAATGACCGGCAGCCACTCCAAACGATCTTTGAGTAACAGGAAAGAGACACATCATGGCTGGACAGAGAATCAGAATTCGTTTGAAGGCGTATGACTACCGCGTGCTCGACACGTCGACCGGCGAGATCGTCGACACCGCGAAGCGCACCGGCGCACAGGTTGCGGGGCCCATTCCGCTGCCGACGATGAAGAACAAGTACTGTGTCCTGCGCTCCCCCCACGTTGACAAGAAGTCGCGCGAGGCCTTCGAGATTCGCACCCACAAGCGGCTGATCGACATCCTCGAGCCGACCCAGCAGACGGTCGACGCGCTGATGAAGCTCGATCTCCCCGCTGGTGTCGACGTAGAGATTAAGACGGTTCAGAAATAAGAAGCAAAGGACAGCTTAGAGCAGCCAGGAACAGCAAAGAACAGCAGTACCGGCAGTGCCCCGCATCGACGGGGCATGATGAGGAAAGGAAAACACGATGTCCGTTACAGGTATTCTCGGCAAGAAAGTCGGCATGACCCAGATCTTCGACGACCGCGGCGACATTCACCCCGTCACCGTGCTCAAGGCTGGCCCCTGCGTCATCACCCAGCTCAAGACGCTCGCAAAGGACGGCTATGACGCCGCGCAGATCGGCTACGTCGATTTCATCAAGGCCTCGAAGGTCAACAAGGCCATGACCGGCCACTTCGCAAAGTCCGATGTTCCTCCAGTCCGCATGATGAAGGAAGTCCCCGTCGAAGTCGCCAAGGAAGGCGATGAGGCAGCAGTCAAAGCCGGCGACCGCATCCTGGTCGACATCTTCAACGACGACAAGTTCGTCGACATCATCGGCACTTCCAAGGGTCGCGGGTTCGCCGGCGTCGTTCGCCGCCACGGATTCGGCGGCGGCCCCAAGGCTCACGGCCACATGTTCCAGGTGCAGGGTTCGATCGGCGCATCGTCGTTCCCCTCGCGCGTCTTCCCCGGCCAGCGCATGCCCGGCCACATGGGCCACGCGCAGATCACGGTCCGCAACCTCCGCATCCGCGGCATTGACGTCGACGACAACCTGATCCTGGTCGAAGGCGCAGTCCCCGGCCCGCGCGATGGCTACGTGCTGATCTCGAAGGCCAAGGCGCCACCGCGCGAACGTCGCGGATTCGCCGGAGAAGCCACGAAGGACGCGTTGAAGGCTTCGAAGAAGGCTTCGCCGAAGAAGAAGTAAAGAAGATTTGAGCAAAGTTTTGTATTTGCTCTGGAATTTGTTACAAAACGCTGCGCGGAGAACAGACCGGGTACGCAGCCTAACAAAAGCAAAGCCCACCGCATCGATGGCGGGTACGAAGAGAGAAGAAGATGGCAAACGTAAATGTAGTCAATCTCGGCGGAAAGAAGGTCGGCGAGTTCGAACTCCTCGACGAAGTATTCTCCGGCGAGATCAACGACGGCCTCCTCTGGGAGTCGGTGAAACACTATCGCGCAGCGCTCCGTCAGGGCACCGCGTCCACCAAGACCCGCGGTCTCGTCTCCGGCGCGGGCCGCAAGCTGTGGAAGCAGAAGGGCACCGGCCGCGCGCGTATCGCGTCCATCCGCAGCCCGCTCTGGCGCAGCGGCGGCACGGTCCACGGACCCAAACCCCGCTCCTACGAGTACGCCTTCCCGCAGAAGAAACTGATGGGCGCGCTCCGCTCGGCCATCGCCGCGAAGATCGCCGACGGCAAGTTCACCATCGTCGACTCCTTCGATGTTCCCGAGGCCAAGACGAAGCTCTTCCGCGCCGCGATCGTCAAGCTCGATGCCGGCAAGACCACCTTGCTGGTCGAAACCAGCCGCAAGCTCGACGAGAAGCTTTACCTCGGCTCGCGCAATCTCGCAGGCGTTGAGCTTGTGCTCAGCTCCGAGGTCCACCCCTACGATCTTCTCCGCTACGAGCATGCCATCTTCTCGAAGGATGCCATCGAGGCGCTGCAGGAGACACTCAAAAAGTCGCTGTCCAAGCGCAAGCACGCTGAGAAGGAGGTTGCGTAATGCCAACCCTCTATACCGTCATTCGCCGCCCGTTGATCACTGAAAAAGGCATGGGCGTCAAAGAGACCCAGAACACACTGGTCTTCGAAGTCGATCTCAAGGCCACCAAGACTGAGGTCAAGCAGGCCGTCGAGACGCTGTTCAAGGTCAAGGTCACCGGCGTTCGCACCGCCACGGTCGAAGGCAAAGAACGCCGCCGCGGCAAGTTCAGCGGCTACCGCCCCGACTGGAAGAAGGCTTACGTTCGCCTCAAAGACGGCCAGAAGATGCCGGATTATCTCAACAGCCTGTAAGTGCAGCCATTAGCTATTAGCTTTTAGCTCCTAGCTAAGAACAAGTAAGTCCAGAGATTGAAAGAGAACTAGCTAACAGCTAGAAGCTAGCAGCTAGGAGCTAAAGAAAATGCCGATCAAATCATTTCGACCGATTACCCCGACTCTCCGCTTCCAGACCAAGCTGGTCAACGACGACCTGACGACGGACAAGCCGCACAAGCCGCTTCTCTCGGTCAAGCAGCGCACCGGCGGACGCAACTCGACGGGCCGCCTGACCATCCGCCACCAGGGTGGAGGGCACAAGCAGAAGTTGCGCCTCATCGACTTCAAGCGCGACAAGTACGGCATCCCCGCCACCGTCGCGACCATTGAGTACGATCCGAACCGCAGCTCGCGCATCGCGCTGGTCCACTATGCGGACGGCGAGAAGCGCTACATCATCCAGCCCATCGGCCTCAAGGTCGGGCAGAAGATCATGTCGGGCCCCGAGGCCGACATCCTCGTCGGCAACTCGCTTCCGCTGAAGAACATCCCTGTCGGAACGATCGTGCACAACATCGAGCTTCGCCCCGGCAAGGGCGCGCAGATGGCCCGCTCGGCCGGCGCACAGGTCAACCTGGTCGCCAAGGAAGGCGATTACGCCCTGCTCAAACTGCCCTCCGGCGAGACCCGCAAGGTGCTCGTCGAGTGCATGGCCACCATCGGCCAGGTCGGCAACACGGACCACGAGAACGTCACCATCGGCAAGGCGGGACGCAACCGCTGGAAGGGCATCAACCCCTCCAACCGCGGCGTCTCGATGAACCCCGTCGACCACCCGCACGGGGGTGGCGAAGGCAAGACCTCCGGTGGACGTCACCCCGTAACTCCTTGGGGCCAGCCGACCCGCGGGTACAAGACCCGCAACAACAAGCGGACTGATGTCTTCATCGTCACCCGCCGCAACAAGGGCAAGTAGGAATCAGTTTTACCGCAACACCAAGTCTCGCAGCTAAGAGATTCGTCGTATCCAGCACCGTAACCGCACCAGGAACTTTGGAGTCGCACAAATGTCACGCTCAGCCAAGAAAGGCCCCTTCATCGACGGTCATCTACAGAAGAAGATCGACGTCATGAACGCGGCGAACGAAAAGAAGGTCCTCCGCACCTGGTCGCGCCGTTCGACCATCTTCCCCGACATGGTCGGCCACACCATCGCCGTGCATAACGGGCGCAAGTTCATCCCAGTCTACGTAACGGAAAACATGGTTGGGCACAAGCTCGGCGAGTTTGCCGCAACGCGCACGTTCAAGGGCCACTCCGCGCGCGCAGCCGAGACCTCCGCGAAGCCCAAGTAGTTTTTTGATTTCTGTATTACACGCCGAAGCCTGGCGTACCAGTTCGCTTGAAGGATCAAAGTTATGTCGAAGATCGCAGTAGAAAAAGTTCGAGAGTTCCGCGCGGAGGCCAGGTTCCAGCGCACCAGCCCGCAGAAGGCGAAGCTGGTCCTCGACACCATCAAGGGCATGCGCGTCGAGCAGGCGCTCAACACCATCCACTTCTCCACCAAGCGGATGGGGCCGGTGATCGAGAAGGTGCTGCGCTCGGCCATCCAGAACGCGACCTACGTCTCGCAGGAGCAGGGCCTCGACGTGGACGTCGACAACCTGTACGTCCGCACCGCCGTCGCGAACGAAGGCCCGCGCATGAAGCGCATCCGCCCCGCGCCGATGGGCCGCGCCTTCCGCTATCAGCGCAGGCTTGCCCACATCATCGTCACGGTGGCGGAGAAGAAGTCGGGCGCGTCGCTCGCAACCGTGGTGGATGCCGGGACGCCGGTCGCCAAGAAGAAGGGCGCCAAGACCGCAGTGAAGAAGACTGCCGCCAAAAAAACCGCCGCTAAAAAAGCTCCGGCCAAGAAGGCAGCAGCCAAGAAGGCCGCGAAGTAGGCAGTTCGCCGTAAGCAGGGCCGGGAAGATCCGGTAAACTTAAAGTTTTGAACGTATCAGAAATACAAGGCCCCGCCGGCTCAACCGGCATCGGGGCGAGGTTAGGAAGCTATGGGACAGAAGGTCCATCCGTATGGGTTTCGCCTCGGCATCAACAAGCCGTGGAAGTCGCGCTGGTTCGTGGAGCGCGGCTATGACAAGCTGCTCGTCGAAGACGTCAAGCTCAAGGCCGAGCTTCGCGAGAAGCTGAAGGCCGCCGGCGTCAGCTCGGTCGAAGTCGAGCGCCCCGGCAACAAGCTGCGTCTCATCATCCGCACCGCGCGTCCGGGCATCATCATCGGCCGCAAGGGCGCGGAGATCGACAAGCTCAAGGCCGACATCCAGAAGCGCACCTCGCGCGAGGTCTTCATCGACATCCTCGAGGTCAACAAGCCTGAACTCGACGCCCAACTTGTCTCCGAGGCCATCGCGCTGCAGCTCGAGAAGCGCGTCAGCTTCCGCCGCGCGATGCGCAAGTCGGTCGACTCGGCGCTCCGCTTCGGCTGCAAGGGCATCAAGGTCCGCGTCTCGGGCCGCCTGAACGGCAACGAAATCGCTCGCTCCGAGTGGTACCTCCAGGGCCGTCTGCCGCTGCACACGCTGCGCGCCGACATCGACTATGGTTTCTCCGAGGCGCACACCACCTACGGGATCATCGGCGTCAAGACCTGGGTCTATCGTGGCGATATCTACGAGCAGAAGAAGCGTCGCGACCAGGGCACCACGACCGGCGTGTTCTAGCCACAGTTGTGGGTTGGTAGTGTTAGTTCGGAACAGAAATCAGGCGAGGCAATGATGATTCGCTCGCCAATGCACAAGGACTGAAGGTCCGGCATATACCAGCCTAGGCCGAAGGCCTAGGTTAGCAGCCAGAGGGTTTTTCTTATGTTGATGCCAAAGAAAGTAAAGTACCGCAAGCAGCAGCGCGGTCGCATGAAGGGCAAGGCGTGGCGCGGCTCCGATCTCTCGTTCGGAGACTTCGGCCTCAAGGTCCAGGAGTGCGGCTACATCACCGACCGCCAGATCGAAGCCAGCCGTATCGCGATGACGCGCTTCATCAAGCGTGGCGGCAAGGTCTGGCTGCGCATCTTCCCGGACAAGCCGATCACCAAGAAGCCTGCCGAAACCCGTATGGGTAAGGGCAAGGGCGCGCCCGACCACTGGGTTTGCGTCGTCCGCCCCGGCAAGATCCTGTTCGAGATGGAAGGCGTCGCGCCGGACATCGCCAGGGAAGCCATGCGGCTCGCCGCGCACAAGCTTCCCCTCAAGACGGCCTTCATCATGCGTCACGACGTCAAGGCGACGGTCGCCGCCAAGTAGTCCGCACTACCGATTTAGCAACGAAAGAAGAAAACTATGGAACTCGAAAAGATCCGCAACCTTTCCGGCGAAGAGCTCACCAGCCAGCAGACCAAGTCTGCCGAGCAGCTCTTCCGCCTCCGCTTCGAAAAGAGCCTGGGCAATCAGGAAGGCATCAAGAAGCTGCGCGGGCTCAAGCTCGACATCGCCCGCATCCAGACTGTAGCCCGCGAGCGCACGCTCGCCACCCACAAGGCAGCCAACCCAGTCGTCAAGAACACCGCACCGGCGAAGAGCACACGCACCGCCCGCAAGAAAGCGAAGAAGGACTAATCATGGCAGAGACACCCAACACTCCCGCAACGACACCTGAAGCGCAGGCCTCTCGCCGCAACGAGAAGGTCGGCCTCGTCGTCTCGACCAAGATGCAGAAGACGATCGTCGTCGAGATCGAGATGCGCAAGGCGCACCCCAAGTACAAGCGCGTCATGAAGTCGAACAAGAAGTTCTACGCGCACGACGAGCTGAACTCCGCGCGCGTCGGCGACGTGGTCCGCATCCGCGAGGCCCGGCCTTTGTCCAAGCTCAAGCGCTGGTCACTCGAGGAGATCGTCCGCCGCTCCTCGCTCTCGCAGCTCGATGAGAAGGCGCCGGTCGCCGAAGCGAAGTAAAGTTTTCGCGCCGGGCTTCGGCTCGACGCTGTTGTAGCTGGAACTCCGTATTTTGGATCGTCACGGCTGTTTTCGGACCGCCGAAGTTTTTGGGATTAGCGTGGGGCTTTAGCCCCGCGAATCAGATGCAAGGCTTCAAGGGGCTTCAGCCCTGGGCCGTTTGGCCGGTTTTTGAGTTTCAGGAGAACGAACATGTCCGTACAGATGAGAACAATGCTCGACGTCGCCGACAACTCCGGCGCGCGCAAGCTGCAGGTCATCCTGCCGCTCGGCGGCGGCCTCGGCAAGAAGGCCGGCCTCGGCGATGTCGTCACCGCGGCCGTCAAGGAAGCGTCGCCCGATGGCACGGTCAAGAAGGGCAAGGTCGTCAAGGCGGTCATCGTCCGCACGCGCAAGGAGTATCGCCGCCGCGACGGAACCTACATCCGCTTCGACCAGAACGCCGCGGTCGTCATCAACGACGCGAACGAGCCCGTCGGCACCCGCGTCTTCGGCCCCGTCGCACGCGAGCTGCGCGAGAAGAAGTTCCTCAAGATCGTCTCGCTCGCCCCTGAAGTTATTTAGAGAAGCAGCCTCTAGCTCTTAGCTCTTAGCTTCTAGCTTGAAGGACATCATGCAATAAGCCTCAACCGGTCGGGGCATCTTCAAAGGACCGAGAGTTTCTAGCTAAGAGCTAGAAGCTAACAGCTAGGAGCTAGTTTATGGCAGGCATCAAGATCAAGCGCAACGACCGGGTAGAAGTCATCGCCGGCAAAGATAAGGGCAAGCACGGACGCGTCCTCCGCGTCATCGCGGACAAGAACCGGCTCCTCGTCGAGGGCGTGATGATGGTGAAGAAGCACATGAAGCCGAACCCGAACAAGAACATCAAGGGCGGCATTGCGGAGCAGGAGTCCACCATCCACGTCTCGAACGTCATGCTGATCGACGCCGAGGGCAACAAGACCCGCGTCGGCATCCGCATGGACGGCGACAACAAAGTTCGCTTCTCGAAGACAAGCGGCAACGCCATCCCCGAGAAGAAGAAGTAGTTTTACTCACAACTAACCACTAACAACTACCAACTCACAACTAACCACTAACAACTACCAACTGTTTTTAAGGTTCACCCCACGCAACGGTATCCACCCCGCAGACCGTGGAGAAAGCGAAGCACATCATGGCAGCACGATTCAGAGAGAAGTACCTCACCGAGATCCGCCCCGCGATTGCCAAGGAACTTGGCATCACCAACCCGATGGCGATTCCGAAGATCGAGAAGATCGTCATCAACATGGGCCTGGGCGAAGCTACGCAGAACGTCAAGATCATGGATCCCCTCATCGCCGATCTCGCATCGATTGCCGGCCAGAAGCCGGTGACCACCAGGGCCAAGAAGTCGATCGCCGCGTTCAAGCTGCGCGAAGGCATGCCCATCGGCGCCATGGTCACGCTGCGCGGCGACAAGATGTACGAGTTCCTCGACCGCCTGATCTCGATCGCCCTGCCCCGCGTCCGCGACTTCCGCGGCGTCTCGTCGAAGAGCTTCGACGGCCGCGGCAACTACACCCTGGGCCTGCGCGACCAGCTCATCTTCGCCGAGATCGACTACGCGAAGGTCGACAAGCTCAAGGGCATGAACGTCACCATCGTCACCACCGCAGCCGACGACAACGGCGCCCGCGCCCTGCTGAAGGGCTTCGGCATGCCGTTCCGGGTTGGAGCGTAATCACGAATTTGCACCAAGGATAGAGAGCAAACACTATGGCCACTACTGCAAAGCGCGTCAAAGACGCAAGGAAGCCGAAGTTCAAATCCCGCCAGCACAACCGCTGCCAGCTCTGCGGCCGCCCCCGCGCGTTTCTGCGCAAGTTCGGGGTCTGCCGTCTCTGCTTCCGCTCGCTTGCGCTCAAGGGCGAGATCCCAGGCGTCGTCAAATCAAGCTGGTAAACCGACTGACCCGGCAGCCTGTATAATTGGCATGTTGCCGTATCCGTCTCACCCTTCCAGAGACCTCATCCTCCACGGATGCTGAAGTCTGGAAGGCAAGAACCTAAGCTCCACTGAATCCAAGCAGCAACATTCCCGCTGGTTCTCTGCGTGTCACCGCGCCGAGCGAACGGGGGATGAAGGAGAATGAATGAACCTCACCGACCCAGTAGCCGACTTCCTGACCCGCATCCGCAACTCCATCCGCGCGCGTCACCAGAAGCTCGACGTCCCCGCTTCCAAGCTGAAGGCCGAGATCGCCCGCATCCTCAAAGAAGAGGGCTACATCGCCAACTACAAGCCGACCGAAGAGGGCGGCATGAAGGTTCTTCGCGTGTACCTCAAGTACGGCCCGAACAACGAAGCCGTCATCCGCGACCTGCAGCGCGTCTCGCGCCCCGGCTGCCGCGTCTACCTCGGCCGCGATGAGATCAAGCGCGTCCAGGGCGGCCTCGGCATCTCCATCATGACCACCCCCAAGGGCGTCATGACCGGCCGCCAGGCTCGCCGCGAAGGCGTAGGCGGCGAGATCCTCTGCGAAGTCTGGTAATTTTTCGGGCCGCGCACGGCTGTCGTCCGCGCACGGCTCATCTGTAACAGTTTTAGTTGCAAGGCGTGAAAACGCTGGCTGCAGTGGAACGACATCGGCTAAAGGCTAGAAGCTAAGAGCTGGAAGCTATCTCGCGACTCGCAAGCCATAAGGAATTTCAAATGTCTCGTATCGGCAAAAAGCCCATCCCCATGCCCGCCGGCGTAAAGTACACCGTCTCGGGCGACGGCGCGACCGTGCTCGTCGAAGGCCCCAAGGGCAAGGTCACCGCCATGCTTCCCGGCGGCATCAAGCTCGTCCAGAAGGACGGCGCCCTCATCGCGGAGCGCGAGAACGACAAGCAGGCAGCCTTCCATGGCCTGGCCCGCGCGCTGGTCTTCAACGCCGTCACCGGCGTCACCACCGGCTGGACCAAGGATCTGGACATCGTTGGCATCGGCTATCGCGCCGAGCTCAAGGGCAAGAATATGGTCGTCTTCACCCTCGGCTACTCGCACCCCATCGAGTTTCCCCTGCCCACCGGCATCGATGTCACCATCGACGCCAAGCAGACGCACATCACCATCGCCGGCATCGATCGCCAGAAGGTCGGCCAGATCGCCGCCGACATGCGCTCGCTGCGCAAGCCCGATCCATACAAGAACAAGGGCGTCCGCTATACCGGCGAGAAGCTGAAGAAGAAGGTCGGAAAGACCGGAGCGAAGTAAATCCTAGGGCCGTAGGGCCTAGGGAATAGGGAATAGCAAAGCCTGCTAGCCCCTAGCCCCTAGTCCCTAGTCCCTTCACAAACCGAACGTCCCCAGCACTCTGGGTACGCCACTAGGAAGGAAGAAAGAACAATGATCAATCCCCGCGAACGCAACGTAATCCGCCAGCGCGTCCACACCCGCATCCGCGAGAAGATGTCCGGCACCGCCGAGCGTCCCCGCCTCAACGTCTATCGCTCGCTGAACCACATCTACACCCAGCTCATCGACGATCTCAACGGCGTTACCCTCGCCTCCGCCTCGTCCTTCGGCAAGAAGACCGCGGACCAGGCCTACGGCGGCAACGTCGCGGCCGCAAAATCGGTCGGCACCCTCATCGCCGAACGCGCCAGGGAGAAGGGCATCAAGAAGGTGGTCTTCGATCGCGGCGGCTACCTCTATCACGGCCGCGTCAAGGCGCTCGCCGAGGCGGCTCGCGAAGCGGGCCTCGAATTCTAAGGTTGAATTCTAAGTTTTTAGATTTAGTTTTCGTGGCGCTCTGAAAAAAGCCGCCAGAAAGAGATACAGAATATGGCACTGATGAAGAAAAAACTCGACGCCAACCGCCTCAACCTCAAGGACGAGGTTGTCTCCATCAACCGCGTCACCAAGGTCGTCAAGGGCGGCAAGAACATGTCGTTCGCGGCGCTCGTCGTTGTCGGCGACCCCGGCGAAGGCGTCGTCGGCTACGGCTCGGGCAAGGCCAAGGAAGTTCCCCAGGCCATCCGCAAGGGCATTGAAGCGGCTAAGAAGAACCTCTTCAAGATCAACCTCACCGCCACCACCATCCCGCACCAGGTGCTGGGCCACTTCGGCGCCGGCTCGGTGATGCTCAAGCCCGCCCCCGAAGGCACCGGCGTCATCGCCGGCAAGACGGTTCGCGCCGTCATGACCTCCGCCGGCGTGCAGAACGTGCTGACCAAGTCGCTCGGCTCGGCCAACCCGCACAACGTCGTCAAGGCCACGTTCGACGCTCTCATCCAGCTTCGCAACAAGGCCGAAGTCGCCGCACTGCGCGGCAAGTCCGTGGACGAGCTCTAAGCTCGGCCGCGTCTGAAAGATTAAGACGAGCTCTAAGCAAAACGTATTCTGGACCCTGGGCCCTGAGCCCTCGGCCCTCGGAGAAGAACAATGGCATCCGCAAGTAAGATCAAGCTCCAATACCACCGCTCCAAGATCTGCACCCCGGTCAAGCACAAGCTCGTCATCAAGGGCCTCGGCTTCACCCGGCTCAACCAGATCGTCGAGCGCGAAGACACCCCATCGATCCGCGGCATGGTGGCAAAGGTCCCGCACCTCGTCCGCTACGTCGAGTAAACAGCCATTAGCTCTTAGCTTTTAGCTGGAACAACAACAAGAACCACCGGGCCAAGCACCAACGCCCGATACATGCGAGTCGGCAAGCAGTATTCAGCTAATAGCTAAAGGCTAGAAGCTAAAAGCTAGCACGCCGGCGTTATAGCGAGGAAACAAAAATGGCAATCCGCAATCTCTCCAATCTCCGCGCCCCCAAGAAGGCGAACGAAAACAAGAAGCGTGTCGGCCGCGGTATGGGCTCCGGCATGGGCAAGACCTCAACCCGCGGCCACAAGGGCCAGGGCTCGCGCTCGGGCTCGTCGCTGATGCGCGGCTTTGAAGGCGGCCAGATGCCCCTTCACCGTCGCCTGCCCAAGCGCGGCTTCAACAACATCTTCCGCGTCGAGTACACAGTCCTCGGCCTCGACCGCGTCGCCGAGATCCTCGCCACCGCGCCCGGCACCGAGTTCACGCTCGAGACCATCGTCTCCCTCGGCCTTCTGCGCAAGAAGGGCGGCCTCATCAAGGTCCTCAACAACGGCGAACTCACCGGCCCGGTCACCATCCACGCGCACAGGTTCTCCAAAACCGCGCAGGAAGCCATCGAGAAGGCCGGCGGCAAGGCGATCCTGATCGGCTAGTCCTGATTGTCTAAAAGGCCCGCCGCTCCACTGGTAATCTGGTTTCAGCACCACCCTTTAGAGGTACCGATGTTCGAGAAATTTCTAAACATCTTCCGCATTCCCGACCTCCGCAAGCGTGTTCTCTTCACGCTTGGCATGCTGGCCATCTACCGCCTCGGCGCGTTCATCCCGACGCCCGGCATCAACTCCGACGCGCTGGCGCAGTTCTTCAGCAATAACTCCAGCTCCGCGCTCGGCCTCGCCGACCTCTTCACCGGCGGAAACCTGCGCCGCTTCACCATCTTCGCGCTCGGCATCATGCCGTACATCACCGCGTCGATCATCTTCCAACTGCTCACGGTCATCTATGAGCCGCTGGCCAAGCTGCAAAAAGAAGGCGAGCTCGGCCGCCGCAAGATCACCCAGTGGACCCGCTACGTCACCATCCTGCTGGGCGTGGTGCAGTCGCTCGCCATCGCTGTCGGGCTCACCAGCTCCGCTCAGCCCATGGTCACCATCCCCCACGTCCCCTTCGTCCTGATGGCCGTCATCACCCTGACCGCCGGCACAGCCTTCATCATGTGGCTGGGCGAGCAGATCACCGAGCGCGGCATCGGCAACGGCATGTCTCTGCTCATCTTCGCCGGAATCGTCGTCGGCCTGCCTCGCGGCATCATGGACCTCTACGAGAAGGCGCGCGACGGCGTCTGGGGCGCGATGACTCCCGTCATCCTCATCGCCCTCGTTGTCGCCATGATCGCGGTCGTCGCCTTCATCGTCTTCGTGGAACGCTCCGAGCGCCGCATCCCCGTCCAGTACGCCAAGCGCATCGTCGGACGCAAGATGATGGGCGGCCAGTCCACGCATCTCCCCCTCAAAGTCAACTCCGGCGGCGTCATGCCGATCATCTTCGCCAGCTCCATCCTCTCCGTGCCGCTCCTGCTCACCGGCCGCAGCTTCTTCGGCAGCGCGAAGATCGAAGACACCACGTTATTCGGCCCCATCCTGCGCGCCCTCGCGCCGGGCGAGCCCTGGTACGTCATCCTCAACGCCGTGGCGATCATCTTCTTTGCCTACTTCTATATCTCCATCGTCTTCCGGCCCGACGACATCGCCGACAATATGCGCAAATACGGCGGCTTCATCCCCGGCATCCGTCCCGGCCGCCGCACCTCCGACTTCATCAACGATGTCCTCACACGCATCACGCTGGTCGGCGCCGTCTACCTCGTCGTCGTGCAGCTTATCCCGACGATCCTCATCAGCGGCATTCACTTCAACCATCTCTGGCTGATCGGTGGCTTCTTCGACAAGCTTCCCAACTGGATGACCAACGGCCTCGGCGTCACCTTCTACTTCGGCGGCACCTCGCTGCTCATCGTCGTCGGCGTCGCCATGGACACCGTCCAGCAGATCGAATCGCAGCTCATCATGCGCCACTACGACGGCTTCTCGCCCAAGAGCGGACGCATCCGCGGCCGGCGCAGCTGGTAGGCACGATCAAGTTGAACAAAGACTCCGCATCCCATTCGACGGCCCCGGCAGACACTCCATTCCTGCCTGGGCCGGTTCTTCTTCTGGGCGCGCCCGGCGTCGGCAAAGGCACGCAAGCCAAGCTCCTGATGGCGCAGTACGGTATCCCGCAGATCTCCACCGGCGACCTGCTCCGCGCCAACATCGCCAACGGAACCCGGCTCGGCCTCGAAGCCAAACATCTCATGGACCAGGGCCAGCTTGTGGATGACGAGATCGTCAACGAGATGGTTGCGGGCAGGCTCACGGAACCTGACGTAAACCGTGGCTTCATCCTAGACGGCTATCCAAGAACAAAGCAGCAATCGGGCTACATCGAGACCCTGCTCGGTCGCAACACGTATCAGACCGCGCCGGACGCGGCTGCCATCGGCCTGCCTCCCGTGGCCATCAACATCGATGTCGATGAGACCGAACTCCTCCGCCGCATCACCGGCCGCCGCAGCTGCCCCACCTGCAAGCACATCTACAACATCTACTCGAATCCACCGAAGCTCGAAGGCATCTGTGACTTCGACGGCTGCGTGCTGGAACAGCGCAGCGACGACACCGGCCCCGTATTCCGCGAGCGAATGAGCGAGTACCGCGCCAAGACAGCCCACGTAGTCGACTACTTCCAGCATCCCACCAAGAACCACCTTTTCCGCACCGTCGACGGCAGCAACTCCGTCGAACAAGTAAACGCCGACATCCTTGCCGCTCTCCGCGACCTCCGCCAGGCCTCCAACCTGCAACCTGCAACCGGCAACTGACAACTTCCCTTATGGCCATCCTCATAAAAACCGCCGCCGAGATTGAAAAGATGCGCCGCTCCGGCCAGATCCTGCGCCAGGTGCATGAGGCCGTCCGCCCGCTGGTCGTCCCCGGCGCGTCCACCATGGACCTCGAAAACGCCGCCGCCGTCAAGATCCAGGCGCTCCACGCCGTTTCAGCCTTCAAGGGCTACCACAACTTCCCCGCCGTCCTCTGCACCTCGGTCAACAACGAGGTTGTCCACGGCATCCCGTCGCCCACCCGCATCCTCAAAGAGGGCGACATCATCTCCATCGACTGCGGCGTCATCATCGACGGCTTCTACTCCGACTGCGCCGTCACCTACGCGGTCGGTCAGCCCTCCGCCGCCGCCAAAAAGCTCCTCGACGTCACCCAAACCTCCCTCGAGCACGCAATCCAGCAGGCCCAGGTCGGCAACCGCCTCGGCGATATCTCCGCGGCAGTACAGGAGTTATGCGAGGCCCAGGGCTTCGGCGTCGTCCGCGAGTTCGTCGGCCACGGCATTGGTCGCTCCATGCACGAGGACCCCCAGGTCCCCAACTTCGGCACCCGCGGCAAAGGCCCGCGCCTCAAGGCGGGCATGGTCCTCGCCATCGAGCCGATGATCAACGCCGGCAAGCCCGAGGTCAAAGTCCTCCCCGACGGCTGGACAACCATCACTGTCGACGGCAGCTACAGCGCCCACTTCGAGCACACCGTGGCCATTACAAAAGATGGCCCGCAAGTGCTAACCCGCTAGGTTTTAGCCATAATTTTGAGATATACTCAGAGATGCTGTGTGCCCAGGCACGCGGCAACAGGGAACCGGGGCGAAACCGTCCCATCCCCGAAGGAGAGCGTTTGTCGAAGGAAGATGCAATTGAAGTGATGGCCGTGGTCGTCGAGACGCTGCCCAACGCGCTGTTCAAGGTTGAGCTCGAAAACAAGCACCAGGCCTTGGCGCACGTCTCCGGACGCATGCGCAAAAACTTCATCCGCATCCTCCCCGGCGACCGCGTCGCGATTGAGCTCAGCCCCTACGACCTCAACCGCGGCCGCATCGTCTACCGCTACAAGTAGACGGTTCGGAGCAGCGGCAACGCTGTCTCCACAAACAGCCATTCAAGCGCATTTGCACTTGAGATAGGTCAGGGCTTCAGCCCTGACATTGAGGTTCGTGTTTGACGTGGGCTTTAGCCCCCGAGACATGCCTCTGTTCCACCGGCACCACGTTCCACAAAGAAGGGAATCAAATGAAGGTCCGCGCCTCAGTAAAAAAGATCTGCGACAAATGCAAAGTCATCCATCGCCGCGGCGTCGTTCGCGTCATCTGCGAAAACGCCAAGCACAAACAGCGTCAAGGCTAGTCGTTGTTGCTTTCAACCAGCAACTAACAACCAGCAACCTGCAACTGTCTTCCCGGCCCCGCCAGGCGAGTTAGCCGAAATCAAGGCTTGCGTTGAACCCGGCGGAACATCCGCAAACCCACCACCCCGCTCCTGGCCATCAGCGCCAGGCAAGCCCAAACGAAAAGGAACCCCATGGCACGTATTGCTGGAGTCGACGTACCCAACAACAAACAGGTACGCATCGGACTCACGTATATCTTCGGCATCGGCGACTCGCGCGCGGCAAAGATCCTCACCGCCGCGGACGTCGATCCCTTCGCAAAAGTCGGCACCCTCGACGAGGACGCGCTCAACCGCATCCGTCAGGTCATCGAGGGCCAGGGTGGCATTGAGGGCGATCTCCGCAAGGACGTCTCGCTCAACATCAAGCGCCTCATCGAAATCCAGTCCTACCGTGGTCTCCGCCACCGCCGTTCGCTTCCTGTCCGCGGCCAGCGCACCCACACCAACGCTCGCACCCGCAAAGGCCCCCGCAAGGGAACCGTTGCCGGCAAGAAGAAAGCGACGAAATAAATCATGGCGAAGACACAGAACAAAGCAGCCGGCGCCAAGACCGCGGGCAAGAACAAGAAGTTCAAAAAGCGCGAGCGCAAAAACGTTCCATTCGGCCTCGTCTTCATTCAGGCGAGCTTCAACAACACCATCGTCACCATCACCGACCAGGCGGGCAACACGCTCTCCTGGAAGTCGTCCGGCTCGCTCGGCTTCCGCGGCTCCCGCAAGGGGACTCCGTTCGCCGCGCAGCAGGCCGCTGCCGGTGCGGCCAACGCAGCCCGCGATCATGGCGTCCGCTCGGTCGATGTGCGCGTCTCGGGTCCCGGCTCAGGCCGCGAGTCCGCGATCCGCGCCCTCGCAACCACCGGCATCGAGGTCCGCAGCATCCGCGACGTTACGCCGATGCCGCACAACGGCTGCCGTCCACCAAAGCGCCGCAGAGTCTGACCTTTCACGGCTACGGGTGCCCCACATCTCGATTTTGAGATGTGGGGCACCCCCAGCCACTGGTTCTATCGGAAGGTACAAACCGGAAGGGCCCGGTTTCAACCGGGCCGTCACGACGCTTTTATGAATCTGGCCGCGGGCTTTAGCCCGCGGCCCTCAACCGGAAAGGGAAGAAGCGCTGCCAGCGCGTAAACCTTTCGTCACCCGAACCAAGGAGATAAGAAATGGCACGTTACACAGGACCCGTCTGCCGCCTCTGCCGCCGCGACGGAACCAAGCTCTTCCTCAAGGGCGCAAAATGCTTCTCCGAAAAATGCCCCATCGAGAAGCGCAACTTCCCCCCCGGCCAGCACGGCCAGTCCCGCAAGGTCAAGAAGGTCGTAGGCTACGGCCTCCAGCTTCGCGAGAAGCAGAAGGCGAAGCGCATCTACTTCACCCTCGAGACCCAGTTCCGCGCCTACTACCAGAAGGCCGCCAACCGCACCGGCGTCACCGGCGAACTCCTGCTCCAGCAGCTTGAGACCCGCCTCGACAACGTCTGCTACCGCCTCGGCTTCGCGATGTCGCGCCGCCAGGCCCGCCAAATCGTCCGTCACGGGCACCTGCAAGTCAACGGCCGCAAGGTCAACATCCCGTCCTTCCAGTGCAAGGTTGGCGATGAGATTCAGGTCCGCGAAGGCTCGAAGAAGCTCGTCATCCTCGAAGAGTCCGGCAACTTCGCCTCTGGCCAGCGCCAGGTGCCATGGCTCGACATCAACCGCGAGGGTCTTTCCGGCAAAGTCATCGCCCTGCCCGCCCGCGCCGACGTCAACCTGCCCGTCAATGAGCAGCTGATCGTCGAACTCTACAGCAAGTAACTGTAGAAGTTGCAAATAAAGTTCGTCATCCTGAGCACAGCGAAGGACCCCTGTATTTGTCCTTCGCTGCGCCAAAGATGCTGAAGTAACACCAATCAGGCCTTCTGTTCCCTGGGCCCTGATCCCTGCACTACAACCGCACCACCCCGCCCTCGCAAAATGCATCGCGAGTGAGCCGGATAAAGGAGAAACACATGCTTTGGAGAGGCTTTCAAAAACCCAAGCGTCTTGCCGTCGAAACCGAAACACTCACCGAGAAGTACGGAAAGTTCAGCGCCCAGCCCTTTGAGCGCGGCTTCGGTACCACGATCGGCAACGCACTCCGCCGCACTCTACTGTCCTCGATCGAAGGCGCCGCAGTCACCGCCGTCCGCATCGAAGGCGTGCTGCACGAGTTCCAATCGATCTCGGGCGTAGTCGAAGACGCCACAGACATCATCCTCAACCTCAAGCAGATCCCGTTCAAGCTCGCAGGCGATGGCCCCAAGGCCCTCTACCTCCGCGCCGATACTGCCGGCGTCATCACCTCCGGCATGATCGAAGCCGACGGTGACGTCGAGATCCTCGACAAGGACGTCTACATCTGCACCGTCTCCGAAGGCGGCAAGATCGACATGGAGATGCGCCTCAAGCGCGGTCGCGGCTACATCTCCGCCGACAAGAACTTCGACGGCGACCTCAGCCTCGGCTTCATCCCCGTCGACTCCGTCCACTCGCCCGTCCGCAAGGTCAACTACCTCGTCGAAGCAGCGCGTCTCGGTCAGATCACCGACTACGACAAGCTCACCATCGAGATCTGGACCAACGGCACCGTCTTTCCAGCGGATGCGCTTGGGCTTTCCGCGAAGCTGCTGAAAGACCACATGAGCATCTTCATCAACTTTGAAGAGGAGATGGAAGCCGGCCACGACGCGCACGACGGCCCCGCCGCACGCAACGAAAACCTTAACCGCTCGGTCGAAGAACTCGAGCTCTCCGTCCGCAGCTACAACTGCCTTAAGAACGCCAACATCGCCACCATCGGCGAGCTCATCCAGAAGACCGAAGCCGAAATGCTCAAGACCAAAAACTTCGGCCGCAAGTCCCTGAACGAGATCAAGGAAATCCTCGCGCAGATGGGCCTCTCCCTCGGCATGAAGATCGACGAGCACGGCAACCCGCAGCCCGGACCAACCTCCGTCCTGCCCGCCGCCACGCTCGCCGCCAGCTTCGGCAACTTCGACGACGACGATGAAGACGAAGACGACGAAGACCTCGACCTTCCCAACGAAGCCGAGAACTTCTAAGAGCAGGGAATAGGGTATAGGGAGTAGGGAATAGAAAACCTGCTCCCTGTTTCGCACGATCGAGAGTTAATAGAGATGGCCGACTCTTTCCGAGATTTACTGGTTTGGCAGCGTGCAATTCAAATGACGCTCGCGATTTACCGCCTCACCGTTGGATTTCCGAAAGAGGAGCTTTACGGTCTTACTAGTCAGATTCGCCGCGCAGGTGTCTCTGTCGCAAGCAACATCGCCGAAGGCTACGGGCGCATGTCCACTGGGGAGTACAAGCAGTTCCTGGGCATGGCTCGCGGTTCAAATTCCGAAGTACAAACACAGCTAGTAATAGCGAGAGAGTTAGGATACGGGAACCAACAGGTACTGCAAGAAGCCGAATCGCTTTCGATTGAAGTGGGCAAGATGCTCTTAGCCATCCTCAGAAAGCTTTAGTCTTTGTTTTTGCACGCTACTCCCTACTCCCTGTTCCCTACTCCCTGTTGTTCCGGTGAGCCACAAGGCTTCATCGAAGGAGATCAAAATGCGTCATCGTAACGCCGGATTTAAACTCGGCAGAAATCCCAGCCATCGCCGCGCAGTTTTGCGCAACCTCGTCACCTCGGTCCTCATCAACGACCGCATCGAGACCACCATCACCAAATGCAAAGCCATCCGCCCTCTGGTCGAGAAGATGATTACCCTCGGCAAGCGCGGCGATGTCCACGCCCGCCGCCAGGCCCTCTCCTACATGATGACGCCTGAGTCGGTCGATCGCCTCTTTAAGGTCGTCGCCCCGCGCTACTCCTCGCGCAACGGCGGATACGTCCGCATCACCCGCACCGGCGTCCGCAAGGGTGACGCAGCCGAACTCGCCTACATCGAACTCCTCGGAGCCGAGCACGAGCTCAGCGAGAAGGCAGCCAAGCGCGAAGAGGCTCGCACCAAAAAGCGCGAAGAGCTCGCCAAGCAGATGGAAGAGCAGCACCCAGGCGAAGCGCCCGACCCCAACGCGGAGCCGTAGTCTCTCGCCCGCACGCGAAAACAATGGGAGCCCGCTCACACGCGAGGCTCCCATTTTCATTGTCCGTCCCACCACGCACGAAAGCTCGCGCGCAACTACACCTGCTCAATCGAAAGATCGTTGAAGCTCACAAAGCAATCCTTCCCTCTGTGCTTCGCCCGATACAGCGCCTGATCCGCCATCGCCACCATGTGGTTGCCGTCAACCACCGCTTCCCCCAACCCCGCGACGCCCATGCTCACGGTCACCGGTCCATGTTCCCAGGCCTCAGCGGCCAGCGCCTTCTGCAGCCGCCTGCACCACAGCATCGCGCTGCGCTCGTCGTTCTCCGGCAGAATCACCGCAAACTCTTCTCCGCCATACCGCACCGCCAGGTCGGTCAGCCGAACCGTCACCTGCAGCACGTTCGCCAGTTGCTGCAGCACGGCATCGCCTGCCGGATGCCCCAGCTTGTCGTTCACCAGCTTGAAATTATCCGCATCCAGAAGCACCACCGAAAGGTCGCGCTGCTTTCTTCGCGCCATCGAAAACTCAAATGCCAGCCGCTCTTCGAACGCCCGCCGGTTGCGCAGCCCGGTCAGGTCGTCGGTCACGGACAGCTTCCGCAGCCGGTCATTCGCGGCTTCCAGTTCGGTCTGGTAGCGCGCCAGCTCGGCGCTGCGTGTTCGGAACAGCTCTTCGCTCTCCCGCAGCCGCGCCACCACTGCATCCTTATCCGATTGTGCGGTTACGAGCTTCTGCTGCGACGCGGCAAGCGCCGCCCGCAGTTTGTCCAACTCCGACTGAAGCTTTGCATCCGGCATCCCGCGCGCCTCGAGCCTGGAAGGCTCATCCCCAACCATCATGCCGCTCTCGGGCCCCACAACCATCTCGGTGAGCACATTCATTCCAGCATATCCTGCAAGGCCGCCTCGTTCTCTCCTTCATCGGCAACGGACCTTCATCCCTTCAACAGTCCATTCCATCAGGAAGGAGATCGATCGGGAAAGAACGCAAAACGCTGGCGCGAATACAACGGGCCCTGTAGTTTTCCTGCTGCAACTTCTAGTGCTTGATCAGCCACATGACCCAGCTTGCCGCAATCGTCCCGCCGACGAACAGCGCAAAGCACAGTGCCCCGAACCGCACCATCATCTTCGGCTCCGCGCGCTGCGTAATCCCGAACACAATCGAGGTGAACAGCGAGAACAGCAGCACGCCGCTGAATTGCGAGACCATCATGAGCGCTTCCTCCCGCTGGCCAGCGAATGCGCATCCACCGCCGCCACCACGTTCAGCAGCCCGGCCACCACGATAAACTTCGTTCCATAATCCGCGGTCGCCACCTGCACCGCGGCCGTCCCCCATCCCAGCATCCGCGCCAGCCCATACAGCAGCCCTGACCCCAGGTCCCCCGCAAACCCCAGCATGTCCAGCGGATCGCCCGTATTCGGCGAATACACCTTGCCGGCAAGCGCAATCCCGATCGCGAACATCCCCACAATCGACAGCGCCAGCAGCCCCGCCCGCACGAACTTGCCCAGCATAAAGTGACCGGCTCCAGGAAACAGCCAGCCCGCGATCAGCACCGCAACGGGAAATCCCCCGCCGCGCACCGCACTCTCACTCACCGTCTTGCCTTGCGCCATCGAGGGCGCCTGTGCCTTGGTCGTCATTCCTCATCCATCATACCAGCGGTCACTTCGTGACGTGTATACCGCTTCGCGTGTTCCTCCCGTTGGTCGGAACGGAATTCAATTCGCGACCATCGGGAGCGCCGCGGCGAAGCGGTATACGAGTCACGAAGTGACCGCCGCCCGCGCAGGGCGACTTAAATCCGCACCAACTCATTCTGCACCCGCCCCGTCACCTCGGCCTTCCCCACGCGAGTCATCATGTTCACCTCATTCCGCACCCCAAACTCTCCCGGAAAATAAACTCCCGGCTCCACGGAAAAGCACGTCCTCGGCAGAATCAGCCGCACATCATGCGTCTCCAGATTATCCAGATGCGCCCCGCTCCCATGAATCTCCGCGCCGATGTTGTGCCCCGTCCGATGCGTAAACCGCTCGCCGAACCCCGCCGCCCGAATCACTCCACGCGCCGCATCGTCCGCCTCCCACCCCGCAATCGCCTTGCCCTCCGCGAACCGCGCCTCCACCACCCGAATCGCTGCATCCCGGGCATCCCTTACCGTATCGAACACCATCCGCTCCCGCTCCGTAGGTTCGCGGTCCACCACCCCCGTCCACGTAATGTCGTAGAACACGGCGTCAACCCCGCCGCTCTGCTCCGGCCCCAGCTTCCCCCAGATATCGATCAGCACAAAATCCCCGCGCCGTATCGCCTTCGAATGCTCCGCCGTCGGCTCATAATGCGAGTCCGCCGAGTTCGCCCCACAGCTCACATTCGGCCCATGCTCCCACACCAACCCTTCGCGCCGCATCGCCTCCGAGAGCCACTCCACCATCGCAAATTCATTCGCGGCTGCTGTAGAAGAACCACCCCGCACCCGAGCCCCCATCTCATTCCACCCCGCCTCCAGCACGCGGTCGATCTTCTCCTGCGCTATGTAATGAGTCGCAATCTGCGCATCGCTCAACACCGCCTCAAACTCACTCACCAGGTCGGCGGAGCTCACAATCTCCTTGCCCATCCCGCGCAGCATCTCCACCGTGCCCGCATCCACCATCGACACATACATAATCGCGTTGCGCGGCGAGTACTGCATCGCCACCCGCGTCACCCCGCCCAGCATCTCCTCCAGCCGAGCCTCCAGCTCCTGCCACGAAGAATATTCCGCCCTCACCCCCGGCAGCGTATCCAGCCGCCCCGCCTCAATCCGATGCACCAATTTTCGCGGCACCCCCACCGCCGGCACCAGGTAAAACCACCGCCGCGTCACATGCATCCCCGCATCTAGCCCAAGAATTTTATAAGCCAGCGGATCCCGCTGATGGTGGTCATAAAACAACCACCCTTCCAACCCATGCACACGCAGCGCCGCCTGAATCGCCTCAATATTCATGACGCGATTCTATCGTGTAAGAAAAGCAGAGTGCGCCCTCTACATCCGCGCAATCTCCTCAAACACCCGCCGCACCACCCGATCGCACCGCGTCGCCGGAAACAGAAACGCATTCCCCGTCTCCCGCGTGGCATAGGTCGCCAGCTCCGTACGCAACAATGCCCGCGCGCGATGCAGCCGCACCTTCACGTTCTCCTCGCTGATCTCCAGCGCGTCCGCGGTCTCCGCCGTGCTCATGCCCTCCACATCGCGCAGCATCAGCACGGCCCGGCTCCCATCCGGAAGCCCTTCAATCAGCGACTCCAGCAGCCGAGCCGTCTCCGAACTCGCGGCAGCCTGCTCCGGATTGGGCGTCGATGAGGCGAAGCGGTCCATATTGTTGTCGTCTCCTTCCGGCTCGTCGAATCGCCGCGTCCTGCGCAACCGCCCCAGCGCTTCGTTCACTGCAATGCGCGTCAGCCACGACCCAAACTTCGCCCGCCCCGCAAACTGCCGCAGATTCTCATAAGCCTTCACATACGCGGCCTGCAGAACGTCCTCCGCCTGCGAATCGTCCCGCAGAATCGCCCTCGCAGCGCGATACAACCGCTGGTTATAGCGCCGCATGATCACCTCAAACAGCGCAGTCTCTCCTGCGAGCACACGCTCCACGACCTCTTCATCGCTCATCGGCTCTACGCCCGAAAACATGGCAACGGCAGGCAGTCCCATACGGTCCTCTCACTCAAAAGAGTCGCTCCCCGCAAAAAGGTTACGCCCTGCAGGAAAGATATATTTCTTCGCGCAATTCGTAACCGATCCCCACCCCGCGACTCACTTGCTATGGAAGCACCATTCTAGTTCCATCCGGAGAGATCAGATGAATCGAACCATTGTTCCTGCAATCCTGGCGGTAGCGGCAGGCATCCTTGCCCTGTCGCCTTACGCAAACGCGCAGGCCCCTACGGACCCGCAGATCGTCGGCATCGTCGTCGCCGCCAACAGCATCGATATCGACGCCGGCAAGCTCGCACTCACCAAGGCGAAGGATCCCGACGTCCGCAAGTTTGCCCAGCTTATGATCACCGACCACACCGCCGTGCAGAAGTCCGTCTTCGCCCTCGGCGCAAAACTCCACGTCGCCCCCGCCGATAGTGGCATCGCCGACTCGCTCAAAAAGCAGGCAGCCGAAACCGCCGCCCACCTCAAGACCCTCTCCGGCGCGGCCTTCGACAAGGCCTACGTCGATAACGAAGTCGGCTACCACCAGGCCGTCATCGACGCCATCAACAAGGTCCTCATCCCCAACGCGCAAAACGCCGAACTCAAGTCCACGCTCGTCGGCACCGCGCCGGCCTTCGTCGCTCACCTCGAACACGCGAAGCAACTGCAATCCCAACTCGCCGGCGCACCCGCGGCGCATCACGCTCACTAAACGGAGGCGTTCATGCTTCTTCCTCTCCGCGCCCGGGGCAGAGTGCAGATCCTCCTGACGCTCTGCCTCTCGGTCGGATGCGTTGTGGCGGCGGGCCATGCTCAAAAGCCCGCTCGCCACACGCAAACCGTCACCATCAGCGGCTTTGACTTCCACCCCGGCTCGCTCACCGTCTCGGTGGGCGATACCGTGGTGTGGACGAACAAAGACATCGTCACCCATACCGTCACCGACGCCACCGGCCACTTCGACTCCGGCTCCATCAAGCCCGGAGCATCCTGGCGCCTGCTCACAAAAAAATCCGGCACCTTCCACTACGCCTGTAGCCCGCACCCCAACATGCAAGGCACCTTGATCGTGCAGTAGCAAAGCCATCCCCCGGAAAACAGGAGAGGCCGGGATCGCTCCCGGCCTCTTCGCGCATCATCCCGCAAACAAATTAAGCGTTAGCCGAAGCACCCGCCGCAGCCTCTTCCGCCGCAGCACTCGCAGCAGCGGCCGCGGCAGCTTCCTTCGCTGCCTTCTCCGCCTTGCGCGCCACAATCGAGTTCTCACCCAGCTCATCGGCCAGCTTCTCGGTCGTGAAGCTCTCGATCACGTCGCCCACGCGGATGTCCTTGTGGCCTGCAAGATCGATACCGCACTCCACGCCCTGCCGCACCTCGGACACATCGTCCTTAAAGCGCTTCAGCGACCCGATCTTGCCGCGCCAGATCTCCGCGCCCTCGCGCATCAGGCGAACCTGCGCCGTGCGCGTGATCAGCCCATCGGTCACGCGGCAACCCGCGATCTGCCCAACCTTGGTGATCTTGAAGACAGTCATCACCTCGGCCCTGCCTGCGTAGTTCTCCTTGAACACCGGCTCCAGCAGCCCGTACATCGCCTTCGTGATCTCGTCCTGCAGCTCGTAGATAATCGAGTGCAGCCGGATCTCGACATTCTCGCGCTCGGCCACCTCGGCCGACTTGCGATCGGGCCGCACGTTGAAGCCGATGACTACCGCGTTCGAAGCCGACGCCAGCAGCACGTCCGATTCGGTGATCGCGCCGACGCCCGAGTGCAGCACACGCACGCGAACCTTCTCGGTCGACATCCTCTGTAGCGAATCGGCCAGCACCTCGACCGAACCCTGCACGTCGCCCTTCAGAATCAGGTTCAGGTCCTTCATGCCGGCCTGCTTGATCTGCTCCGCCAGCCCTTCCAGCGACACGCGCGAGCTCTTCGCCAACTGTGCCTCGCGCTCCTTCATCTTGCGATACTGCGCAATGCCCTTGGCCTTGTCGCGGTCCGCCATGACGAGGAACGTATCGCCGGCATCCGGCATTCCCTCAAGTCCGAGAATCTCAACCGGAGTCGAAGGCCCGGCCTCGGTAATCGCCTGTCCGCGGTCGTTGAACATTGCGCGGATCTTGCCGAACGTATTGCCGACGATGTAACTGTCGCCCGTCCGCAGCGTTCCGTTCTGAACGAGAATCGAAGCCACCGCACCGCGTCCGCGATCCAGCTTCGCTTCAATCACCGTGCCGACAGCCGGGCGATCTGCCACGGCTCGCAGGTTGGCGACATCCGCCACCAGGCAGATCATCTCTTCCAGCAGATCGAGATTCGTCCGCTTCTTCGCCGACACTTCAACAAACTCGGTATCGCCGCCCTGGCTCGCCGGCTGCAGGCCACGTGTGGCAAGCTGCTGCATCACCTTCGCAGGATTCGCATCCGGCTTGTCGATCTTGTTCACCGCCACGATGATCGGCACCTTCGCCGCCCGCGCATGGTCGATCGCTTCGAGCGTCTGCGGCATCACGCCGTCATCCGCCGCGACCACAATCACGACGATGTCCGTGATCTTCGCGCCGCGCGCACGCATCCGTGTGAACGCCTCATGGCCCGGCGTATCCAGGAACACAATCTCGCGCCCAAACGCCGGAGAATCCGGCTTGGTCACATGCACCTTGTACGCGCCGATGTGCTGCGTAATGCCGCCTGCCTCGCCCGCCGCAACATCCGTCGAGCGAATCGCATCCAGCAGCGAAGTCTTTCCATGATCGACGTGACCCATCACGGTCACAACCGGCGAGCGCGTAATCTCGACCATCCCCGACGTATCGTCCAGGAAGCCTTCGATCGCCTCATTCTCCAACTGTTCTTCGACCGTGATGACGGTCGCATCCGCGCCGAACTGCCGCGCCACTTCCTTCACCAGCTCGCCGTCCAGCGACTGGTTCACGGTCACGAACACGCCCTTCATAAACAGCGTCGTGATCAGGTCCTTGCCGCGAATCTCCAGCTTCTCCGCCAGGTCCTTCACGCTGATGCCTTCGGTCACGGTGATCGTCTTCGTGATCGGCAGAGGCTCGTTCGAGACCATCGCCCCGCCATAACGCGGCGGCGGCTGGAAGCCCTTCATCGGGCCTTCCTTCACCTTCTCGTACCTCTGGCCTCCGCGCCGCTGACCCGGGCGCGCTGCCGGCCTCATCCCAGTCGGCGATTCACCCGGCCCCGGCGCAGTCCCCGGAGCTCCTCCAGGCCGCGCGCCAAATCCAGGCCGCGGCGGAAATCCTGGCCGTGTCCCGCCCGGCGCAAATCCCGGACGTCCCGGCGCACCGCCCGGCCCACCTGTCCCCGTGGGGAAGGTCCGCGTCGGATGCATCGGTCGCCGCGCCCCCGGAGCCATCGTCGATCCTGGCCGCGCACCCGGCGTTCCCGGAGCCCCTGGACGAGGCCGCTCAAAGATCGGCCGCCCACGCTGAATCCCACCCGCGGCTCCCGCGGGAGCCGTATAAATCGGACGAGGCCCGGTCTGCGGCATCACCACGCGCCGCACCGGAGGAGCCGCAACCGCCGGCTCAACCGCCACCGGCTCCGCAACCGCGGAAGCTGCCAGCGACGGAGCATCCGCCAGCGGCGGAGCCACATCAACAGGAGCCGAAGCAGCCGGCTTCGAAGCCACATGAGCCGTAGGAGTCTGCGCTGCCGCAGGCGTCGTCGTCGCGGCCTGCGCCGCAGGAGCCGCAACCGGCGGCTTCGCAATCACCGGACCCACCGGCGGCTTGCTGGCAATCGCAGGAGGTGGCGCCGGCGCTGGAGTCACAATCTGCGCGCCCTGCCGAGGCAGAGGCACAATCTTTCGCGGCGCGGGAGCAGCAGGCGCAGCCACGGGAGCCGCGCTCGCAACCGGCGTTACAGCCTTAGGAGCAGCAGCCTTTGGAGCGGCAGCCGCGCTCACTGCGGCCACGGGAGCCGCAGCCACAGTAGGTCTCGGCGGATGGCTGCGCGCGTCGGCTTCGGCCTGTTTGCGCTCGAGGATCGCCTTCAGCGCATCGCCGGGCTTCGACACATGCGACAGGTTGAAGGCAGGCTTCGTCTCCGCCACCGGCTTGCTCGCCGTGCTCCGCGAAGACCGGTTGTTGAAGTAGTTCCGCACCTTTTCGGCCTCATCGGCCTCGATGGAACTGGAGTGCGTCTTTGTCTCCGTCACGCCAACCGCCGTCAGAGCGTCCAGAATGGACCGGCTCTTGACTTCAAGCTCTCGTGCGAGATCGTTGATTCGAACTTTGCTCATCCGTCCCTTTGTCTTTCCCTGCGTCTTCCCCTGCGCCGCGTTAGCTGTTCATATCAGCCTCATCGAAGTGGGAATCTGCGCCAACTCTATTATTATCCCTGAAATCGCGCCGAATCAGACCGGCAAGACTCAGGCTATGCCTGCGTACCTGGCCCAAACCGCTAGCCACGGTCGTTTCCGTCGTCGATGCCTTCGTCGGACTTCTCCTGGCTCTCGTTCACCAGCTCGTCCACGGCATCGTTGTCCTGCTCAATCGTCTCTTCGCGAGCATCCGCGTCCGAAAACGCATCGCTCGCCGATCCTGCCTCTTCCGCATCGGCAATGTCTTCGCTGGAAAGATCGCGAACCTCCTCAATCTCTCCAACCGACTTTCCATCCGCCGCCAGAATCTCCTCGGGCGACTTCTCGGGCGAACTGACCTCAACCGGCGGTTCAGCCACAACCGGCCGTTCCTCGCCCTCTTCGTACTGGCCGAAGTAGTGCCGCACCGCAACCGAGATCTTCTCCAGCGTCTTCTCGCCGATCCCCGGAATCTCTTCCAACTGCTCCGGCGTCATGTCGGCCAGCTCTTCGACCGTCGTGATGCCCGCGGCAATCAGCTTCTCCAGGATCGACTCGCCCAGCTCCGAGATCTGTTCGACCGGCGTCGTCGGCCCGCCGCCCATCGCCTGCATCTGCTGCTCGACCTCCTGGCGCTTCTCTTCCTCGCTCTTGATGTCGATCTTCCACTGCAACAGCTTCGCCGCAAGCCGGACGTTCTGCCCCTTCTTGCCAATCGCCAGCGACAACTGCGTATCGTCGACGATCACCTCAAGCTGCTTGTCCGCCAGGTCCACAATCGAAACCCGGCTCACCTTCGCCGGCTGCAGTGCCTTCTCCGCGAACGTCGTAATCTCTTCCGAAAACTCGATAATGTCGATCTTCTCGCCGCGCAGCTCGCGAATAATCGACTGCACCCGCATCCCCTTCATTCCCACGCAGGCGCCAACCGGATCGACGTCCTTGTCGCGGCTCACCACCGCAATCTTTGTGCGCTCGCCCGCCTCACGCGCAATCGCGCGAATCGTCACGGTCCCGTCGTAAATCTCCGGAACCTCGCTCTGGAACAGATTCTGCACCAGCCCCGGCGCGGCCCGGCTCACAATCACCTGCGGCCCCTTCGCCGCGCGATCCACCCGCAGCAGCACCACGCGAACCCGCTCGCCCACCGCAAACTGCTCCAGCCGGCTCTGCTCGCGCTTCGGCATCCGAGCCTCGGCCTTGCCGAGATCGAAGATCACGTCCATCGGCTCCAGCCGCTTCACCGTCGCATTTAAAACCTCACCCGCGCGATGGTTGTACTCCAGGAACACCGTATCCCGCTCCGCCTCGCGCACCTTTTGGAAGATGACCTGCTTCGCCATCTGCGCGGCAATCCTGCCCAGCGGAGAAGTGTCCTTGTAGAACCGCAGCTCTCCGCCGATCTCCACCTCGGGCGCAAGCTCGCGCGCCGCCTCCAGCGTCATCTGGTTGATCTCGTCCTCGACCTGCTCCGGCCCTTCCACCACGGTCTTGAAGACATAGGCGCGAATCTCGCCCGTCTCTTTATCCATCTCCGCGCGCATATTCTCCTGCGTCTTGTAATACTTCCGCGTAGCCAGCGCGATCGCATCCTCCACCGCGCCTACAACGATCGCGGGCTCGATCCCCTTATCCCGGCTCAACGTCTCAATCGACTGATACAAAACACTAGCCATGCGCTTCCCTCATCCTTCACTGCTTACTTTGTTCTTGCAGTTGCCTGTCCTTTTGCTTGTCATCCTGTAAGGACCTGCTTTTGCTTCTAAATCTCAGCCACTAAATTCGCCTTCTCAACATTCTTCAACTCAATCTCAATCGTCTCCACAGCAGCCTTCTTGGCCTTACCCTTCTGCTTCGCGGCGTTCAAATCAATCCTCAACACGCCGCCTTCAAAACCAACCAGCCGCCCCGTCCAAACCCGGTTCTCCTTCACGGGAGTAAACGTCTTCAACTTCACCAGGCTGCCGGTGAACCGCTCAAAATCCGCCACGGTCGCCAGCTTCCGTTCCAGCCCTGGCGAAGAGACCTCCAGCGTGTACTCCGACCCCGGCACCACATCCTCAACATCCAGCAGCGTGCCAAAGTCCGTCGCAAACGCCGCGCAATCCTCATGCGTCACGCCGGAGAGCAACTCCACCGGAACGCCCTTCGGCAAGTCTTCCACCTCGCCGCTCACAACCTTCTCTGCTAACTTGGCCCGGTACTCCGCATCCTTCTCCAGAAAAACCCGCAGCGTCCGAGACTTCCCGCCGCCGCCAAACTCCACATCCACAACCTCAAGATGGTGCGAAGCGGCAACCCGCTCCGCCAGTCCCCGAATTTCATCCATCTGCAATGCCATACGCTTAAGTCGTCATTCACTTCCAGGCCGTCATTCTGATCTTCTAAGGCCGTCATTCTGATCTTCGCTCAGAATCTCAGTATTTCGCCCTTGCACTTGCCGTTGCCTGTTCTCTTGCTTGTCATCCTGTAAGGACCTGCTTTTTCCCCGCTGGCCGCAAATCCCAAATCGTCTTTAGAGCAGCAAAAAGTGGGCTCTCGCCCACTCATCTCTTCCGCCATTTCTGCCGGTGCGCCCACGGCTTCGTACAACGACGGAACAAATCCGGGGCCCCGGCGAGCGGTCGTTTGATCGCTGGGGTGGAAACTCGCCTGCACTCCCTAAGATACGCCTCTTCCCGGCAAAATTCAATCCTCACAGCCCTGCAAAGGCGTATACGCCCGAAATACTTCCTGTTGACAAGCGGGCATGGCTGCGCTCAATCTCAACAATGACCTTTTTTACCGGGTCGTAGGCCCATCCCTTGTCCCTGGAGGACATCATGAAAATCCCTCCCCTCCTGTTCCTGGCACTACTGACTCTGATTCCGGGTGGATCTGCCGTCGCCCACGCCTCCATCGCAACCTATACCGAATCCGTGGACGCTACCGGCTCCTTCGGGAGTTCCGCGTTCACCAACCAGATCATTACCCTCACCTTTACCGCGGATACATCCTCCATCGCTCCCATCGGCTCACCCGCCTCCCATCTCTTTGCCGCAACCGCCACCAGCGGCACTGTTAACGTTGCAGGATTGGGAAGCGCAACCTTCACTGGCCCCTTTACCGTCTTTGATAGTGGGAACAGCGCCGTGGCCGGCTTTAACGCAGGCACCGTCAGCAGTCCCACCGCCGACCTTCTCGACACGGAGAATCTCGCCTTTGGCAGCTACGCCCTCGCAACCTCCATCGGCCCCGAATCGGGATTCTCCAGATTCAACCCCGACTTCGCCTTCGGGACCACCGGCGGCGACTTCATCCTCCGGTCCCTCAGCGGCGACTCCACATTCGACGCGTCCGTTTCGGAGTCCACTTCCCCGGTTCCCGAACCGGCTGGAATTCTCCTGACCGGCCTCGGCCTGCTCGGCATTCCAGCCATCAAGCGCCGGCGGTAAAGCGGGGCGGTAGTCCTGACCACTCGCTTTTCCGTGTCAAGCCCCAAAAACGATCATGTGCCTGATCCAAAGGTAAAAATCGCTGTCCGTTGAGTTTCCCTAACCTGCTAGAATTAAAACAGCTTAGAAAAACGAAAAGCCCAGGCCCACAGAGCCGGGGCTTTTCCCTTTCTAAGCACACAGAAGCCCGTAAGTCATTATGAATCTTATTTTTGCCTCTAACCGCCCTGGAATCTGTTAGTTGCAGAGGGGTTAAATCGTTATGTCGCTGAAATAAAATCTCTTAGCAATACCACCCCCCCGGGGGGTACCCCCTTCCACGAAAATGCCGGTAGCCAAACTCACCCTCGAACTCTCCATCCCGCACGCGCAGTCCCTCAAAGACCGCCGCCAGGTCGTCCGGTCCCTCAAGGACAAGCTCCGTCACGGCTTCAACGTCGGCGTCGCCGAACTGGACGACGCCAGCCTCTGGAACCGCGCCACCCTAGGCATCGTCGCCATCTCCGGCTCACTCCCTTACCTCACCGGCCAGATGAAGGAGGTCGACGACGCCATCCACCGCCTCACCAACACCCTCGGAGCCGAGATCCTCGACTCCTGGGTAGAAATCCTCGAAGAAACAGAGCCCCTCGGAGAGGTAGAGCCTCCCGAGCAATCCAACTGACAACCTGCAACTCGCAACCTGCAACTGATTTGTTATCCTTGAATGTTTGACGGAATAAGAAAATGCCTGAGCAACGAGCAAGAACCTACCACCGCAACCGAGTCGCAAGCACCTTCTCCGAAGAGATTGGAGCCATGCTGGAAGGCGAGCTCTCCGACCCCCGCATCGCCCCCAGCTACGTCACCGACGTGGTCCTGGCCCCCGGAGGCAAGTCCGCCCGCGTCTTCGTAGCCGTCCACGGCACCGCGGAAGAAGAAGAGTCCACGCTCGCCGGTCTTATGACCGCCCGCGCCTTCATCCGCTCCCAGATCCGCGACCGCATGGGCGTTCGCCACGTTCCAGAACTCACCTTCGCCATCGACCGCTCCGAACGCATGACCGGCCGCATGGACGAGCTTCTGGGCCGCATGCGCAAGCGCGACAAAAAGCGCGAAGACAAGGCAGCCGCCGAGCTCGCCAAACCCCAACCCGCGGAGCCGAAGTCCTGACCCCGCATTGGTTTTCCGGGCTGCATCGGCTTTCCGGTGCGCAGTCTGGTAGCCTTGTCTCGCTTCTTCGGACTTCGCTTTTCCCGCCTCGTCTTTGTGTGGCGCGGTCCACCCTGGATATTCGTTGATGGAGTCTTCAAAACTCGCCGCGCCCGCGCGCAAGCGTCGCTCGCTGGCCGCATGGATACGCGTTCAGATCGCCCACCTCCGCGCCGAGTCGCCGTGGGAGTTCGTCGTCCTGTTCGCCGTCACGACGTTCCTCCTCTTCTACGGCCTCGTCCCGCTCTTCGGCGGCGCTCAGCTCGGCCTCGTCGGAGCCGACGAGCCGCGCTACGCCCAGATCGCCCGCGAGATGCTCGAAGCGCACTCCGACGTCTGCCACGCGGACCATGCCAAGATGGTCCCGCACAGCCTGCGCCTGCACGATCTGGAAGCCTCGTTCCACTGCATCGAAGGCGGGACCGTTACGCCGATCCTTTACGGCCAGCCGTGGCTGGAGAAGCCCGCGCTCTACTACTGGCGCGCGATGAGCTTCTTCAAGGAGTTCGGCGTCTCCGACTGGTCGGCGCGGCTGCCCTCCTCGTCCGGAGCGTTCGTGCTGATCGTGATGATCTTCCTGCACATGCGCCGCTTCCGCCCCGGAGGCCAGCTCGACGCCGCGCTGATCACCGCCTCCTCGGTCGCGATCATCGGCTTCGCCCGAGGCGCGTCCACCGACATGCAACTCGCCGCGCCCTTCTGCATCGGTATGCTCGGCTGGTACGCATGGTATGAGACCGGCAAGAAGTTCTGGCTCTTCGATCTCTACTTCTTCGGCGCCGCGGCCACGCTGGCCAAAGGCCCCGTAGCCCCTTTCCTGGCGCTCTGCATCATCCTGCTCTTCCTCGGCCTGCGCCGCGAATGGCCCGCGCTCCGCCGCACCATCTGGATCCCCGGCATCCTCCTCTACCTCGTCATGGTCCTGCCCTGGTACATCGAGGTGCAGCGAAAAAATCCAACCTTCGTTCACTCGTTCTTCGTCCAGCACAACATCGAACGCTTCGCCACCAATCTCTATCAGCATCGCCAGCCAGTCTGGTATTTCCTCGTCGTCGTGCTCATCGGCCTGATGCCCTGGACTGTCATCGCCATCCGCGCGCTGGTCGAGGCCATCAACGGCTCCGTCGCCGAGTGGAAAGTCCGCCTCAACCCGAAGCGCTATCTCGCCCACTCGCGCGCGGGCGACGCCTTCCCGGAGTTCCTCGTCCTCTGGGCGCTCTTTCCCATCGTCTTCTTCACCTGCTCCGAGTCCAAGCTCCCCGGCTACATCCTTCCCTCGATCCCGCCGCTGACCATTCTCACCGGCGACTACCTGAACCGCATCCGCAAAACCGGCCTTCCGAAGTGGCTCCTGTGGTCGCACGCAAGCGCCTGCGCGGTGCTCGTCTTCGTCCTGGTCCTGTCGCCGCAGCACATGATCTACGAGACTCTGGTTCCCTCGGCAAGCTGGCTGCTGAGCGCCACGGCTGCTGCCCTGCTGGTTCTCTTCGCGGTCGTCCAGACGATCCGGCTCGGAGGCATCTCGCACGTCCGCAATGCCACGCTCTTTCCCGTTCTGGCAACGCTGGTCTTCCTGCTGGGCTTTCACGGCAAGGACCTCGACCTGCAATACTCCGCAAGGCCGCTGGCGCGGCAGATGCAGCAGGAGGCTCCTGGCGTTCATCCCGTCGCGGTCCAGGACGTGAAGCGGGACATGATCTACGGCATCGCCTTCTACCGCAACGAGGAGCCGATCGACTACAAGGTCGACGGCGTTCCTGCGGGAGAACACCTGCTGGTGATCAAGGCGAACGAGACGGCCGATCTACAGCACTTGCTCGCCGGACGCGTCTACGAGCCGCTGTTTCTCTATGAGTCGCAGGGCCTCGAAGTGTATAAGGTCCTCGCGAAGCAATAAAAGTCTCAGCAAAGCAGTAAGCGGGACTTTCGCGGGAAGCCTCTTCGCCTGTAAGCTCGTTCAGTATTTGCGTGGAACTTGCCATGGCCAGCTTGCCCGTCACGTCCGAGATCGAAGTCCTTGACCTGCGGCATTTCTCCGCGCGTCAACTGCGGCCATTGCTGGAGCGCGAGGCGCGCGTGTGGCGCGATCGCCTGCGCTGGGATTACAGCAGCTCGATCGAGTTGCTTCTGCAGTATCTCGAGTCGCGCATTCTGCAGGGCTTTGTGGCGCTCGATCGCGGACGCGTCTGCGGATACAGCTTCTGCGTCTACGAAGGACACAAGGCGGTGATCGGCGATGCGTTCTCGGCCGGCCACAGAACGCTGAGCGACGCGGAGACGACGCGGACGCTGCTGATTCACATGCTGGAGATGCTGCGTTATTCTCCGGCCGTCGATCGCGTCGAGTCGCAGCTCCTGCTCTATGACTCGGGCGAGTTCGCGGACATCTTCGCCGGTCCCGAGTTCACGGTGCATCCGCGGCTGTTTCTGGAGTGCGAGCTTCGCGAGGCTACGCTTCCACAGCACAAACTTCCGGCTGAACTGCTTCTGACGCAATGGACTCCGCAGGATTACCAGGCTGCGGGCGAACTGATTTACGCGTGTTACATGGGACATGCGGACGCGCAGATCAACGATCAGTATCGCTCGCTGCATGGATCGCTGCGGTTTCTGCACAACATCGTGCGGTTTCCGGGATGCGGCGTCTTCGAGGCGAACTTCTCGTGGATCCTGCGGAACCGGCAGAACGGCGAGATGGTTGGCGTTGTGCTTTGCTCGCGGGTTGGCGCAGGCGTTGCGCACATCACACAACTTTGTGTCGCGCAGGCTTACCGCAGCTGCGGGCTTGGTTCCGTGCTGCTGCAACAGACTTCAGAGGGCCTGCGACGCGCGGGATTCGGGGCGATTACGCTGACTGTCACGGAAGCGAATACGCGAGCGGTGAAGCTCTACGAGAGCTTCGGGTTCACGCAGCGGCATCGCTTCGATGCGATGGTTCTGGATACGCGATACGAGGATCGCTAGACGGCTCGCAGCTCCGCATTGGCGCTTTGCCGGCGAAGCACCGACCTGCGACGAAGATAGCGGGTCGACCAAAAAACGATGTTGAAGAGAAGCGCGCCGCTGGTGTCGATCAGGACATCGTGGAAGCTGCTGGAGCGCCCGGGGACGATGCTCTGGTGCCACTCGTCAAGGCATCCGACGAGAAAGGCGCCGAGAATTGAAAGCGCCGAGGAGGCAAACAAGAGCCGGCCCCCCACGATCCTCAGATAAATACGTATCGAACTGTGCCACGCCCTGCGGAACAGCATTCCGAGCGTTCCGTAACCTGTGAGGTGGCCGAGCTTGCGGAGGAGATGATGCACTACTCCGTAGGATGCAGGCTCCCACTTTGCCAGCATCCGTGGCCAGAGATCGGTCAACCATCTGCCCGTCGTTGTTCCACCCATCATTTGGGTGGATTCAAAGCAGATCACCGCCAATCCGCAGAGCACGGGAAGCCACACCCGACAGAAGGAACGCCGCAGCGGCGTCTGGTGAGGGAGGAACTGTACTGCGGGTGTCGCCATCGGCATTTATTCTCCACTCGATCAGTGAACCTTTGCTATGCACGTAACATGCCAAATGGAAGAACAACCGAGGTGTTGTTTTATCAGTTAGTTATCGGGCTCGGCTGTCTGCTAACTGAGATGACAGTTCTCCTTTGCGGGAAAGAATTACGCGATTGCCGCGCGCGAAATCAACGATCAAAGATGGTTGCTTACTCGGCGTGATAATTCGGCGCTTCGCGGGTGATGATGACGTCGTGGACGTGGCTCTCGCGCAGGCCCGCGTTGGAGATGCGGATGAAGCGGGAGTTGGTCTGCAACTCGTCAATGGTGCCACAGCCCAGGTAGCCCATTCCGGAGCGGAGGCCTCCGACTAGCTGGTAGACCATGGCTTCAAGCGGTCCGCGATGGGGGACGCGGCCTTCGATGCCTTCGGGGACAAACTTGGCGAGGCGGTTGTTGCCTGTGGTCTCGCGGGCGGTAAGCGAGGGCCGCTCGGTGCTGGCGGCTTCGTTGAGGTCGTCCTTGCCCTGGAAGTAGCGCTCGCCGGAGCCTTGGGCCATGGCGGAGAGCGAGCCCATGCCTCGGTAGGCCTTGAAGCTGCGGCCTTGATAGAGGATGGTTTCGCCGGGCGACTCGTCGACGCCGGCGAAGAGGGAGCCGATCATGACGACGTTGGCTCCGGCGGCGATGGCTTTGGTGAGATCGCCGGAGTACTTGATGCCGCCATCGGCGATGAGCGGGATTCCGTGCTTCGAGGCGGCGCGGGCGGCTTCGGCGATGGCGGTGATCTGGGGCATGCCTGCTCCGGTGACCATGCGCGTGGTGCAGATGCTGCCTGGACCGATGCCTACCTTGATGGCGTCGGCTCCGGCATCGATGAGGGCCATTGCTCCGTCGTAGGTGGCGATGTTGCCGGCGAGGACGTCGATGGCTGGAAACATTTTTTTCACTTCGGCTACCGCGGCGAGGACGCGGGAGGAGTGGCCGTGGGCGGAGTCGATGGCGAGGGCGTCGACGCGCATTTCTACGAGGGCCGCGGCGCGGTCGAGGAAGTCGCCGGTTGCTCCGATGGCTCCGGCTACGCGGAGGCGGCCTTTGGAGTCCTTGGAGGCGTTGGGGTATTTCAGTTTCTTCTGGATGTCTTTTACGGTGATGAGGCCTTTGAGCTCGTAGTCGTCGTTGACGACGAGGAGTTTTTCTACGCGGTGCTGGTGGAGGATGATCTCCGCCTCTTCGAGCGTGGTGCCGACGGGGACGGTGATGAGTTTTTCCTTGGTCATCACCTCGCTGATGGGGATGTCGGTGCGGGAGACGAAGCGGAGGTCGCGGTTGGTGAGGATGCCGACGAGCTTGCGGTTGCGGGTGACGGGGACGCCGGAGATCTTGAAGCGGCGCATGAGGTCGAGGGCGTCGGCGATGGGCTGCTCGGGGGAGATGGTGACTGGGTCGACGATCATTCCGGATTCGGAGCGTTTGACTTTGTCGATCTCGCCGGCCTGCTGCTCAATGGTGAGGTTGCGATGGACGACGCCGAGGCCTCCCTGCTGGGCCATGGCGATGGCGAGGCGCGACTCGGTGACTGTGTCCATTGCGGCGGACATGAGCGGGGTGTTGAGGGTGATGCGTTTGGTGAGCTGGGTCTGGGTGCTGACCTGGGTGGGGACGACCTCGGAGTAAGCAGGGACGAGGAGGACGTCGTCGAAGGTCAGAGCTTCGGGCATCGGTGAAATGATCATGATTCTCTATTGTTGCACTGGGCGGGCGTTGCGCCAAAGATCAGCTGCCGAGCCCTTCCGATTGGAACCTGCCGCGAACGAACTCTTCGAGGAGGCTGACCGCGGCGCGAACCTGTTCACGATCCAAAGCAGGCGGGGTCTCCACAGTCTCATATCGCAGAACGACCGCATACTCCTGGAGGTCACTGACCTGCAAGGGCAACATGGGAAGCGGCTCGCCCAGATCCATGCAATGCGTCCAGAGTTAGCGAAGATCATGGGTGCGGGGATAGGTGGCTCCTCGAAACGCAATGAGGGCTTTGAGCAGCTTTTCGATCGCCTGCTGCGCATGAAAGCCGAAGATGGATGCGGGGAGATCGAAACCGATGGCTGTCCGGTCCTCTGCGGCTTTTCGCAGCATGAGTTGGGCCTGGGCTTTATCCTGCATCGCGCTCGTAGAGGACTACTCCTTCGTTGGCGATGGCGTGATGGATGCTGTTGGGAGAGAGGCGAAATTGCTCGTGCCGCTCCCTGCTGGCAACGACCATATCGACCGACATGCGGATGCCGTCCAGAAGCGAGTAGAGGGGTCGGCGGGCCACGGCTTCGGGACCGTCCTCAAGAATGACGGCCAGATCGAGGTCGCTTTGGGGCCGCATTTCACCTCTCGCCCAGGAGCCGAAGGCGATGATGCGCAACGGTTTGGAATGCTGCACGATGCGGGCGACCGCTTCGCGTATCCGGTTTTCTGTGATCCCCCAGTCGAAGAGCTGCGTCTCTGGGTGCGGGGTAGATTGCGAAAGAGTGCCCACGGTCTGGTCTCCTCGGCGAACTGTTGGGTTGATTGTAGAGTTGCGGGGGAGCGAGAGCAAATGCGCGGTGGGTGGAGTTGGTCGAGATGGGGGTTTCTGGGGCGCGAGGGAGGGCGGCCGAGCGTTGCTCGATAACCCACCCTATGCGATGAAGCCGCAAAGGATGGGCCACCCGGTTTTGTCTCGGAGGCTACGGCCCGGCGGGAGGGGAGCACGGCCGGGATCGGAGCGCTGGCCTGGAGGTTGACGTGGTTGGTCTCTTCTTCGTCTTCATCGTCGTCATCGTCTTCTTCATCATCATCGTCTTCGAAGTCTTCAGGATCCAGAAGCTCGTAGACCTCTCCGGGCTGGGCGAGGTCGAGGCCGGGGGTGGCGGAGTCCTCGGGGGTTGTGAGGACGTCGCGGATGGCGCGGGAGGCGGGCGGGTCGGTGTAGAGGCGCGCGGTGTTCGCGGAGGCGAGCTGGAGGCCGTAGAGAAGGGCGGTGGCTCGCTTGATCTCGAGGTTGCCGGTGGCGAGGGCGTTGATGACCTGGGAGAGGGCGATCTGGACGTCCTCGCAGTCCTCGATCGGGCCGAGCTGGATGTGCTGGCCGGGCAGGAGATAGCCCTGGGTGACCGCGTTGAAGCGGTACGGCGCGTGGCGCTGGTGGAGACGCGTGTGGAAGTAGCAGAAGTGGCCGCCGTTGAGGGCGACGCCTTTGCACTGAAGTCCGTTGGTCTTGATGTGCCGGCAGATGGGGACGTACATTGGGATTTTCTCCTTGGAGGGGGTACCCCCCGGGGGGTGGTGGTTAAAAGTCGAACGGATGCAACGAGTTAGCGAAATAGTGGTCGCTAACTCGCTGCATCCGCAGGGGTTATTGGTAAATATAAGAAAACAAACGGGAAAGCCCCGGCTGGTGGCCGGGGCTTTCGTTTCCTTACTAGCTGTTTCAATTATAGCAGGTTGGGGAAACTCAACGGACAGCTATTTTTCTCTTTGGAATGAGGGAGATGAGGGGTTTTGGGGCTTGACAGGTGGATTTGCTGGGGTTTTGAAGCGGTGTCAGGCTTGGGGCTTGCAATTCGGGGTGAGCCGGGAAAAAGCAGGTCCTTACAGGATGACAAGCAAAAAACAGGCAACGGCAACGGCAAAAAGCAGGCAACGGCAACGGCAAAAAGCAGGCAACGGCAACGGCAAAAGCAACGGCAACGGCAACGGCAAAAGCAACGGCAACGGCAAAAGCAACGGCAGCAAAAGTGACGGGCTACCAGTTCGCTGCGAGGTCTTGCCATGTTGGATTAGAACTTTCGATCAGCTCGATCTTTCGTTCCCGGAGCCAGTTCTTCAGTTCCTTCTCGCGAGCGATTGCGTTGTTGACGTATTGGAAATGTTCGTAATAGACAAGCCGATCGATGTTGTACTGGGTGGTGAAGCTTCCGATCCATTTTTTGCGGTGCTGTGCGACGCGGACGAAGATGTTGTTGGTGAAGCCTATGTAGAGAGTGCGGGAACGGCTGGCGAGGATGTAGACGTAAAAGTGGTATTCGCGCATCGCCATGGCGGGATGGTATTGCATACGTGGCTGGAAGGACAACAGCAGGTCCTTACAGGATGACAAGAGCAAAGGGACAAGCAACGACAAAAGCAACGGCAAAAGCGGGTCCTTACAGGATGACAAAGACAAAAGGGACAAGCAACGGCAAAAGCAACGGCAAAAGCAAAGGCAAAAGCAAAGGCAAAAGCAAAGGCAAAAGCAAAGGCAAAAGCAAAGGCAAAAGCAAAGGCAAAAGCAAAGGCAAA
>OLLV01000223.1_pt1 | contig 37225 bp, 31 predicted proteins | sample 1604641 | NCBI WGS metagenome assembly OLLV01 (sample SAMEA104055725, study PRJEB20765) | soil metagenome | biome: Arctic tundra; feature: Polygonal ground; material: soil | place: USA | collected 2011-09 | depth 0-0.5 m
CGCCATCCCCGCCGGCCTCTTCGACATCGGCACCCTCACCGACCTCTCCAACATCGGCACCCTCTTCGCCTTCGCCCTCGTCTCCATCGGCGTCATCGTTCTCCGCTACAAAGAGCCCGAACGCCATCGCGGCTTCCGTGTCCCCTTCGGCCCCATCGTCCCCACCCTCAGCGTCCTCTTCTGCATCCTCCTCATGGCCGGACTCCCCATCATCACCTGGCTCCGCTTCTTCGTCTGGCTAGCCATCGGCCTCATCATTTACGTCACCTACAGCCGCAAGCGCAGCGAGTTTTATAAGGCATAGCAATATTTAGCGAGAGCCATGCATGAGCAAAATTGAAAAACTACGTGAACTGCTCCCCTGGAAGCGCAAGGGGTATAAGATCCTCGACAAATTCGACACAGCCAAACCATGGGAAGGCGATAGAAGGGTTTTAATGCGGATGATTGAGCGCGGTACCGACCTGGCTCGCGAACGGCACGTCGTACACTACCTCTATTTTCCCAATGACGAAGCCAGAGAGATCGCTGAACACAAGCTCCATCAAAACGGCTACATGAGCCCGAACGGCGTGGGCCATGGAGAGATCCGGCCAAAATCGCTCATCGCCGAACGCAATGGGCTCATCAACGAAGCTATCGTAGACAAAGAACGCGAGTTGCTTACTGATATCGCGGAAGCTGATGGCGGCGAGTACGATGGCTGGGAAGCGGCTCTCGACTAGCTAATGCCCTCCACCTTCCTCACCGCATCCTGACGCAGGCTCATCACAGCGCGGTACAAAGTCGCCTCGGTCACACTCGCGACCTATCTTCCGAAGGCCTCGACCTCTTTTATTTATCTCCGCGCCTGAAACATCCGCTCATCGAACTGAAACGCACGGGGCTTCTCAGTCACCATCCCCGCCGCATCCGGATGGAGCGGATTGATCACTGCATTCCACTCGCCCTCAATCACCACCGAAGGAACCAGAAGCACCAGCGAACGCATCGACCGCGCCCACTCATCGCCCAGCGCCTGAAGGTCCGGATGATCGATGCGCCTCCAATCGCTTGGCAGCTGGACCAGATTCACACGCTCAGCCTCCGACTCCTCGACTCCCAGATTCACCATGACGGAGACATAGTCATCCGGCTCAGCAGGCGCTGTCATATGCACGAACACCTCAAGCACAGCTAGCGAAAGCGAAAGGGACGCATAGACCACAGGCACACCAACGGAGTTCCACCGCCCCCCGAGATTCCGCGCCCCCTCCCCTCTCAAGGCCACATCTGCATAGCGGAGCTTGCTCAAGCGCCACGCCCTCAAACCGGGCATCAGCTATAAACTCCCCATGCGATGCGCCCAAGAATCGTCTCCACCGACCGCACCCCCGTATCCGTATCCAGCAAACTCAACGGCGTCTCCCCGCCCAGCACACGATTCGGCGTCTGCAACCACAGCGAGGCCTTCTTGATCGTCCCCAAAGTATCCGTCGCCATCGCAACCACCCGCGCCAACCGCACCATGCGGTCGCTCTCGTCCGCGGAAAGTCGCTCATCTTTCGCAATCCGCCGGCTCAACGTCCTGTCCGAGATGCCGACCACGCGCGCCACCGTCTTTTTCTCAACGGAAAGCTCCTGCGCCAGCAAAGTCAGCGAACCAACCGGCAAGCCTTCCCGGGTTATCTTCCGCAACTCGCCATCAGAGTCGACCCTGCGCTTCAACGTTCGTCGCCCGCCAAGCACTGCCGTAATCGCCGCAACCGTCATACGCCAATTGTCCTCTCAAATTCGCCACTTGGCAACTGGCGTATCCTAATTCAAACATGCCTTCCACCTTCCTCACCGCATCCTGGCGCAAGCTCATCATGGCGCAGTACGAAGTCGACCCGGCCACACTCGCGCCCTATCTCCCGCCCGGCCTCGAACTCGATCTCTACCAAAGCGCCTGCTACGTCTCCCTCGTCGGATTCCTCTTCGACCGCGTCCGCATCAAGGGCTTCGCCATCCCCTTCCACACCCGCTTCGAAGAAGTAAACCTCCGCTTCTATGTCACCCGCACCGGACCGGACGGAATTCGAAAACGTGGCGTCGTCTTCATCTCCGAGTTCGTCCCTCGCGCCGCCATCACCCTCATCGCCAGCAAACTCTATGAGGAGCCCTACGCCACGCTCCCCATGTGCCACACCATCGCCGCAACCCCCGACGCCCTCAACGTCAGCTATGCCTGGCAGCATGGCGGCCGGTGGCACTCGCTCGCCGTTGAAGCCTCGCCCGCGCCACAACCCATCGCACCCGGCAGCGAAGAAGAGTTCGTCACCGAGCATTACTGGGGCTACACCAAACGCACACGCGGCAACACCTCCGAGTACGGCGTCCTCCACCCACGCTGGAAGACCTACCCCATCCGCAGCTCACGCATCGAAGCCGACTTCGCCGCACTCTACGGCCCATCCTTCGCGCACCTCAACAACGCCGTGCCCGCCAGCGTCCTGCTCGCCGAAGGCTCCGAAGTCAGCGTCTCCTCCGGCACACGCCTCCCCGGCTAACGCCTCGCAACCAACGCGCACCCGCAATCCGCACTAAACTAATTCCGTGGCTCCGAAAGCGAAGAAGCTCCCCGAAATCGACGTCCCCACCTGGCTCCGCCACCTCCCCAAGGTTGAGCTCCATCTACATCTCGAGGGCACCATCGAGCCCGAGACACTCGTCGAGTTAAGCAAGCGCCACGACGCCGTACCCCTCACCCTCGCCGCAGCCCGCAAGCTCTACACCTACGAAAACTTCATCGGCTTCCTCATGGCCTTCAAGGCCGTCACCGAACGCCTCCGCACGCCAGAAGACTACGAACTCATCACCTACAACATGGTCCGCGCGCTCGCGGCCCAGGGCATCGTTCACGCCGAGGTCTACATCTCCTTCGGCATCATTTATTTTTGGAAGAAAACAGAAGTTGAGCCCTTCGTCGCAGCCATCGAGCGCGGCCGCATCCGCGGAGAACGCGATTTCGGCACCACCCTCCTCTGGATCATCGACGCAGTCCGCAACTTCGGCGTCGAAGAAGCCGTCCGCGTCTTCCGCAAAGCCGCCGAGCTCCGCGCGCAGTACCCCAGCATCATCGGCATCGGCATCGGCGGCGACGAAGCCCGAGGGCCCGCATCGCTCTTCAAAGAAATCTACGCAGAGTCCAAAGCCGCCGGCCTGCGCCTCACCGCCCATGCCGGCGAGTCCGGCGGCCCCATCGACGGCCCCGCCAGCATCTGGGCCGCCATCAACATCGGCGCCGAGCGCATCGGCCATGGCCTCGCCGCACAGCACGACGCGCAGCTCCTCGAAGTCCTCGCTCAAAAACAGATCCCCATCGAGATCAACGTCACCTCCAACATCCGCACCGGCTGCTGTTCCAGCTTCGACGCCCATCCCCTCCGCGCCTACTTCGACTCTGGCCTCATGGTCACGCTCAACTCCGACGATCCACCCATGTTCGGCGCCAACCTCCTCGACGAGTACATCCTCGCCTACGAAAAATTCGGCTTCACCCTCGAACAACTCCGCGAACTCGCCGCCAACGCCGTCGAAGCCAGCTTCCTCCCACCCACACGCAAGCTCGACCTTCTCCGCAAGGTCGAGCAGTACGGCTACTAAAATGAACCGTCTCTATGAATTAATCGCATGCCCGGACGTCTCCCTCTCCGGCTTCGCCGACACCGCCGGCGGCACCTCCGACTTCGCCCTCACCGGCAGCTTCAGCACTGCCGCAAACGGCGTCCTGTCCGGCTCAATTACTGGCCTCATTTCCGCCTCCCCCACCACCGCCAACACCTTCGTCCTCTATCTCATCGACAACACCCGCGCCATCGCCATTGAAACCGACAACGCCCAACTCACCCTGGGCGTCCTGCAGCTACATCCTTAAAAAGGATGCCCTCCATTCTCAGGAGGGCATGCTCACTGCACTGCGTTTACTGGGACAGCAGGGGGTGTTACTACAACTTCTTCTTCAAGTCATACGCCATATTTTTGTGCGCCGCGACTGCCGTCTTTCCGTGGATCACCGCCGCGCGGAACTTCACATCCTTCGTATCCTTTGCCTCATCCGTAAACGCGCTCAACGCCTTCGTATGGTCCGTGACCATCTGGTCCATGTACTCCTTGTCGAAGTCCTTGCCGGAAAGCCCATTCAGCTTGTCCACCTCCTTCTGATGGTCCGCATCGGGCCCATTCGGAGCCGACAGACTCCACGACTCCGCAAACGGCTTCATGTCCTCCGTCATCTGCGTATGTTCCGTCACCATCTTGTGCGCGAACGCCTTCACAGCCGGATTGGTTCCCTTCTCCTCGGCCACCTTGCTCAGCGCAATCTCGTTCTGGTCCCCCTGCGCCGCCGTCGCAAGAAACTTCTTGTCATCGTCCGTCGCCGCCTTGGCCCTCAGCGGCAGCAGGGCAGCGCCCAGACCCAGCGCCACGCAACACATCATTTGAGTTGTCTTTTTCATAGGATCTCCGGGTACGGCAAAGTTCACGCATCTTCGTTCACCGGATGAGAAGCAGATCCACCCCAAAGCGTTGCACGGCTCTCCATCTTTCCCGTTGACGAAGTGAACTTCACGCAGTCGGCGAATCATTTTCCGCGCAGAATTCTGCCTTCCAGCCGACTGGGTCGCCCATCCACGGAATTCGCAGGTCGCGCATCGGCGACCGACCGCCATCCCAAAGTTCCACACCATTTCCAGAATCGCGTTCTTCTCCGCCCGTCGTCGTTTTTGGCCTGAGGCAACACCACACGCAGCGGCTTCAGCTGCAAAGGCACTCTCTGGCCGAACCGCATCGGTAAGCGCTGCTGTCACCAAGCTAAGCGAAATCAAAGAGTTAATGCGAGGTAACCGCCCTAACAAAAGCCTCACAACAACCTCGCAGCAACCTCACCCCAAACGCATGACCTTGCTGGCCGATTCGAACAGACTCCTCTTCGTGCTTCAGGCACAAGGAGGCAAGTTCAATGCGCAACAGCCTATTCTGCACTCTACTTCAGCTCTCTGCCCTGCTCTCCACCGCCGCCGTATCCGCAGCCGCCCAGTCTCCCCAGCCAGCCGCCCCCTCCACCGTCACCGTCTCCTTCCGTCCGTATAAGGACGCACGCCCCATCGTCGCCGTCATGATCAACGGCGCCGGCCCCTACGACCTCATGGTCGATACCGGAGCCACCGCCACCACCCTCGACGCCCAGCTCTTCGACGAACTGGGCCTCAAGTCCGAAGGCGCGGCAAAGGTCGGCAGCGTCGCCGGAGACACCCTGCAAACCCTCTCCACGGTCAAAGAGATCTCCCTCAACGGCCTCACCGTCCCCAATCTTCTCGTATTAAAGGTCGACAGCCTTCCTTTCGGCTCCCAGTACCGCGGCGTCCGCGGCATCCTCGGCGAGAACTTCCTCCACCACTTCGACCTCCTCCTCGACAACCAGCGCCGCACGCTCACCCTGGACGCCGGGGGCACCCTGGCCGGCTCTTTCGACGGCGAACGCCTCCCCATCACCTTCCCCGAGTACGAACCCACCATGGCGAAGAAGTACCACCCAATGGTCACGGTCAAAGTCCCGGCCTTCAGCTCCCGCCCGGTGACGGTGTTGCTCGACAGCGGAGCCGACAATCTCATCCTCATCGGCGGCTCGGCCATTCGGTCGACGTCCCTGAACAACGCCATCCAGGTCAAGACAGTCACCGGATCGATGTCATGCGCCGCCACCCGCGACGAGCTCCGCTGGGGCAGGGCCTCCGTCAACGACGTCGCGCTGGTCGCCTGCCAGAGCGATGCAAAGAAGCCATCTGACCACGACGGAACCATGCCCACCTCGCTCTTCCCCCAGATCTTCATCAGCCACGCCGGCTCCTACGCCATCGTCAACCCGAAGAAACGCGCCCACGTCACCCAGGTAGCAGCCCTCACACCCCCGGCCCTCTAGGGTGTATCACCTCATCCGTTGGCACAAGTCATTGATTCCGATTCGGGACAAACTCTGAAGACAGAAATACGGCACCGAAGCCGCAGATACCGCGCTGAAGGCGCGGGCTATCGTAGCCTGGGGCAAAGCCCCATGACGAACAGCAAGAGAGAATCAGCGGGCTGAAGGCCCGCGCTGGTTCTCTCCAAATTGGTCGATCCGATGACAAGGGGCCCAAACACCCTTGTCAAGCCCCAAAACAGTGCAGCATCCACCGAACTAGCCATAAATCAGCAAGTTAGCCAAAGAAGAAACTTGGCCGTTTAGTTTCCCCCACTCCCTATAATTAAAGAAGGGGGGAAACCATCACGAAAACAAGAAAGCCAAGGCAGCACGCGCCCACCGTGCGCTAAGCGCAAGCTTATCTTATTTGTTTCGAAGACTTTACGCCAAAAGTGCCGGGGGGGGATACCCTACCTCGGAGCCGGCACCATCACCGCATTGAGATCGACCTTCGGAATCCCAAGGTGTCCGCTCAGGTGGACCAGGTCCAGAGGCCGCAGGTCACCCGCCACCTGGATCAGGTTCATGTCATGCGTCGCCCGCACCAGCACGGTCACATGGTCGATGTCCGCGCCGCTGAAGTGCAGCCACAGGTCCGTAATCGCAGACTTCGGCTGGGCCAAGTTGGCCGGCGTCTGGTTCCCGTTCACCAGGTGCTTCCATCCCGCCCGGTGGTATGCCTCAACGAGTTGAGCCATCGTCTCCGGCGTATAGAACGCCGGCTCGCGGAACCTGTACGTATCGAAGCTGATGCTGGTCAGCGCAGCCGCTGCCCGGTCGGAGTCCAACCCACCCGACTGCAGCACGCTCTGCGCAATCTGCATCATCGACCGATCGAAGACCACCCCGGTATGGGTCGCAGGCTGGTCCGCCAGATCCGGCACCATCGTCGCAACGTCCGGAGCGATCTGCGTGTTCGGCGACGCCGCTCCGGCAACCGGAACCAGAAAGGAGATGCTCAGAAGCACGGCGGAGGCAAGAGGCAAACGCAGGGAAAGGTGCATGGGGAAAGTTCTCCTCCCTTGTTTGGACACGCCTTCCGCGCAGGAGTTACCCGGCCCGGAGAAAATTTGTGGAGTTTACGGCGCCTTGGGCGCGAAGTAGCCCTTGCGGGCCCGCACCGTGTATCGCCGGTCGTTTGGTTGCAGATAGATCGTTCGGAATGCGCCATCCGGCTTGAAGTCCGCCGGCCTGTACTCGAGCGAGTACTGGCTGCGCAACTCTTCCTCGATGTTGTGGAAGCCGACGGCCACGTCCTCGATCCGCGTCGGATAGAAGGCCTGTCCGCCGGTCGCCTCCGCGATCGTCCGCAGGACATCGTCGCCCTTGCCCTTGGTCGGACTTACATCGGTGCTGATCGTGTAGACGATCGTCTCCGCCCGCTGGCACTCCTTGATCGCGTCCGACTCGAGCGCATGGCTGTAGTTATCGTCGCCGTCCGAGACCAGGATCAGCGCCTTGCGCACCGAATTTTCTTCGCGCAGGGTCAGCATCTGGTCATGGCAGGTCTTGTAGAGCGCGTCGAACATCGCCGTGCCGCCGCCGGGACGCAGCTTGCTGACCCCCTGGCTCAACAGGTCGACGTTATTCGTAAAGCCCTGGGCCAGGTCCGTCTCGATGTCGAAGCCCTCGACGAACGCGCGGTCGTTGCGATGCAGAATCTGCAGCAGAAACTCAACCGCAGAGTCCTGCTCGAACTTGAACCGCTGCCGGATCGAGCTGCTCGTATCCAGCATGATGCCCACCCGCAGCGGAAGATTCGTCTGCTGCGTGAAGTGCAGCACCGCCTCGGGCTTGCGGCCGTCATCCAGCAGGCCGAAGTCGGGCGCGTGGAGCCCGGTGATGAAGTGGCCTTTTTTGTCGGTGACGGTAAAGATCAGGTTGACTTCGTTCGCCTCGACGCGGATCGTCGGCGCTGTCGCATCCTGCCCTGGCGCAGGCGCGCCGGCAGTCGCCGCAGGCGTCGCGGGCGCCGTTTGGGCGAGAACCAGCGCAGCCGGCACAAGAAGAGAGAGCAAAGCGAATTTTGCTGCAAGGCAAGTCAAGCGAGGCAGAGTCATGCGGGAGAAGCGTCCGAATTCGATCACTGGCACGATTCTACTCAACTCGCGCCTGCTCCGTCCGAATATGTTCCAGAAAGCGAACAAGCTCCGCAGGCAGGGGAGCATCCGCCGCCACCCCCTTGCCCGTCTGCGGATGAAGAAACTCGAGGTGTGCCGCGTGCAGGAAATTTCGCTCCAACCCGATGTCTTCCCCGGACTTCCCATCCACAATTCGATGCGGCGCGCCATACAAAGTGTCGCCCACCACCGGATGGCCCAGCGACTGAACATGCACCCGGATCTGGTGCGTCCGTCCCGTCTCGATCTTCACCTCGGCCAGCGTAAACGCGCCAAAGCGGGTCGCAAGCCGCTCGATCACCGCAACATGCGATACCGCGCTGCGCCCATCCGCGCGTCGCGTCGTCATCCGCGTCCGCCGCACCACATCGCGCGCGATCGGCAGATTCACCGTGACGTTGTCCTTCGCCAGCGTTCCGTGCAGCAGCGCAATGTATGTCTTCGCCACGCGCCGCATCGCGAACATCTCGCCCAGCTTGCGATGCGTCACATCGTCCTTCGCCACCACGATCGCTCCGCTGGTCTGCTTGTCCAGCCGATGCACGATCCCCGGCCGCAGCTCGCCGCCCACCCCGGAGAGACTGCCCGACTGCTTCGCCATGTGATGCAGCAGCGCATTCACCAGCGTCCCCCGGTTGCGCGCATCGTCCGTATTGCCCGCACCCGCATGCACCATCATCCCCGCGGGCTTGTTCACCACCGCAAGGTACTTGTCCTCGTACAAAATCTCCAGCGGAATATTTTCGGCCACCGCATGCAGCGGCGCGGGCTGCGGCTCGCCTTCAATCTCGATCTTCTCGCCGCCCGCAAGCTTGTGCTTGGCCTTCGGCACCGCGCCATCCACGCGCACCTGCCCGGCTTCAATCAGCATCTGCACCCGCGCGCGGCTGATCTCTGGAATCGCCTGCGCCAGGTAAGCATCCAGCCGCATCCCAGCAGCAGTGGCATCCGCCACAAACGTGCGCACGCCATCCTCGAGTTCCGTATCCTCATCGAGATCGAGCACCGGCACCGGCACTGCCTCTTCCGCTTCCACGCCGCGCGTCGCTCGATACTCCGCGCGCACCGACTTCCGCCGAGGCCCTTTGGGCAGCATGTTCTTAGACGGCATCGCCAGCACCTTTCGCATTCCGCGCACGCTCTGCGCCAATCCCCAAGCACCACGCGAGCAGCAGGCCCCCCGCAACCACCAGCACTAGCCCATGGATCTCGTCTCCGTCCAGCAACGAGATGCCATAGAGAATTCCCGGCAGCCGGAAGAACTCCAGGAAGAAAAACAGCAGTCCGCCCAGCACCAAACCCCATGCGGCGGTCACGCCCGGCATTCGCGTTGGGCGCAGACTCCGCACCAGCAAGCCGCACAGCAGAAGCCACGCCACCGCCCCATAAATCTCCACCGGATGCACCCGCCCGAACGAGGACGTCATCGCCCAAGGCATCGCCGTCGGCATGCCGTTGCGTGTTCCGTCCGCGAGCCGTCCCAGCATCAGGAACGCCGCCAGCAGCGCCGCACACGGAGCGGCTGCATCCAGCGCGCCGAGCAGAGGCATTCGCCTGCGCCGCAGATAGAAAAAAGCGACGATCGCCGTCAGCAGCACACCGCCGCTGGTCAGCGACGGCAGCTCCAGCACCAGCACCGGATACTGCAAAAACGTCCGCAGGTTCTCCACCACCAACAGCACCCGCGAGAGCACGAACGCCGCAAGCACAGTCACCATGCCGAAGTCCCAGAACGCATCGCGATCCAGCTCCGCGCGCCGCGCCGTGAGCTGGCCAAGCGCCATCGCGCACACCAGCCCAATCGCGGCGAACAGGCCGTAGACGGGAATATGAAAGCGGCCGAAGCTAAGGAAGGATTGCACAGGCGGGCTGAGAGGTAAGAAAAACCGACCCACTGGGCCGTGCAGCGAGGCGCTGGTGAACCCGTCCTAAGACGGCGGGATCCGGCCGTGGCTCATTAGGCGTTCCTGACTGGAGGACTGCACACCGAGCCATGTATACGAGCTAGACCCCTGTTCAATGAATGTTGGTTCAACCAGCGTGATTCCCCGCACCTGCTTTGCAGGCCGGTTTTCTAGGTTGGATGCTAACCGCGAAGGCGCAGCAATGCAAGCTGCTCACCCCGCCTTGCGGTCTTCGAGGACTTCGTCGAGCATGCCTGCGAGCGTGCCGGCGCGGGAGCGCATGGAGTCTTCGGTGCGGCCTACATTGCCTGCGAGCGTCTCGTGACGCTCGCGCAGCGCGAGCAGTTCATCCGCGATATTGAGCGCGGAGAGCACCGCGACGCGCAACGAATCCACCGTGGTGCCATGCGACGCAACAGCGCGCATCTTGCTGTCGACCAGCGCGGCGAGCTGCTCGATGTACCCAGGATCGGTGCCGCGCAGATGGTAGACCTGGTCGTAGATCTCGACGCTGACCGTCTCGGGAACGGCGGTCTTGCCACTTGTCTCCGTCATGCGAGCCTCCTCTTTCGATCCCTACAGTAACTCATCCATCTGCTGCAGGAGTTTTTCGACGCGCTGACGGACGACATCGCGCTCGTGATTCAGAGCGCCGACCTGGCTCTCGGCCGCGTCTTTTTCGCTCTGGGCGGCTTCGGCGCGGCAGCGGGCGTCCTGAATCTGCTTCTCGACAGAGACGCTCTGCGCGGTGAGCTGATCGCGGAGCGAAGCGACCTCGGCCTCGGCGGCGGCGCGGGCCTCGCGCTCCCTTTTTACGATCTCCACGGCGCGGAGCACCTTCTGCTCAAGCGCCTGAAACTCATCCACACTGACACCGGTACTCATGCGAGAAGTATAGCCGGGCGCTGCGTGGATTTCACGGCCCGCGGCGCATTCCACCCTATCAAAAAGGGGACTGATGAGTTTTTTGAAACATAAGATCGCTAAATCAACCAGCGCAGGTTGGGGCTGGATCTATCGATCGCTTCGAACCAATGAGTCTGCCTTGGAGAGACCGAACCATCGGCCATTCAATGAACTGGTAGCTCAGCCAGCCAGCCAGCAGGACTGCCAGGACTGTGATGACCTGGAATATCATCTGAATCCAGAACGGAATAGACCCTTTCGGATACGAGGCCATTAGCCCACGGACCACGAACTCTATAACCAAACTGGACGCTAAATATGCCGAGTATGAGGAGTTCCCCAGGACCACAAACACGGTCCAAATCCGATTGTTAAACTTCGGATCAAGGAACACTGCTCCCGACACCAGCAAAGCAGCCGCAATGCCCCAGGTGAATACGCGGGTGAAAACGCTGCGATTCTCGAGGATCATCGCAAGCCCGGTAGCCCCGTGTGGCCGGAAGAGATTCAGACCGACCGTCATGAGCAAACCCAGGGCGAGTAAAGTCAATCCCATTCGAGGGCTCGGCCCCCGCTTGAAGTGAATCAAAGCGATGAGGATCCCCATGACAAATTCAAGCAGCATGGGATTCAGGTATACCATCTGGATCGACCCGATCGCCGGAGGAAATAACACCCCAATCCCAACTAAGATACACAGCCCTATCAACAACCATCGGAGGGTATGTCGAGTCGTAAAGAGAAGGAAGATCGCGATGCAGCAATAAAAAAACATCTCGAAATCCAGAGTCCAGCTGACTCCGATTAGCGTGCTCCAGTGAAGGGAGACCGGAGGAACAAGGAAAAAAGACGGCAGGTATGTCACCGACACGCTACCACTGCTATGGAGTTTACGCACCACAACAACCAGAGCGAATAACCAGTAAATCGGGAAGATGCGGACAAGGCGGCGACTCAGGAAGGCCGAGGAGGTCTGATATCCCGAAGGTTTCCGATCTCGAAGAACCAAAGCGGACATAATAAATCCGCTGAGGACGAAAAAGATATCGATCCCGAAGACACCATCGATCCCCAAAGCACTCGACCGCGACAGACGCGCCCCCCCCCGCTGTCAGATATTGCTTCTGCGGTATGTAGCCACGCGACGAGCGTGACTGCGAGGAAACGCAGTATTTGAAGGCCGTCAATTTGTCTGAGCTTGGACGTGCCGACGAGGCCGGTATGCAGGGTGTTTGCCATTGCTCAGGTTCCCGGAGGGTTGTGGTATCTCCAATACGTCGAGGATACACTTGATCGTGCGAATACCGTCCGGCGGCAACGGTCGCCCAGAACGACACCTGCAGGAGATCCTTGGAAGTAGTGAGCGCATGTGGCGGCCGTTGAGTTCGAGGCGGAAGTTCATGTATCGGGCCTTCAGCCCTCTGGTCGGTGGGTTCCTGGTACCTGGGGCTGCGCCACAGGCTGGTATGTGCCGCGCCGTTGGCGCTGGAAAGCGATCCCACATCTCAGAAGCGAGATGTGGGGCACCCAGGTTCGTGGAGGGTGTTTCGGCTAGTTCACCCTGCCGCTTTCGGCCAGCGTGGGGTAGGGTTTCGCTCCGTCGTTGAGTTCGAGGCGGAGGTAGTCCCAGACGACGCCGGAGGTGACTTCGCCGGCGGGGACGGTGAGGGTGAGGGTGTTCTCGCCGGGCTTGAGGAGGGCAGTCGGGAACTTCTGGGCGTACTGGTTCCAGACGCCCTTGTCGGTGTTGTAGCGGAGCGCGTTGGTGGAGACGGGACGGATGGCGCCTGCGTCCTGACCGTTGACGGCGATGGCGAGGCCGCCATTGCCGTCGGCTCCGGCGAGCGCGATGCGGAGGATGGCGTCGCCGCTGGCGGCTTTGCTCAGGGAGGTGCGGGCGACGTTGAACTTGATGGTCCAGGTGGTGGACTTGCCGCGGCCATAGACGCGCCAGGGGCCGGTCTGATCGGTCTGCGGGTATTGGGCGAGGGACTCGGACTTGACCCAGCCGTAGCGCTGGTTGGCGGGATCCTTGGCGGCGGGGTTGACGAAGGAGAGGTTCGACGCGTGCGGGACCTCTTCGAAGAACCAGTCCTTGCGATAGTCGCTCTTGCCGACGGTGTAGGTGATGTCATTGGGGAAGAGCAGGGCGTAGCGCAGAGGCCAGCCCCAGAGCCAGTAGTTGGCGCCGTCGCCTTTGAAGAATTTGTCGGCTGTGCGATCGGGGTAGCCGATCTCCCATAGCTGCTTGCCGTAGCGGACGGGCTGCCAGGCGAGCTTACCGAGGTCGAGGGGCTTGCCGGCTTCTACGGTGATGTCGGCTTTGACGTACTCGCCGAGGACTCCATCGGCGAAGGCGTGCAGCGTGTAGGTGCCGGGGCGGACGTTGGGGATGGTGAAGCGGCCGTCGCCGGAGTCCGCGCCCGTGGTCCAGAACTGGTAGTAGTCGCCATCGTGTGGCCAGGTGATTAGGTTTCCGTTGCCGGCGCGACGCTCGAAGGCGCTTCCGCTGCCCTGATATTCGGGATGGGCCAGGCCGACTTCGAGGTGCGGGAGTTTTTTGCTGGCGGCCTGCGGGTCATTCAGAACGAGCTGGCCGGTGACGGTGGCGCGGCCGTCTTTGTGCGGATAGTCCACGCCGTTGACCCACGCGTAGGGCCATGCGGCTTTTACGGATTTGGATTTTGCGACGGCGTCCTGCCAGAGAGCGAGCGAGTTGTCGCGCCACACCGTGGGGATGGCCGGCATACCGGAGCCGGAGGTGGCGGTGAGCTGGTCGAGGGCGGCCTGCGAAGGGTCTTTGGGATTGTCGAGCGCGTTGAAGTAGACGAAGATGGGGCCGACGACGTGCTTCCAGTCCTCGCCGGTGGGGATGCCGTTGTGGGCTCCGCCGCCGTAGTGGCCGGAGGTCCAGTAATCGAGGAGGGTCGCGCCCATGTGGGCGACGAGGTCGAGCTTTTCGGAGCCGCCGCCGATGTACTCGTTCGATGGATTGATGAAGTAGACGCCGATGTGGTCTTTGGTGCTGGACCATCCCCAGGCGGTGAGCTTGTCCATGACGGCGTTGTAGCTGTACTTGTGCTCGACGGAGTTGGCGTAGACGCCGGTGGTGAGGATGCGCTGCTCCTTGGCGTGGATGACGACGCCGCTGCGCTCGTCGGCGTTGGTGACCATGAGCTGGTTGCGGTCCTTATCGACGGAGATCCAGTTGAAGGTGGGATTCATCTGGAGGATGAAGCGGCTTTCGCCCTCGCCGGCGGCCGGGTAGGAGGCGGGGTGGGTGTACTCGGCGTAGGTGTAGAAGCCGCTGACGCCGCGCTCCCAGGTGTAGCGGACCTCGATGTCCATGCCTCCGCGGGCTGGGCCGGCTGGGACACCGTAACGGGCGGCCGTTGAACCAGGCGCGGTGACGGCGCCGCCTCCACGCTGGCCCGGGGTTCCGGGATTGACGCCCTTCACGGAGACTTCGGCGCGCTCGCCGCCGTTGGTGGCGGGGTCGATGGTGACGGTGGCGGTAACGGCGCCGGCGGGCGTCTGCTCCCAGAACTCGCTGTGGCCGGGGATGATGTTGATGCCGTGGTAGAAGATCGAGGACATGTTGCCGTTGCTCTTGAGGATGGTCGCCTTGACGATGCCGTTGTCGAGCGTCCAACTGTCGCCGTTGTCGGTGAGGGTGACGGGATCGTTGGTGGTAACTTTGACGACTTTGGGCGCGGTGGCGGCGGGGCGCTGGGCGGCTGCGTTCGGGATGCAGGCGAGCGTAAGAGACGCAAAAATGAGCAGGGAGCTTGCTTTCATCATGAGGCAGCCTTTCGGGGCACGCGGGGAGGTTTCGATTCCCTAAGCGGGAGAATTATAGCGGCGCGGTCGAGGTGGGTGTCTTCCGGTTCAGGCGCGCAGCGTTCCGCCCAGCGCGGTGAGGGTGGCGATGATCTTCGCGGACCACTCGGTCAGTTCTTCCTCGCGCAGCGTGCGCTCGCTCGACTGGAAGACGGTGCGCAGCAGCAGGGAGTAGACGCCAGGGTGCTTCTTCGCATCGCGCCAGACCTCGACGGGCCGGAGGCTCTGCAACTCCGGGAGGGCGAGGCCCTCGAGAGCGGAGGCAATGCTTCCCCACTCGATGGCATCGGGGAAGACGAAGGAGAAGTCGCGTTCGACGGCCTGGAAGCGCGAGAGCTCGCGGGCGGTGGCGCGGCGCAGAGGCAGGGCGTAGAGCACGGCGAGGTCGAGCGAGGCGAGGTATGCGGACTGGCGGAGCTTGCGGGACTCGCGGTGCGTGGCGGCGAGCTCGCCGAAGACGGCGATGGGAGTGCCGTTGAGCAGGGCCGTGGCGCTGCGGCCGGGTTCGAGCCATGCGGGGGCTTCGGGGGAGAAGGTGAGGGATGCGGCGGCGCTCCGGGCAAGCGCTTCAGGCGATGACGCAAAGAGCGAGAGGAGGGATTCGATGACGCCCTTGAGCTCGTAAAACTGCGGATCGGCGGAGGCATGGCGCGCGCTGAGCAAAGACGCGCCAGTCAGGCCGAGGGAGAGGCTGGGGGATTCGACGACTTCGTCCGTGGTGCCGGAGAAGGTTGTGCCCTGCTCGAAGAGGCGGACGTCGCGCACGTCGCGGTTGAGGTTGTGCGCGAGCATGGTGAGCATGCCGGGGACGAGTGAGGGGCGAAGGAGGCGGGCCTCTTCGGAGAGTGGGTTTTCCATCGCGATGGCGCCGTGCTGAAGGCCGTGCGTAGAGACTTGGGTCGCGGCGAAGGCTGCGCCGTCGGCCTCGGAGGCGAAGGTGCTGGAGATGGCCTCGGAGTAGCCGAGCGCGAGGAGGCGCGTGCGGACTGCGGCTTCTGCGGCGGCGAGCGGGTGCGCGATGACGGGGAGCGCCGCGGGCAGCGTGTTGGCGAAGCGGTTGTAGCCGTAGACGCGGGCGATCTCCTCGATGAGGTCGATCTCGCGTTCGAGGTCGAGACGCCAGGACGGGAGTTGGACGCAGAAGTTGCCGGTTGCGGGTTGCAGGTTGTCAGTTGGTTGCGAGGAGAGGGTGCAGCCGAGGGCGGTGAGGTATTGGGCGATGAGGGCCGGGGTGAGGGCGGAGGCGGCGGGGGTGTCGTCGATGGTGGTGCCGAGGTGGCGCTGCACTTCGGCGACGGAGAGCGTGATCGGTGGGCGCGTGGCGGTTTTGGCGGCGGCCTCGGGGACCGCGACATCGACGAGGTCGCCTTCGAGCTTGCCACCGCAGGCTTCGAGGATGAGCTTCGCGACGAGGGCGTTGGCGATGGGCGCGGCGTTGAAGTCGGCTCCGCGCTCGAAGCGATGCGATGCGTCGGAGTGGATGGCGTGGCGGCGCGAGCTGCGACGGATGCTTGCGGGATCGAACCATGCGGATTCGATGAGGATATTTTTTGTCTCGGGCGTGATCATGGTGTCCCAGCCGCCCATGACGCCGGCGAGGCCGACTGCCTTTTTCTCGTCGGCGACGACGAGGTCGTCGGAGTCGAGCGAGCGCTCGGTGCCGTCGAGGAGCTTGAGCTTTTCGCCCTTGTGCGCGCGGCGGACGACGATGCCGCCTTCGAGCTTGTCGAGGTCGAAGGCGTGCGTGGGATGGCCCATGCCGAGGAGGACGAAGTTGGACGCGTCGACAGGGCTGGAGATGAGTTTCTGGCCGAGGGCGTTGAAGCGTTCTGCGACGACGCCGGAGGATGGGCCGACGGTGACGCCGCGAAGGACACGCGCCGTGAAGCGGCCGCAGAGATCGGGGGCTTCGATCTTTATGGAGAAAGGCTGCGCTGGGGTGGGCTGTGGAAGTGCGGTGTCGAGCGGGTGGAGCTGGACTTTGTAGATGGTGGCGGCTTCGCGGGCGATGCCGTAGTGGTTCATCGCATCGACGCGGTTGGTGGTAATGTCCATCTCGAAGAGATGACCGCTTCCGGGGCCGAGGTCGTGCACGCCTTCGACTGCGATGCCGCGCAGGGTGAGGTCCTCGGCGAGTTGGTGGTCGTCGGTGGGGAGCGTGGGGAGATAGGCGCGGAGCCAGCTTGTGAGAATTTTCATGAACGGCTTCCAGTCTAATCGGTCTTGCTCTGGCGTCAGGGCTGCTCTACATTCTTTGGCCAGCGCTGTGCGCCGTGAACGACACGCAGGATACGAATTCTGTCAGGCTGGACTTGATAAGCAACGATGTAAGGGGTGCGCTGAATCACGAGTTCGCGAGTTCCGGGGATGCGGCCCGGATGGCCAATCTCAGGAAATCGCAGCAGGGTTGCCGTCGAATTCCATATTCTTTGGTCCACTAGAAGTGCTGCCTGCGGGCTATCGGCTTCAATGTAGTTGTAGATGGCTTCGCGGTCAGAGGCTGCTAGCGGGGACCACGTCAGCTTCACCCGGAAGTCCCCGTCATCTTGAGCTGGGAGGCTTCACGGCGCCTGGTAAAGTACGCTTCAACCTCGTCTGAAGGTAGGTCGGGGCGCGGATCGTCCAGAGCTTCCTGGACCTGAGCGCGGAACCAGAAGTCATGATGAGGATCGGGCGTCGCGACTGCCTCGGCTGCGGGAACGAGAAGCGCTACCGGGAGGGTTTCACTGTCGATGACGATCTCAGCCCCAGCGCGGACCTGTGCCAACACCGCAGCGAAGTCGCGGACTGCTTCCGCTTCCGAGATGTGGATGACCGCCATGGATCGATGATACCTCTCTGTCTCGCCGCGATCGCCGGAAAAGCTTAGGCAAATTGCTCCAGGAAGCGCATGTCTCCGGAGTAGAACTGGCCGATGTCGGAGATGCCGTGCTGGATCATTGCGATGCGCTCGACGCCCATGCCGAAGGCGAAGCCGGTGATCTTTGCGGGGTCGTAGGCGGGGGATTTGCCTTGCGCGATGCGTTGTTCGTCGACGCTGGCGAAGACGGCGGGGTCGACCATGCCGCAGCCGAGGATCTCGATCCAGCCGGAGTACTTGCACTTGCGGCAGCCGGAGCCGCCGCAGAAGATGCAGCTGATCTGGACGTCGGCGGAGGGCTCGGTGAAGGGGAAGAAGCTGGGGAAGAAGCGGGTTTTGACGGACGATCCGAAGAGGGCCTTCATGGCGTGGTCGAGCGTGCCCTTAAGGTCGGAGAAGGTGATGTTGGTGTCGACGCAGAGTCCCTCGACCTGGTGGAAGACCGGGGAGTGGGTGGCGTCGGCGGCATCGTTGCGATGGACTTTGCCGGGGACGACGATGCGAATGGGTGGGGCTTCGGCGATCATGGTGCGGATCTGCACGGGCGAGGTGTGGGTGCGCATCAGCAGGCGGTCGCGCGAGGGGCGGGCCTGCTGGTTGGCGATGACGAGGGTGTCCTGGGTGTCGCGCGCGGGGTGGTTCGGCGGGAAGTTGAGCGCTTCGAAGTTGTAGAAGTCGGACTCGACCTGGGGGCCGAGGGCGGTGGAGTAGCCGAGGTGATGGAAGACCTGGACGATCTCGTGCATCGTCTTGAGGAGGGGGTGCTCGATGCCGGGGGCGCGGAGGGTACCGGGGAGGGTGATGTCGATGCCGGGCTTGGCTTTGCCGGCGGCAGGCGCGGCAGATGCTTCCGCGAGCGCGACTTCGATCTGCTGCTTCAGCTCGTTGAAGCGCAGGCCGAGGGCGCGGCGGGCGTCGGCGGGCGCGGTCTTGAGCCATGCGTCGCCGATGAGCTTCAAGCGGCCCTGTTTGCGGCCGAGCCAGCGCAGGTGGAAGGCCTCACGCGCCTCGGTGGTGCGCAGGGTGGAGGCTTCACGGCGTACCTGGCTGCCGAGAGCGTCGAACTGCTGGACGAGGTTCGCCTCGTCGTAGCTGGAGAGCCGGGGGATTGCGTCGTTGGGATTTTCGGCGGTCATATAGAGGAACTGTTCCAGACTAAACGAGTTGGCGCTACGGCCGCTAAAGCGCCGACAGCACAATGGCGACCACGATGGCACCCAGCAGGAGGCTGCGCTTGTCGGTGATGGCGTAGACGACGGGGTCTTCGTGAAGATCGCCGCGCGAGGCCAGCAACCAGAGGCGGAACAGCCAGAGCAGCATCACGGGCACCAGGAGCCAGAGCCGGGCAGTGTGCTCGTAGAGCGCCGCGGCGTCGAGGTTTCCGATATACAGCGCGAAGACCACCACCGAGGCGCATCCGCTGGCGGTGCCGAAGCTGCGAATCTGTTCGAGGTCGGAGAGGCGGTAGCCTCGACCCTTGACGGCGACCTTTCCCAAGGCTTCGGCACGCAGGCTTTCGAGCTCGGCGAAGCGCTTGACGAAGGCCAGCGAGAGGAAGAAGAAGATGCTGAAGGCCGCGAGCCATGGCGAAACGACCACGCCGGTCGCGACCGAGCCTGCCAGGATGCGGATGGTGTAGAGGCCGGAGAGGACGATCACATCGACCAGCACCATGCGCTTCAACCAGAGCGAGTAGGCGGTGGTGGAGACGGTATAGATTGCGAGCCACTCCAGATACTTCCACGGGCGGGAGAGCGCGAGATCGGGCGAGAAGGTGCGCAGGGCGTAGGGCAGCAGAATCGCAAGCGCAAGCGAGGAGGCGAGGAAGACGACGATCGTTGCGACGCCGGCGATCGGCGAGAGGTCCCCCGCGGCGAAGGGCCGGCGGCGCTTGCGCGCATGGTGGCGATCCGCTTCGAGGTCCAGCAGGTCGTTGAGGATGTATGTCGCCGATGCAGCCAGGCCGAAGCTGAGAAATGCCAGGCACGCGGCGACGAATGGACCGAGAGCGCGCACATGGGCCAGCATCAGAGGCAGGAAGATCAGGGTATTTTTGGCCCACTGGTGAAGGCGGATGGCCTTGATCCACGCCTTGACGGGGTGGGCGGAGTCGGTGAAGCTCCGGACCGGCTGGACGCCCACGCCCCGCAGGCCTGCCAACAGGCTGCGATGCGGATTGGCGACCATGGGGTTGAGGCAGGCGGTCAGCAGGTGTATGTCGGGGCGCGCGTTGCCGATGTAGGAGAAGCCCTGGGCAAAGCGCGACTGGAAGGCGGCCAGCTTATTTTTTCCGGTCAGATTGACGCTTCCGTCGGAGGCGATGACCCCGGCGAAGATGCCCAGATGGCCGGCGACGCGCTCGGCCAGCAGGGTGTCGGCCCCGGTGGCGAGGTAGATTTTCCGTCCGGCGGCGTGCTGCTGCCGCAGATATTCCAGAAGTTCATGATTATAGGGGAGATGGACAACATCGATGGATGCCAACGAAGAGACCTTGCGCTTGAAGGAGGCCTTGCCGGAGGCGATCCAAGCGGGAAAATGGAGCAGGGCCGCTGGATCCTGGCGGGCAAGGACTATGACCGTGTCCACCAGCGTGTCGGATTTGACCAGTGTGCCGTCGAGGTCGACGCACAGAGGCTCCAGCAAGTTCTCCGGCTGACGCACGCTGTGGTCCTCCGGCGTGGCAGTTGGGGATGGGGTGCGCTCGGAGTTGGAAGACAAAGGCCCATCCTTTCTGAAGCATAGCCAGGCAAGGCCAGGCTGTCCGGCTGTGTTGGTCTGTCCGGTTAGCGGACGCTCCGAAACCTTCTCCGGATGCCCTACGTCATTATCCTTTATCCTGAGTTGTCTTAAAGATGCATTTTTGCATCGGGCGACTAAACTTGCATCTGATACTTGGAAATGCCGGCAGGCGGACGGATGCAAAAGCCGCACCATCCAAAGAAACGGTGACTTTGCCTCTATGTCGTCCCTCCGAATGATCGATCCGATGTGGAAGCAGGTAGCGATCTGATGATTGAACAAGGACAGCCCACCCTGCCTGCGCCAGAGCCGCATTTGATGCTTTCGCCCCCGCCTGAGAGCGGCAAAGGCAGCGCGATTCGCAAGATTCTCGTCGTTCTGGTCATAGTGGTGGTTATCGCCGGAGTGACCTGGAAGATTCATAAGAATTCAACCGAACAGGTAACGACCGCGCGAGGGCTGAATGCGGCGAGCGATCGTCCCATCCCGGTGCTGGTGGCTTCGGTCGAATCGAAGACGATGCCGATCTACCTGACTGCGCTGGGCACGGTGATTCCGTACAATTCGGTGACGATCAAGAGCCGGGTGGACGGCCAGTTGATGTCGGTGCCGGTGCGCGAGGGGCAGAAGGTTTCGAAGGGGCAGGTTCTGGCGGAGATTGACGCGCGTCCTTATGAGGCCGCGCTGGCGCAGGCTCAGGGCCAGTTGGTGAAGGACCAGGCGAACGCCAAGAACGCGGAGGCGGAGGCAGCGCGGTATACGGCGTTGCTCGATGCCGGGGTGGTCTCGAAGGAGAGCCAGCAGTCGCAGCTTTCGATGGCAGGGCAGGCGGCCGGATCGATCGCCTCCGATGAAGCGGCCATTCAAGCGGCGAAGGTCAACGTCGCGTACACGAAGATCACTTCGCCGATCGATGGCGTCATCGGCCTGCGCCAGGTCGACCCCGGCAATATCGTTCATGCCTCGGACGCGAATGGGCTTCTGCTGGTGACGCAGTTGCAGCCTGTCTCAGTCATCTTTACCCTGCCGGAAGACCAGTTGCCGGAGGTGCTGAAGTTGCAGCGCAGCGGGCAAAAGCTGGTGGTGAATGCCTATGACCGCAGCCAGTCAATGCAGCTCGGCACCGGCATGGTATTGACGCTGGACAACCAGATCGATTCGACGACGGGTACGGACAAGGTCAAGGCCATCTTCCCCAACAAGGACGGAGCGCTGTTTCCGAATCAGTTCGTCAATGTCCGGCTGATCCTACAGCAGAGGCAGAACGCTATCGTGGTGCCGGCGGCGGCGATCGAGACCGGCAGCCAGGGCAGCTTCGTGTACGTGGTGAAGCCGGGTTATCCGCCCGGGGCGAAGCCCGCCGGGAGTGGAGGGAGCGGAGGCGCAACTGGAGCTGGCGGCGGGGCTGGATCCGGCAATCGCCCGGCGGCAGGCGCGGGCGGAGCTTCGGGCGCGAGCGGAGGACGAGGTGGCAGAGGCGGTGGCGCCAATGGCGCGCCCTTCTATGTCGTGGCTCAGAACGTGCAGGTGGATGTAACCGAAGGAACGCAGGTGATTCTCAGCGGGGGAGTCAACCCAGGCGACCAGATCGTGGTGGATGGGCAGGAGAAGCTGCTCCCCAACAGCCGGGTGGCTCCCACCAAACAGAGCGCAACCGCGGCCGGCGCGCCGGCGACCAGTTCCTCGCAGGGCGAGGGAACCGCGGCTTTCGGGCCGGAGGGATCGGGTCCCTCGGAGCCGTCGTCGCATCCGCATAAGCAGGGGCTTGAGGAAGGTTCGGGCATTCCCGCGAGCGGCAGGCGCGGACAAAACGGCGGAGGCCAGGGACAGGGCGCTGGCGCGGGCGGAGACCATCCGCATCGACGTCAGAATCAGACAGGACAGCAACCATGAACCCGTCAAGGCCATTTATTCTGCGGCCGGTGGCCACCGTTCTCCTGATGGTGGCCATTTTCCTTGCGGGCGGGGTGGCGTATTACCAATTGCCCGTCTCGGCGCTGCCCGAGGTCGACTATCCGACGATCCAGGTGCAGACCTTTTACCCCGGCGCGAGCCCGGAGGTGATGGCTTCGTCGGTGACCAGCCCGCTGGAGCGAACGTTCGGACAGATCCCCGGTTTGACCCAGATGACCTCCTCCAGCTCCGGCGGAGGCAGCTCCATTACGCTGCAGTTCTCGCTCGCCGAGTCGATCGACATCGCGCAGCAGGATGTGCAGGCCGCCATCAACGCCGGGTCGAGCTTCCTTCCCCGCGATCTTCCCAACCCGCCGATCTACAACAAGGTCAACCCGGCGGACGCGCCGATCCTGACGCTGTCGCTGACCAGCGACTCGCTTCCGCTCTCCAAAGTGGAAGATCTCGCCGACACCATCCTCGCGCAAAAGATCTCGCAGCTCTCCGGCGTCGGCCTCGTCTCGATCGCCGGTGGCCAGAAGCCCGCAGTGCGCATTCAGGTGAATCCCACCGCGCTCGATGGCTACGGGCTCTCGCTCGAAGACATTCGCACCGCGCTGGGCACGGCGAACGTCGATCAGTCCAAGGGCAACCTGAACGGACCGAAGCAGGCCTACACGATCGGCGACAACGACCAGTTGCTGACCAGCGCGGACTACGAGAACGTCATCATCGCTTATCGCAATGGAAATCCGGTGCGGCTCTCCGATATCGCGAACGCCGAGGACAGCGCGGAGAACCTCTTCCAGGCCGCGTGGATGGGCACCGCAGCGACCCCCGAGGGCAAGGCCGCCGACGGCAGCGCGATCCCCGCGCGCGATGCCTCGCTGAAGCCCGCCGTCATCGTCAACATCCAGCGCCAGCCCGGCGCGAACATCATCGGCGTCGTGGACGAGGTGCAGAAGCTGCTGCCGCGTCTGCACGAGACGCTGCCCGCCTCGGTCGACCTCAAGGTCCTGACCGACCGCACCAACACCATCCGCGCGTCGGTGAAGGATGTCCAGTTCGAACTGCTCCTGACCATCGGGCTGGTGATCATGGTCATCTTCCTCTTCCTGCGCTCGATCGCGGCGACCATCATTCCTTCGGTCGCGGTGCCGCTCTCGATCGTCGGCACCTTCGGGGTGATGTATCTGCTGGGGTATTCGCTGAATAACCTCTCGCTGATGGCGTTGACCATCTCGACCGGCTTCGTCGTGGACGACGCCATCGTGATGATCGAGAACATCTCGCGCTACATCGAGCAGGGCGACTCGCCGCTGGACGCCGCGCTGAAGGGCTCCGAGCAGATCGGTTTCACGATCGTGTCGTTGACGGTGTCGCTGATCGCGGTGCTCATTCCCCTGCTCTTCATGGGCGACATTGTCGGCCGCCTCTTCCGCGAGTTCGCCGTGACGCTGGCGGTCACCATTCTGGTCTCGGCGGTGGTCTCGCTGACGCTGACGCCGATGATGTCCGCCAAGCTGCTGAAGCACAAGCCGGTGTCGGAGCAGAACGCCTTCTACCACAAGAGCGAAGAGTTCTTCGAGTACGTCATCGCGAAGTACGGCACCGGCGTGCGCTGGGTGCTGCGCCACCAGACGCTGACACTTCTGGTCACGCTGGGGACCTTCATCCTGACGCTCTACCTCTACATCATTGTGCCCAAGGGTTTCTTTCCGGTGCAGGACACTGGCGTATTGCTTGCGATTACGCAGGCACCGCAGTCAATTTCATTTGAGGCGATGAGCGAGCGCCAACAGGCTCTCGCGAGGGTCATCCTCGAAGATCCGGACGTGGTGAGCGTGTCGTCGTTCATCGGCATCGACGGCACCAACACGACGCTGAACAGCGGCCGCATCCAGATCAACCTGAAAGACCGCGAGGTCCGCACCACCAGCGCCACCGACGTGATCCAGCGCCTGCAATCGAAGGTGAGCCAGGTCGACGGCATCCAGACCTACCTGCAGCCGCTGCAGGACCTGACCGTGGAAGATCGCGTCTCGCGCACGCAGTATCAGTACACCGTGGAAGACGCGAACGCCGACGAGTTGTCCCTGTGGACCGGCAAAATCGTCGCCAAGCTGAAGACCCTGCCGGCGCTGACCGACGTGGCGACCGACGAGCAGTTGAGCGGGCTGCAAGCGGAGTTGGTGATCGACCGCGACACGGCCTCGCGGCTCGGCATCACGCCGCAGAATATCGACGACACGCTGGACGATGCGTTCGCGCAGCGCCAGGTCTCGACGATGTTCACCCAGTTGAACCAGTACCACGTGATTCTCGAAGTCGCGCCAAAGTTTCAGCGCAGTCCTGCCTCGCTCGATAGCATCTACGTGAAGAGCTCGAACGGGACGCAGGTGCCGCTCTCCACGTTTACCCACTTCACGCCGAAGCAGACCTCGCTCTCGATCAACCACCAGGGACAGTTTCCGGTGGTGACGATCTCGTTCAACCTGGCGCCGGGCAAGTCGATCGGCGACGCCGTGACCGCGATCAACGACGCGGTCAAAAACGATGTGAAGCCGCCGAACAGCGTCGACACGGAGTTCCAGGGCACTGCGCGCGCGTTCGAGGCTTCACTCTCGAATGAGCCCATCCTGATCCTCGCCGCGCTGATCGTCGTCTACATCGTCCTGGGCGTGCTGTATGAGAGCTACATCCACCCGGTGACGATTCTTTCGACGCTGCCCTCGGCCGGTGTGGGCGCGATCCTCGCGCTGATGATCTTCCATGTCGATCTTTCGGTCGTCGCGTTGATCGGCATTATCCTGCTGATCGGTATTGTGAAGAAGAACGCCATCATGATGATCGACTTTGCGCTGGAGGCCGAGCGCGACCAGGGCATGGAGCCGGAAGAGGCGATCTACCAGGCCTGCCTGCTGCGCTTCCGGCCCATCATGATGACGACGATGGCTGCGCTGCTGGGCGGCGTGCCGCTGGCGCTGGGCACGGGCACCGGCTCTGAGCTGCGCCGTCCGCTGGGCATCGCGATCGTCGGCGGCCTGATCGTCTCGCAGGTCCTCACACTTTTCACAACGCCGGTCGTCTATCTCTTCTTCGACCGCATCGGACGGAAGTACCTGCACACCGCCGAGGCCGACGCCGAGATGAAGGCGCATGAGATGGAAGTTACTACGGGAGACTGATGCTTAATCCGTCATCAACTCGGGTGGCCCATTCTTTCGCGTTCTCTGCGAAAGGGTGGGGTATCGCGCGTTGCGCGACCGTTCTGTTGATGGCCGTGATGGCGTCCGGCGTCCGCGCGCAGGCTGCTGACTGCTTATTGAGCGGAATTCGTCATAGCGCTTCGCTGGGATATCCGATGATTGGTCAGGCTGCCCATGTGACTGGAGATATTAGGCTGATTGCCGCTTTTGCATCGAACGGTTCCGTTGCATCCGTAAATATTGTGAGTGGCCCGGAGATGCTTCGGAAAACAGCAACTGACTACGTCAACAGTTGGCAGGTAAATGAAACAGAGAGCGGGCAACAATGCCCCGTCACCATCTCTTTCAAAATAGATGGGGAAGCGAGTTGTAGTCACGAGCCTTCGGTCGCACGAATCACGGATTTGCAACACTTCACAGTAACGGTGCGGCCAGTCCAGACATGCGATCCTTCCGCCAGTATCAGCAGCTACATTCAACATCGTTTTCTCTTCCTTCGCTGGAAAACCAACGCAGTCCGTCATATCAATGAGTAATTTCCCCGAACCCGGCGATAAGACCCCGCGCGACGGAGAACGTCCCGGCGACGAGCAGAAGCTTCGTCACGGCGAGCCTTCGCTGCGCGGCGGCGACCACGATCCCAAGGACCACGCGCGGCCTGCCGACTACAAAGATCCCGGCCCGCTCGACAATGTCGCGCGGCGCGAATACAGGAACCGCCCTCCCGCGAGCGGCGGCGTACACTTCTCCGCGCCGTTCATCAAGCGTCCGGTCGCCACCTTCCTGCTTTCGCTTGCGATCATTCTTGCCGGCGTGTCGGCCTATGTGCTGCTGCCGGTGGCCAGCCTGCCGGAGGTGGAATATCCTGTGATCTCGGTGAGCGCGAGCCTGCCCGGCGCCGATCCCGACACCATGGCCTCGGCGGTGGCGACTCCGCTGGAGCGCCAGTTCTCGAAGATCGCCGGTATCAACGAGATGACGTCGTCTTCTTCCACCGGCTCGGCGCGGGTGACGATGCAGTTCGATCTCGACCGCGATGTGAACGGCGCGGCGCGCGAGGTGCAGGCCGCCATCAACGCGGCGCGCAGCCAGTTGCCGGCCAACATGCCGTCGAACCCCACGTATCGGAAGATCAATCCGGCGGACTCGCCGATCCTGATGCTGATGCTGACGTCGGACACGCTGGCCGTGCCGCAGCTTTACGATGCTGCCGACTCGATTCTGGCGCAGAAGATCGCGCAAGTCCCCGGCGTGGGCCAGGTAAATATTGGCGGCTCGGCCAAGCCCGCGGTGCGGATTGAGGCTAACCCGGCGCAACTTGCGAGCTACGGCATCGGGCTGGATGCGTTGCGTTCGGTGGTAAGCCAGGTTAATGTCAACCAGCCGGTGGGCTACTTCAACAGCGAAAGCCAACGCTGGTCGATCGATACCACCGACCAGCTTTTCGGCGCGGCGGCCTACGCTCCGCTGATCGTCGCCACGGACCGCGGCCCTGTCTCCACCGCGGCGGCGAGGTCCGGCCTGCCCGCGGCGCTGGCGAGCGCCGTCGCCAACCAGAGCACCACGACTACCGCCGCAAACGCCGCAAACGCCAGCAGCAAGGCCCACGGCGCCGTGCGCATCCAGGACGTGGCCGAGGTGGTCGATTCGGTCGAAGACATCCGCACCGGAGGCCTGTTCAACGGCAAGCCGGCCATCCTGCTGATGGTCTTCAAGTCGCCCGGCGCCAATGTGATCGAGGCGGTCGATAACATCCTCAAGATTCTGCCGCAGCTTCAGAGCTCCATCCCCAAGGCCATCACGCTGAGCGTCGCGCTGGATCGCACCGGCACCATCCGCGCTTCAGTCAACGAAGTAAAGATCACTCTCGCCATCTCCATCGCGCTGGTCATCCTGGTCGTCTTCGCCTTCCTGCGCGAGGTCCGCTCGACGCTGATCCCGTCGGTCTCGGTGCCGCTCAGCCTTCTGGGCACCTTTGGCATCATGTACCTGCTGGGCTACACGCTGGACAACCTCTCGCTAATGGCCCTCGTCATCTCCACCGGATTCGTCGTGGACGATGCTATCGTGGTAGTCGAAAACATCAGCCGCCACCTGGAAGAAGGCATGGAGCCCTACCCGGCCGCCATGCTCGGCTCGCGCGAGATCGGCTTTACCGTGCTCTCGATGTCGACCTCGCTGATTGCCGTCTTCATCCCCATCCTGCTGATGGGCGGGATCGTCGGACGGCTCTTCCGCGAGTTTGCGGTGACCCTCTCGAGCGCGATCCTGGTCTCCCTGGTGGTCTCGCTGACGACGACACCGATGCTCTCGGCCAAGTTTCTCGAATCGCACGCCAAACGCAAACATGGCTGGTTCTACAAGCTGGGCGAACGCGCGTTCAATCTGATGGCGGCCGAGTACGACCGCGGCCTGCGCTGGGTGCTGCGCCATCGCGGGATCATGATGTCGGTCTTCCTGATCATGTTCGCGCTGAACGGGTTTCTGTTCTACATCATCCCGAAGGGCTTCTTTCCCCAGCAGGATACAGGCCGCATCGGAGGCCAGATCACCGGGCAGCAGGACACATCGTTCCTGGTGATCAAGCAGGACATGGCCGAGCTCTCGGCCATCGTAATGAAAGACCCAGGCGTGGAGAACGTGATGACGTTCCTTGGCGGAGGTCGGGGCAGCGTCAACACCGCCAGCATGTACGTCTCGCTGAAGCCGGACTCCGTGCGCGAGAAGACCGGGGACACCGCCGATGTGATCGTCAACCGCCTGCGCCCCTTGACCGGCAAGATCCCCGGCGTGCGGCTGTACCTGCAGGCCTCGCAGGAGCTGAATATCGGCGGCCGGTCATCCGCTACGCAGTACCAGTACGCACTGACCGCGGACACAGTGGAGGAACTCAATACCTGGGATCCCCTCTTGATGGAGAAGATGGAGACGCTGCCCCAGATCAAGGACGTCGCAACCGACCAGCAGAACAAGGGCCTGGAGGCGCATCTCGTGATCGACCGCGACACCGCCTCGCGGCTGGGCGTTTCGCCGCTGGCCATCGACCAGACGCTCTCCGACGCCTTCAGCCAGGCGCAGGTCTCCACCACCTATATGCCGCTGAACCAATACCATGTGGTACTGGAAGTAGCGCAGCAGTACCAGCAGGACCCGGCAGCGCTCGAGAATATCTACGTGAAGAGCACCAGTGGGGCGGAGGTGCCGCTGTCCACGGTCACTCACTTCGAGACGCGACGCCTTCCGCTGGCCGTGAATCACCAGGGGCTGTCGCCGGCCTCCACGCTCTCCTTCAACCTGACGCCCGGCGTCTCGCTGAGCGAGGCCACCGCGGCGATCGAACAGGCCCGCATCGCTATCGGCATGCCGTCCACCGTGCATGGCGGATTCCAAGGCAGTGCACAGGCGTTCCAGTCGTCGCTTTCGACCGAGCCCATCCTGGTCCTGCTCGCGCTGCTCTCGGTTTACATCGTGCTGGGCGTGCTTTACGAAAGCTATATTCACCCGCTGACCATTCTTTCGACGCTGCCCTCCGCGGGAGTAGGCGCGTTTGTTGCGCTGCTCCTCTTCAAGGTGGAACTGAACGTCATGGCGATGATCGGCATCATCCTGCTGATCGGTATCGTGAACAAGAACGCCATCATGATGATCGACTTCGCGCTGGTGGAAGAACGCGACCACGGCCGCTCCCCAGAAGACGCCATCTACCGCGCGTGCCTGATGCGCTTCCGGCCCATCATGATGACGACCACGGCCGCCATGCTGGGAGGCCTGCCGCTGGCGCTCGGCACCGGCTCCGGCTCCGAGCTGCGCCGTCCGCTGGGCATCGCCATCGTCGGAGGCCTGCTCGTCTCGCAGGCGCTGACGCTGTTCACCACGCCGGTCGTTTACCTGGTCTTCGATCGGCTGCAGACGTGGGTGTGGAAGCTGCGCGGCAAGCCCAGGCGGGTGCAGCCCGTTGGCCATCCCGTCACCGGCGACTAGAAGATTGCTCTAGCCCGGAGGCCAGTTCATCGCGCGTCCGCCCAGCAGATGCAGATGCAGGTGGTCGACCGTCTGGCCGCCGTCCGGCCCCGTATTGATAACAACGCGGTAGCCCTTGTCCAACCCCTCGCTGCGCGCAAGATTCGCCGCCGTCGCCATCAGATGCCCAAGCAGCGCCGCGTGTGCTTCCTCGGCGTGCGCCTGCGAAGCAATATGCTCCTTGGGAATAATCAGCAGATGCGTCGGCGCCTGGGGGTGGATGTCCGCGAAGCAGAGGCACTGGTCATCCTCGTACACGCGCTTCGCCGGGATGGTGCCGGCGACGATCTTGCAGAAGAGGCAATCGGAGTTCATAGGAATAACCTCGCACAAATGGTGGTTGCGTAGAGCTCACTTGGCAAAATACTTTGGCTGCGCGCCCGGAGCCCACGGATCGTAGGCCTCGGCAAACGCGGCGCGAAAGCGAATCGGCGGATGCGTGTCGAACCAGAACTCAAAGAGCGGATGCGGCGTAGGGTCGTCTAGCGACTGCTCGCCCAGCACCTGAAACGCCTGCCGCCCCACTGCCTGCGGGTCCGCGACGATGCCGTGAACGGCCTCCTGCCCGTAGACATCGGCGTCGTGCTCGATCGCGCGGCTGAAGCTGTTGCCGATCGGCGCGGTGACGATCGCGAGAGCATTGAGCACGAGCAGCAGCACCACCAGCGCGCCCCAGTCCTGCTGCGAGGGAATCCTCCACGCCGCGCCGTAGCGCGCCAGCAAGAGACGCACGCCAAGGAACCCAAGCCAGAAGCAGGGAAGCAGCGCCACGCATCCGAGCACCACGCCTGTCACCACGTGGCCCAGCGCGTAGTGACCCATCTCATGCGCGAAGATCATCGCAATCTCATCGGGCGTGGCGCGGGCGATGGTCGTATCCCAGACCACGATGCGCTTCGACGCGCCAAAACCCGTCACATAGGCGTTCAGCCCGGTGTACTTCGCGCTGGCCCGCATCAGGAACATGCGCTCCGGCGGAATGGAGATGCCGGTGCGCGCCACTACCTTCTCCAACTGCTGCACCAGCGCCGGATCCGACTGCGCGAGTGGCTCAAACTGGTTGAACAACGGGTCGACGACGTACGGCGTGACGAAGACGCCCGCGACCAGGACCGCCACCGTGGGGATCCAGAACCAGAACCACCAGCGCGTGGGCGACTTCCGCATTACCCAGAACATCAGCATCACGAGGAGGCCGCCGATCCCCCACTCCAGCGCAATCAGCTTGCCCTTATCGGCCAGCCAGCCGCCCCAGCCCTGGACCGACAGGCCATAGGCCAGGCCCACGTGGTGCGCGTAGATCTGCAATGGCAGATCGAGCAGGGATGTCACCAGTAGCAGGAGGAAGACGAACGTAAAGCCCTGTCCCCAGCGGTTTTTGCTCACCCGTAGCGCAAGATTCCGCATGCGCGCGGCGATGCCCAGGCTGAGGATCAGGACAAGCTGGGCGAGCGTCCAGAACGACTCCGAGAGGGTCAGGATTTCGCCGATGCGGTCCAGCGCGACGGCCTTGCGCAGCTTTTCGGGCGGCAGCGTGTAAGCAGTTGTGTTCCCGGCGGCTGCCCGTTCGGCGGAGGCCTCCGCCGGGGTTGGAGGCGTCAGGCCCGGCAGGTCCATCGCATGTGCGCGCGAGTGGGGTAGAGCGAAGCCGGCGGCCAACAGGAAGATGGCCAGGATAAGACGAACCCGCATGCGTGGAGAACTCCGGGGGCCAATAGACCGCACTCCAGTCTGACGCATGGTTCCCTGTGCGCGCAAAAGTGGAGTTTTTGTTGGGAATTCATGACATTCCGATACACTCAGAGTCGTAGCTTTGCAGGCAGGACTGGATTTCCCCATGACAGGACGTACTTCGAAGATTCCCACGAACAGGGCCGTGATGCTCGGCAGCCTGTTCGTGGCAGGGCTCGCGATCGCCGTAGCTCTCACTCCTCAGCGCACGGCGCTGGCAGCATCGACGCCCGCAGCCGCCACCGCCACGAAGCCGAGCGCGAGCGAGACCGCGCTGGTCGATGCGCTGGATACGGAGTTGAAACGAGCGATGTCATCGCTGGGCAGCGACAGCCCCCAGCAGCCGAAGCCTTACTTCCTCAGCTATGCGGCCGCGGATGCGACCTCGGTGAACATTTCGGCGCAGTATGGCGCGATCACGAACTCGCGCGAGAGCCGTGTCCGCTCCGTGGACGTGCAGATACGGCTGGGCAGCCCGGCGGAGGACAACACCCACGGCGACCATCGCAACAGCGCGCTCACCACCATGCCGCTTCCGCTCACCGACGATCGCGACGCCATCGCGCGTTCTCTCTGGTTCGCGACCAACCGCGGCTATGCACGCGCTCTCGATGGCTTCCTGAAAGTGAAGACCGAGCAGCAGGTTCGCGCGAAGGAAGAAGATGCCTCGGCTGACTTCAGCGCGGACCCGCCGCAGACCGACATCCTTCCCGCCGCGCCTGCGCTGGTGGTTGACCGCAGTGCGTGGGAGGTGCGCCTGCGCGCGATCTCGCACCTGTTCTCGCAGTATCCCGATATCTTCGACGACACGGTCGGCATGCAGGCCTCGAACGAGACCGACTACTTTGTCTCGTCCGAGGGCTCGCGCGTGGCCACGCCCAGCCATGTGGCGAGGCTGGTGATCGTCGCGCGCACGCGCGCCGCCGACGGCATGGACCTCTTCCGCGCCGAGACATTCGAGGCCGACTCCCCCGCGCACCTGCCCGACCAGAAGACTCTCGAAGACAAGGCCACCGCGATGGCGAAGAACCTCGAAGCGCTGCGCGATGCGCCGGTCACCGAGCCGTTCAATGGCCCCGCAATCCTTAGCGGACGCGCCTCCGCCGTCTTCTTCCACGAGGTGCTGGGGCATCGCCTGGAAGGCCAGCGCCAGCGCGGCGACGAGGAGGGCCAGACCTTCACCAAGCTGCTCGGCAAGCAGATCCTGCCGTCGTTCATCAGCGTCTACGACGATCCCACGCTCACCACGTTCGATGGCACGTCGCTCAGCGGCCACTACAGCTACGACGACGAGGGCCAGGCCGCGCGGCGCGTCGACCTGATCAAGGATGGCGTACTCGAAACCTTCCTGATGTCTCGACTGCCCATCGCCAGCGTCTCGCACAGCAACGGCCACGGCCGCGCGGAGTCGGGCCACATGCCCACGGGACGCCAGGGCAACCTCATCGTCTCCTCGTCGAAGACGGTCACCGACACGCAGTTGCGCACCATGCTGGTCGAGGAAGCGAAGAAGCAGAAGAAGGCCTACGGCCTCTACTTTGAAGACATCTCCTCGGGCTTCGCGGTCACGACGCGCAGCTCGCCGCAGGCCTTCCAGGTGATTCCGCTGGTGGTCTACCGCGTCTACGTCGATGGCCGGCCGGATGAGCTGGTGCGCGGCGTCAGCATCGTGGGAACCCCGCAGTCCGCGCTGAACAGCATTCTGGCGACGGATAACAAGCAGGACATCTTCAACGGCATCTGCGGTGCGGAGTCGGGCAGCATCCCCGTCAGCGCGGTAGCGCCCGCCATGCTGGTCAGCCAGATCGAGACGCAGCGCCAGGCGCAGGGCAGGGCGCGGCCCCCGATTCTGCCTCCGCCGAATGAATCGCTTCCCGCCGCAAAGACCGGAAAGGGGGGAGAGTAATGGATATGCTCCCTATCCAGTCACATAATCGAGGCCGTTTATCCGCCGTTTTCGCAATTCTTTTTCTATTCACCTCTATAACGGTTACAAATTCAGCAGTTGCCCAGAAGGCCGATAAGGACGATCCCGTCCTTCAGGCGATGAAGGCCGAGCTCGATCGGGAGCAGGCCCAACTGCTGCTTCCCGGCATGCAGAGGCCTTACTTCATCGAGTATCACCTGGACGACTTCAACACCTACGAGGCTGTCGCCAACTATGGCGCGCTGATTCGCGAAGAAGAGGGCCACCAGAGGATTGTGCGCGTCACGGTGCGAATCGGCAGCTACAAGACCGACTCCAGCAGCAACCGCGGCGAGGGCAGCGCCCAGCTTGCGCCGACCGACAACAATCCCGAGGCCATCCGTTACTGCCTGTGGATGGCGACGGACGACGCGTACAAGAACGCCCTGCGCGGCTTTTCCACGAAGGAAGCCACGTTGAAGCGCTTCGAGACGCCGCCCACCGAGCAGGACTTCGCGCCCGCCAAGCCGGTCACGCACATCGGCCCGCTGGTCGCGCTGGATATCGACCACGCCGAGTGGAAGCGCCGCATCGTCGACGCCAGCGGCCTCTACAATACCGATCCCGAGGTGCGTGCCACCGCCGCCGACGTGCAATACTCCACCGCGAACGTGCGCGGCGTTGCGGTGAATCGCTACATGGTGAATACCGAAGGCTCCGTGGTGCGCGAGGGGTACACCGGTTACCAGGCCAACGTCAGCGTAGGCGGGCAGGCTGCCGATGGCATGCGCCTGAGCCGCGACAACGGCACCACCGCAACTACGGCGAAGGAGTTGGAGACGTGGCCCGCGTTCCACCGCCGCGTCATCGACGACATCAAGAGCCTGGAGGCGCTGCGCAACGCGCCCATCGTCTCCGCCGAGGACTACCACGGCCCCGTGCTCTTCAGCGGCGACGCGGCAGCGGACGTAATGACGCGGCTTTTCGTTCCCAATGTCGAAGCCGACCGCCCCGAGATGGGCACCACCGCACGCACGCAGGGCGCATATACCTCGAGCTTCCACGCGCGCGTGCTGCCCGAATTCCTGAACGCCACCGACGATCCACTGATGACGACCTTCGCGGGCCATGGACTGCTGGGCGCATACGCGGTGGATGATGAAGGCGTGCCGGCGCAGGCCGTCAACCTGGCGGTCAACGGCAAGCTCGAAAACTACCTGATCGGGCGCACGCCCATCCGCGATTTTGGCGAGTCGAACGGGCATGGCCGCGCCGCCGTGGGCCAGGGACCTCACTCGCGCGTCGGGGTGCTTCTGTTCAAGTCGAATGCGCCGCTCAGCGCCTCCGCGATGAACGCGCGCCTGCTCGCGATGGCGAAGGAGCAGGACCGCGATGTGTATGCGGTGGAGACGCTGGGCGGAGACCTCGCGCCTCGGCTGCTCTACCTGGTGCATCCCGATGGCAAGCGCGAACTGGTGCGCGGCGCGGTCTTCGACGAGCTCGACAACCGCAGCCTGCGCTCGGATATTCTTGCCGCCGGCAGCGACGCGTATGTCTCGAATACGCTGGGCACCGTACCCTCGACGATCATCGCGCCAAGCCTGCTGTTCGGGGACATCGGAGTGAAGCGCGCCACCGAAGAGCAGCAGAAACTGCCCTACTACTCGCCTCCTCCGCAGGAGCCTGCGAAATAAGCGTCAGTTCAGCCGGACGATATAGGGTTGCGCGCTGGGGTCGGGGATGTGGATGCTGTCCGCGATCTCGCTTGCCGTGGCCTTGTCTGGCTTCTGCGGATTGATGCGCACCCAGTGGCCGGTCGGCCCCGCGAACTCGATCACCTTGGCGGTGGAGTAGCGCCGCATCAAATCGTTCTTCAGGACGATGGCGTCGGCCTCGTCGAGAAACGCGCCGATCTGCACACACCACTTTCCTGCGGGATCGACGCCTGCCCGCTCCGGCGGCGCGAACGCCTCGACTCTCACCTTTGCGATGCCCGGGCGATACACGTCGATCGCCTTGGCTGCCGCGAGCGAGAGGTCGAGAATCCGGCCATCGACAAACGGCCCGCGATCTGTGATGCGCACCAGCACCGACTCATTATTCGCAAGATTGGTTACGCGCACGATGGAGCCCATGGGCAGCGTGCGATGCGCGGCGGTCATCGCGTTCTGGTCGTAGACGGTGCCGTCCGCGCCTTTGCGATTGGCGTAGGGCGGCCCATACCAGCTCGCTATGCCGACCTCGCTCGAGATGGGCCGGCCCTGGGGAGTCGGCTGCGCCGCAGTCGGACCTGCATCGGGCCTGGGCGAGGCGTTCGGATAGCCGGGACGAACAGGCCGCTGCGTCTCCGCGGACCCCGTGTTCAACGGCGGAGGCGGAGGCGGCCGATAGGCCACCTTCGCGTTCTTATGACAGCCCGCCACGCCCAGCAAAAACACCGTCGCAAGCAGCAACCGAAGATGTGGAATGCGCGTCACGGTTTGGGCTTGTCCTCCATGCGCTGCGCCAGCTTCTGCAACTCGGCGGCCGCGGCACGCAGCGCGTGCGAGCCATTGCGGCGGATGTCGGGGACGACCTCGTCGTTGATGTAGGTTACGACGTGGCGGAGGTCCTCTTCGACGTGCGCGGCAACTTCACGCAGATGCTGCTCCCAGCGTCCCGCCGGTTCATTCGCCATGGGCACACCTCCCCACGTTTCAGTATGGAGAGCAGGAAAAGTGCAGGTCAATCCCGTAGCGGTGGTATTTGGCAGACTGTGCCTGACTGGTAATCGCTCTGCCTGCACCGTCTGTTCGAACTGACTCTCCGTTTTGACGCAAAACCACAATTGAGTAGGATCAATCCATCCGCGCGGCCAGCTACCATCCATTTGCCTGCATCCAACACCCATATTGAGGTATTTCTTTTGAACGAGACATCTCGCCTGACTATCGGACCTGCAGGCTTTGCCATCGCTCTGCTCGCGTTCCTCACACTTTGCGCGGCGACGATGCCGGCGCAGAGTAACGGCGCTGCGTCCAACACCGCGGAGGCCTCGCTGGCCCTGCCCGACGAACCTGGCGTCCTGCGCTTCAGCTCGAGCGCCGCCGCCTTCGCGCAGACCGCCAAGACCCCGCCCAGCCGATCGAAAGCCGCGCGGCCCGAGGCGTCGAGGACCGAGGGATTCATCGAACCGGGGCAGTCGGCGCCCTCGCTCACCTCCGGGGACAAAGTCGTGATCGGCGTAAAAGAGGCATTTTCTCCGCTTGCCGCGGCAGGCTGGTTTGCGTCCGCGGGATGGGAACACCTGACCAATAGCAGCCCCAACTACGGCACGGACCGCGGCGCCTTCGGCCAGCGCCTGGGCGCTTCGGTGATCCGCGACTCCTCGGAAAGCATCCTCAGCGACAGCGTGATGGCGCCGCTTCTGCACGAAGACCCGCGCTACTACCGGATGGGGCCGGGCCACAACTTTTTCGTGCGCGTGGTCTACTCCGGCACACGGGCCATCCTCACCCGGACCGACAGCGGCAAGACATCGCTAAATTTCTCGCTGCTTGCCGGCACCCTTGCCGGATCGGCGCTGACCAATACCTACTATCCCAAAGTCAACCACGGCGCGGGCCAGACCATGGAGACCTTTGGCGGGGGAATCGGCGGATCGGCCATCGGCTATGTCGTCGGCGAGTTCTTCAGCGATTTCACCAGCCTCTTCCACAAGCACTGAATCGGAAGCACAAACTTGCCGATGAAGTAAATACATCGGAAGTCTTCTTTCCCTACACAGGAAGTCTTCTTACTACGGGCTGTGTTAACGCCTATGTATAGTGCTACGGGGAGGGAAAGGCATGCGGAGGATCATGGTGTGCCAGGCCTGGGCCCTCGCATTGGCATCCGCCGTCTCATCGTCTGCTCAGACGAGCGTCTCGATCCTCCAGCCCCCTGCCCCGAAAACCCCGCTGCTGGCCATGCTGGCCACTTCTCCAGTCCCTGAGCCCCTCTCCTCCGCGTTCAAACCGGCGCTCGAAGCGCCACTCCCCGACGCTCCCATCCCCGAGGCCCTCCTGATCGAGAACGCCCTCACCTTCACCAGCCTCGTCCCGTGCCCGGCTCCATCGAGCGGCAGCCCCGCCCC